>WNFO01036476.1_pt1 | contig 11232 bp, 14 predicted proteins | sample 5400251 | NCBI WGS metagenome assembly WNFO01 (sample SAMN13153354, study PRJNA577476) | soil metagenome | isolation source: 100 cm saprolite under Madrone tree | place: USA:California | collected 2016-06-14 | reverse complement strand
ACGTCGGCGTTAATGAACTTGGCCTCGGAACCGAACGAGCGCAGCTCCTTGACGAGCGCCTGGCCGGCCTCATCACGCCGGCCGGCAACAACCACCTTCGCGCCCTTCTTGGCGAAGGCGATGGCAGCGGCGCGACCAATGCCGGTCAAGGCTCCCGTGATCAATACGACTGGGTTACTCATTTGTGATCCTCGCAATTTGCTGCCCTACCGGCAGAGCATGGAACCGGGTACCATGGCCGCGGCTTTTAAAGACCGAGACCAGTCTCAGGTGCCTTCGTTGAAAGCTATGTAGGCTCCTCTGGCGCCCCCGAAAAAGACTTTGTAAGCTGGTGGGCATGCCTTGGAGATATGGAGAGCGCTATGGAGCTACGGCACCTTCGCTATTTCATCGCGGTCGCCGAGGAGGGCAGCCTAACGCTCGCGGCCGAAAAACGGCTGCACACCGCGCAGCCTTCGCTGAGCCGGCAAATCCGCGATCTCGAATACGAGGTCGGCGTTCAACTGATGAGCCGCAGCGTGCACGGCATCGAGTTGACCGCCGCCGGTCGCGCCTTTCTCGACCATGCGCGGCTGGCGCTCACCCAAGCCGATGCAGCCAAGGAAGCAGCGCGGCGGGCGGCTCAACCCGCCAAGCCGACCTTCGCTCTAGGGTTTCTCACGGGGAAAGAATAGATTGGTTGCCTGAAGCGATGCGCATCCTTCACGATGAACTGCCCAATATAGAGATCACTGTCTCAAGCCAGAATTCCCCTGATCTCGCTGACGCCTTGATGCGGGGCAGGCTCGACGCCGCATTCATGCGGCCGGAACAGCGGGCGGGCGAGCTGGTTTACAGGCGTGTGATTACGGAGCCGTTCGTCGTCATATTCCCCAGCGACCACCGCCTTGCCGTGCGTGACTCCGTTGAGCTGCGAGAGATCGTGGGCGAAACATTCATCATACCATCGAAGACGGCCCCAACCTCGCGCGTTGTGATCGAGGACTACCTGAAGCGATCCGGCCTGGATATCGTTCCGGATCACGAGGTGGACAACATTACCCATGCGGTGTCCATGATCGCGTCTACCGGCGCCGTAGCACTGCTGCCCGCGTACCCAAGTAATCTTCTTCCTTGGTCCGTGACCAGCCGTCCGCTGGAGGGTGAAGCGCCAACGATTGATCTGGTCCTAGGTTACAACAAGGCAAACACCTCGCCGATTCTCAAACTGCTCCTCTCCAGAATTGATGACTTGACCGCCCAAATATCCGGCAAGGCTCGCCGGATGACCGGACCGGGATCGGCCGCACCGAACCGATGACGCACGTGCAGACTGTGGCGGTGGACCACGGCAGACCTTCGGTCCCAGACCACGAACGTCCGCCAAAAGCGGTCACTGCCTCGAGGAGCCTTTGCCCAAGCGGAAGTCGCATCGAGGAAACCTCGGACGCGCGCGCGCAATGTCTCGACGCTATGGGCAACCGCCCTGGCTTCGGACACGACCGCTTCGCCCTGTGGCGTGAGCTTTGGCTTGCGGGTCGTCCCGCGATCGAACAGCGAAAACCCGAGCTGCGCCTCCAGAGTGTCGAGAATGTACGCGAAGCAATACGACCTGAAGCTGGTCAAGGCCCCATTCGACATCCCGCCGATTGAATTACAAATGCAATGGCACAAATACCGGGATCAGAATCCCGCGCTCGTTTGGTTTCGGGAGCTATTGCAGTCGGTGGCGAGGGAAATCTAGCGTGCCGTGCGCAGGCGGCGGCCAGCGCCGTATACGCAACGAGCTATTCGACAAACGCTTTCACTCATTTCGTGCTGCGCCTCCTCCAACCTACCGTCGTGCTCGATGACGTTTTTTGCCAGTTGCATCCGCCGATCATCATTCGAATGATGCACCCGCCAGTTTCTCGGAAACATCCCAAAGCTTCGCGGCCGCTGCCGCGTCTCGCGCCTGTGGCATGACCAGCGCGGGCGCCGGCGCCCCGCGCAGTTCGCCAATTCCTCCGGGTCCGTAATAGGAGCCGGGCTTTGCCTCCGGGCTCGCCGCCGCGAACAGGATCGGTCGGGCGCCGTCCGCCGCCGAATGACCGAAGAACGGGGCCGCGAAACCGGTCGCAAGAGAAACAAGACCGCCCGGACCGCTCGCGAACAGATTGGTTCGGGCAAAACCAGGATGGGCCGCGTTACTAAGCAGGTTCCAGCCTGCCGCGTCGCTCCGGCGTTGCAGTTCAAGCGCGAACATCAATGTCGCGAGCTTCGATTGCCCATACGCCTTCCATGGCGAGTACACCCGTGCGCCCTCCAGATCGGCGAAATCGATGAACCCGGTTCGGTGCGCCAGGCTGCTGACGCTGACAACTCTCGGTCCGCTTGCCAGGCGCAACAGCGGCATCAGCCGGGCCGTGAGCGCGAAGTGGCCCAGATGGTTGGTCCCAAACTGCATCTCAAAACCATCCGCCGTGGTTTGCCGGCGTGGCAGGGCCATCACTCCCGCGTTGTTTATCAAGAGATCAACGGACTGCCGGGCGTGCATCCGCTGTGCGAAGTCGGCGACCGATGCAAGGCTGGCCAGATCGAGATGTTGGTAGCTTACCCTGGCGTCGGTCACTTCGCGGCTGATCTTGTCGACAGCCGACTGCCCCTTCGCATCATAGCGACCGGTCAGAATGACCTCCGTACCGGCCTTGGCCAGCGCCAGCGCCGTCTCGTAACCGAGACCGCCGGTGGCCCCGGTGACAACGGCCGTTCTGCCGAGTTGCGAAGGAATTTCGGCCTGTGTCGGACCAGCCATGAAAGACCCTCCTCAAGGGATCAAATCGCGTCGCAAGCCCAGCGTTATTTCCGGACTAGCGGGATCTGCAAATTGGTGGGGCGGTTCTGCTCCGTATCAAAGCCGCGGCCGTCGATATTGCGGGCGCCCCAGAACAGCAGATCCCCTCTGAGGTAGACAAGATCGTACTCCATGAAATTCGTCCCTTCCTTGAGACCGAACGGGACGAAGGCGTTTCCGAAAATGCTCTGGGGTGCGTTGACGGCCCAGGGCGCGTATCCGGCCGACGCAACCTTGTTGAGAATGTCGGCAAACCCTTGCGCGAGCGGAGTTACCTCGTAGATCTCATCAGCAATGAAGTCGACCTTCTGCGCGCCCGGAACAATCGGATGGGCGCCCTGCCACAGCATGTGCCCGCCGATCTTGATCCGCGCTAGCGGCACGGCACCGTAAGGGTCGGCCGAGTTAACGATATCGAGCTCGAATCGATCGGACGGCAAGTATTTAAAGGCGCGTTTGAGATAGAACGGCTTGAGCGAGCCGTCCGGATTCTTGCTCGGCCGCACCTCCGGAGCGATGCTCTCCCAGTTTCCGAGCATCGCTTCCTTGACTCTCGCTACGTCTGCTTCCATGCCGCTTGCCCTCGGTTGATTGCTGGGAGACTGCGCCGCGGCTCCGCCAAATCCTGTCATCACCAGAAGCAACAACAGCGACGCTCCAATGCCTTTACTCATTCGGACGCTCCAGTGAGGGTAACGCGCTGGCCGCAGGTCTTTTGAGCAGCGCCAACGACCGTGCGGATGACATCGAGGCCACGATGCGCTCTGCCTGTCAGGCAGACCCCGCGTCCAGTGCTCTTCGCTATAAAGACTGCTGGCCGGCCTGAATAAGACTTTGTAAGCTGGGCCCATGCTTACGAGACATGGGAGATGATGATGGAGCTCCGGCATCTCCGCTACTTCGTCGCCGTGGCTGATGCAGGCAGTTTGACCGTTGCCGCCGAGCAAAAGCTCCACACTTCCCAGCCATCTCTCAGCCGGCAAATCCGGGATCTCGAACAGGAAGTCGGCGTTCAATTGATGACTCGCAGCGCTCACGGCGTTGAACTGACGTCGGCCGGCAAGGCTTTTCTGGAACATGCACGCATGGCGCTGCTTCAAGCGGAGGCGGCAAAAGAAGCAGCGCTGCGCGCCGCTCAGCCGGCGAGACCGACATTCTCCCTTGGCTTTTTGTCGGGGGCTGAAATTGGCTTGTTGCCCGAGGTGGACCGCGTCCTTCGCGACGAATTTCCTGGCATCGAAATCCGCCTGTCGAGTGACTACTCTCCAGTGCTCGCCAAGGCCTTGATGAGGCGCAGGCTCGATGCGGCTTTCATGCGACCGGAAGAGTCCATGGGAGACTTGGGCTTTAGGCGCGTGCGTACGGATCCGCTGGTCTTTGTTTTTCCGAGCGACCACCGCTTGGCATCGCAAGCGGCCGTCGCGCCGCAAGAGATCGCGAACGAGACTTTCTATCTTCCGTCCAAGGCCGCCCCTGCAGTGCGCCGTGTCGTCCTGGAGTATTTCGACCGAGCCGGCATCGATCTCAAGCCGGAGCATGAAGTGCACAATGTCGTCCATGCAATATCAATGATCACAGCGACGCGCGCGGTCATGATGTTGCCGGCTTATACAAAACGTTATCTGCCCGAATCGATAACTACTCGTAGGCGAACAAGTCCCCGATCTTGAAACTGCTTCTTTCCAGAGTCGGAAAGCTCGTTGGAGCACCCTCCTAGGTACGACGGGCCTCCTCAACCAGCCAGTCCCGGAAAGCCACCAGGGCTGGGTTGGACTCCGAAGAGATGGGGTAAACGGCATAGTGGCAGTAAGCAACGCGCAAGCTGTGTTCGGACAGGCGAACCAGCTTTCCCGCCAGAATATCCGATCGTGTGAACGACAGGCGCCCGAGCGCAATCCCTTGTCCTGTCACTGCTGCCTCCATCAGCGCGTTTGTGTCTGTAAAGGAAGTGCCTGTGATATCGCGATTAAGCTTCAAACCGGCGGACCTGAACCAGGCGCGCCACGACAAGTTGCGATCGATCAGCAGCGGCTCCGATAACATCGATGCGGGATCTTTCGGCAGGCGGCCGTTGTTGAGGCCGGGGCTGCATACGGGAAAAAACTCCTCATTGAGAAGCTTGATGGCCCGAAGTCCTTTCCAGTCGCCCGTCCCGAACCGGATTGCGATGTCGACGCCGTCCGACTTGAAATTGGCCAGCGACCGACCGGTCTTGATGTGCAGATTGATGTGCGGAAACCGGGCCCGGAAACGAGGAAGGCGCGGAACCAGCCAGCGCGCCGCCATCACCGGAAGCAGGCTTACGGTAATTTCCACATCGCTCCGACGTGTGTGAAGGCTACCGAGTGCTGCACCCAATTCCGAGAAAGCGTTTTTGACACCCGCCTGCAGTCTGAGTCCGCTTGGCGTGAGCACCATCCGGTTGCCCTGCCGCTCGAAAAGCGTGAGGCCCAGCTCTTCTTCCAACTGTCTTATGCGCTGGCTGACGGCGCTGTGCGTCACGTGCAATTCGCGCGCCGCTTCGGAATAGCTGCCGTGGCGGCAGGCCACCTCGAACACCCGCAAGGTTTCCAAAGGCGGTAAAAGTGCCATTCGCGAATTGTTAGGAACGCTAACATGCGTTGTCAAATCTTATCGTTCGATCAGCGGTCTTGTCGGGGGTAGTTGTCAGGCTCTGAATGGAGCACTGCCATGCAAGCTTCCCGCGTCATGTCATGTCGAACTGACGACCTTTCGCTATCGGACAAGTGCAGCCGGGAATCGCGCGATGCCGTCGTCGGCTTTTCCGGAATCGCCGCGCGGGCCATCGAAAGCTGCCAGCACAAGGAAGCGAACCGGCAGCCTGGCACCCAACGCGCTGATCGTGACTCCCGCTCCCGCATGATGCTGGAGAAACCGATCGCGCCCATGATCATGCAACTCGCAATACCCAATGCCACCGTCATGGCCGTTTATATCCTTATCGGATTACTCGAAGTCTATTTTGTATCGCGGCTGGGGGTAGATGCTCTTGCCGGTGTCGCGCCGGTTTTTCCGCTCGTTTCGCTGGTGGCCTCCATCGCCCAGGGCGCGATCGGCGGCGGCATCGTCACGACCGTCGCACGCTCCCTTGGGACCGGCCGGAGCGACGCAAGCGAATACGCGTGGTACGCTGTAGCCCTGAGTATTCCGTTGGGCCTCGCAACAACCGCCGCCATGGTTGCGTTGGGTCCAAGCCTCTACGGTTATATGGGCATCTCTGGAAATGCTCTCGCGATCGCCGTCTCCTATTCATCAACCATTTTCGCGGGCGCCACGCTGATCTGGATGTTCAACTTCTTGATGGCGGTGGTTCGCGGCACCGGCAACTTGCGGGTTCCGGTGATCGTGGTCTGTGGCGGAGCTTTAATCCTTGTCCCGCTTTTGCCGGCACTGATCTTTGGCGCCTTTGGTTATCCAGGGCTTGGTCCTTCGGGAGGCGCCGCGGCGATGCTTGTGTATTATGCCTTGGGAACGCTTGCCTACGCAGCCTATCTTTGGGGCCGGTTCGGCATCCTTAAGCCGTCATTTCGTGTGCCAAAACTCTCCCTCGGGCCAGCACTGGCGATTCTCCGTATCGGCGGAATGTCGGCCATCGTCTCGGCCAGCACCAACCTGACGCTCGCGATCGTCACGGTCTATGTGGGAATGAGCGGGATCGAGGCTTTAGCCGGCTATGCCGCGGGCTCGCGGCTCGAGTTTCTTTTGGTCCCGCTTTGCTACGGCATCGGCGGTCCGGTCGGAATCGTGATTAGCGCAAACCTCGGCGCCGGTCAGATAGAGCGAGCCGTAAGGGCGGCTTGGGTTGGTGCGTTGATGGCCTTCACCCTGGCCGAATTGATTGGACTGGCCGTGGCTGCCTTTCCGCAGCAATGGATCGGAATATTCAGCCAGGACCCGTTAGTGCTGCAAATCGGCGCAGGGTACCTGCACCGCGTCGGGCCCTTTTTCGGATTTTTTGGGCTCGGCTATGTTCTTTATTGCGCTGGACAGGCGACCAGACGAATGGAAGCCTCCGTCCTCGCCGCTCTGCTTAGGGCCGCCATCGCGGTGCTCGGAGGCTATGTGGTGGTCCGGTTAGAGGCCGACGTTACCTGGAATTTCGTTGCCGTGGCGTTGGGAATGGTCGCTTTCGGCCTGTTCGCATTGCCACCCCTGATCAGACGCTCCGGCTATGAGTAACACGCCATTCGATGGAGGTCTGATTTGGCAGCGAGCCGAGATGACACTCCAACAATGACCACGGCAGTAGCTCTCAATGCTCTACGGCATCGACCAATCCAGCTACGACATCGCGTGAGCATTCTTCGAGGTCCTGTATCACACGCCGACGGTCAGCTCGGCGTCGCACGAGAGCGGTACCTACGGGAGGAACGCCGATCTCGATAAATCTGATGCGGGGGTTGGAATAGTAGTGCTCCGCTCGCGCACCCACGATGACGACGGCCTCGCCGGATTCGACCACCGCAAGACATTCCCGGATCGTCGTTACGACTGGCCCTCGCGCGATCGGCCGTCCCGAAGGGGTGTGGTCAGGGAAATGGATCGCTGCCCACGCCCCCAATTGATGATTGTCGGGCAATGTCGGCAAGGTCTCGAGCGCGAGTTCCTCCGGATCGATCAATTCCCTGTCTGACAATCTGTGACCGGCAGGTACCACCAGCTTCTTCTTCTCCTCAAGCAGGACCGTGCATTGCACCAACCCGTCATGGGAAAGCGGAAGTCTGCAGATCGCCGCATCTACCTTGCCCACTCGACCCATTCGACGTCGATATGGAATTTGTTCCTGAGATGCCTGACAAATGGCAAGGTCAACTCATAAAGTCCGCCACCGAGGAAACCGATCCTCAGTCGGCTTGCCTGACCAAGCGCGGTTTTCCGGCAATCGTCCATCGTGGCGCGGAGGACCAGGGCCGCGGGTTCTACGCCGAGACGAAATTTCTCACCAAGCGACGTCAGCTGGACACGCCTGCTCGTTCGGACAAGTAGTTGCCCTCCCACCTCGTGCTCCAGGGAGCGTATCGCTTCCGAGACCGAGGACTGGGCGAGAGAGAGTCTCCGCGCCGCCTTTCCGAAATGTAAATCTGTTGCGACCGCCAAGAAGCAGTCGATCTGCCGCAGCTCCACGTTGTCCTCGCGCCAACCGATCAATCGGTTTCTCCGATTGGAGGCAAGCCTATGCCTCGGGAATGTGGAGCTGCAATAACGATGACCAGCGGTTCGATCAAAATCTCGTTTGGCGGAGAGCCGCCCAGGTTCGCCGGAGCTTGGCCGCAAAAGCCGATCGATCGGGAATGCCGATCGAATGCATAGCAACCGGCGCTTGATGGGAGGGCCCGCAACGAAAATATAGGGAGAGAACAAGGCGACCAGCGGAGAGAAAATGCACGATGGGTAAATTGCAAGGGAAAGTGGCTGTCATTACCGGAGGTACTCAAGGTGTCGGGCTCGCCACGGCAAGGCTCTTCGCCAGTGAAGGTGCTTATGTTTTTATTGCCGGCCGTCGCCAGAAGGAACTTGAAGAAGCCGTAGCGTTGATCGGCAGCAACGTCACCGGCGTTCAAGCCGACGTCGCGAACCTGGCCGACCTCGACCGTCTCTATGCGAGCGTCAAGGCAAAGGGTCGAATTGATGTCCTGTTCGCCAACGTCGGACTGGGCGGATTTGTCCCGCTGGGAAGCATTACCGAGGAGTACTACGACAAGACCTTCGACACCAACGTCAAGGGGCTGCTCTTCACCGTCCAGAAGGCCCTTCCGTTCCTGAACGACGGCGCTTCCATCATTCTGACCGGTTCGGCCGCAGCCGCCAAGGGCACCCCGAGCTTCGGCGTCTACGCCGCGAGCAAAGCGGCTATCCGCTCATTCGTACGAACCTGGACCGCGGAACTGAAAGACCGGCGCATCCGCTCCAACGTGCTGAGTCCTGGACCGGTCCTTACCCCGCAGGTGGCGCTGCAACCGCCCGAAGCCATCGCGCGCATCGTGTCCACCGTCCCGATGGGCCGCATGGCGGAGCCCGAAGAGATCGCCAAGGCCGCGCTCTTTCTGGGTTCGGACGATTCCAGCTTCATCACCGGGATCGAACTGTTCGCCGATGGCGGCAGAGCGCAGGTCTGACTTGCGACCGGCTGCGCAACCACACAGAGGAGTTAAACAACATGCCCGCACCCTACACCGGTGGATGCCAATGCGGCTCCGTGCGTTTTGTATTGACGACAGAGCCAATACGCCTGGGTGCCTGTCACTGCAAAGAATGCCAGCGCCAATCCGGCAGCGCCTTCGGCATGTTCATGCCGGTGAGGAAAGACAGCCTGAAGGTGACCGGCCTGACAAAGCAAGTTACGCGTATCGCGGACAGCGGCAATGAGGTTACGGGCGTGTTCTGTCCAGAGTGTGGAGTCCGCATCTATCATATTCTGAAGTCCGCACCGGACGTGCTTTCCCTCAAACCCGGTACGCTCGATGACACAAGCTGGTTCCGACCAGAACTCTTCATCTGGATGAAAAGCGCGCAGGGCTGGGTTCCCATTCCCAACAGCGTCAAAGCGCTTGAGCGACAGACTTAGGGAGATCGACCATGCCCAAAGGATATTTCTTTGTTGAAGTCGAGATCACCGATCCGGCGGCCTATGAGGCTTATCGCGCGCAAGTTCCGGATATCATCTCGGCGCATGGCGGCAAAATTCTCGTGCGCGGCGGATACCCGCAACCGTTGGATGGCGTCATGCCGCACCGGCGCCGGGTTATTGTCGAGTTCGATAGCCCTGAGGCCGTGAAGACATTCTATTACTCTGACGCATACCAGGCGACGCAGCCGATCCGGCTAAACGCAAGCAATGGATTCGTGTGCCTCCTGATCGGAATGGAATAGGTCCTCCACCTTTCCGGACAGCGTCTCGAAACGCCCGGCAACCAGCTCTGCGCAGACCACCGTTAGAGCTCGTGCCGAATACCACACCCTCAACCCGACTTAACGGAGGATTCATGTCCCGCACGATCAAATTTAGACAGGCCGGAGGGCCAGAAGTCCTCGAATTCATCGAAATGGAAGTCCCCGCCCCTGGTCCGCACGAAGTTCGTATCAAAGTAAAAGCAATCGGCATCAACCGTGCCGATTCAATGTGGCGCAATGATAAATATACCGAACCGGTAAAATTCCCAGCAGGTCTGGGATATGATGCTGCCGGGATTGTCGATGCCGTGGGGAAGGATGTTGCCGACGTCGCTGTAGGTGACGCAGTCAGTACGATTCCAGCCTACTCGCTCAACAAATACTTCACTTACGGCGAGATAATTCTCGTCCCCGACCACGCCGTTGTCAAACATCCGGAATCGCTTTCATTCGTCGAAGCAGCATCAGCCTGGATGATGTTCATAACGGCCTACGGCGCGCTCGTCTTCGACGCTCATGTGAAAGTGGGCGACTTCGCCATCATTCCCGCCGCATCGAGCAGCGTGGGCTTGGCGGCGATTCAAATTGCGAATTATGCCGGTGCGACCCCTATCGCGCTGACGCGCACTTCGGAGAAGAAGACGCGGCTGCACGAGGCCGGCGCAGCACATGTCATTGCAACCCAGGAGCAAGACATGGTCGCCGAAGTGATGGGCATCACGAACGGTAATGGCGCCCGCGTTGCCTTCGATCCGGTAGGCGGCCCGGACTTTCTCAAGCTGATCTCCGCTCTAACCAATCAGGGCATCGCCTACATCTACGGCGCACTAAGCGAGGGTGACACCGCGATACCTGTGCTGGAGATGATCCGCAGGATGCCAACGGTCAAGGGGTACAGCATCCGGCTGGTGACTGGCAACGAGGCACGCCGAAAGGTCGCAGTTGAGTACGTCACCAAGGGCCTTGCGAGCGGCGCGCTGAAGCCGATCATCGATCGTATATTCAAGTTCGACGATATGGTGGAAGTGCACCGCTATCTGGAGAACAGCGGCCAATTCGGTAAGATCGTCGTTACCCTTTGAGCTGATCTTACATCCAAGCGCGAGCATCAATCGAACGCCATGCGAACATCTGTTTTGCAACCACAAGCGGCCATTCCATGACCGCCGATTACGCGAACGGCCGCTTTGCGCCATGAGCAGCCATTCGGCCGTATCTGCGAATAAGGGGCAAACCAAATCGACGCCCGACCATGTATCCGATGCCGTCCCCGACAATGGCACCCCCTGCAGACGCTAGTACAACGACGACGATGCTGATCTGACCAGTGGTAGCGGCAAGGAGTGCAGCCGCAACAAGGATTGTCTCTCCGGGGAGAGGCACACCGGCACTTTCGAGCGCAACAATACCAAAGATGATCCACGGGCCGTAGGTTGGGATCAAGCTAATCAAAGCATCGGACAAAGAAGTATGCTCCATCTTCGAAAAGGAAGGCCGAAGCCCTCTTT
>WNFO01010492.1_pt1 | contig 11232 bp, 14 predicted proteins | sample 5400251 | NCBI WGS metagenome assembly WNFO01 (sample SAMN13153354, study PRJNA577476) | soil metagenome | isolation source: 100 cm saprolite under Madrone tree | place: USA:California | collected 2016-06-14 | reverse complement strand
CGCTCGAGCGCGTGCCGTACCTGGTCGTGCTCGACACGGATCTCCGCGAGACGGCCGAGTATGCCAACGTCGTGCTCCCCATCGGCACCTACGCCGAGAGCGACGGCACCTTCACGAACCACGCCGGGCGCGTGCAGCGCTTCCGGCCGGCGGTGAAGCCGCCGGGCGTCGCGCGGCCAGGGTGGGAGGCACTCGGCGCGCTGCTCGCGGCGCTCGGCGTGGAGACCCGCTTCGGTAGCGCAGAGGCCGTGTTCGCGGCGCTGGCCGCGGAATGCCCGCCGTGGGCGGGCATGAGCTACGCCACGCTCGCCACGTTGGGGCAGCCAGCGGCCGAGCCGCGTTGACTTCGCCGCGAGCGGGCGCCCATAATCCCCTGGTTTCATGCGCCCCTCCGAAGCACAGCATCGCGCCGCCCTCGCGCTCCACGCCGGCCGGACCGAGCGTTACGTGCGCGGCGAGCTCGCCCCGGACGAGTGGCGCCCGATCCGCCTCTCCTACGGCCTCTACTACCAGCTCGACCACACGAGCCACATGCAACGCATCAAGATCCCGGGCGGCATGCTCACGGCCGAGCAGATGGACGCCATGGCCGCGGTCGCGGACCGGTACGGGCGCGGCATCGGCCACGTGACGACGCGCCAGGACATCCAGATCCACTGGGTCCCGATCGACGGCATCATCGACCTCTACGAGCGGCTGCTGGCGGCCGGCATCACGACGCGCGGCGCGTGCGCCGACAGCGTGCGCAACGTGACCGCGTGCCCTTACGCGGGCACGGCGCCCAGCGAGCCCTTCGACGTCTCGCCCTACTGCATCGCGCTCCACGAGTACTTCCTCTTCAACCCGCTCAACCTGACCCTGCCGCGCAAGTTCAAGATCGCGATCGAAGGCTGCGAGCACGACTGCGCGCAGGCGCCGGTCAACGACATCGGTCTCTACGCGAAGGTGCGCGACGGCGCGCGCGGCTTCTCGCTGCACGCGGGCGGCGGGCTCGGCGCGCAGCCCTTCCTCGCCAAGCCCATGCGCGACTTCGTGCCGGCCGACGATCTCCTCGTCTGGTGCGAGGCGATCGTCCGCGTCCAGCACCGCTTCGGCGAGCGCAAGAACCGCAACCGCGCCCGCATGAAGTACCTGGCGCAGCGGATGGGCGTGGAGAAGTTCCGCGCCGCGATCGCGGGCGAGGTGGCGCGGGTCGCTGCCGAGCGCGGCGCGGAGCTGCGCGCGCAGGTGCGCGAGGCCGTCGCCGCCTACCGCGTGCCGCCGCCGCCGGACGCGCGCCGCCCGTCGGCCCAGCCGCTGCCGGAGTTCGCACACTGGCGGCGGACCAACACGCGGGCGCAGAAGCAGCCCGGCTACCGGGCCGCGGTGGTACAGGTCCCGCTCGGCGACATCACCGCCGACCAGATGCGCGCCGTCGCGCGCCTGGCCCGCACGCACGGCAACGGGACGATCCGCACGACGAACGACCAGAACCTCGTCCTCCAGTGGATCCCGGAGGCCGCGCTGCCGGCGCTGCACGCGGAGCTGGTCGCGATCGAGCTCGGCAACCCCGACGTCTCCTCCATCAACGACGTCGTCTCCTGCCCGGGCATGGACTACTGCTCGCTGGCCATCACCCGCTCGATGGGGATGGCCGAGCGCATCCACGCGCACCTCGGCGCGCATCCCGAGTCGCGCAACGGCTTCGCCGAGCGCCTCGGCCCCTTCACCGTCAAGATCAGCGGCTGCCCGAACTCGTGCGGCCAGCACCACGTGGGTGACATCGGGCTCACCGGCGTCCTCGCCAAGACGGGCGACGGCGGCGAGCGGCCCTTCTACTCGATCCTGGTGGGCGGGGCGGTGGGCGAGGGGAAGGCGCGCATCGGCAAGCGGCTCGGGCGCTTCGCGGAGGAGGACACGGCGGCCGCGATCGCGGCCCTCGCCCGCGTCTACGAGCGCGAGCGGCAGGCGGGCGAGAGCTTCCCCGCCTTCGTCGACCGCGTCGGCGAGAAGCGCCTCGCCGCCATCGCCGCCGAGGCGAAGGCGACCGCACCGCCCGCATGACGGACGAGCCGGCAGAGGGCGGCGGCACTCCCGAGCCGGCGGCTGCGCACGACTGGTACTATCACGGCACCATCAAGCGCGTGTACTACGGCAGCGAGAGCGGCACGCTGGTGAGCGATGCGACCGGCCGCGAGTACCACTTCAAGTTCCCCTTCGTGCAGATCCTGGGCCCCATCCCGCGCGTCGACGGCCTGCGCGAGGGCATGCCGGTGGGCTTCGACGTCGGCTGGACCTCGCGCGGGCTGCGCGTGACGGTCATCCGCGTCTATTAATCGACCCGAGACCCTTGTCTCGGGTCGGAACGGACGCGAGCGTGTGGCGTTGGTGGATCGTGCGCAGGCCGTGCCGCGGCCGGCGAAGCCGGCGCGGCAAACGTTGAGGCCCTGGGCAGCCGGCTTGCGCCGCGCCGCGGACACGTCGTCTCCGGACTCGTGCTCCGGAAAGTCTGCCGCGCCGGCTTTGCCGGCCGCGGCACGCCGTCGGCCCTGTCGACCGGGCGGCATTCTCGCGATCCGTCCCGACCCGAGACTTTGTCTCGGGTCGGCTAAAGCGGTAGCGAGGTCCGGAAGAGGATCAGCCTGCCGAGCAGCTCGCCGACCAGCACGAACAGGATCGCGATGTAGAAGAGACCCGTGGCGGCCATGGTCTGCGGGATCTGCAGCGTGCGGTGGATCATGAAGCCGAGGCCCAGCGCGGCGAGGGGACCGAGGAGGAAGCGCGCGGCAAGGAGCGGGCCGTGGTCGTGCCAGAGGGTGGTCACCGCCGAGGCGCCGCCGCCGGGCGTGAGCCCCATGACGAGGAACGTGCAGCACCACGACGGTCACGAAGTACCGGAAGAGGCGCCGCATCGGGTCGAGCGAGAGCCCGAGGTCGATCAGGTACCAGTGGCCGAGGAGCATGCCGGTCGCGACGGCTCCGAGGGCGAGCGCGCCGGTCACGAAGGCGAGCGGATAGAGGACGGCCGCCGGCGAGAGGAGGGGGCCGACCCGGTAGCGGCTCGCGCTGGCGGAGAGCGCGAGCAGGCCGAGGAGGAGCGCGAGCGGGAACGCGCGCGCCCGGTGGCGGCCGACCTCGCCCCAGAGCGACGCCAGGTAGCCCGTCTGGGCTATGGTGAACGCAGACCAGAGTGCGATCTCGCCCTGCCCGATCGTGATGCGTCCGCGGAGAGCGAGATCGAGCGTCCCAGTCAGGTAGACGACGGCGCAGCCGACGAACACCCCGGCGCTCGACTTGTAGAAACCGCGCTCGAGGAGCGCGAACGGCGGCACGGCGAGCGCGGCGAGCCCGCCCACGGCGAGCTGGCCGAAGACCAGGAGGAAGCAGGCGCTGAACTCCGACACCCGTCCCTCCTAGTCGAGGGGACGAGGCGGGACAAGCACGCGCGTCCGCGGGCGCGGCCGGAGCCGGCCACGCCCGCGGAGGCCGCGATCACTCGGGGATGATCTCGACCCGCCGGTTCTCGGCGCGGCCGGCCTCGGTCTTGTTGCTCGCGATCGGCTTCGTCTTGCCCCAGCCCTTCACGCTGATGCGGGCCGCGTCGATGCCCTGCGAGACCATGTAGTCCCGCACCGCCTGCGCGCGCCGCTCGGAGAGCTTCTGGTTGTAGGCGTCCGAGCCGATCGAGTCGGTGTGACCCTCGACCGAGACCTTCATGCTCGGCTTGTCCTTCATCACCGTGACCGCCTCGTCCACCATCTTCTTGCCCGCGGGCTTGAGCGTCGCCTTGTTGAAGTCGAACTGCGGGCCGTGCAGCGTGACCAGCGGCTCGGCCTTCGCGGGCGGCGGCGGTGGCGGCGCGGGCGCGGGCGGGGGCGGCGGCGCCTCCTTCTCGGGGTCGCAGACGGCGTGGCCGAGCAGCGCGCCGATGAGGCCGCCGCCCACGATGCCACCGCCGATCGCGGCGCCGCGCTCCTCGTTCCGGGGATGCGTCTTGGTGTTGTTGACGGCGACGCCGCCGGTCACGCCGCCGACGGTGGCGCCGATGATGCCGCCGGCGACCGCGCAGGTCCCCCACTTCCGGTCGCGCAGCGCGCACCCGCTCGCCAGGAAGACGAACAGCACCCCGAGAGCCACGGTCCTCCGGTGACACATACGCTCTCCTCCTCGCCGTCCGAAAAAGGCTGGCTGGGGGTAACGCAAAGCCAATACCTAGTCAATAAGCGAACAGGACGGGGGCGGGGCGGGGGAGCCTGCCGCCAGGCGGTGAGGAAGAAAGGTAACGGCGGGCGGGCGGGGGGGCGCCCGGCCGCCCGCGCGGGTCAGTCGGCGATCGTCTCGGCGCGGCCGGCCTCGGTCTTGCTGCTCGCAGGCTCGGCCTTGACATGCATGGAAAGCCCCTCTTTAATTCACAGATTGCGATGACTCAGGGAGGTGCGAGATGCTGAGCAGGTCTATGCGCACGCTGCTGCTCGGGGCGGTGACGCTGGCCGCGTGCGGAACGAGCCCGGCCGACATCGAGGAGATCAAGAAGGGCCAGAAGGACATCCTCTCCAAGCTCGACAGCCTCGACAAGGCCGTCCAGCAGGTGAAGGCGGCCGCGCCCGCGCAGCGGCCGCAGGTGGACCCGAACAAGGTCTACAACATCCCGATCGCCAACTCCTACGTCCGCGGTCCGAAGACCGCCAAGGTCACGATCGCCGAGTTCTCCGACTTCCAATGACCCTTCTGCTCCCAGTCGGCCAGTCTGGTCGACCAGGTCCTGAAGGCGTATCCGAACGACGTCAACTTCGTCTACAAGCAGTTCCCGCTGCCTGCGACCATGCACCCGAACGCGATGCCGGCGGCCAAGGCCGCGGCAGCGGCCGGCAAGCAGGGCAAGTTCTGGGAGATGCACGACATCATGTTCCAGAACAACCGTGAGCTCGGCTTCGACAAGCTGAAGGAGTACGCGGGCAAGATCGGGGTCGACGTCGCGCGCTGGGAGAAGGACTACAACTCACCCGAGATCGAGCAGGAGATCAAGAAGGACATGGCCGACGGGCAGGCCGCCGACGTGACCGGCACGCCCACCTTCTTCGTGAACGGCAAGCGGGCGACGGCCCGCTCCTTCGACGGCTTCAAGGACATGATCGACGCCGCCCTGAAGCAGGGCAGCTGAGGACCGCGTTGCCGGCGGCGGAGTGCCCTGCTAAGCCCGGGGCATGCTCCGCCGCGGCGCGCGCGTGGCACTCGCCGCCCTGCTCGTGGGCTGCGCCGCCGCACCGTACACGCGCCGCTCGCAGCTGATCCTCATCTCGCCGGAGGAGGAGAACAAGCTCGGAGCGCGTGCCTTCCAGCAGGTGCTTGGCAAGAGCCACGTCGATGGGCGCGAGCAGGTCAACGGACCGGTCGAGAGAGTGGGGCAGCGCCTGGCCCGCGTCGCGGAGCGTCCCGACTACAAGTGGCGCTTCGTGGCGATCGACGATCCGAAGCAGCAGAATGCGTTCTGCCTGCCCGGCGGCAAGGTCGCCGTCTACACCGGCATCTTCCCGCTCGCCGAGAGTACCAACGGGCTCGCGGTCGTGCTCGGGCACGAGATCGCCCACGCCCTCGCGCGCCACGGCGCCGAGCGCATGAGCCAGGGGCTCGTCGCGCAGGCAGGCGGCTCGCTGCTCGGCGCGTGGCTCGGCGGCGGCCCGGGCCCCAACACGATCCTCGCCGCCTACGGGCTCGGCGCGCAGCTCGGCGTGCTCCTTCCCTACAGCCGCACGCAGGAGTCCGAGGCCGATCACATCGGGCTCCTGCTCATGGCGCGCGCCGGCTACGATCCGCGCGGCGCGCTCGCCTTCTGGCAGCGTATGGAGCGCGCGGCGGGTGGCGCTCCGCCGGAGTTCCTCTCCACGCATCCGAGCCACGGCACGCGCGAGCAGCAGATCCAGGCGTGGCTCCCCGAGGCGATGCGCTACTACGAGGCCTCCGCGCACGCCGGCGTGGAGCCGCTGCCGGCGATCGCGGGTGCGATGCCGCGCTCAACACCGCGCTCCGATCGCGCTCATGAATTTTTCACTTGCAATCGGTTTCGAGCGGGAGTATCAGCTCCCTTTCTCGTTCTCTCCTTTCCATACGATGCGACGGGGTGAAGGGTTGGACGCGGCCGTCTCGCGGAGCACGGGGCGGCGGTGGGGTGGTGTGGTGTCTTCGGGGGGCGGCCGCAGCCGGGTGAGCGCGCGGGTCGGGGAGTTGGGCGACTTTTCCCCAGCCTGTGGAGCGCGTTGCGCGGTGGATCTTCGGGAGCCCGACGCGGGTCGGGGTCGAAGAGGGGTCGGGGATGCCGGACATCATCTGGGTCGAGGCGCAGCGCCGGCTGCGCGGCGAGTTGCTCGACAAGGACTACGACACGTGGATCGCGCCCCTGCGTGCGGCGCGCTGGTCCGCCGACACGCTCGCGCTCGAGGCGCCGAGCGGTTTTGCGCGTGACTGGCTGAGGCAGCACTTCCTCCCCGCACTCGAGCGCGCGGTGAGCGAGGCGTCGGGCTCGCGGGCGACGGTCCTGCTGCTGGTCAATCGGGAGCTGAGCGTACCGGCGCGCGCCGGGGCGCTCCCGGCTCGCCAGGCCGCGTGCGCCACCAACGGCGCGCCTTCGCGCTATACCTTCGACAACTTCGTGGTCGGGGAGTCGAACCGCGTCGCCTACGGGGCGGCGCGCGCGGTGGTGGCGCAGCCCGGCGCCCGCTTCAACCCGCTCTTCCTCTGCGGCGGCTGCGGGCTCGGCAAGACCCACCTGCTCTCCGCGGTGGCGAACGGCCTGGCCCACGCGCGCCCGCTCGGCACGGTGGTGTGCCTCACCGCGGAGAACTTCGTGAACGAGATGATCGCCGCCCTCGAGGCGCGACGCATGGACCGCTTCCGGCGGAAGTTCCGCGGCATCCAGACGCTGATCGTCGACGACATCCAGTTCCTGGCCGAGAAGCGCCGCTCGCAGGAGGAGTTCGCCCACACCTTCAACGCGCTCCACGAGAGCGCGCGCCAGATCGTGCTCGCCTCGGACCGCGCCCCGCACGACCTCCCCGGCATCGAGGAGGCGCTGCGCTACCGCTTCGCCTCGGGGTTGCTCGCGCACGTGAAGCCGCCCGACCCCGCGCTGCGCGGCGCGCTCGTCGAGCGCAAGGCGAGCACCCTCGGGGTGAGCCTCGCGCCGGAGGTGGCGAGCTACCTCGCCGAGGAGTGGTGCGCCAACGTGCGCGAGCTCGAGGGCGCGCTCACGCGCGTCGAGGCGTACGCGACGCTCTCCGGCCGGACGATCGACCTGGCGCTCGTGCGCGAGGCGCTCGGGCCCTCGCCCGTGGCGCGCCGCGGGCCGAGCCTCCAGCGCATCGTCGGCGAGGTGTGCCAGCACTATCGCCTGAGCCGCGACGAGCTCTCGGGCCCGCGGCGCACGGCGCGCCTCGCCGTGCCGCGCCAGCTCGCCATGTACCTCTGCCGCCAGCACACCGACGTGCCGCTCGCCCGGATCGGCGCCGAGCTCGGCGGCCGCGACCACTCGACCGTGGTGCACGCGCTCGCCGCGATCGAGCGCCGGCTCGAGAAGGACGCGACGCTGCGCGAGGCCGTGTCCATGCTGCGCGCGCGCCTGCGCGCCTGACTCACGCCCCTTCGACGGGGACGCCCGCGGCGGCGAGCGCGCGCGCCAGCACGTCGCGCCAGCGTGTGTAGTCGGCCGGCGCGAGCGCGACGCGGAGGTCCTCATCGCTCTCGAGCCGTGCGGCCAGCCGCAGCGCGAAGGGCGCCGGCAGGCGGGCGGCGTGGACGAGGTACTCGCCGCTCTCGACCAGGCGGAGGACCGGGGCGGGAAGGGCGGCGGCGGTCAGGCGAAGCACGAGCGGCTCGGCGGGCGGCGCGTCGCTCCGAAGCGTCACGGCGGGCAGCTCGGGATCGGCACCGGGCGAGAGGTCGTCGCCCTCCCCGGCGAGCCCCTCCGCGCGCGCGGCGAGCACCTCGCCGACCACCTCCTCGGCCGGGCGGGGCCGCCCGCGCCGCAGCCAGGCGAGGGCCGCGAAGAGGTCGCCGGGCGCCGGCGCCGGCTCGAGCCCGGCGAAGATGGCCGGCAGCAGGCGGGCGAGAGTGGCCCGGTCGCCGGCGCGGTGCGCCACCACGGCCGCGCGGTAGTCCACACCCGCGCGCACCTCGGCGAGGAGCGCCTGGAGCCGCTCCGCGAGTGCGCGGGCCTCGGCCAGGAGGTGTGCGGCGGCCGCCGCGTCGAGCGCGTCGCGGCGATGGAGGCGGCGCGCCTCGTCCCCGAGCGCGAGCGCCGCCCCGAGGAGCGCCGCGCCCTCCGGCCCGGCGCCCCGGCGGTACTTCTGCGCGCGCACCACCAGCGCCCCGCTGTCGGCGATCGCGCTCTCCAGCTCGGTGACCAGGCCCTCGTCCACGGCTCTTCTTACAACCGGGCGCGCCCTTTGCTAAGTGGAAGCGCCAATGCCCGCCGTCCGGCCGCGCGCCCGGCGCACCACCATCCGCGAGGTCCTCGACGCCGCCATCGAGCTCGAGAAGAAGACGATGGCGCTCTACGTCGGGTTCGTGAAGGCGTTTCCGCGCCCGGCCGAGGTGCGGAACTTCTGGTTCAGCATGGCGCGCCACGAGGCCGGGCACTGCGGCGCGCTCGCGCTGGTCGAGGGCATCCTCGAGTCCGACCCGCATCGTGCCGCGAAGACGCGTGTCTGGTTCGATCCGCGCACCGCGACCCGCCTGCGCTCGCTCCTCTCCGCTTACCTGCGCGAAGCGCGCGGCGGCGTGCGCCTCGAGCGCGCCTTCGAGATGGCGATCGACCTCGAGGCCTCGGAGCTGGAGGACGTGGTGGTCGACATGATGAAGGTGGTGAAGAGCCCCGAGTGGCGCGAGCGGGCGATCCAGCTGCTCATCCACGACCTCGGCGACCTCTCCTACATGATCGAGCGCTACACGCCGAACGAGATGCTGCTCGCGCGCGCCGACGCGCTGGTCGAGCGGCGGGTGGGCGGCCTCGGGCGCCGGCGCGCGGCCCGCCGGGTGGAGGGCGCATGACGCGCGCGTCGATCGTCACCGTGCCCCAATACCTGACCGCGGTGCGCACGATGCACGGCGTCGGCGTGACGGAGATGGCGCGCGTGCTGCACGTGACGCCTTCGGTCGTGCGTCGCTGGCTGCGCGGCACGCTCGTGCCGACCTGGCGGCGTCTGAAGGGCATGACCACGCTCTGGGGCGGCGACTCGGAGCTGCTCGCGCTCGGCGCCGCGCTCCAGCGCTACTGCCGCGCGACCGGCGTCGCGCTCGAGGACGCCGTCCGCATGGTGCGCACGGGACGGCGCACGGGCCCCGAGCGGAAGCCTGTGGCCCGCGCGCGCGATCGCCGCCAGCTCACGCTCCCCATGCAGCGCTAGTGCGCCGACCCGAGACTCCGTCTCGGGTCGGGGACGGACGCCGAGAATGCCGCCCGGTACACAGGGCCCACGACGTGCCGCGGCCGGCAAAGCCGGCGCGGCAGACCTTCCGGAGCGCGAGCGCGTGACCGGAGACGACGTGTCCGCGGCGCGGCGCAGGCCGGCTGCCCAGGGCCTCAACGTTTGCCGCGCCGGCTTCGCCGGCCGCGGCACGACCTGCACACGATCCACCGACCCACACGCTCGCGCCCGGTTCCGACCCGAGACAAGGGTCTCGGGTCGCTCTAGAGCTTGCGCGGGTGGCGGACGTGGGGCTATCGTCCTGCCCCCCATGTCCGAGACGGGCCCGCTCGCGCGCGGCCTCGCGGGCGACTGTATGATCGAGAGCGCCGAGGGCCCGGTGGCCATGCGGGACACGCCGAACAAGGGCTTCGCCGTGCTGACGCGGCTCCCCTCCGGCCAGCTCGGCTTCCGCCAGCTCATCAAGGTCGCGGAGTCCGGTCCCGTTCCGCTCGTGCGTGTGGTGCTCGACTCGGGGCACACGGCGGTGGTCGCGCGCGACCACGTCTTCTACCGCGTCGGCCTGGAGCCGGTGCCCGCGGCGCGGCTCCGGCCGGGCGACCAGCTCGAGACCGCTTTCCGCTACCCCGGCGACTACGCGCCTCCCGACGCGACGACGCCCGTCCGCCAGACGATCGCGGTGCGCGCGATCGAGCCGGCGGGCGAGGGGCAGGTGTGGGCCGGCACCGTCCGCGACACGCACGCGCTCTTCCTCACCGCCGGCGTCCTCTGCGCCGAGTAGAGCCCACGGACTCCGAGGCACTCCTCCGGCTCGAGCGGCGCCTGATGCGCTGCCGGCTCTGCCCGCGTCTCGTCGCGCACCGCGAGCGGGTGGGACGGGAGAAGGTCGCGCGCTTCCGCGCCTGGACGTACTGGGCCCGGCCCGTGCCGGGATTCGGCGACCCGGCGGCGCGACTCCTCGTCCTCGGGCTCGCGCCGGCCGCGCACGGGGGCAACCGGACCGGGCGCATGTTCACCGGCGACGAGAGCGGCAACTGGCTCTACGCTGCGCTCCACCGCGCCGGCTTCGCGAGCCAGCCCGTCGCGCGCGAGCGCGACGACGGGCTCCGGCTGACCGACGCGTTCATCACGGCGGTCGTGCGCTGCGCCCCGCCCGCGAATCGCCCCGCGCCGCCCGAGATCGCGACCTGCCGTCGCTGGCTGCTGGGCGAGCTCGCGCTCCTGCCGCGACTCCGGGTCGCGGTCGCGCTTGGCAAGGTGGCGCACGACGGCTTCCTCGCCGCCGAGCGCGCCCGCGGCACGGCGCTGCCGCGCCCGCTGCCGCGCTTCGCACACGGGGCGGAGCACCGCCTGGCGTCGGGCCTCGTGCTCCTCTCCTCCTACCACCCGAGTCAGCAGAACACGTTCACGGGGAAGCTCACGCGGCCGATGCTCGACGCGGTGTTCGCCCGCGCGCGGGCGCTCATGGCGGCGTGAGGCTCACGTACACGTCGCACGGGACGCGCTCGCCATCCACCAGGACCTCGGCCGGGCGGCGGGCGTACAGGCGACCCGCGTCCTCGTAGGCGTCGAGCGCGGCCAGGGAAGCGGCATCCACGCCCTCGACCAGGACGCCCTCGACCCGGCTGCCCGCCTGCGGCACGATCGTCGGGTAGCCGTGCGCGGCCACGACGCGCGCGAAGCCCTCGAGGGTGGCGCGCCGGCGCGGAAAGCGCCGGCCGGTGAGCTGCTCGAGGCGCTCCTCGTCCATCAGCGTGCCGTAGACGAACAGCGCCGCCCCGCCCATGGCCGACAGGATAGAGGGGGGCGGTCGGCCGCCTCAAGCGCCCGTCAC
>WNFO01005324.1_pt1 | contig 11234 bp, 18 predicted proteins | sample 5400251 | NCBI WGS metagenome assembly WNFO01 (sample SAMN13153354, study PRJNA577476) | soil metagenome | isolation source: 100 cm saprolite under Madrone tree | place: USA:California | collected 2016-06-14 | reverse complement strand
TCAGACCGCGGAGCATGGATCGTCTGCGTGCCGGCGGACTTGCATCACTATTTATGGACAACGTATCGGGAGCTATTGGCAATGTGTCTGCAGTGTCGACACGGGAGAGATCCCCAGGCGTAGCCCCGAGACCCCCAACAACTTCGAAATATGGTGGGGCCTCGCCTCGAGGGTCTGGTATTTCGGGGTTGTTCCGAAACGTGGAAGATTGGTCGATGTGCCGCAAGTCCGAAATATCCACCGATCCGGCAGAAGCGTGAGTGTTTTCGTTAGAGTCGTTACGTTCGAGTAGAGGTGTCTGGGCAAGAGGGTCGTCATTTACAATGACATAAGACACGTGCGAGGGGCCGCGAGAATGTGAATTCGTGCTGTCGTCGTCGTCGTCTTCCCTGACAGATGGCATGACGACCTGTGCCGTTAATGGTGCATCTTCCATGTCCTGCGAACCTCTGTGTGCATGACATAGATCAGACTCTCCAATCAAAATTCCAAAAACGGGAGTGGCTCTCACTGTATGATGACAAGCTCCTGCTCGCCTGGTTCTTTCATGTATGCCGGAAGCGAACGCGTGGAAATTTGACTCGGGGTGCGCCTATTTCGACCCGTCCGTCGGTTTGCACGAGCGGCCGTGGCAGCTTGGGCCTGGTTTGTCGCAGCTGTTCCAGCGATTTCCTCCGCAGTAAGATCCCGGACGGTCGTCGGTGAAGGGCGCTGTCGCACTACAGACGGGAGGGTGATGCCGCGGAGCTTTGATAGAAGTGCGCTCCTATAAAACAGCATGGGAATGGCGACGAGGAAAACGAGTGAAACTATGATGGGAGCCTAGGGGTGGCCCGTTGAGCGAGGAAGCTAAACTGGGCAACGTAAGTCAAACGAGGACGCACAATCATTTTGCTACTACTACTACTATCTCTCCTCACAAGGCTGATGGAATGTGGGGCTGCCCATGCCTTTGGAATAAAGAAAAAGAGAAGGGTAGCAAAGATGGCAATGGGGGCGTGCGGGGGCGTCAGGTAGGTGTGTTGACATGACATTGATAGAACACAGTATGAGAATGAATAGGAACGGGACCACGCAGGGAGCTGGGCGCAGGGATGGTGAAGGGAAGGGAGAGCGGATGCTCGCAGGCCACACGAGAAAATGAAAGGAGCAAACCGGGAATTTGTTTGTCCGCTGTGCCTTTATGAGCGCCTTTGTACCCTGTGCTCAAGCAGACATGCAATGGTACAATAACTATTGGTAACCTAGTCCTTACGAGAACGAGGCTTCACACGACCTTGATGATCATGTCAAGGTATCAAATCAAAATCAAATGTTTTGGAAAGAAACACCGCCTTGCGCTGCGCCATGAATTACAAATTGCTTCTCAGAGACGCAGACTTCCTCTGCTGCAGGAACTCATGCAGCCCTTGTGCTAGGGCAATCAGCATCCCGACCTACGATTCACCACACTCAAAAGTCACTTACCAACTTCCCGGGGGCTACCTTGGACCATCTATGTGAGATATGGGTGGGAGTCGATAGAAGCTTTGTACCAAATTAGGCTTACGAGATGCGCCGCAGTCCCAACTAGCGTATTGGTCACGTTCTCAGGTCTACGCCAAACGGCCTCTTGTACGAGTTCGTAACTCTTAAGAATGCTTTCCTTGTAGGATGGAATGATCCATTTCATCGCGATTCGCTTGTCAATCTGTGGCAGAACAGACCACGCCTCGACACTGCGGATCTTGTCTGCGAACACCACCGCTTCCTGTTCCTAGTTTCAGCACTGGCAGACGCCACGCCCGGCCTATGCACCAGTGGCGTCGTGCGCGTACCTGGATATTTGAGCACTTAAGGCGGGCCTTCCCACTGGAATCTTCGACAAGAGCGTAATCGACATAGTTCCTAAGTACATCTGGATCCCAAGTACCAAAGAACGGAGATTTGCTCATTAATGCGTACGCTTCCTCTCTGCAGCATAGACGTGTGAGAAACAAGGTTTGTAGGTACAAATGCTTACCGACTCGACCACACACTACGACGGGCGAGCGCACCAACGACAAGTTGTCGTATATGCTCATCCCGGGAGAAGGACGAGGGAGCGACTACAGGGTCGATGAGCACTAGCCCTGAGAACGGTGCCGGCGTTGTGTGCGCCGCGAGGGTCCTAAGCGATTTCACGCGTCAGACGAGACGATTGTTTGGGGTAGTAATACGCACGCAGCACACCCACTGAACGAGTGACCGACGACGACGAGTTCACGATTTGCAAAACCACGCTTCTCCCGTGCGTTGCTGACTTCAGGAGGAACTCTCGGAAGGTAAGTTGGAAGTGCAGAGGATGTTACTGTTTCAGGAAGGAAGTGCAATATGAAGTTCAGGATATCACGGGCGTGGTCACTCCAAATGACTAGAAGACAATGACGTGAATCGGAGTGGAGGTGTAAAAGACTTTAAATGACAGACATAGAGCTCCGAGGTCCTGTGCATTGACGAGTCCAGAGTCACCATGTTGTACCGCGTCCAGAGCCCAAAGTTCATCAATCTGATATTGCGTATCTTGGTCCGCAGCGCGTAATAGATGATGGATTGTGGGTTCAAACGTCTAACATAGTCAGTCAGTTGGCAAATCTGGTTTTGCAATCTGGGTTTTGCACACTTCTTTATGGAGACCATTCGCATGCAACAGGAAGAGCGTCAAGCCTTTCGCACCCCCGACACTCTTGCGTACATAACGATTTAACACGCTCCACAGAACCGTCTGCTGCTCCCCAGAGTGGTCCGGTACATGCCGAGCTTGCAGCGAGAGGAGCTCGCCTGTGTACCGCTGAACGCGCGCGGCGCGCTCGTCTTTGGTCTCGTAAGCAGGTAAGGGTGGCAGAGGGACTAACGGTGAAGAACGCGGAAAGGCAGCAGGGATGAGGTGCGTTGTGACGGTATATGAGTTGGTGAAGCAATGGTGACGAGGTGGACACGGTAAGGCGGGATAGCGAAGGGCCTCGGGGGGTGACCGAAGTGGAAGGAGACGGATGGAAGAAACTTGCTCCGAGTGGTCTGTAGGTGCCAGTGGCTGCCTTGGGATCATAGTGATCAATTGTTGATCTGATTCGGACGTGAGTGCATAAACCCTCGGTCTACTTTCGAACGTTGGATCCGAGGCTCGACTATCGACCTGAGTTGTTTTTCTCCCGATGGGGAATACGGAGACTGGAAGATCGGTTAATGGCGCTGCCAAGCATCCGAGTCAAGCATCAACTGAGCGTTGTCCTGGTTCCGTCTCTGGTTTCTTCCCTTCGTTGGGCCCGGACACTACTACTACTAGGAAAAGCTATTAACACTGTGGGCGTTTTGCAATTCAGTCGGCTAAATGACTGGTCTCAAGAGCAAGTAAAAATGCCACAGTGTAAACTGGCCTCGGATATGCTTGTCGATGCACAGCCGCTCTGATCAGATCGTCATATATCATCTTCATACATCGCACATCATGCATCATGGGCTGATTATATTTAATCCTGCCTTGGGTCAGCTTGAGGACCCATTATCCCTTCACGCTCTTTATTTTCCCGGTCGGCCGCTATGCTCAGACTGTTCACTCATTTTGCTTGTTTTGCGCTCCTCTCTGGCCTCACTAGACAATCACTCGCTGCTCCGACCTCCGACGATCCTTGTGCAAAAATTGCTGACCAAACCTTCGTTGATCCTGCAGATGCATTGGCTTGCCTAAAGTCATTCCCATTCAACGAGATCTTTAGACAGAATATATTATCAGTGGTCTCCCGTGTTTTTGACTTCTATACATTCGAGGACTTCTACTTGAATTCCCCTCCTCCCTTTCAAGAGTCGACCACGGACATACGTGCGCAGATCCAGCGGATCCACTCTACCTCTTACGCGGTGAGTGCTTAAAGTCACTTTTCCGACAAGGCGTTCCCGCTCATGGTCCGTTTCCACTCAAGAACGATTATGACTTTAATAAAGATCTCTACGACTTCACAACGCAGTTGAATGACGGACATACGCGTACGTCCTGTTACCGTCATGTGGCACTGCTCGCAACCGAATTCTGTTATCAGGCTGGCTTCCAGACTGCTACTTCACCTACAATAATATTCTTCCCGCTCCTATTGTCCTCCTGGATAATGGCGTTTTTATCGCCCCGAATTCCGTCGAGTTACTCAAACTCGTTGGCCACGGCTTTACGAAGTTTCTTTCTGAGAAACATTTTCACTGGAAGCGTCTTGCTGGTGCCGAGGTGATCGAAATTGACGGACTCCCTGCTCTCCAATACATCGACAAAATCGCCCAAACTGTGTCTGGCAATTTCCTTGACCACAACATCAGGGTGAACAGCGTTGTCAGCAGCTATCGTATCGCCGGTTCAGACTGGTCTCAACGTCTTGGCGACCTTGCCAGCGAACTATTTCCGACACAAACGAGCCTAAAATTCAAACTTATTCCCAAGGGATCAACCTCGGGCAATCCTGAGACTGTCGATGTTCCTTTTGTCGCCCGTTTCATTGGCAATAGTTTTACCGATGGGCCATCCTAGTCTGTCCATTCCCTCCTATACGTGCCAGGACCTCACAAACAGTTTATCATAGCTGGACCAACAACTGTCTTGCAACGAATATAACAAATGGAGTCGCCCAACCTTCTAACAGCGAAATCTCGGAGTACCCACATCGTCTCACTCGGGCTGCGCTCGCGCGTCCCGCTATACAACTAACTTCAGCTGTCGGCCTTCCTTATACTTCCTTGCCTACTTTTGAACCAACCAAGGGCAGTACTGGTCCAATAAAGTCCTACATCCTTCCCGGAAGTAAGACTGGAGTGGTGCGTGTGCTCCATTTCGGTTCAGTATCGTCCGTAACAGCCCATTAATTATGTGTCACTGATAGATGTTTGTTGGCTCCTTCGATGGAGATTACGCTCAGACCCAACTCGATATTGCGGCCGCATTTGAGGAGTTTCATGCTTCTGGAGTTACAAGTCTTTTGATCGATGTAACCAATAATGGAGGTTTGTACGGATTTATGATGGAAATGCCAAACAATCTGACATCAACGGCTGCAGGCGGATATGTTTGTTTGGGATTGTTCCTCCATCAGTACCTTGCTGGTGACATGCCTGTATCACCGTACGAGCTCCGAACGTAAAAGTAAGATTGCATATCTGACTGCCTGGTATAGGGGATTCCAGTCAACTTCACGCGCCAATCCGCTTGCTCAGAAAATAGTTGAAATGAACATCAAGAGAAAGGTTCCATCTGCTCGCAATTACTATGACAGCAGAAACTGTGAGTTCCACCAATGAACGTATTTCTAAAGGCTAACCTCCGTCGCAGGGTTATTTGCGAATGGGACACGCATGCCCAGGTACTACAACTACAACAACCCACCCAACCCTTATAATATCAATGGCCAGGACCAACCCACCTCACAGCGATTTGAGGTAGAAGTGGCTTCTGTCTGACAACTCTAATCTGACAAAACCTACCAAGGACTTGTGCCCGAGTCTGCCTCCCGGTGTAACCTTCCCCTCGACACCTCCTATTGATCTCGAGTATGTGATCAGTCTATTCTCCCCCTTTGTCTTCCTCACATCTCTCCCCTAGTAATGTAGTAATCAGTAAGAGTTTCCCATTCCAAATTTCCGACATCCACCGAGCCTGTTGTTTCAGTTGGTAACGGAAATTGCGCATCGACTTGCGCTCTTTTCACTACCGTCATGTTTGAGCGTCACAATATCAAGATAGCAACGTTCGGAGGCCATCCAGATCAGTCAATGGAGTTCAAGGGTACATCATTTGCTGGGATATGGTGGAAGTTGTGGGAACTCATATCTGTCCTTGCAGGTATGGCCGGAAACCAGGTGCTCGAATGGTTTGATTTGGACAGTGAAATCAAGACTGCGGGGCTCAAGGACGTAAGTGGAGGTGCTTTATCTCTCAACTCAGCGCTTCGCTGACTGTCCCACATAGGATCCTCTTGCTCCTCCAGACCTGTACGCGATGTGTTGGTTACAGAATGGGCGAAGCTAACTGTGGCAATGATTTTAGACTTGTTAACGGGAACATGCGCCATAATTGGAGAACTGGTAAGTCGATCCAGAATACGACCGCCCCGGACTTTGACAAAGCTTGGCTCGCAGCTTACAGTACCATTGATGAGAACACACCGATCGCCTACCGCTCTGAGCAGCCACAACGTATGCTAGCCATCAATTATCCCAGGTTGTATGCACTAACACCGGTTTTTTTCTGTATTTAGATCGTTTCCAGTACACGAAGGAGACATACGGCAATCCCCAAAACGTGTGGACTTTCGCGTCAGTGTTTCCATTCATGACATGTTCGAAATTTTTACTTATTGAGGTATCAGCGAAAAGACGTTCTTTGGCGACAAGTAGGCCAAGGTGTTCCCTTCTTCGGACTTTTGATAGCCAAGAAATAAGATGAAATGAGATCAGTTGGACTCAAGATACCTATACATTCGTTAACGTGTTCAGAATAGAATTAACTTATTATAATCTATCGAGGATCAGTGTAATTGTAGAGGGGATGCTACGATTCGGCCACTGTCTTCTTTGACAAATTGATTGTTGGAAAGCATGGTCAGATCTCGACAGTCACTGGCAAGACGAGAGTCTTGAATAAGACATTGCTGACTCAGTGAATTGGTTGAGAGAGGCGGGACCTCCAGAGACAAAGTCGGGGGTTACGTCACTTTCTTACGAGGAGCATTGACTGGAATGTTGGTTGTGCTCAGCAACCTGTCGTCAACGGGGTCGGACCAACTGACGAACTGTAGGTTGAGGCGTTTAGGATAGTCGGCAGGGAAAATTTACGTTTGCACGATCTGGTCTTGACAACTCACCTCCCTATGGAGACCATTCGCAAGCAACAGCACTACTAGTAGTAAGAGTGTCAAGCCAACCCCCATCATTAGCCCTGTGCGTCCCAGATTGGTCTCAGGCTGGGACATACTGAGTTTGCAGTGAGAGGAGTTCGCTTGTGTACCGCTGAATGCGCGCATGCTCGTTTTTTGGTCTCATGAGCAGGGAAGGCAGACAGAGGGACGAATGGTGGAGTAGGGATTTTAGTTAAGTTAATCTTGCTCCTGTGAAAACTAAGCACAATAATTTCGGTGCAGAGCACATTCATTTCCTTGTGACATAGTCTCACAGTACACTATCATCTACCCATTTTTTTTCGACACTCATTGTTTCTCACGTACCCTCGACCACTTGATCTCGTTTGAATGTTACTTCGTCGTGGGCTGCCCGAGCTCGCCAGCACGCTCTGTTGCAACCTGAATGGCCCGAGCTATAGTGGATCTCACTCTCCCATCCTCCAGGGTGAGTAGACCTGCGATAGTACAGCCACCGGGAGCTGGTCAACGCACGTGAGCTGAGATACATTTCGGCGTGTGGGTCATTACGATAGACTTACTTGTGACGGAGTCCTTGATCTGAGCTGGATGCGCATTGGGCTGCAAAGCCATACGAGCCGCGCCTTGCAGTGCTAGGTGAAAGAACCGCACATAGACGCGTCAAATTATGTATGGCTGTGTTAATGACCAGAGCACGCACACTGCGACGCGAGCTCCAGAGCCTCCGCTCGTGGTAAACCCATCATAACACCGCCGTCTGCCATGGCCTCGAGAAATATGCATGCAAAGGCGGGTCCAGACCCCGATAATGCGGTACATGCATCAAAATGCCTTTCCTCGAGGAACCGACAACGCCCGATCGAAGAGAAGATTTGCTTAACGATCTGTGTGCTCTGTCCTTCCGACTCGGAAGGTGGGAGGGTCGAGATGACTGTCATGCCCTCACGAATCTATCAGGAACTCTTCGTGAATGTCGTGAAACCTTATGACAAAGGGCCGCCTTGAAAAACGGGGACGCACGCGGCATGCTACGTTGGGCATTGCACGGACTACAGTTGTACCGGAAAGAACCCAGGCGGAGAGTTGCGCGGTGGTGACGCCGGTAAGGATGCTGATGAGCAACTTGCCGGCCAAGGCTTCTTTGATCCCATTTTCGCTAAGGATGGTATATGCACCCTGTGGTTTGCAGCTGGATTTTTTATTTTAGGGGGGGAGGGTGTCGGCCAATGTACCGAAGTATAGTATAAGTGATACGTGCGTACCACAGCAAGACGACATCGGACTGTTGCACCGCCGAAACATTTTCCCCGACGGTGATTTCGACAGCACCTCCTCCGAGGACCGCACGAAAAGTCTCGCGCAGGCGCCTTGCGCTTTCTTCGCGTTGTACGCATGCGATGAAGCGAGACGGTAGGGTGGGGTCGTCACCGGCTGCGACGGTGGGGGTGGAGGTTCCAGGAGTGTGGGACTCCCATTTTGGCTGGCCGGAATTTAGGCCGTGTAGAGGGCTCTGCGAGTGGAGGCTGGCGAGCACGCCTGATGTTATCGCTATGCCCATTGTTCCACACCCTACAGGATGTCGAAATTAGATATAGATACATGGGGTCGACAGACACGCACACCTAGCACGCATAACGTGTAACCCATGAGGAGAAACTTGATAGATATTTAGGAGGCGAAGGTCAAAAGAGAACAGTCAAGTTATCGCTTAATTTTCAGCTACAGTATGCGCGTGCTCATTACAGTCGGGTCAACAAGATTCGATGTACTCGTCGAAGCTGCGTTGTCCCAGCCAGTGCTCAACGCTCTCACACAAAAAGGCTACTCCGATGTCGTCATTCAGCGTGGCAATTCTCAGGTGGATGATGCGTTCAGCCCAACGGATGAGGAGTGGAACGTCCGCAGGCACGGGGTGAATATCGACGTGTGGAAGTTCAAACCGAGTCTCGACGAGGAGTACGACGCAGCCGATCTGGTCATAGGGCACGCAGGTCTGCGCTCTCCGTATTCTTTACCATCGCTGGCCGTAATACGGCCGATGACCTCAGGATTTGTTGTCCAGGCTCGGGGACCATACTCGATGTATTGCGAAGGGGCAAACCTCTCATAATTGTGCCGAACCCAACTCTCCTCGACAATCACCAGGAAGACATGGCTTATGCCATGGGGAAATTGGGACATGCAAAAGTATCTACAGTCAAGTGAGTGCGGGTTGTAATCGTTGAGATTGGCTTTGTCTTAGTATTCGTGTCGAAATTTTTGGTCCAGCGAACTTGCACAATCCATCATGGATCTAGACACATCGACCCTAGTGCCGTTTCCCCCGTTTGATGGTAGCAAATTTCGCAAGCTGGTGGATCAAGAGATGGGGTTTGAACTGTAAGGTTGGACTGTAGACTACGTTGAACGTAGGGTAGCAGGCGTGAAGGTTCGTTCTGGAACTTCTGTTGAATATCACTCGCACACTTTCAATAGCAAGCAGTGACCCAGAGACTACTGGAGTCTGTCTCCCTGAGCCGGTCGCATTCTGATGTACGTCTGGGCCACCGAACAAGATGAACAGTCCAAAAGAATCATCCCTATACCATCCCGAGAAGGACTTTGTGCAGACGCAGACGGAGAACGGTACTCAGATGATGTCCCAAGACACAGCAGTCTCAAAATGTATCACCTGATACAGTACGGCGCTACTACCACATGTTTTCCAAAGGATGAACTTTGCGAGTTTGCACAGAGCGTTGCTCAGGAACTAGGGTTGAAAGACGGCCCTCTGCCCTCAAATGAGGCCAAGGCCAAAGGCAGCGAAGGGGTTGAGATCGTCGTGGGCGATTAGGAACGATCACGGCGGTGGCAAAGATAGCACCGTAGGAGGGCACGGGGCTTGTTGTGGCCGCATTACCCGGAGAGACAAGATCGCGGAAGAACGAGGCGGTAGTACTTGTATAATTGAATTTCTACAGAAGTACAATACCAGGCAGTTCAAAGAAAAATCATTCGCTCGCCGCCATAACTAATGAGGAGAACAAAAATCAGAGGTGGGGCCACGGATACGACTGGAAATAGACACACTCACATTGACACTCTCGTGAGCAGTTAACTTGTGCCATTACGAGCTCTATATCCTTAGGATCGACGGTTTCATCAACGGGACCTCCCGGACAGGCAAAGGCAGCGAAAATCCCGACGATGTCCCTGAACTCGAGGCACCAGAAGATGACGGTCCGGGTTTATGGGTGTGTTAACCCTAACCCTGACATGCAATAATAAGTGTATCTTCTCTGGTTCTACTTGATGGGATGAAAGTGAAAAAAGCGGGCGAAGGGGATTGTATGGTACGTATATGAATATGATGTACATGTGTTGTTTTCCCTCATACTGTCTGACGCAAGGACAGGCAGAATTGAAAGCTCTGTGGTTGGGACGTTGACGTGTCTGTGTGTGCGTGCGAGGATTGGGGTGGGAAGAGAACGTGTTGGATCGTCAGCATAGCATGATCTTGATTAGACAGGAATGAAGAGAAAGGGGGTGAAAAGAGGGACAAGTTGCGGGCGTTGATTTGACGAGGCCCAAAACGAGTGTCAACAAGTAACGAGACAAGCTGAGCTTGGCCGCCTCATCAACCGTTCTCCTCTCGACATTCCCTCCCTCGTCCTCGACAACGTCGGCCTCTTTTGGCTCGACAATGTCGGGAAAGGTCCCTCCTACCGGTCCACGAGCTCTATTGAATTCAATAAATGGCTGTCCCTCCAAACGTCATCCGCCCCAATCTGACCTTTCTTCATCTCACCCGCCCCCCTCCTCCTCCTCACCCCCTTCCTCGTCTTCCCCAACTCCTCTCATCAATCGTATAGGGGCTCCCCCACCGACTGGCCCACGAAGCTTACTCAATGGCAACACGCAAGGCCGAACTGCCAAACCTACCCTTAATGGTCACCCAAACCCGCTTGCGGGCCAGTCGAGGCAGCCCCCGACGGGTCCTAGTGCCATGCAACAGAAACTGCCTCACAAAGGTAAGCAAGTTGAGATCAAATGGAGTGACCAAGCCATCGCTAGCACTGTGAGCTTCCCTCCATCGTTTGTTGGTGTACCGTTCATTCAAAATCTCCTGTTCCTTTTACAAAGTCACGCAGCTCACTCCTTGAACCTGGTCCGTCCTCCAGCGCGGCACGTCCAACACCGCTTGCTGCACCAAGTCTCAATGGAAAGGTCTCTTCAGGCTGGTCGTCCAGCTTTTCGACAATTGCACAGCCTGCACCCCCCGGTCCAAGAGCTCCAGCGTCTTCGAACTCAAATCACGAGCGCCAACCTCCCCAACCCTCAGAACCCCCGCCTCCTCCACCACCATCCTTCACACCACCACCA
>WNFO01024686.1_pt1 | contig 11237 bp, 8 predicted proteins | sample 5400251 | NCBI WGS metagenome assembly WNFO01 (sample SAMN13153354, study PRJNA577476) | soil metagenome | isolation source: 100 cm saprolite under Madrone tree | place: USA:California | collected 2016-06-14 | reverse complement strand
ACTTGAAAAATAAAATAATTGCTCTCGGTATTCCCGAATCAAAGATTCGAGTCATTTCCAACGGTGTAGACGCCGAACGCTTTCAGCCGCGCGATGCAAAATCAGCGCGCAAACAATTGGGACTTCCGGAAGAAGGATCCATCGCCGTTTCTGTCGGGTCGCTGATCGAATCAAAAGGACATCACCTGCTCATCGCCGCTATCGCCGAACTCGCTCGATCTTTCCCGCAACTCCGCTTATACATTCTCGGCGAGGGGGCATACCGCTCCACGCTGGAACAGTTGGTACGCGAGAAGAAGATGCAAGACCGCATTTTTTTGTTCGGCACCAGGCCGAATGAAGAATTGAGTCTATGGTTCAGCGTGGCAGACTTAAGTTGCTTGATGAGTTCGCGCGAAGGCTGGCCCAATGTAGTTTCGGAGGCGCTCGCCTGCGGCACGCCGGTTTTGGCTACCCGCGCGGGAGGAATTCCAGAAATCATCAGCTCTCCCGACCTTGGCATGTTAGTCGAGCGCAATGTTCAATCGATTGTGGTTGGACTGGAGCGTGCGCTCACGAAAACTTGGAATCGAGCCGAGATTGCGCGGCACTCTCGCTCGCGGAGCTGGGATGCGGTGGCCGCGGAAGTCGAAGCTTTTCTTCAATCGACAATTCCTGCCGAATCGTAGCGAGAGCGAAGGTCAGCTGCCGTCAATGGAAAACCGAATTCGTAAGCGCCGCGGGCGGACTATTTCCCAGAACGGAAGAAGCACCGAGTAGCAAGCGATTTTGAAGCATTCGACCAGAATGGCCTTGCCATTCGAGTCGTTGTCACCGCTATCCTCTGGGGTGGCCACGAACGAACATCTGACGTTTCGCCGTAGCAGTCTCCGGCAGCACATTCGCAAGCGCCGCAAATGCGGGCCGCTGCTGACGACGAGCAGTGACGAAATCCCCGGATGCGCGAGGAGCCAATCCGCAAGCGCGTCGATCTCGCTGAGCGTGCCTAGAGTTCTCACGTGGATGCGCTCCACAGTGAATTGTTGGTTCTCGAACAAAACAAAAAAGTGACGCTGCGGCGGCGGGGTACTCTGCGCCATTTGGAGCAGGTCTATGGTCGGCGGCAGGCCCAATTCCCGAAAGCGGCGAACCTCAAACCGGCCGACGCTGAACAAAACGCGCGGTGCAAATTCCTTTTCGAGAAGCTGGATAGCGAAAACTTTGCGCGCCTTAAGTCCGGCGAGAACAAAGATGGCATCGGCAGGCACGGCGGGATCGGCGCGAACCAGCCAAGCAAGGAGAAATTTGAGCATCAACGGTGGCGAAGCGCGAAATCGTAGACGTCAATGTAGCGCTGCGCGAGGACTTTCCAGTCTTTCTCGCGCAAGATGAATCCCCGGGCTTCCTCACCTAGTTTGCGTTGCAAACCAGTTTGTGACAGGAGCCTTTTGGCCTGTTCGCAGAAATCCTCAACATTATCAGCACCAAACAGGACGCCGGTCTTTTCCGGCTGCACCAATTCGCGAATCCCGCCCACATCGCTTCCGAGGATGGCTTTGCCGAGCGCCATCGCTTCCAGCGGTTTTAGCGGCGTAACGAGTTCCGTAAGCCGGATGCTGTGCCGAGGGTAGACCAGCACATCGACGACAGAATAGTAGCGTTCGATGTCGTCGTGCGGCACTCTACCTAAGATTTGAATGAAATCTTCTGCGCGCAATTCGCGAACCGCTTCGCGAACGGCGGGCATTTCTTCGCCGTCGCCCACGATCAGCAATTTGCAAGCAGTTCCACGGCGGCGAAGTTCTGCCACAGCGGCAACGAGCCACGCAACCCCTTCCCAGCGATAGAGTGAACCGATGAAACCCAGAACGGGTTCGCCGCCGAGACCGAGTTTCGAAGCGAGGGCTTCGTCGCGGGAGACGAGAGAGAATTTTTCGACGTCGACTCCGTTCGGGACATGAAAGAGTCTTGCGGGATCTGTTTTTCTTTTTTTGAGTTCGTCGAGAATCGATTGCGAAATTCCCACGACCGCGTCGGCGCGATGCACGACGTAATCTTCGAGCTTCTGGCTCAAGCGATAACGCGGAGAGCGCGTGCTAATTTTGTTCTGATCGACGGCGGCGTCTTCCCAAAAAGCGCGCAGCTCATAAACGAAGGGAATCCGTTTCGAACGTGCGGCTTGCAGTGCGCCGAGGCCGCACAGCGCCGGTGAGTGCGCGTGAATCAGGTCAAAAGTTTCATTCTCCGTAAGCTCTAGAATCCTGTTGCGTATGAGCCGCACAATGGCAGCTTCGCGCAAGATGGGCCGCCGGCGGGAAATGGCCCACTCCGAGAATTTCCCGTGGTACGGCGTCCGGCGGTAGGTGATATTCTCGACCACGATTTCCACCGGTTGAGGATCATCTACGATCTGGAGTGGGCCGGTAAGAGCCTGCGGACGGAGTCCTAGCCGGCGCTGCGCGGCGATAAGATGAAGACTGCGGATGCTATAGCCGGTATGGACTGGCCAAGAGTGATCGAGCACGTGGAGGACACGAAGCGGCCGTGCTGTTCTGGCTGGAGGGCTTTCACGCAGCGTTTCAGTCTTCATTCCCGATTCCACGAAGTCTCCCGCAAATCCTGGCAACCGCCAATTGGCTTCACCGAACACGCCTGCGAGGCCTAGCCCACGACTTATGGTTACGTTTGAATCTACAATTTTTGCCGCGGGGGCACCCACTTCCCCGATAGATCGCCACGGAAACATTTTACGCAGCCAACCAGAGACGCAAGATTGACCAGACAGAAATAGAATGCCAGCGAAATAATCTTGCCGAGTTTATTTTCCGGGCGCCATTTCCATCCAATGAGCGCGAGTGCGTAAAAAGCGGCCTGCAGAATGGCGGCGAATTTGTAAAAAGGAACCTTCCAAAGGGCAAGGCTGGCTGCAAAACAGAAAACCATGAAGAACGGCGCAAACCAGCGAAGCACTTTATGTGAAACCAAAAGGAACCAATGGCGCGTGTTGCGCAGAGGATTCAACACTTCCGGTACCCGGCCCAACGCATTCAAGCTTCTGCTGATGATGCGGACTTTCCGGCGGTATTCCTGGCTGAAACTCTCCGCGGCTTCTTCATAGCAAACTGCCTCGGGCTCAAACACGCCGGAGTAACCGCGTGAAATGATTTGCAGCGGATTCAAGAAATCATTGATGTCCGTGGGCAGTAGCGGCGCGTAGAGTTCGCGGCGGATAGCATAAATGGCGCCATCGCCGCCAACCACGGAGTCAAATATGGACTCCTTTTTCTTCAGATAGGTCTCGAGTTTCCAGTAAAGTCCCTCCGATTGAGCGGAGTGCGATTCCGTTCCCTTTTCGTAGTAACGGGCATTTCCGACGACGTAGCCAACCCTGGGATTTGCAAAGTGTCGGACGAGATGACAAACGGCATCAGGCAGGTATAGCGCGTTGGCATCGGAGAAAACCAGTATGTTCCCACGGGCCTGTGGTACGGCATAGTTCAACGCCGCGCTCTTTCCCAATCTTTGATTCTGACGGATCAGCCGCACGCCCAGTCCTGCATAGCCCCGGACGATCTCATCGGTTCCATCATCGCAACAATCGGAAACGACAATGATCTCCAACCGCTCCGCTGGGAATGCCAGCGCGAGTGAATTCTCGATTTTGGCAGCGATCACCGCTGCTTCGTTATAGGCGGAGATGATCAGTGAGACCGACGGCTCAACTTTATCAAAAGACTTCACCGGGTGCGGAAAAAACTTCGCAAGAATTCCGACGAAGACGGGATAGCCAATATAGACGTATGCCAGCAGCAAGGCGCAAAGCCAGAACAAGAGTTCAAACTGAAATTGCATCTTTCACCAGATTCGAGGTTCCCTGCGCGCGTCCAGGCTCAATTCTTGCTTGAGGACACTACCGGCGCCGCCGCAGAAGATCTGTCTGCCGGCCGGCCCACCGCGACTTTCAACGAGCCGTCTTGTGGATCGCGGTAACTGATGTAGATTGTGTCATCCGGCCCCACTGCGAGGGAGCTGTAACGATACGGGTCACTTCCGCCGGGGGCGATGATTTGAATATGCCATTTTTTTCCATCCCAATAAGCATGTTTTAATGCGCTGCCGTCGTCATAACTAATATGCGGATGACCCGCGCGGTCGAAATCAAGACTGCTCAAATATCCAGCCCAGCTTCCGGACGGGGCGATGTCGTCCACCTTCTGGACCAACCACCGGTCACCCAGTTGCACAGCATAACGAAGCTCCTTAACGCTGAAGTAGCTGATGTGAAGCGTCCCCTGCGCATCTATACGGAGGCAATTGCCCATGCCTCGGGATCCATTCGAAATATCTCGCCCTAAGGAATCGATGAAACTCACTTGCCATTCTTTGCCGTTAAACTGAGCAACTTTGAGTTCGCCTGTAGGGAAAATACTATAGCTGACGAACGGCCTTCCTTGAACGTCCACGACTGTCGAGTTCCACTTCCCGGCTTCTCCGTCAAAATCAAGCGTCCGTGCGAGCCAAGCTCCGTCCTGTAGCACAGCCGTTCGGAGGTGAAAGTAGTTACCGCGATTGTCGTCGTGCGTCTGATACCAGGAGACGTAAGGCGTGCCCTCGGATGAAATTGCAAGGGAACAGGTGTATTCTTTGGTTCCCCCAGGGGAGATTTCCTGATTTATCCAACGCTTTCCGTTCCAGAAGGCATACTTAATATCCAACCAGTCCGGATAGCAAATGTGAGGATTTCCGCCGGAATCGAGAGCGAGATGCGTCGTCGCACTCCCAACGTTCTTCTCAATCACCAGGTTATACCAGCGCGACGACTCTACCGAACGGAATGCATACTTGATAACATGGGCGGAATTATCCGTGTAGCTGAGATGCACATTTCCGCGGTTATCTACGGCAAGTGACGTGAATCTTGCCCCATTGTCAACTCCCTCCAAGCTCCAAGACCAACCTTGCGCACGAGCCGAACCGGCCGCCACACTAAACAAAAGCAGGACAAGCAAGGTCCGTACACAGCACCGGATAAAATGCTCCGGTAAACATTTTAGCCGCTTCGCCATGTTTGACTCCAAGTTTGAGACTTCTCCAAATCCACTCCGCCTTCCGCTCTATTCCGTAGCACCTTGAATCATGAGAGTGTCCTCCATGACCTCGGCAGACTCCGTTTGATCCCGCTGAACCAGGGGGGCGGGCTGCATTTCATCCTGATAGAGGACTTTGAGGATGATCACCATAGCCACGAGTTGATAGAAGAGATCAAAATTAGCGAGCCCTAGGAACGCTCCACTCGCCAGGAAACCGAAAAGAGAGACTTCGATCATGTGAGTATAAGGAACGATCCATTGTGAAGAAGCCGACCTTTGAGAGTTGCGCCGCAAACTGTTCAGACTAACCCAACAACTCCCCACGAGGATCAAGTATAGGCCGAGCCCCACGAATCCCTGCTCTTCCAGAGTTTGGAAATAAATACTGTGGGGACCGGAAGAAAGAAAGCCGCCCGGCAGCCGCTCAGGCTCGTACCGTTGGAACAACTCCACGTTGGGGAGAGCATTGAAGGAACCGCCGGTGATCGGATAATCCATGGCGAAATTCCAGGACGTTCCCCAAGACACCAGCCTTTCCCGTCCATTGGGGAGGAGCGAAGGTAATTACCGCGATAAATGCCAAAGCGCCGAGAAATAGAGCGATGACCTTGTAGTGCGACTTAAAGGTGATCGCGAGGAGCACGACCACGAGTCCAAGCTGACCACCACGCGAATAAGTCAGAAGCACGGAAAACACGCCGCATGCAAAAGCCAGATAGTACAGCCATCGGTAAAGACGCTTTTTCTCATCGCGCGCAAGGAAAAAAAGCATCGGGAGGGACATATTTACAGCCAAAGCAAACGCGTTGTTGTCGGCGATGAAGGAATCGGGCGGCCCCCACACGCGAGACTCACCGGAGGTGCGCAACCCGAAGATCGTACCTTTAAGAGCCAAGGCTCCAAAGCTCAAGGCGGTGACGATCACGAGAGATTTAAACCTGCTGTAAGACGTCACCAGCAAAATCATGACAAATGTAATCAACAGCACTTTGCTGACGCGAATCAGTTCCAGCCTTGAGTCATCGATGTGCGCCTGAAAGAACGGAACTTGCAATGCATGCAAAAACGTGACGCCAAACCACAGCCAGAGACCAGCCAGGAGAATGGTTTCCCTCTTCAGAAAGCTACGATTGATATTCGAGGTGAATAAGAGACCGATTAGAGTGGGGACGGCAATCACCGCGGCTACCGGGAAACTATACATGAACCCCCACGTGAAACGATGAGGATTGAAAAAGGTTATCCAGGTCCAGATTAAGATCCCATAGTAAGGCCTAAAAAAACTGATCGGTACTGAAATCGCGATGATGACGAATAGAATGATGTCACGCATCGGGCTCTCCAGCGGAGCACTCGACAGTCCGCGGACTCCGTTCCAGTTGTTCCACGGCTGAATCAACCGGCGAGGGATTTAGTGCCGGCAGGTCTTCCACACGAAGGAACGCCTGGTTGAGGTCAAAAGCAAGCCGCGCCAGCGAGACATCGCATCCCACTTGCAAACGGCGCAGTTCGAAGCGATTCACATGCGGAGTATTGACGCCCTGAACAGTCGTTACAGCTGAGCGATAGCCGCAGCGAGAAAGCATGTTAAGAGCCGCCGAGCCGCAGTCAGAGGCCTTGCCGAAAGGAAAAGCAAAATCTGTCACGCGAACTCCGAGTCTCTCTTCCAACAACAGCTTGGAATCAGCTAGTTCACGTTCCAGTTCCGCCGGGGCCAACTGGCTGACAACCGGATGAGTCAGTGTGTGAGAGCCAAAAGCAATCCCTGCATGTTGCATGGTGTGAATCTGATCCCATGTAAGAATGAGGTCAGACACCGCATGATGAGCAAGTCCGATTTTCCGTTCCAGCAAAGCACAATACTCGCGACGGGTGGAATTGGGAAGAGCGCGCAAGCGGTCGACGATTTGGAGGGCGGTCCGCAAACGATCCTCGGAGGAGTTCAAGTGAAATACCCAAGGACTTTCGAGATCGAGTTGAAATTCTCCAGCCGGAGCCACAGAGATGGCCAGGAAAACGCGGTCGTACCAGGCCACCTGGCCGGTCTCGACAGATTCAGCAGTCAAGTAAATGGTGGCTGGCAAGCGGTATTTTTGCAGAATCGGAAAGGCGATGGTGTAGGCGCTACGATAGCCGTCGTCAAAGGTGATGGCGACTCCCGGCTCGACATTCGAGGAACCGCTCAAATCCCGACACACATCCTCCAAAGAGACGATGCGATAATTCCGGCGAAGAAAACGCATTTGCGCTTCGAAGCCTTCGCGAGTAGGAGCAGCGATGAGCGGGTTCCCAGACTCACCGATTCCGTGGTAACAGAGAATCACAAACTTTGGATTCTGCACTCGGCGGAATCGTGGCCAAAGCCACCCACCACCCGGAGGAATTTCGTGGGACTTCGAAAGCCTGCGGGCAAGGTGCAATGTTCCGCTGTAATGTAAGCCGTTGATGACTAGTTCGCGCCAATCGAGAAGCGGCTTGCGCGGAATGGAGGCATCCACCCACGTCTGGCTGTCGGGCCGGGGGCTGCTTGTCGAAATGCGATCAATCCGCACAAACAGTCTCCACAGAGCGTTCGAGGTGCTGGCGATGCCAAAGCTCCAGTGCCACCAGATACCAAAGAATCTCGCCGTAGAAATGCGCATCCTTGCCGCGATGCAGTTTCAGCAGATGATCCAGAAATGCCGGACGGAAATAGCCGCGCTGCCGGGTGCGTGAATCCGTCAAGATGTCTGAGACGAGGGATTCGAGGCGCGGGTCCTGCAAAAACCACAACGCCACAGGCACGCCGAATCCGTGTTTTTTCTTGTAAAGGACGTTGTGCGGGAGGATGTCCTTCATGGCTTCCTTAAAAATAAAGCGTTTTTCAAAGCCACGCATCTTCAGAGCGGCCGGGACGCGCCCCGAGAGCTCAGCCAGCTTGTAATCGAGCAGCGGGAAGCGTGCACGAACACCGGCCATTTCAGCAGTGCCGAGCACTTTGCGAAGATCATTGTCGGCCAGTGTCATCTTGACGTCGAGATAGAGCAGGCGGTTCAGGTCATCGGACGCTACGGCAGTATGAAAGTGTTCGTCGGCTATGTTCAGCCAGGTTTGCGGTGGAGCGCTTTCCAGTAAAGCAGGCTCGAACATTTCTTCCGGCGGGGTGCTGAGTAACAGGTGATAAGAATAAATGCGGCGCGGAAGAGGAATGTTAGCGCGCTTGACGTAGCGCCTGGGAAGGCTGAAACGGCTCTCATTTTGCGGAAGCAATGAGGATACTGGTTCGATTAGACCCTTGCGGAGAAAAGCTGGAACGTGCCGATAGAGCGAGAAGCGTTTGTCGGTCGCGTAACGTTCGTTGCCGGCGAAGAGTTCGTCCCCCCCGTCACCTGCTAGCAGAGTGGTCACGCCGGTTTCGCGCGCCATGCGGGCACAGTGGTAGGCACCAATCGCGGATGAATTCGCGAAGGGTTCGTCATAATACTCCATGATTTTCGGGATTGCGTCGTAAGTGTCGCGCGAAGTGAGGCTCAGTTCGTGATGCTTGGCGCGGAAATGCTCTGCGGTGGTGCGCGCAAAACCTATTTCGCTGTAGACGGATTCGGCAAAAAAGATCGAGTAGGTGTTGACGGGGGAGTGGCGCTCGTTCATGAAGGCGACGACGCTGCTGCTGTCGGTGCCGCCGCTCAGGTACGCGCCCGTCTTTTCCGGAGTGAGATCGGTTAGGTGATTCTGGACCGCGGAGCGCATTCCCTCGCGGACCTCGCTCGCCCAGTGAGTAACGTTGTGATTCTCGCTCTCACGATATTGGAGATCCCAGTAGCGCGTCTGGCGAACCTGACCGGCTTCGTATATGAGGAAAGTTCCGGGGCGAAGTTTTTCGATTCCCTGATAAATCACCATCGGGGCAGGGACGGCGCTGAACAGCATGTACTGCACGAGCGCGGCCGGATTGATTGACGCAGGCGCTTCCTGAGTGTTGCGGATGGCCCCCACGCGGGAAGCAAAGAGGATGCGGTCGCCCTCTTTACGCCAATACAGACTATTGACGCCGAGGCGATCGATGGCGAGGACCAATCGGCGGTTCTCCTCGTCCCAAAGAGCGAAAGAAAAGACGCCATCCAATCGTTCGACGAAGGAGACACCCAGCTCGCGATAGAGGCGCGCGAGCAATTCTGCAGGCGTGAGGCTGGCGGAATCGAAGTCTGCGCGTTTGAGAAGCCTGGTGAGTTCCGGACGATTCAGAAGTTCCGCATCCGCGGCAATGCGGATTCCGGGAATGCTCGCGACTTGCTGGAATTCCCAGCGTCGCGCCACCGCGAGAGAAGCGGAATCGTTACCCTGCGCTTGCAGGGCGGATTCTCCGGGCAACACGAAGGCGGCGAGCATGGCTTGGATGCCCGCCGGATTGAGTGTCCGGCCCGGTTCGCAGATTCCACAAATGCCGCTCATCTGGTCTCTCTAGGCCGCAAACGTTTCTTTCCATTTGCGGAACATCAAAACCGACCAAAGGTGTGCCGACCGGTCATAGTGTCCGCTCTGATGCTGCTTCCAAATCTTTCGAAGAAAAGCCGGATCGAGAATTCCGTCGTTGGAATCAAAAAGGGCTTTCTCGGTCATTTCCTTGAGTTCGTGGCGGAACCACTGTCCCAACGGAATGGCGAAGCCCTGCTTGCGCCGGTAAAGAATGTCGTCCGGCAGCATCGAGGACATGGCCTTTTTGAAAATGTATTTTCCGGCGCGGCCTTTTAGTTTCAGGGAAGAAGGAATGCGCGCGACTTTTTCCATCAATTGATGGTCGAGGAGCGGAGCGCGAACTTCGAGGGATACGGCCATGCTGGCGCGATCCACTTTCGCGAGGATGTCGTCCGGCAGGTACGTTTTGATGTCCAGATATTGGATTTTTGAGAGGAGGTCGTCGGTGTCGGCGCGGTTGTAGTGTTCTCGGAAAACATCGAGAGTATCGTATTCGCCGAGACTCTTTTGAAAATCGGGCGTGAACAAGCGCTGATTTTCGTCGGGGCGAAAATAAGAAATCGAATTAAAATAACCTTCCAGCGGAGTGCGCGAAAGACTTTGGAACGTGGCCCTGCCGCGAACGAAGCGTGGCGCCCAGGCGAGCGCCGGATACACGCGGCCCAGCGGACCAAATACGGCCGACCTTACGAATTGAGGCACTTTGTTGCGCAGGCGGTTCTCATAGTAGTCGAGCATGTAGCGGCGATACCCGTCAAGATTTTCATCGCCGCCATCGCCGCCAAGAGCCACTGTCACGTGTCGCCGAGCGACTTTTGAAACGTAGTAAGTCGGAATGGCCGACGAATCCGCGAATGGTTCGTCATAGTGCCAGACCAGCTTGTCCATGATTTCCAGAGCGTTTGGCCGGACTGTTTCTTCGTGGTGTTCCGAATGGAAAAGTTTTGCGACTTGCCGCGCGTACTCGGCTTCATTGAATTCTTTTTCTTCGAAGCCGATCGAGCAGGTGGTGACGGGCCGCTTCATGAGGTGGCTCATGGTGCCGACAACCGCGGAAGAATCGATACCTCCGCTTAAGAAGGCGCCAAGCGGCACATCGCTCATCAAGCGGACGCGGGTTGCTTCGCACAATTCGTGGCGAAGCAGCTCGCTCCATTCTTCTTCCGTGCGGTTCTCCACTTTGGCGAAGGAAAGATCCCAATAGCAGACTTCGCGAATGTTGCCCTTGGACGCCACCAGATAATGGCCAGGCTGAACTTTGCGGGCGGCGCGATAGATGGTCTTCGGCGCCGGAATGTAGCCGCAGGAAAAATAGTCGCAGAGCGCTTCTCGATCGATGTCGCGGGGCATGCCGTCGGCGGCAAGCAAAACTTTCAGTTCGGAACCGAAGATGATGCGCTTGGAATCGGCCGCATAGAATAGCGGTTTTTTGCCGACGCGATCCCTGGCGAGCAAGAGCTTTCTTTCTTGTGAGTCCCAGAGAGCGATGGCGAACATTCCGCGCAGCCTGCGAAAACAATCTTCTCCGTATTCTTCGTAGAGATGAACGATGGTTTCGGTGTCGGAATGAGTGGCAAAACGATGACCGCGACTTTCCAATTCATGCCGCAATTCGGGGTAATTGTAGATTTCTCCGTTCAGCATGACCCAGAGGCGGCCGTCCTCGTTGGAGATGGGCTGATGGCCGCCGGACAGGTCGATGATGCTGAGCCT
>WNFO01005756.1_pt1 | contig 11238 bp, 8 predicted proteins | sample 5400251 | NCBI WGS metagenome assembly WNFO01 (sample SAMN13153354, study PRJNA577476) | soil metagenome | isolation source: 100 cm saprolite under Madrone tree | place: USA:California | collected 2016-06-14 | reverse complement strand
CGCCTTGCGTCGACCGTACCGATCCAAAAGCTGGTGCTGCTGCCGAACGCGCGGAGGTTGGCCGTCAGCTGAGCCAGCGCGAGCGCCCCACCACGAGGGTAGTAGGTGCTGGTTCGGCTGTCGTGGGTGAGGCCCAGCGAGAGGCCGACCTGCGTATACCCGCTGCTGCCGGGGAGCGTGTCGGGAGCGAGCAAGCCGCCTGGTGCTCGTGCCACGACCCGTTGCCGCGCGATCGTCAGTCCGAGCTGCACGTACTCGGCGGGTCGCAACACCTGTTGCATGGTCAGTTCGCCGGACCATGTGTGGCCGTCGACGAGCTCGAGCGCGGTGGGCGCGGTCCGCGGGCCGATCCCGTAGAACGGGGCGGGGGATTTCTCGTACTGCACGAGGTACTTGACGCCACGTCGGTTGGCTGGCAACCAGACTTCACCGCCGGACGCCACGGCAAACTGGTGCTTTTGCGTGCCGATGACCGTGACGAACAGCAAGCTCGGGCGGGTGATGCTGTCGAGCGCGAAGCGATGCAGCAGCGCCAGGATGCCCTGTACCTTAACTCCGGTGACCTCGGTCCTGGAGACCACTGGCACCGGGTACCAACTGTTGCGCGGTAGCGTCTGTCGGCGGAGCGTGCGTCCGGCCGCCACCGAATCCGCCACCTGCTGTCCAGCCGCGTAACCCGACAGCGCATCCAGAACGCAGCACGCCATGGCCGCCAGCCAGGCTGCGCGGCCGGCGCGGCGATAGATGCGCACCGATGCCGTTACGGTTGCACGACGACCTGGGCTCGCATGCCCAGAGCGAGGTGTGGCAAGCAGTAGTACTTGTAGGTGCCGGGTTTGAGCCCGGCGAACGAGATCGTGTAGGTTGCGTTGGGCGCCGCGAACAAGGGACCGGTGAGTGGGCCCATCGTCGCGGCCATCTTGCCTTGCAGGACGGTCTGCGTCCCGGCTGGGATGCTGTCCGGCCAGAAGACGACGTTATGCGCCCCGCTGACGTTCGTCCACGTAACGATGTCGCCGACGTGGATCGTGATGCTGGCCGGCACGAAGCGGTTGCCCTTCGCGTCCCCGATCATCTGAACGTTCACCGTCTGGGCCCGATGCGCGGGGCGTGCTCCCATAAGCTCCGCCCGAGTGCCAGCGGCTAGCACGAGAATTGCCCCGGCCATGCCGACGGCCCCGTCCTTCCATCCATGCGTCATGAGTTGTCTCTCCTGTTAGAGTCAGTTCCAGATGGAGCGTCGAGGCAACTCTCGGGCCATCGTATCGACAAGGATGACGGCACACGGGCGCGCCATTCCACGCGTGCCCGCCGTGACATCTCGCAATACCTCGATGGGTCGTGGGTCAGGCGGGAGTTCTCGACTCGACGACGCGAGCTCCGGCGCCGTCTCGCCACGCCGGCTTCGCCAGACCCAGGCGTTGCAGCCGGGATCGCAGCGTGCTCGGATGCACATCGAGGATCCTGGCCGCCCCCCGGCGTCCCTCGATGCGCCCACCCGTCGCCTCGAGCACCCGGCGGAGGTACGCGCGCTCGTGCTCCTCTAGCGTCACGAAGCCGCCCGTAGTACCGCCAGTATGCGGTGCGGTCGCTGCCGCCGTCGCGAGCAGCGAGGCACCGATGTCCACCACGCGCCCCCGCGCGAGCACGCAGGCCCGCTCGACGACATGCTGCAGCTCCCGAATGTTCCCCGGCCACGAGTGCGCCTCCAGTCGACGCAGGCTCTCCGGTGACACATCGTGCAGCGGCTTCGCCAGCTTCCGCCGGAAGTGGGCGACGAAGGCCTGCACGAGCAGCGGAATGTCGCCGGGACGTTCCCGCAACGGGGGGAGCCGGAGCGGAACGACGCTCAGTCGATAGAACAGGTCGGCCCGGAAGCGACCGGCCGGAACGGCGGCCGCGAGATCCCGGTTCGTGGCGGCGACCAGGCGCACGTCCACGCGGACCGGATGGCTACCGCCGACGCGCTCCAGTTCCTGCTCCTCCACGACGCGCAACAGCTTGACCTGGCCGTCGAGTGGCAGTTCGCCGATCTCATCGAGGAACAACGTCCCGCGGTCTGCTTGCTCGAACCGCCCGATGCGGCGCTGCAGCGCGCCGGTGAATGCGCCCCGTTCGTGCCCGAAGAGCTCGCTTTCGACGAGGCCGGCAGCCATCGCGCCGCAGTTCAGCTTGACCATGGCGCGTTCCCGCCGCGGACTCAGCGTGTGGATGGCTCTGGCAACGAGCTCCTTCCCCGTGCCGGTCTCGCCAGTGAGCAGGATGGTCGAGTCCGTTGCCGCCACGTCCCGCACCGTCCCGAGCAGCTCGCGCAGGACCCTGTCCCGCCCCACAACCTCCTCGAAGCCGGCGACTGCCTCGGTCTCCGGCTCGACATCCCCGTGCTCCAGCGCGAGCCCCCCCTCATGGGCAAACACCGCGGACTCGATACACGCGGCTTGAAACCGGCTCATGGTCGGAGACTCCACCAACTGTTTAAGGTCGTCCAATCGGCGTCGCGCCAGCCGTGGGCGACGGCCGGGAGGTAGTAGTCATCGAGCGCAAAGGGTTCGTCCATAGCGCCCTCATTCTCCCCGCAGCGACACGCGGGACCCCGCGCGCAGCCGGTTACCTGGCGGCTGGTCGGGCGCCCGCACCACGCGACGCTCCCCCAACGAGAAGTGCCGTTCTATTGAGGCACGGTTGATCCACACGATGCTGTCGCCGCACAGGATGGCGTCGACCGGGTAGGCCTGCAGCGCGAACGATTGCGCGTCCGAGCTCGGAACTTGCGTCCCGGGGAAATAGTAGAAGCAGCGCTCCCCACCCGGGTGGCTATGGATCATCCCGACCGTCCCCAGCCAACCGGCGTCCTCGCACGTGCGCCGCGGCCGGACCCGTGTCGGCGTCGACTCCGCTGGATCCACGTCTGCGGGCGCGATGCGCTGGACGCGCACCACGCTGCCGTGGACCTCGCCGATCATGCAGCCCATCAGCTCCGTGGGGAACGCACGGTACGCGAGGGCCAGGGAGCGCCGGGCCTGATCCGACAGCACGAGCGCGTGCGCCTGCGGCAACGGTGCGCCGATCAGGCGGGGCGGCGCGGGATGCAGCGCCAACACGGATCCCACCAGCAGCACAGCGAACGCGTAGCGATACCGGAAGGCGGTCGTGAAAGCGCTCGGTGTAGAGTCTGGCGGAAGCTTCATGATCGTGCTGCCCTCCGGGTCGCTGCGATTGTTGTGACGTCACGACCACACACCATACGTGTTCGCGCTAGGCGCCCGCTATTACGCGGGAGAGGAATCTTTTTGTATTGACGGGGAGAGAGACGATGCTAGTCCGAAAGGAGTAGGGCCTTGATCCTCGACTCCAACGTCGACGGTGGGATGCGAAGCTTGGCGGCTGCGCCGAAGGGAGACGTCAGTCCAAGTGGATGATCCCGCGCTGCAGGGCGACGACGACGGCCTCGGTCCGATCATTGACGTCGAGTTTCTGGAGGACATGGCCGACGTGGACTTTGACCGTCCCCTCGGTCCTCCCGATGGCATTGGCGATGTTCTTGTTCCGCAGTCCTTTTGCCATCAGTCTCAAGACCTCCAGTTCACGGTCGGTGAGCTCGATCCGCGGCGTGAACTTCGCCAGTCGCTGCGCTATGGCGCCGGGGAGGACCCACCCATCGCGACAGACCGTCCGGATCGCGTCCGCCACTTCGTTACGCAAGACATCCTTCAGGAGATACCCCCGCGCGCCCGCCTCCAGAGCGCGATGGATGTCCGTGTCTCCCTGATAGGTGGTCAGCGCGATGATCTTCGCGTCTGGAAACTCGGCCGTGATCGTCTCAATGGCCTCGGCTCCCCCCATCACGGGCATACGCAGATCCATCAGGGTGACGTCGGGCCGGTGCGTGCGGAACAACGCCACGGCGCGTGCTCCATCGCCCGCCTCGGCCACGAGCTCGAGATCGGCATGGAGCGACAGCACCGCCGTCAAACCGGCCCGGTACATCGGGTGATCGTCAACGGCCAGGACCCGGATCGGACGGACCGCTCCTCTGTCCAGGTCGGCGACCCCACCAGTTGCCGCCATAGCGAATGGTGTCCCGGACCTCTGGCCGGATGCAATACGTCTTTCGGCTAGTCTTTCGCTACAGACGAGTCCGTAGCCCGCGTCGGTAGGGCACAACAAGCGAGAACACCGTTCCCGCCCCGGGCTGGCTGCTGAGAACGAGCGACGCGCCGATTCGGTTGGCACGCTCGCGCATCCCGAGCACACCCCAATGGCCGTCCTGCCCCACCACGGCATCCGAGTCGAACCCGGCCCCGTCATCCCGGATGGTGAGGACCAACTCTCTCCAGCGGTAGTCCAGATCGACCATCGCGTTCGCTGCTTCAGCATGTTTCCGGACGTTGGTGAGAGCCTCCTCCACGATCCGGAGGCACTCGGTATCGACCCGCGAGCGCAGGCGCGGCCGGCCCCGGAGTGCCACGCGTAATGCGGTAGAGCTGTCGGCGAAGATGCGGCGGCCAGCCTCCTCGCATGCCGCAGCAAGCTCTCCCGCCTCCGCCCCCGGCTGACGTATGTCCCAGACCACATTCCGCGCCTGGGTCAAGGTCCGATCGATCAGCGAGAGCACCCGGTCCAGCAGCGGCTGTTGTGAAGGAGGAAGAGCGAGTCGGGCAGAGGCAGCGTGCAGCTGCAGCGCGATGCCACCGAATCCCTGCAACAGCGAGTCGTGTATCTCGCGGGCGAGCCGGGAGCGCTCGTCATGAATGGCGGCGGTTCGAGCGCGGAGGACCGCTCGGTGAGCGCTCCATAACGCGAGCCCGAGCAGCAGGCACGTCGAGGCGATGAACCAGGCTCGCCGATATATTGGGGCGAGGACCGTGATATCAACTCCCGCCTCCCCATGGCTCCACCCTCCGTTCGCCGCGCGTCCCGCCACCCGAAATCGATAATGCCCAGCCGCGAGCCGCGTAAACGACTCTATTCGCTGAGTTCCCGCATCGGTCCACGTCGTGTCGAACCCATCCAGCCGGTAGCGGAATCGGACTCCGGGACCGCTCGTCAGATCCACGCCGGTGTACCTCAGGTCGAGCCGGCGGACACCGGGTCCCAGGGTGATCCTCTCTCGCGTCGGTACCGGGGCGCCGTCCACGACGATCTCCTCCAGATGCAAGGCCGGCGGCCGAATGTCCTGCTCGACGCGAGTGGGGTCCACGAAGACGATCCCATGACCCATCGCGAACCAGAGCGTTCCTCCGGGGTCCCGAAACGACCAGGGATGCGGCCAGGCGCCGGGATCGCCTCCTGGTAAACCGTCGAGCGCCTCGTAGCTGGTCGCCGTCGTCAGGGACGGGACTCGGCCGTCGGCCACCGCGGTGAGGTCCGCCAGGCTCACACGAGCGAGGCCGCCCAGCTGTCCCAGCCACACGTGACCCAAGCGGTCTTCCTCCCCCGCCCCGACCCAGTTCTCCGGCAGTCCTTGCGCTATCGTGAGGTGCACAGGCGTACCTCCGGTCACGCGCGCGAGGCCCTCAGCGGAGCCGATCCAGAGGGTCCCCTTCGGCGCCTCGAACAGGACTACCGCTCGCAACGCACCACCGGGAGGCATCGGCTGCTCCTCGAAGTGCCGCTCGTCGTCCCCTACTGCCCGCGCGATGCCGGTCTGCGTCGCGATCCAGAGCGTCCCCTTCGAGTCACGGTAGATTCGGTGAATGAAGTCGTCGGGAAGCCCGTCGTGGGTCGTCAAGGAATCGCGGCGCCCGTGCCCCAACCGGAACAGCCCCCGCCACGTGCCGACCCATAGGGTGCCGTCGGGATCCTCGTGGATCTCTGTCACCGGAGGCAGGCCTGCGGCGAAGGGCCGTTCGGCGTCGCCCTGGCCCGCGAAACGGTTGACCGAACCGAGGAGTCGACCTGCCCAGACGCTTCCCCGCTGCCCATGAGCCAGCGCGGTGACGCGATCGTAGTTCCTCACCGCTTCGGCTATAGTGAAGCTGGCCCGGCCGGCCTCGATGCGCCCCCGGAACAAGCCGCCGGTCGGCGGTGCGAGCCAGAAGGTGCCTGAGGGATCCCGGATCATTCCGCCGGGCAGCTCGGTCGGGAGACCGGTGCGTGTGGTGAAGACATCGAACGGGACTGGCCGGAAGCGGTTGAGTCCATCGCGCGTGGCAACCCAGATGTTGCCGCTCTTGTCGGGGAGGATGTCGATGACGCGGTCATCGGAAAGACCGTCCCGGCTGCTGAAGGAAGCGAACCGCCGCCCGTCGAACCGGTAGAGGCCCGCCCCGTGGGTCCCAATCCAGAGCGCCCCATCCGGAGCGGCCGCGATACAGGAAACAGCCCCCAGCGTATGACGTGTCGGCAGGGGGAATCGCTTGACCCGGCCGTGTCGCCAATGGAGGATCGCCGTAGGAGTTCCGAACCACACCGAGCCGTCCGCGGTCGCGTAGGCCCGGTTCGGGGCATCGACCAGGATATCAGCGGGGAACGTCACGGTCGACAGGCTATCGTGATGCACCCGGTAGACCGCGTCCCGGCCGGCGGCGATCCAGACGTCGCCGGTGGGGTCCACCGACAGACTGCTGCTGGCATAACTCACGACCGTCCCAGCGACCTCGTGGAGGCCGCCGCCGCGCGGAATACTGAAGACCCGTCCGCTTCGCGTGACCGCCCATACGGTGCCTTTGGCATCGGCCGTGGCCGCATTCACCTGATCGATCTTGAAGGTCGCGTTCAGTGCGGCGGGTCGCATCGTGCCGTCCGAATAAGCGAGCAGTCCGACATCGGTGCCGATCCACAGGACACCGTCACCGTCCTCCAGGAGCGGGACGGTCTGTAGTCTGGGACGACCTTGCAAAGCCGGTGTATTACTTCCGTCGAAGACCTTGAACCGGACGCCGTCGAAGCGCGTGACCCCTGACTCCGATGAGAGCCAGAGATATCCGTCGCGGGTCTGCACCAGATTCGAGGCGAACGCCAATCGGATTCCGTCCTGCGCCCGCCAGACGTCAAGCTTGTAGCGCCCGAACGCCTGGCCGGCCAGAACTGCAGGATGGCAGGAGGCTGCGGCGAGCAACGCGCAGCTCAGCAGGATGCGGCCCTTCACGGTAAAGAGGTTACGCGCTTGCTCCGACCCGGGCAACGGGGGCCGCGATCCCTACTCGAGCCGGATGAAGCCGCGCCGCAGGGCGGTGGTTACGGCCTCGGTCCGGTCGCTGGCGTCGAGCTTTTGGAGAATGTTCTTGAGATGCACCTTGACCGTACCTTCGGTCCGCCCGATCCGTGCGGCAACTTCGGCATTGCTGAGCCCCTCCGCCACCAGCGAGAGGACCTCCGTTTCACGCGGGGTCAGTGGGACGCGGGGAGTACGCTCGGCGAGCTTGGCGGCAACGGCGTGCGGTATGCCGCGCTGTCCGCCGTGCACGGTGCGAATCACGTTCAGCACATCGGCTGCCACCATATCCTTCAGGAGATAGCCCCTGGCTCCTGCGTCGAGCGCCCGATGAATGTCCTCGTCGCCGTCATAGGTGGTGAGCACGATTACCCTGGCGTCGGGGAACTCGTCGAGGATCGCTCTGGTCGCGGAGAGCCCGTCCATGACCGGCATGCTGAGATCCATCAGGACGATGTCTGGACGAAGTTCGCGATACTTCTCGAGCGCTTCCTCACCGTTCGCCGCCTCAGCGACCACCCGCAGATCGGGTTCGGTCGCGAGGAACGCGACGAGACCGGCTCGGATGAGGGGATGGTCGTCGGCGGCGAGGACCCTGATGGGCGAAGGGCTGGTCACCCTGATGACGATATCGCATTCTCCCAAGATCCGCATACGCCGAAAGAGGTAGTATGGTGGCCGTGCTGGTCGTGCCGTAATGTAGAGCTCACTGCGTCCGGGGGTGCGCCGTGGGCAAGATCAATTGGAGCCGCGTGATTCTGGGCGGGCTACTGGCGGGTCTGGTTCTAAACGTGGTGGACTTCGTCTACTACGGCATGGTGATGAAGGAAGACATGGCTGCCGCGATGCAGGCGTTCGGCAAACAGCCCATACCTGCCAGCATGATCTCGGTGCTCCTCGTGTGGGATTTCGTGATGGGGATCGGTCTCGTGTGGCTGTACGCGGCGATCCGGCCGCGGTTCGGCGCTGGCGTGAAGACGGCGGTAATCGCGGGACTCGCCCTGTGGTTCTTTATCGAACTGATGAGCGCGATCGGGACAACTCTCGACGAGATAGCGATGCACGCGCTGAGCGCGCTGACAAAGGAGCAAGCCCCGATGGGGCCGTTTCCCGAGAGGCTGTACACGATCGGAGCGGTCGTGGCGCTGATCAAGATTCCGCTGGCGTGCGTGGCCGGGGCCTACTTCTACACGGAAGCCTGACAGCCCCCTTTTTGAAATCGGCCGCACTGTTCGTCACGGGACGCGGCAAGATCCGTGAGCATAGATTGTAGTATGTTCTGCGCCGGCCGCATGTCGACGATCGGTATGCCCACCGCCTGCGCCTTCGCCTGCTTCGCATCAGTGCTCCACGCGCAGCGCCCCGGGCCAACGCTCCAGCAGCTCGATCACAAGGCATGGACGATTCGGGACGGTGCACCTCCCAATGTTGGCGCCCTGGCGCAGTCGGCGGACGGGGTCCTGTGGATCGGCACGCAGTCGGGACTCTACCGCTTTGATGGAGTACGGTTCGAAGAGTTCGAGCCTCCGGCCGGCCAGTCACTCCCGTCGCACTTCATCACGGCGCTGCTCGCCGTCCCGGACGGCTCGATGTGGATCGGCTACGTGAGGAGCGGCGCGAGCGTCATTGCAGCGGACCGTCTCACCAACTTCGGCCAGAACGAGGGGCTACCGCCCGGATCCATTACAGCCTTCGCTCGAGATTCGAGTGGTGCCATTTGGGCCGCGACCACGACCGGGCTCGCGCGGCTCGACGGGACTCGGTGGCGAACCCTCGGCGCCGAAAGCGGGTACCCGGGCGGCATGACCACGGACCTGCTGGTCGATCGGCGTGGAACGGTCTGGGCCGCCACGAGCACTGGCGTGTTCGTGCTGCGACGTGGGGCTCAGCGCTTTGTGTGGTGGGCGCCACCCCTCGATGTCAACGCCAGCGGTAACGGAGTGTCGCGCGAGGCGCCCGATGGCTCCGTCTGGGGCGCATCGGAGGCTGTCGGTCTCACGCGCCTCTCCGACTCGGCCGGGCATCCTGTCGGGCCCGAGCGCCAGCCGCCCCGCTCGCGAGCGGCATTGGCGCTCATCATCGACCGAAATGCGACCGCCTGGATGGTGTTGCAGAACGCTCTCCTGCGCATTCCGCTTCGCGGGAAAGCCGCTGGTAGTCCGGGCACATCGAGCCTGAGCGATGTCCGCTCGCTCTCGACCACAGCGGGCATGAGCGGCAGCTTGGTGGAGACGAACGCGCTGTTGGAAGACCGCGAGGGGAACGTGTGGCTAGGCACCGAGGGCGGGCTCGATCGCTTCCGCGCGACGAAGCTCACTCCAGTGCTGTTCCCACGGGACCTCCAAGCTCCCTCCATCGTCGCAAGGGATGGCGGGCGGGTTTGGGTGGACGATTATTCCGGCCCGTTGCTCGAGGTCGGTCCCGGGATCGTGGCTCACCCGGAAGTGGCGGGGCCGGTGAGCTGCGCCTCCCGTGACTTCGACGGTAGCGTATGGATCGGCGGCCCGGCAGGGTTGTGGCACGTCCCACGCGGGGAGCTCGCGTCAGGCGCCACCATCACTCGAATCCCCTTGCCGGCGGACGCCAGGAACGGTGACATCCAGGCCATCGCGCGCGGCCGCGACGGCATACTCTGGCTCTCGGTTCGTAGCGATCGAGCACGAGCGGTGTTCCGGCGCCGGGGTGGAACATGGGACCGCTTCCTTCCGTCCCAACACTTCGCGCGTGAGCATGCACTCAGTGTCGTCGCTGACGACGCAGGAACGACGTGGCTGGGCTACTCCGATAACAACTTGGTGCGGGTGAGGGCGGACTCGATGCGCCTATTCACCGGCAACGACGGGATCCGAGTCGGTACGGTTACGGCGATCGTACCGCGAGATGACCATGTCTGGGTGGGCGGAGAATCGGGGGTCATGCGCTACGACGGGGCGCGCTTCCTTCCACTCACTGTCGCGAGCGGGCCGCTCCTCGGAGTCACCGGCATCGTCGAGACCGCCGACGGCGACCTCTGGCTCAATGGGATCGGCGGCGTGAGGCACGTTCGGGCAGCCGAAATCCAGAGCGCGATGCGCGACCCTCGGTACGTCGCGAGCGACGAGCGATTCGACTTCCACGACGGGCTCCCCGGTGAGCCGCCCCAGTTGCGCCCGTTACCATCCGCGATCCAGGGGACTGATGGACGGCTCTGGTTCTTGACAACGTCTGGCGTGGCATGGCTGGACCCGGCGCACATCCGCCGCAACCCGATTCCGCCTCCGCTTGAGATCCGCGCCCTGACGGCCGGCGGCCGCCGATATCGCCCGCTGGGCCGAGTCGACCTGCCGCCGCGGACCACCGCGCTGCAGATCGGGTATACGGCGCTCAGTCTCGGAGTTCCGGACCGCGTTCAGTTCCGATATCGGCTGATCGGCAGCGACACCACGTGGGTTGAAGCGGGGACGCGTCGCGATGCGTTCTACACGAACCTCCGACCGGGATCGTATCGCTGCGGCCAACGAGGACGGCGTGTGGAACGACGTGGGGGCCGCGTTCGAATTCACGATTCCGCCGACGTTCACTCAGAGCCGTTGGTTCGTCGCGGTCTGGATCGCCACGCTCGGCGGATTAGTCTGGCTCGTCTATCTGGCCCGGGTGCGGCAAGTGGCTGGCGGTCTGCGTGCGCGCTATCAGGCGGCGCTGGTCGAGCGAACCCGCATCGCCCAAGAGCTGCACGACACACTGTTGCAGGGATTCACGGGCATCACCCTGCAGCTGCGGGCGATCCAGCGCGTGCTCGCACAGCGACCGCAAGAGGGCGCCGAGGCCCTGAAGAACGTGCTTGCATCCGCGGATACCGCCCTGCGTGATGCTCGTCACATGATCTGGGACATGCGAGCGGTGGAGCTGGAGGATCGCGACCTGGCGGATGCGCTGGAACCTGCCGCCCGTGCCACGACCGGGAACTCGACCGAGTTGGTCTTCACCGTCAGTGGCGACCGGCGCGCCCTGCCTCTCGCGGTTGAGACGACTGCCTTTCGCATTGGCCGCGAGGCCGTCCTTAATGCGGTGAAGCACGCCGCCCCGCGCCGAGTGACGGTGGA
>WNFO01007391.1_pt1 | contig 11239 bp, 8 predicted proteins | sample 5400251 | NCBI WGS metagenome assembly WNFO01 (sample SAMN13153354, study PRJNA577476) | soil metagenome | isolation source: 100 cm saprolite under Madrone tree | place: USA:California | collected 2016-06-14 | reverse complement strand
TGCGATATAGTGTTGGGGCATTGGGGCACCCCGTGAAAGCCATAAAACTTTCCACGATTCTGAAGTGGGTGGGCTATGCGACCGCCATTCTTTCGCTGATCTTCGGCGTGCGCCAGCTTGTCAAGATCGTTTCCGATCGCATCGAATCCCATCGAAAAGTTGACGCTCTATTGATTACCGAAGACGTGGAACTGAAAGGCCGCGATTATTCCTCGGCCTGGCACTCCCTCGATCAGGCCTCTCAATTGGCGCCGGATTCAGCAAAGGTCCGTCTTGCCCAGGAGAATCTCGCGATGGCCTGGCTTGAGAATATCCGCGTGCGCGAAAAACAAGAATGGTCGTCTATCGTAGACAAGCTGGAGCCTGTGTTGACCCGGGGCATCGCCTCAACCAAGGATTCCCAAAGATCCGCAGACCTGCTCGCACATGTGGGATGGTGCTATTTTCTGCGTACTCGTGACGGAATATTTGGCATGGACCCAGCCGGCGCTTATACCAGAGCCGCGGAGAAGGACCCGAACAACCCTTACGCCGAGGCCATGTGGGGGCACTGGATTCTCTGGAATGGCGGCAAACTGGGTGAAGCGTCCAAACACTTTTCCGCCGGGCTGGTTTCTGGCCGCCATCGCGATTTCGTTCGCAACATGCAATTCGCTGCAATCTCCGAATGCCAAGAAGATGAATGCGATGAGGAGATGATGCGGCTCGCAAACGCCATTCGGCAAGAACACGGCTCGGTGGAGGCAGACATCCCGGATAAGATCTCTTTTATTTTTTACTCCAGGGTCTTGCGATCGGATCCCGTGTCCAATCCCTTCTTGCACGTGCTCGCGCCCGCCGAACAGATCGCCACTTTCCATTGGCTCTTTGACTCCATCGATTTCGATGAGTCGAAAAGCCTGCTTCGCACCTGCTACCTCGCCATGCTCCAGGAGGTCGCCGGCCAGCGAGAGGAAGCCCTGGCGAACTATCGCATGATTCACTCGAAGTCTGCGAAGCGGCCCGGCTCGCTCGCCGATGCCGCTGACGCCGGCATCAAGCGTCTTTCGGCCGCTCATTAGCGAGTCCTGTCGAGAGCGGACCACAAAGGATTTCTGGCGGGATGGATTGCGTGGGAGTCTCGAAGTGAAAAGAGCCGGCTAAAACAGTCCGGGGATCTTCATGCCGGCAATTCCAGGTATTCCGCCGGCGAGGTTTTTCATCTGGTTGGCCAGTTCATCGTCAACGCGTCGAGTTGCCTCATTGACCGCTGCGCGAATCAAATCCTGCAGCATCTCCTGGTCTTTGCTCGCGAATACGTCCGGCTCAATGCGCACGTCCACAATTTGCTTCTGGCCGTTCATCTTCACCGTCACCATTCCGCCGCCGGCCGAAGCTTCGACCGTGACGGAGTTCACCTGCCGCTGCAGATCTTCCTGCAGTTGCCGGAATCGCGAAAGCATCTGTTGGAGAGCGCTGACTTCCATCAGGATTCCTCTTGGCGCCGTTTCACTTCGGAGATCTTACCTCCGAAGCGCTGCAGCATGGAGCGTACCATCGGATCGCGCTCGAACTGCGCGCGCAACTCTTGCGTGCCGGATGCCACGCGCGAAGACGATGCGCCCGCCGCTGCAACTGCCTCCAGTTTAGCACACACGCGCACCTCGCGGCCCAGCACCTTGCTCGAAATGCTACGGATCTTTTCCAGCGGCTCGCGCCCTTCCATCATTTCCGCGAACGGCCGCTTCTCCGGCGAAAAATAAATTCGCAGCTCCGCACCTTCCAGCTCCCAGCGGCTGCTCTGCTCCACGAGTTCGCCCAGAAATTTCTGTTGTGCCTGAATGGCAGATTTAATTTCTGCAACATGCTCTTGCGAAATCCCGATTGCCTGTGCGAGGGCGCCGGTGGTTTTGGGTGCTGAAACCGTTTCTTTTTTTTCAGGTCTTTCGCTGGCCGCTGGCGGAGCGGCTGCGGGCGCGACGGCCGCCGCCGAGGCGGAAGCAGTCCCCGCACCGGCAAACGAAGAAGAAAATTGCGCTTTCGATTGCAGTTTGGACGGTTGAGAGACAGGAGCCGCGAAGACCGTCGAGAGGCTCCTTGCGCCGGACAGAAAGGCCGTCGCGGCCGCCGCCCCGCGTGCTGCTCCCGCGTTTGCGGAGCCGCTTGATGCGCCGCTCGTCATTTCGGCGAGCAGTTCTTCCAGCGGCGCCAGCCGCGACGCATTAATCAGCCGCAACAAACCCATCTCCAGATGCACGCGCGGATCGGGCTTTCGCCGCAGATCATCATCCGTTTGCAACAGGATCTGAAAAAAGCGCGTCAAGTCTTCTTCGCTGAACAGCGCCGCCGCTTTCGCCAGCGCCGGACGTTGATCCACGGTTGCCGCAATCAAATCGGAATCCGCCCCTGACACTCGCGCGATCAGCAGATTGCGCATGTGCCGGATGGCTTCTCGGCAAAAATGCTGCAAGTTGCGCCCTTCCTTCTGGAAAGTGTGCACCAGCCCCAGCGCGCGGTCCGCCGAACCTTCCGCAATGGCCTGAACTAATTCGTCCAGCGCATCGTCCGGCACAACACCCAACAATTCGCGCACGTCATTATCGGGAATGGTATCGCCGCAATAGGCCCGTGCTTGTTCCAGGAGCGACAGGGCATCGCGAAGGCTGCCTTCGGCCATGCGCGCAATCACTGCCATTGCGCCCGGCTCGATCTGCAAATTTTCTTTTTTCGCGATTTCTTCCAGACGCCCAGCGATCTCCGCGAAGGTCAACGCGCGAAAGTGAAAATGTTGCGACCTGGACCGGATGGTATCAACGAGGTCTTCCGGCTGCGTTGTCGCCATCACAAAGATTACGCGGTCCGGTGGTTCTTCGAGCGTCTTCAGCAAGGCGTTTGAGGCTTCGCCGGTGAGCATGTGCGCTTCGTCGAGAATCACAACTTTGCTTCTGGAAGCCGCCGGCGCGTAGCGCACCATCTCGCGCAATTCGCGGATCTGGTCGATGCCGCGGTTCGAGGCGGCGTCAATCTCAATCACGTCCAGCGAGCTGCCCGCGGCAATCTCCTTGCACGAATCGCACTCCCCGCAAGGCTGTGCCGTCGGCCCTTTTATGCAATTCAGAGCCTTCGCGAGAATCCTCGCCGCCGTTGTTTTTCCCACGCCCCGCGCCCCCGAAAAAATGTAGGCGTGTGCCACACGGTCATTCTTGATCGCGTTCTTCAGGGTTTCGGTTACGTGCTGCTGGCCGACGAGATCGTCGAACGTTTGCGGGCGCCACTTGCGGGCTATGACCTGGTAGCTCATGAGACAGTTTTCAGTAGTCAGTTCTCAGTGAAGAAAAAAGCATACAAATCTACCGGCGATCAATTCTCGGTGCTCAATAAAGAAAAAATTTGCGCATCTCTCGGAACTTCTCCCACTGAAGACTGACAACTGAACACTGTAAACAGTTTTCAGTGAGAGGAACTTCGGGTGATCTGCGGCACCCGAGGTGATCCCGGTACCGTTGCTCCCTTCCGGGCCTAGCGGGGTTCGCGGGACCTCGTTGCACAGAGCCCGAAGTTCCACGCTCCGGCACTCGCGCCCAGCGCAGGCGAGCGCAAAGAAAAGTTTAACATAGCGCCTCCAGCCCATCCAGAAAGCGCGCCTCGTTTTCCTTTGTGCTGGTTTCTTCTCCGCTTGCGAATCTCGCGCAGGGATCAGGATTTTGGTTTTGTCGCGGCTGCTGCCGGAGCATCCGCCGGCTGTACCTCGGATGGGTTCACCCAATTCACCTTGAACGGGCCTGCGCCATGAACCTGTACGATGGTCTCGCCCTTGCAAGTCGCGTAATGCCGCATTTCCTTTGGCATAGAAACGAAATTCCCGACGTTCATCGTCTGAAGCTTGCTTTCGTCAAAAGTTTCGCCCATGCCAACCAGGAAAGTTCCCTTTAACACCGTCACGTTTTCGTCCGTAGGATGCCAGTGCGCCGGAATTTTTGCGCCGTCCGCGCATCGGAGGCGTACGACGAACGGCGCACCTTCCGCATTCGGGTCCCCGGAAACTCCCGCGAGTTCGCAACCCTTTATGATTGGCGTCCATTTCAAATCGCCAAAGTGAACGATCTTATGAGCGTCCGTGCTTTCTTTTTTCTCCTGACTATAAACAGCTGCTGCAAGTACGGCCGCACCGATCAACGCGACACACGCGCTTCCCGCTCGAAGCTTTTTCATGCAACGCTCCTCCGTCAAAAAAGTTTGGACCCCTGAACTCGCCAAAAGATACTCCTCCCATCCGCCTTCGGCAACCCAAGTCAATCTCGCGGTCGCGGATCGGACACTATCTTCGCTGGGGTGGCTTGAGTTACTGGAAACACGGCAAAAGAGTCGCTGCCACTATCCAGAAGTCCAGTAACCTAAATGCGGGTGGAATTCCTCCCCTTACTTCTTCGGGAAGTTCGGATCCGCCTTCACTTCATTGATTTGCTTGGTGTGCCGCTCGCTATGTGCCGCGATGAACAGAACAAACTCATACCCATCCAGCTTTCCGAGCGGACTGTCCGTCACGTGATCGCGCAGGCCTGTCGTGGTTTTCAGAAAATCCTCGGTCGCCGCGCGGCTGTCCACAAAATGCTTGATAGACCCTTCGGGCGACCCGAAGCGGTTGGTCGGCACCAGCGGTTCCGGTGCCTGCGCTTTGGTCGTCCGGTCGGGAACCATCATCAGTACCGCTTCGTCGGCTTTCTTCACGTCGCGCCCTGGATCCCCCGCCGGCCCCATCATGACCTTTTCCTTCAACATTCCGCGGATAAAGTCTTCCGCAGCGGCGATGTGTTCCATCACTTGCGCCACGGACCAGCGGTCTGGCGCAGACTTGAAGTTCCATTGCGCTTCCGACAGCCCCTTGGTCGCTTCCAGAACATTCTTCTTAGTTGTTTCCAGATACTGCAGCGCCTTGTCCTTCTCCGCCTGCATTACTTCTTGTGCCTTCGCCGTTGCTGCACCTGCCATCAAGAGCAACGCGATCAACACCCCTGCCAGGGACTTGGTTCTCATTTTTCTTGGCTCCTTTTTCTTCGTTTGGGTAGGGAAAGGGAGTCCCCAACATAACAGAATTTAACTTCCTTGTCCCGCGGCAGGCGCTTCAAGACTGTGTTTTCTAGTCAGCGCACCCCACACTGCTGCTGCGGCGATGGCCGTCAACAAGAGCACCACCGGATCGATAGGGTGCCGGTATCGCAGGTTGGGATGCGTCACGTAGTACAACCAAGGAAAGACCACCGGATAGGCCGCCGCAGGAATCGTGTACGGGCTTCGTCTGCGGATTAGAAGCGCGATTCCGAGCAACGCTCCGGCGCCCGCCACCGTGTTGCTGACCAGCAAAACTCGGATCAGCCAGGAATCCGTGGACAGAAAATTTTGCACCGGGTCGGCAAGACCCGTCCAGAACGCCACAAAGCGTTTTGCGGTCAACTCCACCTCGATTTTCGGATGCGCGCGTATGAATTCCAGCGCCTTGCGCTTTTCTTCGTCCATGAAGGCCGTCTCGCCGATCCGGTAGTAGCGAAGCAGCTCTCCTTCCTTGGAAATCCGGGGCGGCCACACAAACTGCCGCGTCGCATAGTTGTTATTGTTCCCGATGTAGAGTTCGAGCGGAAAGTTCGATCGCAATGGCACAAACCGGTGAAACACAACATAGTTCCTTATCGTCCATGGCGCGCAACACAAGATCGCGATCCCGGCAGCCAGCGCAGGACAGATGGCGCGAAACTTCGCTGCGCGCCGCCCGCGATAAGCTGCCCAGCCTAACAGTATGGGAAGCAGCGAGCCAAGGGAAGGGTTGGTCATCAAGATGAATCCCCAGAGCAGTCCGTATCCGCACCAATTCCTTGCGCGCTGCGACGATTCCGCCAGCACCAGTGTCGCCCACAAAAGTGTGGCTCCCAGCAGCGCTGCGAGACACGTGTCCCACACCCATTCGAACGGCATCATGACCGCGTTGGGAAAGAGCGCCCACAACCACGCCGCGCCACTCGCCACGCCCAGCCCGCCGATCCGCTTTCCCGCGTGAAAGATGGGGATGCACGCCGCCGATGAGAAAAGAGCGTTGAGAAAAACCACCGCGAAAAAGGACTTGGCCGTGAAAATCCCAAACATTCGAAATACTCCCGCCACCAGCAAGGGATACACCGGAGTGAGCCACGCCGTCGGACCCGTCTCTCTTCGAAACGGTGAGCTGAATCCTTTCCCAACCGCCAAAGAATACGCGATACTCCCGGTTTCATGTTCGAATGGCACGGTCCCGAGCACCTCACGGGGAATCTTGCGCTCCTGATTCCAGGCAAATCCCAAACGTACTCCCAGCGCCACCAGCACGATCAGCAGAAGCGACGTCGTTGCGGTATGGAAAGCCTTCTTCATCTCTTATCCGTTTCCTAAAGCAGAAGACCAGTCCGGCAAGCCATTATCATAGACAGATGGATTGCGCGTAAACCTTTCTAGGGAGTTCCTCGAGGAGGATTGAGCGCCGCTTTCCTTGTGGGGACAGGTTACGCGGCGCTCCGGGGTTTCTGGCTGGTTGGTTGCGGTTAGGCTGAGGAACTACTCCTGGTAGGAACTCTTTGGCGAATGGCGCTCGCGTCGCAACGCTGCTCATCTTTCGCCCTTAATCTCCACAAATTTCGAATTCCTTCGATCAGCTAGAACAAGAATTTCCAGGGCTCTCGCCTCACGCCGGGCCATTCATGTGCTGTCTTCGCAGATTCGTCAGCTTGCCTTCTACTGCCTGAGTTGTTTCAAGCAGGGTGAGTTCCAATGACTGCCAACGCAATCCACTTATTTTCAATGATTTGGAATTTTCCGCGACTCCATGCTGTGCTTCAATCGGGAAACCGTTTCGAGTTGGAACACTAGTGGTCTACACATGAATCGCCCTTCGCAGCAGGCAACCTACCTTCCATGTGAATCTCTTCAGCGATCCCAGCTATAGGTAAGATTCGCGTGGGTCACGCCGCTGCGCCTCCGGACTTTTCTTTTCTCGTCTCCGTGCCGTCACGCTTCAGGTAGCGGTATAGGCTGGTGCGCCCGATCCCCAGGAATTGTGCGGCTTTCAGCCGGTTGCCTTGGCACAAGTCCAGCACGCGACGGATGTGCAGCTTGCGCACCTCGTCGAGCGAAAGCGGTTTCCAATCGTCCCCCTCCACGGAACGCGCACCCCGGTGCCGCAAGTGTTCCGGCAAATCGGCCAGATCGATAAAGTCTCCCGTTGCCGTGATGCACGCGCTGGACAGGACATTTTCCATCTCGCGCACATTTCCGGGCCAGGCATGCTGCAACAACACGGTCTGCGCCCGCCGCGTCAGCCCAAAGATGTTTTTTCCGTAAGCCGCGTTATATTTTTTTAGCAGAAACTGCACCAGCAGAGGAATATCTTCCAACCGCTCCGCCAGCGAGGGTATGCGAATCTGAATGGAGTTCAACCGGTAAAAAAGATCTTCGCGAAAGCGTCCCGCCAGCACTTCCGCCCGCAGATCCCTGTTGGTAGCCGCGATCAGCCGCACGTTGATTTGCCGCACTTCGGGAGACCCAACTCGTTGAATCTCGCGGTTCTGGATTACTCGCAGAAGTTTTGCCTGCATCGGCAGCGATGTCTCGCCCACTTCGTCCAGGAAGACCGTTCCGCCGTTGGCGTACTCGAACAATCCCGGCCGGGTATCCGTGGCGCCCGTGAAAGCGCCGCGCACGTGTCCAAAAAGCTGGCTCTCCAGCAACGTGTCCACCAGCGCCGAACAGTTGCATACCGCCAGCTTCTGCTGGTTCACCGGGCTGAGCTGATGGATGGCCCTGGCGACCAGTTCTTTTCCCGTTCCCGTCGCGCCCACGAGCAAAACATTGGTGTAGTGGCGCGCGACCTTCCGGGCAAAATCAAATACTTCCAGCATGGCCGGGCTTTTCCCTACGATGCCGTGAAATTCCAGATCCTTCAAAAGCTGTTCTTCGAGTGCCCTTACACGCCGCCGCTGATCGTAGAGTGCGGCGATGTCGTCCAGCGACTTCCTCAGGCGCGCCCGCTCGATGGGCTTCGGCAAAAAATCCGAGGCACCACGGCGAATCGCTTCCAGCGCGGAATCCAGGGTGTAATCTCCCGTCATCAAAATGATGTGTACGCCCGGATCGCAGCGTAACGCTCGATCCAGGAACTCGTACCCGTCCATCTGCGGCATGTGCACGTCCACAAGTACTAGCCGGCACCGGCCGCGCCTCACCAGTTTGAGGGCTTCCTCCGGATCCGGCGTAGCAATGGCCTCGTAGCCCAGGTCCGCAACCACTGCCGACAACATCTCCAGCTGCGCCGCGTCGTCGTCGAGGATGCACGGCGTCAACGATGACGTCGAGGCGGCGATTTCAACCGGCTTTGACGAAGTGAGTACCACGATCGAGAAGTTACTGGCACGGCGTATGCCACTTGCGCACGTTTTCGTTTTTTCTTTTCCTTCCTTACCACGAGAATCACCGAGGTCGCTACAAATTTGCCACCCTGCTGAAAATACAGTTGTTATTGCGCTTTCGGCCGGAACTATCCCTATCCGTGGTGGAGTTCATTCGGACTGAAAGAGAGTCAGGATTCGATTGGCTCTCTCAATTGCCATTCTCGCGATGCTCCGGTGCAGAATTGGCTCTTGGCTTCCCAGTCTGGCACAGTGTGAGTATTACATTCGCCAGGCAGTGAGTGCTTTCCTACTCGGAATTGCCTGTCGCCTTGCATCGTTCCAATTATTCCAGAATCTACTGCGAATCTCTGCCCGGTTCGACCTGCTTCAGGCGGAATAGCTGCTGTCCCGCGAGCGTAACACCCACATGCTCCGCCTGGTAGGCCACCGGAAGCGCTCGATCTGAAGAACTGGATTGCAGAAGACGCAAAAAAATCATGGATCCGGGGCAGAGAGAGTGACTGAGCGCGAGGTACTTGCCAGTCTGTTCGTTCCACTCGAGTTCAGACCTCTCCACGAAGAAAGATTGAGCGCAATCCCAACCCGAAGCTTCGACGGGATAAATAGTGGTGATGGGACGTTGGACAGACTGAAGCATGCACGGCCTCCGACAGGGGGAAGTGCAGACGTGGTGCCACCAGAGGCGTCGCCATGTATATGAAAGAAAAACACTTAATCTAGAAATGAGTTTTTGAGTCTGTGCGCCTGCGGGACAGCTTGGTCCCGCGTGTTCGCATGTGGAGCAGTAAAATCAATGCCTGAAAATGCTTCGCAAAAGAGGCGATAGAAGCGGCTCGGGCAGAAGAGCGTCCGTGACCACACTCTCGATTGGTCCATAAATGTAGCGAAAAGCGAAAACCGCCACCAGCAACCCAACTATCGCGTAGCTATTACCGCGAAGCCAGTCCAAATAGCGATGCGCGCGGCTCTCGCCCATAAACAGCATGATGCCTGTGCTGCCATCGAGCGGCGGCACCGGCAACAGGTTGAAAGTTCCGAGCAGCAGATTCAGGAAGAAGAAAACCCCCAGCGCGCTCGTGGCGAAGTCCGCATGCCCGTTCGCATCGTTAACGTGCAACAAGTGGTAAGCCCAGCCGAGGCCGCCCGACGGGGATGCCGCCGCTCCCAGTACGGATCGTACGGCGCGCTGGCCCACCCGAAGAGGGAACCCGTGGCAATAAGCGAGAGGATGGGTATGACGGCCATGCCCCAGGGTTCACGCTGAATGTGCGGCACGGGATTGAGGGAGACTTGTCCGCCGATGAATGCAGTGTCATCACCTCCAATTTTGGCCGCTAGCGCGTGCGCTGCTTCGTGGCAAGTGGTGGAGAAAAGAAATGCGAGATACCAAATAAAACCCAGCGCGAGCAGTTCGGGCGAAAGTTCAGGCATGAAGTGACTTTTCTTTTCCTCAGGGCGAGTAGCGTAAATGGTGCGGCGCTGGTTTGCAAGCGACCTTCCCGATGATTCTTCATGACGGTTTCTTCTTTGGGTCGGGCTCCGGGATGGAGTTGTCCCAATATGGGTGGAGCCGGCATCGGGACTTGAGCCCCTATCGCAATTCCTGTCGCGACTCCTAAACGACAGTTCTCCCGATTTCATTTCCGGCGCGCTCTGAAGGATGCCAAGCAGGCCTTTGAGTTCCAGTTCCCATTCGACTGTTGCGTTGCCGCCGCTTTTCCCCCGGGGGCCCACGCGCATTTCACCAGCCACAAGCGAAAAAAGGCGCGGCTAGGGTGTCATTTGTTTCGGAAAGGCCTGGTCACCAGTTGGCGAGAACTCGAAGCGAATGAGCCACTCGCTGGGGACGCTGCGGCCTCCGGCATCGGGAGTAGAAAACTGCCACCGGCGGGCCGCTTGCAACGCAAGATCGGCGAAGTATCTACTTGGGCCAGCGGAGTCGAGCGCAGCTTCCGAGACACTTCCCGCGGCGTCTACGTGAAGGCGAACGGCGACGCGGACGGTGCCCTGAATGGTGGCACGAGCTTTCTCGGAGACCTCCGGCAAAACCTGTTCGAGAACTTCGCCGCGCGCGGAAGACGACGCCGAATTGCTCGGCGCATTTGCGGATGGGAACGTATCGGTGCGCACCGATGCAGGGACTGGTGCAGCAGCTGGTGAACTCTGCGGCCGTCCCGCAAGTTCTTTCTCGACGGCGACTTTCAGGGAGTCTTGAGTTACCGGCGCCGCTGCCGGTTTTGACGCTGGTGCGATTTCACGCCGTCTGGACTGCTCGACCGGTTTTGGTTGCGCCGCTGGCTGAGCGGCGGCCGTTGCCGCCGGCGTCGAAGCCTCCGGATGATGGCCGAGGATTCTCGGTAGAGCGATGACGGCGACGATAATCAGAAGCACAGCAGCAACAGGAACGACGTAGTTGGGGAGTATAAGAGTTTGTTTCTGTAGGCTCGCGGTTTGCGGACTGGCCAGTGGTGCTCGCGTTCTTGGTGTTGGTGAAGGTACATTGGACTTCGGGATTTGCAGCTTTGCAGCGGGAACCGCAGGAACCTTCGAGAGCGGGACCGCCAGAGGAGATACGGTTTGCGCGGCAGCGGCGGCAGCAACGCCGGGGTTGAGGCGCGCTGCAATTTCGGCAACGGTCCAGCGTCGCCGCGGATCGCGGAGGAGAGCGTGACGCGCAATATCCAGAAATGGCTGGGGAAGCGATTCTGGAATTAGAGCATCGCCTTGATTTCCCGGCGGCAGAACAGGTGTTCTCTGCGTGAGGGCCTCGATGAGTGTCACTCCGAGAGACCAGACGTCGGCGGCAGCGGAGAGTGGTGAGGCCGCGGTTT
>WNFO01029412.1_pt1 | contig 11240 bp, 13 predicted proteins | sample 5400251 | NCBI WGS metagenome assembly WNFO01 (sample SAMN13153354, study PRJNA577476) | soil metagenome | isolation source: 100 cm saprolite under Madrone tree | place: USA:California | collected 2016-06-14 | reverse complement strand
TAGAACGTATAAGTTAAGGAGGACTTCGATCAAAACGACGGCGGGATTCAGGATTCGATTTGTGTAAAAAACGAGCGCGAGCGGCACGGTGAGCGACGAAAACCCATAGCCAAGGGCACCATTTATAAAGGCCGCAAACAAAGCGATCCCGGCAAGAACGATCACAGCGGTGTCAAGGGAAGGCATCTTTAGCTTCTCCAATTACCGGCTAGCGGTCGCGTGGCGCGCGGCATCATAGCTCAACGGGTTACCGTGTCGGAAGGCGCGCATGCGGTGGCTGCTAGACTTTGCAAAGGACAAGAGACCGTCCTCGCCTTACGGGCCGTTCGCGCGGCGGGCTTACGAGCAAGATTCATGTTGTCATGGACGCCAATGGCCTGCCCGTGCAACTCGGCTTCCCACCGGCGAAATCGGCTCTGCCCGGATCTACTGACGGCATTGCAACCGCAATCAATGTTGCTGGCAGATCGCGGGTATGACGCAGACTGGATCAGGACGCTCTTCAATCAGCCAGGCGCGTGGGCCGATATTCCGCCGAAACGCACCCGAAAGGAGCCAATTTGGTTCATTGCCTGCTGAAGAAGTTGGCGTCTCAGTTACAGGGATGCAGCTACCTCGCCGTCGAAGAGCTGGTGGCTATCGTCGACACAAACTCTCGTAAAATCAGCAGTGTTATGCAACGAATGCGGCGACAGGAAAATACCAAGTCCGGTCAGTAATCGTGTCTCATTGTGTATCCCGCTCCTTGTAGCCGGATTGATCAGAGACTATCCTCTGATTGGGGTAATGCAGACACCCCATCAGACGCTAGCCGTCCAAGCTCTGCGCAATACTCGCTGTGTCGAGGAGATTGCGCATGGACGGAGTTCTCCAATTGGTCTCTCCAGGTCCCCCAATCCGACGAAATACACCGCTTACGGTAAAAGCTACGTGCGACTTCGCACAAGCAGACGATCAAGTTCTTCTGCGGGTGGATACGATCAACAAGCAATACGCCGATCAGGTGGTGCTCGCCGATGTCGCCTTCGACATCCAGCACGGCGAGATCATCGGCATCATCGGTCCGAACGGCACCGGGAAGACAACCTTGCTTGAGGCCCTCGCGGGCATCCTCCCGGCGGAGACCAACGATGTTTACTGGCACGGAAAGCCATTGCCGCCGTCGCGCCGGCGCGAAGCCATATTCTACCTCCCCGACGGCGTGCGACCTTATCAGGATCAACCGGTTACTCGGGTTCTATCGTTCTTTGCGAGCGTCTATCGAAGATCCGCCGACGAGGTCGCGGTAATAATCGAATCGGTGGGTTTGAAGCCAGTTCTTCACAAGCGCGTGCATTCGCTGTCGAAGGGCTACGGCCGAAGGCTGATGTTGGCGCTTGGTTTGCTCACGCCGCAGCCGCTACTTCTCATGGACGAACCGTTTGATGGCTTCGACCTCCGACAGGTCCGCGAGATGGCCGGAGTGCTGCGCGATGAAGCCGCCAAGGGCCGTACCCTCGTCCTTGCGATTCATCAGTTGATGGATGCCGAGCGTATTTGTGACCGCTTCATTCTGCTCGCGGATGGCCGTGTTCGTGGCGCGGGGGCACTGAATGATCTTCGCGCGCGAACCGGGAATCCAACTGGAAATTTGGAGGACATCTTTCTTGCGCTCACATGAGACATTCCGCGTCCAGGACGCTCCTCTGAGGCCGCTGCTGATCAAGGAGCTGTGGGAGGTCCTCAGTGGCCGCGCGCTGTGGACGATGCTGCTGCTGATGTGTCCGCTGGTCGGGTATAGCTTCTTCCAGGCTGTTTCGCTGTTTGGTGAAACGAGTGCGACCGGGCTGCAGTCGCCGGTGCTTGCGAGCAGTCTGTCGCCATTGGACGGCATTTTGGTACCCACGCTTGGGGCCTCCTACGTCGCCGTGACGCTTTTATTTCCCTTTGTCGCAATTCGTGTGCTCGGTCAGGAAAAGGAATCGGGAGCACTGCGTCTTCTGGTTCAGATGCCCTATCGCTCTTCCACCTTGATTACAGCCAAGCTGACAGCGGTTCTTGCAGCGTGGGTGCTTTCAAGCGTTCCCGCGCTCTCGGCGCTGGCTATATGGCGACTGTTTGGCGGGCACTTGTCCGCTCCGGAAACGTTGAACCTGCTTTTTGGACACTTGCTCTACGGGCTACTCGTCGGAGCGATCGCATTGTTTGCCGCGTCGGTTTCGGAAAGTGCGGCGACCGCCGCGGTCGTTACGCTCGCCTTCACGATCGGCTCGTGGGTGCTGGATTTTACGGTGGCCGGTCATCCCGGCCTTCTCGAATGGGTCGCAAGTCTGTCGTTGACGCAGACGTTGCGCACGTTCGAGCAGGGTCTGTTGTCAGTTGGTCTCGTCGTGGGCATTGGCACGGCTGTATGCGGGTTCGCCGCGCTTGCGACTGTTTGGCTGCCGCCGGGCGTTCATGTCCGCAATAAGCTCCTTCGCTCAATAGTGTGCGTCCTCGCAGCGACGATCGGGCTCGGCCTGGCGACCCAGATCAGAGTCTCGATTGATGTCACCGAGGATCAACGCAACTCATTTCCCGCTGCCGACCAGCGCGCGCTCGCATCATTGGCGGAGCCCCTGGTCGTGACGGTTCATCTGGCGCCGGAAGACCCCCGATATGCAGATCTACAGCGCAACGTGCTCGCGAAGCTGGAACGGGTGCTGCGGAACCTGTCGATCCGTCTGGCGGGCGGACGGCAAAGTCTCACGATCAATGCAGGCGACGACCGCTACGGCGAGGTCGAATACATCTACGGCGGTCGATCAGACATCAGCCGCTCGACCAGCCCGCGCGAGATCCTACCACTGCTGTACAACCTCGCAGGGGTGAATCCCGCCGCACCTGCCCCGGGTGGCGACTATCCGGGCTATCCGCTGGTTGCCCGTGGAGACCTCGCTCTTCTCTGGTTTTTCTGCGGACTTCCGCTCTGTATCGCTCTCGTTTGGCGGCGGAGCCGCCGTCTCCCAATTGATTACCGTAAGCTCACGAAGGAGGCACAGCCATGAACATCAGTAAAAGCATCAGAGCCGTCGCGGTCTCAGCTCTCGGCTTCACACTGTTGATACTGCCTGCCGCGGCAGAGCAGCCGACCAAAATAGACCTCTCAAGTGAGACGGTTGGCGCGGAGCCAAAATCGCTTGTGGCGGTCGTCGGCGTCTGGCGGATCGAAAGCGAAGGCGGAAAAAACGTCCTGGCCGTCGACGGCAGGCAATGGAAAGAGGGACAGTCCTCCGCCGGCGTCGCCGACAAGGCAAGGGCCCTTTACGGCGAGCGCTATGCCGAGTTTCTCGATCGGGTTCAGGCCTATGCTTACTACCCCTACACAGTTGCTCAAGACGTGCAAGATTTCCGAGGCGGTGAGATCACGGTGCGCTTTGAGGGCCTATCGGGGCGCATCGATCAGGGCGCCGGCATACTTTTCAACCTGAAGCCAAATGGCGACTACCTCGCACTTCGCGCTAATTGTCTGGAGAACAATCTGGTTCTCTGGAAATTCGAAAAAGGTAAACGGTCATCGGTTTCCTGGGTCCGAAATGCGCCGGCCGCCAGCAAGCAATGGCATGACCTCAAAGTCAGGATTAACGGCACCAAAGTGGAAGGCTATCTCGACGGAAAACTGTACCTGGAACACACCTTGCCGGTCCCGGTTTCCGGCCGCATCGGTCTTTGGTCAAAAGCAGACAGCTACATGCACTTCTCGGACTACATGGTGACTCCAGTCAATTGACTGAACACCAAACCAATCGGCTCAATAGAAGGATGATCGTGAGAAGGCCATCGGACGTCCGCCTGTTATACGCCGCGCGCGCTGCGCGCGGCTTCGGCGACGGTTTCGCTATCATCATCCTGCCGGCATATTTATCCGAGCTGGGCTTCGGTCCGTTTCAGATCGGAATTGTCGCAAGCGCGGCCCTACTTGGAACGGCTGCTGTGACGCTCGCGACCGGATTTCTCGCTCCTGGCAGGGATCTGCGCAATCTACTGTTGATCGGTGCTTTTGCGACAGTTGCGACGGGACTCGCATTTCAGGCTTCCGAACAATTCGCATTCATTCTCATCGTCGCCTTTATCGGAACAATGAATCCTTCAAGCGGAGACATCGGGTTATTTGTACCACTCGAACATGCCATGCTGGCCCGGGAAGTGCCGGATCATGATCGCACACGTATTTTCGCTCAGTACAGCTTGATCGGCGGACTTTCCACCGCCGCGGGCGCACTAGCAGCCGCGGCGCCGACTGCTCTGGTTTCGGCCGGCGCCAGCTACACCGGCGCTCTCAAAGCAATGTTCTATTTTTATGCGGCACTGGGTCTTCTTGCGGCGGCCATCTATCGATATTTGCCTCACGCTCAACCGCGCGACGTTGCGTCTCGTCCGGTTGCTTTGGGGCCCTCGAAGGGGATTGTCTACAAGCTTGCTGCTCTGTTCAGCCTGGATGCGTTCGCCGGCGGTTTTGCGGTGCAGTCCCTTGTCGCTCTGTGGCTGTTTGAGCGGTTCGGGCTGTCGCTCGCCGCGGCGAGCTTGTTTTTCTTTTGGTCCAACGTCCTGGCGGCATTTTCTTATCCCGTTGCGGCGCGGCTGGCAAAACGCTTCGGTCTCGTGAACACGATGGTCTTTACGCACATTCCGTCAAGTCTCTGTCTGATCCTTGCCGCTTTTTCGACGAACCTCCTCGTGGTGCTCGGCCTGCTGCTGGTTCGTTCGGCGCTGTCGCAGATGGACGTCCCGACACGGACGTCATATGTGATGGCTGTTGTGACACCTGCCGAACGACCTGCCGCGGCAAGCGTAACTGCCGTACCCCGCAGCCTTGCATCATCGCTTAGTCCTGCCTTGGCGGGAGCGCTCCTCACCACATCGTTCACCGGATTGCCTCTGGTTGTCTGCGGCGCACTGAAAATAATCTATGATATCGCTCTCCTCTTTTCATTTCGTCACACCAAGCCGCCAGAGGAACTGACGGATGGAAAGGCGGTGAGCCGTTCATGAGGTCTCTCGATTCCAGCGTTGACGCGTTCGTCGCTTTTATTGCATCGGTCTGAGTGAGCTGGGGCTGGGAGGGCATGCGCTTTCGCGGCATTTTTGATAGTCTCCTGCTGAACGGTACGAGGCAATCGCCGTTGCCCAGTACGTTAAAGATCCACCGTGGAATCCGGATCACATTGACCATCTCCCAGCCGAGGTCCGGAGCGCCGTCCCGGCCATGTACCGAAAACCGCGAAACACTGGGCATTATTTCGCTGCTTATTCCCAAAACTCGCGACAGATTAATCTGCACTTCGAGAAGTTCCATCGCGAGCAAGGTCCAACCTTTTGCAACGCTGCCGGTTGCCTTCTCCGACGGCCGGTCACTATCATCTCGTGAGAAGCTTTTACGGAAGCGGCAACGATTGATCTCAGTTTCGGACACAAAGACTTTTTCCGAAAACGGACATCAACACCGTGACCGCTCAACCCTTTGACGGACTACGGTAGGTGTAAGTGCTTGAAGATTGAGGCTCAAAAGATGTTATTGCATTTGTCGCTTCGCTGAATTAAGACGTGTTTAGGGGAAATGCGGTCTCCCCTTGAGGCTTCGGTCCAAGAACTGTGCAACGCTCGACTTGTCGAGGTGATATGCACATGGACGAAAGCAAGCCTTCAATCCCATCGGCTGAACTCAGTCTACGGCCCGCTTCCGACTGGAAGTCGGCACTCATTGATGCGCCTCCCGCTGATTTGGCGAAATCAGAAAAACTCGTCGCGCTAGAGCGGAAGCGTCATTCCGACCAATCCGAACTTTGCCGAAATGACCTGCCCAACGGGCCTTCAGTTGTCGTCTATTGCGGCGACGAGGAGGAGGTAAGCCGAGGATTTCTCATTGCGTTACGCGCCATGGGAGTAGCGGTAGTTGAACAGCCCCCCGAGCCGGCAAAGCCTCCCGTCGCGCGAGCAAAGCCGTGAAGGCGGGCGTTTTTCAATACCTGCCGCTTTGCGTTTTCTTGTTGGCTGCGTGTGAGCCAACGGAATCGCGGAGCCCCGCCGATGCCATCACGTTCGAGACATTAAAAGGGCTTGACGACTTTGAGTTTGCGACAGCGGGCGACGGCAAACCGGGCGAATGGTCAATCATTGAGAACGACGCCGGTCGAGTATTAGCACAGATCGATACCGATCCTGCTGACAATCGCTTTCCGTTTGCGATCTACCGGCCGTTCTCCGGACGCGATGTTTACGTTTCGATCCGCTTCATGACAATTTCCGGCGAAACCGATCAAGCCGCGGGCGTATTCGTCCGATTTGCATCGGTTGATGATTATTACGTCGCCCGCGCCAGCGCACTCGAAAATAACGTTGGCCTTTATCGTGTCGTCGCTGGAAAGCGAGAAATGATCGGATGTATGGAGGTCAATGTGTCGGGGCAAGCATGGCACACTCTTGGCATCGCGGCGAGAGACGAACGCCTCACGATATTTTTCGACGGCAGGGAGCTTTTTGTCGCGATCGACAGGAGGTTTCCGGGGCCCCCCGGCAAAGTTGGCTTGTGGACCAAAGCCGACAGCATGACCTGGTTTGAGAGCCTCAAATTCGGTTCTCTCGACTGATGGGTAGATTTGGGTGCGCAGCGTCGCGCGAAGGAACCGAACGATGTCACATACTCCCCACCTGTCTTCAAACGATGCATCGCGATCTCGTTGCTCTGTTGAGAATATCCAAACCGTTTCATACTCACTCGGAGGAATCAAAAATGCGCTACCACCTCGCTCCACTTTACTGCCGTCCCTGGACGTTGAACGGAATCTCTCCACGTCTTATCGAGAGCCATTATGAGAACAACTATGGTGCCGTATTGAATCGCTTGAACACCGTCTCTGAGGAAATTGAGCAGCTTGATCTCGGCAAGACTTCCGACCAAACGCTCGCCCGCCTGAACCGCGACGAGATGGCGGCGCTCAATTCAACACTTTTGCACGAACTGTATTTTGCCAGTCTGGGCGGCGACGGGCGCGTTCTGCCGGACGACGTCGCGAGCGCTATCGCGAACGACTTCGGCTCGGTCGATCGCTGGCGTCAGGAGTTTGTCGGCATTGCGAATGGTCTGGCCGGCGGCTCTGGCTGGGTGTTGCTGACCTATGTTCCGCGTGACGGTCGGCTGATCAACCAGATCGCGTCGGAGCATGACCAGGGCATCGCCGGGAGTGTCCCGATACTCGCCCTCGACATGTACGAGCACGCGTACCATCTCGAATTCGGCGCCCCTCGATTTCGGTCGAGGACGTCAGTGCGATGCTAAAATCGGGAACGCCAGTCCAAATCATCGATACGCGTCCGAAGCACTACAGCAGCAAGGCGCAGGACATCATGGAGGGAGCCGTCTGGCGTGATCCGGAACGTCTGGATGACTGGATTGGTACCCTTTCAAAGACCGAACCCGTCGTCACCTTCTGTGTGTATGGCTTCCACATCGGATGCGAGACGGCTTCAGCACTGCGCAAGGCCGGGTTTGACGCACGATACATGTCAGGGGGACACTTTGCATGGAAAGCAATCAAAGGGCCGGTGAGGCTGTTTGAATGAGGCGACCAGGCCGCGCTTTTTTTGGATCAAAGGGTATTCGCTCCGGACATGGAGCAGGCGGACGAGCCGGCCAGCTTGCAAATTCATGTTTCACTCGAACTCTTGGGACGTTGTTATGTCGCTAACGGCAGCAGGCACGATCGAGATACCTGATTCACTAGGCACATCATTTGATCACGGGGCTTTTGAACCCGAGACCCGCCGCGTTTTCGTTGCGCACACGGCTCGGGACAGCCTTGAGGTAGTCGATGCCGACGCCAGCCGGCATGTCGCGACACTGCGCGGTTTCCCCGAAGCCGCTGGCGTCGTGGCGGACAAGGGTAACGTCCTGGTCACGAACCGTGGCGGAGCCAGCTTGTCTTGGGTCGATGCGCACACGCTGGAAACCCGGACAGTCCTCAGCACCGGGCCGCGACCGAATGGCGCCGCACTCGTTCCATCTTTGGAAGTTGCGGTCGTCGCCTGCATCGGGGACGACGCTCATAGACCTCAACTCCAAGTTCTCGGATTGAAGGGAAATCGACGATGGTCCATCGACCTTCCCGGACGGCCGCGCTGGTGCGTGATCGATGCGCAAGAGGAGCGGGTATTCCTGGCCATCCGCGAACCTTCCATGGTGTTGGTTGCCCGACTGCCGGAACTGAACGCAGTGCAGCACTGGCCGCTTCCATCCGGCGGCGCCCACGGGATGGATATCAACCATCAGGCGAACCTTCTGTACGCGGCATGCGACGGCGGGTTGCTGGTTGAAGTCGACGTTCGGTCCGGAGAGATGCAGCGCGAGTGGCCCCTTCCCGGAGTGCCGGACGCCACCTTCTTCAATCCCAAAAGCGGACTGGTCCATGTAGCCATCGGCGATCCGGGACTGATCCTATCTGTCAATCCGCGCACAGGCATCTGTACTCAATTCCCCACGGCTATCGGCGCAACGACGACGGCGCTGATCGCACCGGATCGGCTTTACGTGTTTTCTCCCTTGCACAAGGGCATCCTCGATCTCAGGGGAGCCTAGCCAAATGCTCCATCGGCACGACCACTGCGCCACTATCGCGGCGGCGTTTTTTCCTACTGGAGGTGAATGACATGTCGAACCACGCAGTCAGTTTCGAGAGCACCCGGATTGGCGCCACGCCCGAAGGTTGGACGGCTACCCTCACCGGCAAAGGGGATCCAAAATGGACAGTCGAAAGCGATGAGACTGCACCGTCAAAATTGAAAGTGCTCAAGCAATCCGGCCGAGCTACCTACCCACTGCTTCTGAAGAACGACACCAACATCGAGGACGGCTTCATTGAGGTAAAGTTCAAGGCCATCGCCGGATCCCAGGACCGCGCCGCCGGCGTTGTCTGGCGGGCAAAAGATGCGAACAATTATTACGTCGTCCGGGCCAATGCCCTTGATAATTTTGTTCTCTACAAGACCGTCAACGGCGTTCGCAGTGCGCTTGACATTGTTGGCCGCAAAGGCGGTTACGGGGTTGAGGTTGCGGTGCCTGCTAACACCTGGCATAGCTTGCGTGTCGATTTCAAAGCCAACTGCTTCAGAGCGTCTTTCAACGACAATCGATTGTTTGAGGTCGAGGATTCCACTTTCGCCGACGCGGGGATGGTGGGATTATGGACAAAGGCCGACAGCGTCACGCTGTTTGACCAGATGACCTACGGCGAGACGAAATAGCTCAATTGCCGATGCATTCATCGTGATGGCGTTTCAGCAAACATCTTTCTGAGACGGCGCGCATCTTCGGAGGCCTCGGCCAGCAGCCATTTCCGGAAGGTTGCGATCTTTGGTACGCTGGTAGTCGCCTTGGGACAGACGATCCAGTACGTCTTGGACAATCTCAGTCCCAGATCGAACGGCCGTGCCAAACGACCGTTAATCAGATCCCAGGCTGCAAGTGCTGTGCGGGCAAGCGCAACGCCTTGGCCATCGATGGCGGCATCGATCAGCATGCTTGCATGGTTGAGAGCCGGACCGCGAGGCATTTCTGCATCAACGACTCCGGCGGCATCAAGCCACTTCGACCAAGCCTTCCAGTCGTCGAGATGCAATAGTGGAAATTTAAGCAAGTCCGAGGGCTTGGCGATCCGATTGCGCCCAGACAGGAGCTTGGGGCTGCAGACCGGAAACAGCTGCTCGGAGCAAAGGCGAACCGCGTCGAGCCCGCCCCAGTTGCCGTCGCCATGCCGGACCGCAACGTCGACATCTTCACGGGCGAAGTCCACATGATGCATCGTTGCGGAAACCCGCAGATCGATGCCGGGATGCGCCTCGCCAAACCGGCCGAGCCGATATATCAGCCATTTTGCTGCGAAATCCGGCGAGGTGCTGACCGTCAGAACGCCGGCGTTTTGGCGCTGGACGAGGCGCTCGGTGCCCACGGCGATCCGGTCGAGAGCGTCGCGGACCACGTTAAGGTATTCGCGACCGGCGTCGGTGATGACGAGCCGTTGGCGCTCGCGGTTAAAAAGCTTGATGCCGAGCGTCGCCTCCAGCAATTTGACTTGGTGGCTGACGGCTCCCTGGGTAACACAGAGCTCTTCCGCTGCTTGCGTGAAGCTTTCGCTCCGCGCCGCAGCCTCGAAAGCCCTGAGGGCGTTGAGCGGCGGTAAATGGCGCGGCATCGCCTGCTTTCATGAGAAAACCTAGGGCAGGCTAGAGAATTGATGCTTTGCTGACAAGGCAATCCCGGTTCTATCGGTTTGGCTCCCCGGCTGCGCCTACGCACAGCCATAAGATGGAGCATCCGGATGTCGCGACAGTCCGTTTTGAAATCGCACCCCGCCAGTTTTCGTGGGAAGACCGGTCGACACATGCTGACGAGCTTGATCCGTACCCTAGAGATCTGGCTAGTTCGAAGAGATGGAAGGCAGGAGTTGAGTTCGCTGGATGACGAGCAGCTGAAGGATGTCGGAATCTCGCGTGAAGACGTCCTTCGGGAGGTCAGCAAGCCTTTCTGGAGACCGTGAGCTCCGTCCCCGTGTTGGTCCGCTCAGCGGTCATGAGAATTTCTAATGACCATCAGAAAAAACATGCGTTGCCTATCGGCTCCGCATGGAGAGATGTAGTCGGGCTTCGCCAAGCGAAGCGCAGTCGGGTTCTTAATGCAGCCACCCGGTTCCTGAGGACGCTTCTGTCTCAAGCGCTGCTCCAGCCCCGTACGGGGAGGAGCGCCTATGAACGACGGAACCATCGCGAATTCGCCTTCATCATCCCAATCGGTTGCGGCCGCGCCGGCCCCCACGCGCCCGGTTGCCGCGCGAACCAGATTGCTACTCGAAGGGCCGGTTCTGCCCACGCTGCTGCGACTCTCGGCACCCAACGTCCTTAATCTCCTCGCGATTGCGGGCATGATTACGTTCGATGGTCTATTTCTCGGCCGTCTTGGCACCGACTGTCCTCGCGGGTGCGTCGCTCGCCTTCCCCTTTGTGATGTTGATCCAGCACACGGCCGCGAGCGGTATGGGTGGCGGCGTCTCCTCCGCCATTGCACGCGCGCTTGGCGCCGGCAAGCGCGACGTTGCTGACGCGCTTGCCCTGCACACCTTTGTTCTGGCCCTCGGCCTCGCGGCGGCATTCTCGAACACGCTGCTGCTCGGCGCTCCATATGTCTTTCGATGGATGGGCGGGCGGGGCGAAGTGCTTTCGTCTGCGTTTGCCTA
>WNFO01005314.1_pt1 | contig 11241 bp, 13 predicted proteins | sample 5400251 | NCBI WGS metagenome assembly WNFO01 (sample SAMN13153354, study PRJNA577476) | soil metagenome | isolation source: 100 cm saprolite under Madrone tree | place: USA:California | collected 2016-06-14 | reverse complement strand
ATGCTGAACGGTTGGTGGCTGGCCGCGAACGCATTTATCTTGATCGTTTTTGGAACGAATTTGCGGGTGATCCGTCGAAAATCGACGAAGCAACCAGAGCCCATTACACTGCGTTTTATGCGCAACCGGGTGCCATGCGTTCCGCTTTTGCCCAGTTCCTCTCAATTCCCAAGGATGCTGAAGATAACAAAGTTTCAATGATGGCCAAGCTAACCATGCCGGTGCTCGCGATTGGCGCAGCAAAAATGTTTGGTGCAAACGAGGCAATCGTCATGCGCAACGCGGCCGATAATGTAACCGAAGTCGTGATTGCAAATTCGGGCCATTGGCTGATGGAGGAACAACCTACCGCTACAATTGCTGCCGTGCATAATTTCCTCGACCGGAAAACCACCGCTACTAAATCTTTGCCCGGGAAGCCCTTGACCCAATTAGCTGTAAAATCTCGCATGTAGCAGTAGTGGCTGTGATTCCGAGCGGAGTTCTCGCTGCTGTCTGTGTGGACAGGATTTTGAAACAAACCAATGTAGAATGAGCGGAAAGCCGCGAAAAATCTGTAACAACGAGAACCTCGAACAAATCAAATTACGAATATGAAAGCCAAAGCTCGAAATGAACTCACCTCAGGCGGGACCGCACGGCGAAATCTGACCACGCGAACAGTCGTTGCATCGCTCGCGCCGACCAAACGGATTCTTCTGACGCGACGATCCCCCGCGTATTGGCGCGTCACGTTTAATCACCCGCCTCTCAACATCTTTGGCCCGGAAACTATTCCGCAGCTCAACGAAATCATCACAGCGTTGGAAACGGACGAGCAGGTCAAAGTGGTCGTCTTTGACAGTGCGGTGCAGGGGTTCTTCCTGACCCATTACGATTTCCTCGCGAAACTTGAGGCTACAACCAGCCTGCCTCCGGGCCCCACAGGCTTGCAGCCCCTGCCTGACATGCTCGTGCGCCTGAGCCGTGCTCCGGTTGTGTCGATCGCGTCAATCCGAGGGCGCGCAACCGGTGTCGGAAGCGAACTTGCCCTTGCCTGCGACATGCGTTTCGCCAGCCGCGAGAAAGCAATTTTGTCGCATTTTGAAGTTGGGGCTGGCGTGGTGCCTGGAGGCGGCCCAATGGCACGGCTGCCGCGTCTGATGGGACGAGGACGCGCACTGGAAGTGCTTCTGGGGGCCGACGACATCCCGGGCGACCTGGCTGAACTATACGGATACGTCAATCGGTCATTGCCGGATTCAGACCTCGACGGGTTTGTCGAATCCCTCGCAACCCGCATCGCATCGTTCGACAAAAGGACGATCCGCGAGACCAAGGGCTTCGTCGACGTGGCCAGTTTGCCGCCTGATTTCGAAATCGCACCGGAGTGGGATGTGTGCCTTGCCTCGATCATGCGGCCCGCCGCGCAAACGAGGATCAAGAAGCTGATGGAGCAGGGATTTCACAAGCCGGGTGATGTGGAAAACCGCTTGGGATATCACGTCGGCCAACTCGGGGCAGCTAATTGAGCAGTCTTGAAAGGAACACCATCATGAAACCATCCTATGTCTTATTCTTTCTTTGCGGGGCCGCGGTCATGCTCGCGTTCAGCGCGCTCCGCGCGTCCAACCCGCAACCGCCACATCACGTTTATGAATTGCGCTTGTATCACGTCAAGGAGGGTAAAATGGACGCTCTGAAAGCGCGCTTCGGCGACCACACCGACGCGATCTTCAGACGGCACAACATGAAGAGTATCGGTTACTGGTCGCCCGAAGATGCGCCGGATTCTCAGAGCCTGTTCATCTACATTCTGGAGCATCCCAGTCGGCAGGAAGCGGAGAAAAATTGGGCTGCTTTCCAAGCCGATCCGGAATGGCAGAAGGTGAAGGCGGAATCGGAGATGAACGGACCATTGGTAGATCATATCGATCACTACTTCATGGATCCGACCAGCTTTTCAGCCCTCAATTAGTCGCGTCTAAAAGAGAACGGACTTGGTCGCAGCTTAATCTATTAGTTCGACCGAGTCGCCTTTGCGAATCATTCCTTCCGCGAGCACGGCGCCATAGACACCGGCCATTCCTTCGTGCGCTTGCGCGACGGCTTTCAATATGGCCGGCGTTTTTTCCGCCGTATCGGGATCGAGCGTGATCATCATGCAACGCGCATCGCGCTGGAGAACGGCGACGGTTACTTTTGCGCCGATGCGCAACGAGCGACCGACGAATTCATCTTCGGCGAAGCCTTCGGATGATATTAGATCGACATAAACATTTGCGCGGAAGCGACGCTTATCGACGGCGACGCCGGTTTCCTCGTCCAGTTTTTTCGCCGTTTGCACGGCGAAGATCGACAACGGACGACAATCGGTGATCGCCTTGTCCGAACGCAGCAATGTGAGCTGGTGTTTCCCGTCGAGGCCGGCGCGCAAATTTTCGATCAACGCGGGATCATCGATCGAAAAAGTTTTCCCATCCGGCGTTTCGACATCGATCATTAACTCGGATGTGTCGGCTGAGATCGGATTCACGCCCGACCCCAGTTTCTCGGCTTCACTTAAGTTGACCGGCCGCGCTGCTTTCTCCGGATTTCGGAAGCGCGCGCGGTAGCGAATCATCTGACGTTGATCGCGTCCGGTAAAAAACGGAAACCCTTTCGGGCTGGCCGAGCTTTCAAATGCAAAAAGGCGATCGGCATAAACTCCCGCATAACCGGCGAATAATTCATCCATCTCTTCGCCGCGCATGCTTTTGACCGGATAGCGCCAAAGGCTCTCAACTTTTCCGACGATGGGCATAAAGAAAGGGAAAGTAGCCGCCTTGGCCAAGGCTACGGCGAGCCAAGGAAATTAGGAAATAGAAAGTAAATAGAGGACAGAGATCAGAAGTCAGAAGGCAACGACGACTTAGGCCCTCTTTGGGATTGGAGCGGCGGCGTTGCTGCTGCTCTTCGATGGAATTCATAACGCCTGGAATGGCGTCGCCTACAACCTCTTTACGAAAAAATTCTGATCTCAGGAGCCGAAGGGTTGCATCGGCCTTTGCGACGAATAACGAGCATCACTTAAATTCATTCTCGGCGGAATACCTCACGCAATTCGTCTTTGGCACGTTCGAGAACGCGTTGGCGTTTTTTCGGAAGATTTTTGCCGGCGCGGTTGATATAGAAGTTCAACATCGACATGGCGGACTGATATGGTTTCGCTTTGCGACGTTTGCTGCGTTCGGCTGAACGCTTTAGCGAGAGCGCAATTTTTCTTGGGCTCGACGATCGAAAGACTTTGGGCTCGAGATCGAGCGCGTTGCTTCGCTTTGTCACTCGAGCTGACCAGCGGCGCGATTTGCCGGTGCGTCTTTTTGTTTTCGCGCTCATCGATTTGTCGATCTTGCAAAAATGGAAGGAGCAAGGTCTCCGTTGTTTCTTCCCTTGCGGGAGCCAATCCCGCTCCGCAGGACCAGCGGAGAACCTGGCCTATTATTAATTCGCAGGAGGCGAAATCGATGGTCGGAAATTTTTCGCTGAAGCGAGCCCCTGCAAAAAAGAAAAGCTCCGACTACTCAGCACGAAGAATTTTCGCGACTTTCTCGATCGTGTTCCAATTGCGCGTGGTGACCAGCCTTCGGTCCGAGCCGGACTGGCGTTAAGGCTACGGCTTGGCAAGCCGGTGAAGCGCTGAAGCAGCAGGGAAGGGCTAGGCGTCGTTAAGAATGTTCACGACTTTCTGAATTGTATTCCAATTGCGCGTCGTAGCAGCGACGCCCAATTTTTTCTCAATCTTGCCGAGGTAGCTGATCGCTTTCATCTGCCGACGATACAGACCCAAGACGAATCGGTCTTGGATCGCGATGATCTTCAGCAACCAGTCATCGTCCGAGGGCAGACTGAGAGGAAGAGGAGGCAGCGCGGGAGGCCGTTTCTGCAACACGCTCACGAACCGGGTTATGTCCGGGCCCGAGGGTTGTCCTGAGAATGGATCCTTTGATGTGAGCTTAATGATATCGCGCGCGGGACAAATCATGATCTCGCATTTGAACGGCAACTTCCGAGCGAGCGCGCTGCGGAGAGTCGCCTCGCTTACATCTTCGCGCACCACGAACGTGCCGACCGCGCCGATGTTCACGACACCAAACTTCGCCAACTCCTTCGCGATCGACGCAGGTTGACATCGATTGGTCCCACCGACGTTTACCGCGCGAAGAAATACGACTAAAGGCATACGAGCTAAAGCCTCGCAGTTATTGAAATCGAAATGGGGGCCGTGTCTAAACATTTAACATTTGATTTCATCGACGCGGATTGACTCCTTGTCTTCATCCCTGCTGACTGCGGTCGTACGGAATAATATTGTCCCATTCGTCGGCGGACGAGCGGGCGATAAAGGCGACGACTCGATTAGCAGCAAACGTCCAACGCTCAACATCGAATGCGGAAGGAGCAGCTTCAGCTCCGCTAGATTTGGGTTGTCAGCCGGGGAGGCGATCTGAAAGATCGACATCATGAAATTCACCAAAAACATCGGCATGCTTCTGCTTGCGGTTTACTTGATCATCGACGGCCTTTTAGGCTTCGGCTTGCAGCTCGGGCCAGCCATTTTCCTGCTCTACATTGTGGCGCTGGCCGCCGGCGTCTTTATTCTCATTGGCAAATAAAAAGGGAAAAAATGACGAAGCACCTGCCTTCGCCAAGCGCTACGGCACGGCAGGCGAATGACGAATGCCGAAATGAATGACGAAGCACAAATGGCCGGTGAAGCCGCGAGGTAGCGGTGAGTGAGCGGGCAGCGAGCGAATACAAAGTAGAAATTAAAAGAGAGCAGCTGCGCAGGAGTTTAGCTTCGCAATGCTTGGGTAAAGCGAACTAAGTCGTTCGCCACTTTCTCAACGCGTTCGGTGATTTGCTTGTCGGTAATGTTCTCGCCGTCGAAGGCCTCGCTCGTGGCAAAAACGAAACGCGGAATAATTACACAACGAAAATCGAGCATGAGGCTATTGGCGTAGGCCATGACCGACATGTAACTCGCTGTCCCGCCGGCGGCGCAAAGAAACCCAACGACCTTGTCTTCCCAAGCGCTGCCCGTCAGCTCGATCATGTTCTTGGCCGCGGCTGCGACATCATAATTATATACGGGCGCCGCGACCAGGATCCCACCCGCCGCTTCGATCGCGGCGCTCAATTTTTTGGAGCCCGGCATGCCATAACATTTGTCCGCGTCGCAAAGCGGCAGGTCCATTTCGCTGATGTCGATCCACGCGCAATCCACTCCCTGCTTTTGCAGGTGCGCAAACGCAACGCGCCCCAAGCGCCGGCTGTTGCTCTCGGGATTACCGCTTGTGCTGATAACGAGATATTTCGGCATTCGCTCGCTCGAAGTTTAGCGAGCACGACGAGATTGCCAATTGCGGGGCGGAAGAAGCCACCTCCGCTGAGGCTTCGGCGAGCCAAGGAGGACGGGCGACCCGCTTCGCCATCCTCCTTCGTGGAGCTTCCATCTGCGCTAAAGCTTCGACGTGACAAGCCGGCGCGGCAAGCAGACTAGAGAAGTCAGAAGCGGTCTAACCGCGATCAGCCGAAGCGGCGAGAGCCATTTGCACGCCGGCGATGGCCATACCGCCTTCGCCCACGGCAGCAGCACAACGTTTCACCGAGCCGGATCGCACATCGCCTGCAGCAAAAATGTTAGGGAGGCTGGTTTCGAGCGGCCCGGGCGGGCGTTTGCTCTCTTTCCAGGCGGGCGCATCCGCCACGTCGGATCCGGTTTTGATGAATCCTTTTTCGTCACGCTCGATCTCGAGTGGCAACCACTCCGTGCATGGTTGGGCGCCGATCATGGAAAAAACCGCGGTCGTTCGGACCATGCGGCGCTCGGCCGTCTTCGTATTTTCCAGCTCGGCTTCTTCGAGCATTTTCCCGCCAAACATTTTTCGAATTTGGGTGTGAAAGAGAATCTCGATGTTTTCTCGCGCTTGCACGCGCCGGGCAAGATAGCTCGACATGTTTTTGAAAAGATCGTCACCACGGATGACGAGCAATACTTTGGCCGCGCCATCGGCAAGGAACATCGCTGCTTGCCCCGCCGAATTGCCGCTTCCAGCGACGATGACGGTTTCCCCGCGACAAATCTGACCTTCGAGCGCGGTTGCAGCGTAATAAACGCCCATCCCCTCAAATTGTTCGCGACCTTCCGCATCCAGTCGGCGGTAATCCGCGCCCGTGGCTATCAGGACGCTTTTGGCTCTCAGCACGGCGGAGCAACCTTCGATTTGGAGACAGGCGCGGTATTCCGTTGCGCCGTCACCGTATTGAAGCGACAGGGCTTGCGATGGCGTCGAGAATTTCGCACCGAATCGATATGCCTGTAGCTGAGCCAGCCAGGTTAAATCGCCGCCACTAATCCCGGTAGGGAAACCAAAAAAATTTTCGATCAAGGAGGAGGAACCAGCCTGTCCACCCGGCGCGTAACTTTCTAACACGACTGTTTTTAATCCTTCGGAGGCGGCGTAAACGGCCGCGGCAAGGCCGGCCGGACCTGCGCCGACAATCGTCAGGTCCGACATAATCTCGCTCTCGTTCTCGAGCGCAAGCGGGCGAAGCAGGCCCGCCACTTGTGCCACTTCCCGCAACGAAGGTCGACGCAAAGGAGCGCCCGCCGCCGTAATCAGCGTTGGCAAATCGCGTGTCGTCAGGTGCAGCCGCTTACTGAGCGCCTGTCCCTGCTCGCTTTCAAATTCGACGAGCCGATGCGGGATGTGATTCTTATCCAGGAAATCATCCAGGTGACGTCCTTCGCGCGCGCCGCGCGTCGCGAGAACGCGCAACCCGGCAAATTCCCGATCGCGTCGGAGCCGGCGGCGGCGCATGATGAGGGCGTTGACGATGGTGGCGCTCACGCCCGGCAGTTCGGCGAGCGCGCGCCGGATTTCGGCTGCAGGCACTTCGAGAATTTCGCATTCCGGCGAAGCGACGCGGGCGGTGGCCAAGGCGGATGTGCCCTGCAACATCGCGACGTCGCCGATGAAATCGCGCTCGTGCGCGGTGGCGAGAATTTGTTCCGCGCCATCGCGCAATTCGAAAACTTCAATCTCGCCGCGCAAGACGACCGTTAGGCCCAGATCGCGCTGTCCCGCTTTGAAAACGAGCTCGCCACGCGACAGGACGCGTCGTTTTCCCAATGGCTCAAGCAAGGAAAGCTGGTGATCGTCCAGCTTCGGAAAGGCGATGCGTTCCGTGTCGCGATAGAACTGTTCGTCTTCTTGTTCGTCCGGCGTCACTTTCCGCACTTTACGCGCTGGAACGCCGGATCAAAAGAAAGTAGAAAGGCTAAAGTCTAAAGAGGTCAGAGGTTCAGCGATCAGAATGCGGTCGAACGAACAGAACTTCGACCGCCTCGAACGGAGGTCGCGAAAATGGCTTGAGTTTATTCCGAGCTCTTCACTTGCGGCGTCATCGATCCCTGCCCAATCTTCGAACAGGACGATTATGAAATACAAACTACTCGGCAATTCCGGCCTGCGCGTTTCGGAATTCGCTCTTGGCACCATGACCTTCGGCGATGATTGGGGCTGGGGGGCGCCCAAGGACGAATCGCAAAAAGTGTACAACGCCTTCCGCGAATCCGCGGCAATTTCATTGACACTGCTAACGTTTACACCAACGGCACGAGCGAGTCGTTCCTTGGCGAGTTCGTCAAAGGACACCGCGCGAGCGTGGTTAAAGGCGCTTGATGAAGCCAGTCGGGTTGAACTTGGTTTCCCATACGGCATTTACGCCAAAGACATGGTTCGTGCATTGATATATGGGGGGATGGGCGACCAGATTGTCGCTTGAGGAGACGACAATGAATGCTCACAAGGAGAGCGGGCTGATCGATATACCCAGCAATCATTCGGTGGAGGAAACGGTCGAGAACCTCAAGGGGATTCTCCAAGCGAAGGGCATTACGTTGTTCGCTCTCGTCGATCATAGCGGAGAAGCAGGAAAAGCGGGAATGCAAATGCGTCCGACGAAGCTGCTGATTTTCGGAAACCCAAAGGCAGGCACTCCCGTGATGTTGGCGGCGCCCAGCAGTGCCATTGATCTTCCTCTAAAGATTTTGATCTGGGAAGATGCTCAGGGAAAAGTTTGGGTTACCTACAACAGTCCAATTTATCTGCAGGAGCGGCACAACCTGCCACCGGAACTGGTGCAAAATGTCGGCGCAATCGAAACATTGGCGAAGAAGGCCGCGGAATAATGCACATCCGACCTCAGATATGAGATCCTCGAAGAGTTAGAGCACGCGATTTTTTCCCAACACGACGAGCGCGATTTCGCCCAGGACCGCGATTGAAGCGAACAGATAACGGTCTGAGCCGGACAGGCATTTGAAATCATGATGCGCTATTCTTTTCGATTACGACGAGCGTGATGCCACCTAACACGGCGATTGAGGCGACGAGGTAACGGAAAGTAATCGGTTCGCCGAGCAGGAGGATTCCGCCGGTAGCCGCGAGGACTGGCACACTGAGTTGGACGGTTGCGGCACTAGTCGCTTTTAAACCGGAGAGTGCGGTATACCAGATGACGTAACCTAGGCCGGAAGCGATCGCTCCGGAAAGGACGGCATAGCCAATTCCTGCGCGATCGAGGCGCATCCATGGGAGCAGGAGAACGCTGACAACGGCAGCCAACGGGACGGCGCGCAGAAAGTTGCCAGTCGTGGCGCTGGCCGGATTTTTTTCTGCTTTCCCGCGGAGCGAATAAACGGCCCAAGCCACGCCAGCTCCAAGCATCAGGATCGAACCACTCAACGGCGGGGCCGAAAGACCAGGGAACAAGAACAGGACAAGCCCGCTCAACGCCACGACAAGACCGATGATTTGGATTGCATGTAACCTTTCGCCTTTGCGCAAGCCCCACAAAATCATCGTGGCCTGAACCGCGCCAAAGAGAAGCAATGCGCCGGTTCCGGCAGAGAGACTGTTATAGGCAAATGAAAATGCCGCGGCGTAAGCGAAGAGCGCCGCCCCGGACGGCCAGTTTCCCGCTTCCTTCCATGGCGCGTTGCGCATCTTCATAATGAGCCAAAGCGCGGTGGCGCCTGAGAAGATGCGGATGAATGTAAAGCTAGCTGCGTCGATCCTGGTTTGCTTGAGCGCCAGTCGGCAGAGCAGGGAATTTCCCGCGAACGCGATCATCGCCATCAGTGTCAGGATGAAAATTCGTGTGGGTTTCACTGCTTTCTCTCGCGAGGTGAAATTCACGCCGCGCGAGATCGGCACCTGATTACGACCCGCGCACGCCGGCTAGCAATCGATCCACTTCTTCCGGTGTGGTGTAGCAGGCGCAGCCGGCGCGGACCAGTCCGTGCGCAGTTTGCCCCAATCGCTCGACGACGGTCATCGCGTAGAAGTCGCCATGTGAAACGAAAACTCCGTGCTCCACCAACTTCTTTGCAACTGTTATCGACGGCACGCCGTTCACGGTGAAAGCAATCGTCGGCGTGCGCGCCTTGCCGGGCGGCGGTCCGTAGAGGCGGACACGCCCTATTTCCGACAAACCTTCCCACGCTTGTGTGATCAATGCGCCGCCGCGCTCGTGAAGTTGCTCGAGCGCCGCGCGCAAACGTTCGCGCCGCGTCCCGCCCGGAGCGAGCGAGGCGAGAAAATCCACCGCAGCAGCCGCGCCTGCGATTCCTTCGTGATTCTGGGTGCCGGTCTCGGCCCGTTCCGGCGCAGTAGCGGGCGCCGGGAGCAGTTTCGGAAAATCAAGCGAGCCGAGCAGGTCGTTCCGGCCGTAGAGAATTCCGATGTGCGGACCGTAAAACTTGTAGGCGGAACATGCGAGGAAGTCGCAATTCCAATCGCGCACATCGACCAGCTCATGTGGAACGTAGTGCACGGCGTCGACAAAGATTTGCGCGCCTAACGAGTGCGTCATTTCCGCGGCACGCCGCACATTGTTGATCGTCCCGAGCGCGTTCGAAGCCGCGCCGATCGCGACCAGCTTTGTGCGCTCGTTTAGCTGCCGGGAAAAATCTTCCCAGTCCAGCTCACCGGTTTCAGAAATCATCTTCACCGTGCGCACCTTTACGCCGCGCTCTTTCTCCAGCGCCCGCCAGGGCGCGACATTGGCATGATGATCAAGCTCGGTAACCACGATCTCGTCGTTGCGTTCGTAGCCGCGGCCAAGAGCGTGCGCGAGGTGAAAGGTTAGCGTCGTCATGTTGGCGCCGAACACGATCTCGTTCGGCGCTGCGTTCAGAAAATCGGCCAGCACGCACTTGGCAGAGTCGATGATCGCGTCGGTCTCCTCGCTCGTCGGGTAGGCCCAATGAGTATTAGCGTTGTGACAGTAAAGATAATCGTTCATCGCCTCCACCACCGTCCGTGGAACTTGGGTGCCGCCCGGCCCGTCGAAATACGCAACGGGATAACCGTTATGAGTGCGCGCGAGCGCCGGAAAAGATTTCCGGATTGCTGCGCTCGGCCTGAGCGTGGCTTGCGACAGCGTTGCAGTGTCGTTCACGACTGACATTGAACTGCGATAAAAGAAATTAGAAAGGACAAAGGCTAAAGTAGAAGCGCTCGGGGCGAGACCGAAAAACATCCAATGCTCAACGCCGAACGTCGCGGCTCAGTTGTTGATGAGGATGTCGACCCATTCGGCTGCGCTCGGGACAAGCCTTGCCGAAGCGCGCGGCGCTTTAGTTCTGCTGGCTGCGGTCGTAAGGAATAATATTGTCCCACTCATCGGCAGACGAGCGCGCGACGAAGGCCACGACGGGTTCGGTGTCGCTCATGTTGAAGACTTCGTGAGGCACGCCTGGTTTGATGTAAATGAAATCGCCGGCTTTGTTCTCCAACGCCTTCGTAAGCCCGGGCCCGAATTCGTGGCGCACTTTTCCTTCGAGGATATAAAGAATCACCTCGAAGCCGACATGAATATGGGCATAGGCGACGCCACCCGGAGGGATCGTGGCGATATTGGCTGATAACTTGGTCGTGCCCACATTTTTGGCGGACATGCCTTGTTTATAGTGAATGCCGTTCCAATCCCGGCGGGCGGCGCCGCCACGAATGGTCAATATCCCATCGTGATCTTCCACCGCGCTGAGTTGAATGTTGTCCATAAGAGGTTGAGAAGTTGAGGGGTTGAGATGTTGAGGAACTGAAGAGTTTAGCAGTGAGCGAGTCAGGGCAGCGAGCGCGTTTCAATTAGAAATTCAGAACGTAGTACGAAGAAAACGCCGAAGGCCAACGTAGACAGCGGAAAACGAAC
>WNFO01024053.1_pt1 | contig 11242 bp, 6 predicted proteins | sample 5400251 | NCBI WGS metagenome assembly WNFO01 (sample SAMN13153354, study PRJNA577476) | soil metagenome | isolation source: 100 cm saprolite under Madrone tree | place: USA:California | collected 2016-06-14 | reverse complement strand
CGCCGGGCAATCTCAAGCGCTTCGGCACCGTTGCGGGCTGACTCGACAAACGCGCCTTCCAGTTGCAGCAACCTGCCAAGCATGTCCGTCGTTTCCGCTGAGTCGTCCACCACCAGAATAAATTTCTTTCTTAACGCTCCCGTCGCCCCCGTTCTCTCTGACGCGAGTCCGGACACTCCGGGCTTATACAACGGAATCCAAACTGTGAAGCGCGCGCCCGCGCCCACACCGTTCGATTCCGCGCTGACGCGACCACCGTGTAGCTCGGCAAGTTGCTTGACGAGCGCGAGGCCGATCCCCATGCCTCCCTGGCGACGCGCGCTGCTGGCATCTGCCTGGCGAAAGATTTCGAATACATGCGGCAGAAACTCTGGCGCGATTCCCTGCCCGTTGTCTTCAATGATCAAGCCTGCGTCGTCGCCCTCCTTCGTGAGCGCAATCTTCACTTCGCCGTCTACGGGAGTAAACTTTACGGCGTTGTTCAGCAGGTTCCAGGCGACCTGGCCCAAACGGACGGGATCACCTTCGATTACGAGAATCTCGGGCTCCAGATCGATGTTTAGTGTGAGGTGCTTGGCCGTAGCTTCGGTCCTGACCGTTTCGATCGCGTCGGTGATGATGGTCGACAGCGAAACCGGTTGCTGGTTCAGCGCAAGCTTGCCCAGTTGCAAGCGTGAAAGATCCAATAGATCGGACACGAGCTGCGCCTGGGCCAGCGCATTGCGCCTAATCGTATTGGCGGCTTTGACTACAAACGAGTCAGATTGGCTTTCATCGCTACGTCGCAGAATTTCCGCGTAACCGATTACCACGTTCAGCGGGTTGCGCAACTCATGTGACAGCGTCGCCAAAAACTCATCTTTCAAACGATTTGCATCCTCAGCTTCTGCCCGCGCCTGCTGCTCGCGTGTCAGCAAGCGCGCGCGCTCTTTCTCAGCCTGCTTGCGTTCAGACGTATCTCTAAAGACGACCGCCAATCCGGTGATCGCTCCGCTCTCGTCGCGGAGGGGTGAAGAGCTGTAGACCACGTCGAAGAAGGCGCCATCTTTGCGAATAAAAACATCCTCAAACTCACTCAGGGTGTTTCCTTCGCGCAAGACTTTCAGACCGGCGCAATCCTCGGCGGGAAAAGAAGTGCCATCGCGGCGCGTGTGGTGCGTCACGTCGTGCATCCTTTTACCAATCAATTCCTCCAACCTCCAACCAAACAGCCGTTGCGCCGCTGGATTCATGAAGGTCACCCGACCCTCGCTGTCCACCGTGTAAAGACCTTCACCCATGCTGGACATGACCGCCTCGTCAAAGGCCAATGCTCGTCTTAGTTGTTCTTCGGCTTTCTTATTCTCCGTAATGTCGCGAAGAATTTTCGAAGCTCCGATCACTTGTCCCTGTTCATTCTTAATCGGGGAGATGGTCAATGAGACACCAAACAATGTTCCATCCTTGCGGCGTCTGGCAGTTTCAAAGTGCTCGATGCGTTCTCCGCGCCGAATACGTTCGAGTATTTTCGCTTCCTCATCAATCCGGTCGCTCGGAATTACAATAGTGATCGATTTGCCGACTGCTTCCTGCGCCGTATAGCCAAAAACGCGCTCGGCTGCCTTGTTCCAGGTCTCTATTATTCCCTCAAGATTCTTACTGATGACTGCGTCTTCCGACGATTCGACGATGGCCGCCAGCCGCCGCCGCGCGATTTCCGACGCATCGCGAGCAAGCACCTTCTCAGTCAACTCCGTTTCATACAGGCGGGCGTTTTGCAGGGCGATGGCAGCCTGATCGGCGAGCGCGGATAACTGCCACTGTTCGTCGACATCCAACGGTTGCTCGCGCGCGATCACCAGCAGGCCGTTGAGAGACTGCTTGGCAATCACGGGCACTGAAACCAGAACTTCTTCGGCCCCAAGTGGGAGCGCAGTGCGAAGTTGCCTGACTACGTCCTCTTCCATTCGACCGGTGAAGGTCTTCACCAGATCGGGATCGATGCCGTGCGCGGCGCGAATGCATAACCGCGCCTCTTGATCCACAAGCAGCAGCACGCTCACCTTTGCTTCGACGAGCTGAGCGGCGTTTCGGACAATCAGATCCAGCACTTCGTCGAAGTTCAGTGAGGTAGTGATGGCGCGGTTGATCTCTGCCAACCGACGTGAAGGATCCTTTTTTACAAACCCTGTTTCGGCCATAAGAACGTCTTTGAGTACTTCTACGCCTTCTTAGCGGGAGCAGGGGGCTTTCGATCGGGAGACAACATGCCCTATCTCGGAAGTATTAGACGCAAATTGTAAGGGGGTAATGGTGAGACTTTATCGTAAGGCGACAAGCGCTGACAAGCTTTAACTGAGTTTCTGCCCGGTTACGACGACGGTGTACAATATCTTTGCGGTCCAGTCTATGGTTTAGACACGCCTATGCCTCAGGAACAACCAAAAAAGCAAAGCGGCACTCGTATCGAAACCGATTCCATGGGCCAGATTGAGGTGCCGACGGACAAGTATTGGGGCGCGCAAACCCAGCGTAGCCTGATCCATTTCGCTATCGGCGACGATCGCATGCCGCGCGAAATGATCCGCGCCCTGGGCATTCTCAAAAAAGCCGCCGCAGTCGTCAATCATGAACTTGGGAAACTCCCGAGCGACAAGCTGAGGCTCATCGAACAAGCTGCCGATGAAGTAATTGTCGGCAAGCTGGACGATCACTTTCCCTTGCGCGTCTGGCAGACCGGTAGCGGCACGCAAACGAACATGAATGCCAACGAAGTGATCTCGAATCGTGCTATCGAGATTGCCGGTGGCGTTTTGGGCGGTAAAACACCAGTCCATCCGAATGACGATGTGAATATGTCGCAGTCGTCAAACGACACCTTTCCTACGGCGATGTACATCGCGGGGGCCGAGCAGTTGACCTGGTTGATTCCTGAAATCCAAAACGTACACGCTGCGATTGCAGCAAAAGCCGAGGAGTTTAAGGACGTAGTAAAAATTGGCCGCACCCATCTTCAGGACGCTACACCTTTAACCGTGGGCCAGGAGATGTCGGGCTGGGCCAGTCTGCTGGAAAGAGATATCGAACGTTTGAAAATGACCCTGCCGGGTGTGTTGGATTTGGCGATTGGTGGCACTGCCGTCGGTACCGGTCTGAATTCGCATCCTGAATTTGGTGAACGTGCTGCCAAAAAGATTGCGGAGTTAACGGGGCTACCGTTCAAATCGCATCCAAATAAATTCGCCGCTCTATCAGCTCACGACGAAATCATTTTTGCGAGCGGCGCGCTCAAAACACTGGCTGCCTCGCTGATGAAGATTGCCAACGACATTCGCTGGCTGGCATCAGGTCCGCGCTGTGGTTTGGGTGAATTGATACTGCCGGAGAACGAACCTGGCTCTTCAATCATGCCGGGCAAAGTGAACCCTACTCAAAGTGAAGCCATGACGATGGTGGCGGTCCAGGTTTTTGGCAATGATACGGCCATCACAATTGCCGGCTCGCAGGGAAACTTTGAGTTGAATGTGTACAAGCCCGTCATGATTCACAACTTTCTGCATTCGATTCGCTTACTGCACGATGCGTGTCACGGCTTTGTCGAGTACTGCATTAAAGGCATTGAATTGAATCGCGCACAGATTGACGATCACTTGAATAACTCGCTGATGCTGGTTACCGCGTTGAATCCACACATCGGCTATGACAAGGCGGCGCAGGTGGCAAAGAACGCGCACAAGAAAGGGATCAGCCTGCGCGAGTCGGCAGTCGAGCTGGGATTTTTGAGCGGCGAGGATTTTGACAAGTACGTCAAGCCGGAAGAGATGACGCATCCCTAGTCAGAGGTCAGAGATCAGAAGCCAGCGGTGCCGAGCCTGAACCTGGACACTAAGTTCTGACCGACCTCTGACCTCTGACTTCTGACCTCTGACTTCTGATCTCTGCTTCATGCCTGATCGAAACGACAGCGTAAAAGAAAATGTTGCCGGAGCGTACTACGTCGACTCGACGTGTATCGACTGTGATGTCTGTCGCGATACGGCGCCGGCAAATTTTATGCGCTCTGACAAGAACAACTACTCTTTTGTGTTCAAGCAGCCTGAGAGTGAAGAAGAGAAGACGCTATGTGAAGAAGCGCTTTTATGTTGTCCGGTGGAAGCTATCGGAAACGATGGCGAGCCGTAGGACAGACATTCCTGTCTGTCCCTTTTTCTTTATAAAAATAGAGACATCAATGGAAGAACCGCGGACAGGCAGGAATGCCTGTCCTACCATCAATGCTTTGCACTCAAACAACGTCGGTGCAAGAATAAGACCTCGTAAGCGTTCTCAAAAGGCGGGCGCAAGATGAACATTTGGCGCCAAATGTTTTGAATTGGAAGAGGGACATGATGCTTAGAAAAATGTTAACGATCGTTGGCGCCATTGCCCTGGCCACAGTTTTGGCGGGCCAGGCATTTGCCAAAGAAATTACTGTGCGCGGCCGGCTGCAAAAGACAGTCGAAGCCGGCGGTTGGGTCATTGTTGCCGGCAATCAGAAGTATTTGCTTCTCAATGCTCAGCGTTATCAAAACGAGAAATGGTTTGTGGAAGCGTCTGAAGTGGAAGCTGTTGGCGAAACCAAAACAGATGTAATGACCATCTACATGGAGGGCACTCCGTTTGAGTTGCGGACACTGCGCCCTTTAGCAGAAGGCGGCTCCGCCGCCATGCAAAACGATTCAAGAGCGCTAACAAAAGTATTGGTTACCGGCGACTCGATCATTCAGGCGCAGCCAGACACTGCGATCCTAACAATCTCTGTCGTAACCCAGGCGCGTGCTGCGCTTGACGCGCAACAGCAGAACGCCAACAAGAGCGATGCGGTGGTCCGCGCGCTTAAGTCGGTGGCAGGCGCCGGTTCGGAAGTCAAAACGAGCGGCTACAGCTTGCAACCACAGCGTGTTTACAAAGAGAACCAGCCGCCCACGATCGTCGGCTATGAAGCCCGCAATAGTGTCACCGTGACGATTGCCGATTTAACAAAAGTCGGCGCGGTGATCGACGCCGCTTCACAAGCCGGAGCCAATGACGTTGCCGGCATCTCTTTTACGTTACGGAAAGATCGGCCCGCGCACGATCAGGCACTGGCAGAAGCGACGCGTGAAGCAATTAGCAAAGCACAGGTGATTGCCGGCGCGCTGGGCGGTCGTGTAGTGCGCATAATCGAAGTACAGGAAGAAGGATTTGAACGGCCGCGCCCAATTTACCAGGCCGAGTTCGGTCGAATGACCACTGCGGCGGCGGTCCAAACGCCGATCGAAGTCGGCACGCTGGACATAACGTCGCGCGTTCAATTAGTTGCCGAAGTTGAAGTCGGTGCGCGCTGAGCATGCAGCTTGTCTGTCTTATTAGATTCAAACACCCTGAGTACCGATTTAGTTGACCGCTGGCCGTCATAATGTTTTAGTTACTATCAGTTTTACAGTTTCTGGCGCTGATTAGCCCCCTGAAAATGGACGAATGCTCGCCTCGTTTTCAAGCGGGGCTTTACTTTCTTTGCGAATAACGAGGAGCGACAAGCATGCCGCCTTTTGCACCTTTGCACACTTCCCGTATCCTATGAATCCGACGGTTGGATGGTTAAGCTCGACGTGGCCGGCATTTCGGCCGACGAATTGGAGATCGATTTGGATCAGACAAGCTTGAGAGTAAGAGGTTGTAGGCGCGATACAGTCTATAAAGAAGGGTTTAGTTATCAGCAAATGGAAATAACCTACAGTCGCTTTGAAAAGACGATTCAGTTTCCCTGCCCGATCGAAGAAGCCTCACTCGCACATGATTATCGCGACGGGTTTCTCATTATCAACCTGCACTGCAAATAGGATTGCGGTCACGCGGGAAACTTTTCAGGGTTAATTAACAATGGCAGAGAATGCTGACAAAACAAAAGCCGAGACGGAAACAGAAGCTGCGCCTGCTGGAGTTGTAAATTCAGCCCCAAAGCCGGGCGAGCCATTTGAGGTTGCGGTGCTGGCTCTGCAAAACACAACGCTGTTTCCGGAGACAGTTGTTCCTCTTTCAATCGGACGGGCGCGATCGGTAGCAGCGGTTGAAGCGGCGCTAAGCACCGAAGAAAAACTGCTCGGCTGCATTACCGTGCGGCCCGAGATTACCCTCGGCCCTCAAGACGCGAAGCCTGCGGACCTTTATGAGGTCGGCACGCTGGCCATGATCAAGCGTATGGAGCGCCTCGGCGAAACGGTGCACATCATCGCGCAAGGCAGCGATCGCATCAAAGTAATCTCATGGAAACAGGATGAACCTTACTTGCGCGCTGTCGTGCAGATTCTTCCTCCAGTGCAAACGAAGGACACCGAAGAAGTAGAAGCAACCAAGCGTAATGTGCAGTCAATGGTGCAGCAGGCGCTGGCGTTGTTGCCCGGCATTCCGCCTGAAGTTCGGGTTGCGATTCTCGGTTCGGTAGAGCCGGTTCGGCTCGCTTATTTCCTCGGTTCGATCCTGAACCTTGGTGTCGAGCAGGAGCAGAAGATGCTTGAAGCAAATTCTGCCGACGAGTTGCTGCGATTGGCGCATGGTTACCTGGCGCGCGAGCTGGAAATAATTCAACTGCGTTCGAAGATTGCTACCGAAGCTCAATCGGAAATGGACAAGGCCCAGCGCGATTACGTTTTGCGCCAGCAAATGAAGGCCATCCAAAAAGAATTGGGCGAGGATGAAAGTGGTGAACAGGCCGAGGCAGAGATGCTGCGCGAACGCCTGGCAAAGGTGGACCTGCCCGATGAAGTAAGGACCGAAGCGGAACGAGAGTTGAAGCGTCTCGAGAAACTTCCGGCGGCGGCGCCCGATTATCACGTCATTCGCACCTACCTGGATTATGTGCTCGAACTGCCCTGGCGCAAGTCGTCGGAAGACAAGCTTGACTTAAACGAAGCGCGCAAGATTCTTGACGAGGATCATTACGGTCTGGAAGACGTGAAGGAACGCATTCTCGAGTTTCTGGCAGTCATTAAACTTAGGCCTGATACCAAAAGTCCGATTCTCTGTTTTGTTGGCCCACCGGGCGTGGGCAAGACGTCGCTCGGCCGATCCATCGCGCGCGCGCTGGGCCGGCAGTTTGAGCGAATGTCGCTGGGCGGCATGCGTGACGAAGCGGAGTTGCGCGGCCATCGACGCACCTACATTGGTTCGATGCCGGGCAGAATTATTCAATCGCTGCGGCGTGCGGGCGTTAACAATCCCGTGCTGATGCTCGATGAAATTGACAAGCTGGGCAACGACTATCGCGGCGATCCTTCGTCGGCATTACTCGAAATTCTGGATCCGCAACAGAATAATTCTTTTCGCGATCACTATTTGGATCTTCCATTTGATCTTTCGCGCGTCTTTTTCATTGCCACCGCTAATCAGCTTGGGCCAATCCCCGCGCCTCTGCGAGACCGAATGGAAGTTATTGCCCTCCCCGGTTACAGCGATATGGAGAAGTTGCAAATTGCCAAACGTTATTTGATTCCGCGCCAGACCGAGGAGAACGGTTTGAAGCCCGGCCAATTGACAATTACCGACGCAGCAGTCGAGCTGATTGCCGCGCGCTACACGCGCGAAGCTGGTGTTCGTCAAATCGAACGGACCATTGGCAGCATTGCGCGCAAAGTGGCGCTGAAGGTTGCGCAGGGTGTAGCAGAAACCGTCACCGTGGATGCGGCCGACCTGCACGATTATCTCGGCGCTCCTAGATTTTATCCTGAACAGGCGCGCAAGGAGTTGCCGGCCGGCGTTGCGACCGGCATGGCCTGGACTGAGATGGGCGGCGAAGTTCTTTTCATTGAAGCGACGCTGCTTCCCGGCGGCAGGGGCCTGACCATCACCGGCCAACTTGGTGAAGTGATGCAGGAATCAGCGCGCGCTGCGCAGTCGTATCTCTGGTCACACGCAAATGAGTTTGGCATTAATCCGGAAATGTTTAAGGACTATGGCGTTCACCTGCATGTGCCCGCCGGCGCGATTCCCAAAGATGGACCAAGCGCGGGCGTGACGATCACTGCTGCACTGGCGTCACTTTATACCGGTCGGCGCGTGCGTCCGGATACGGCCATGACCGGTGAGATAACACTTTCGGGTTTGGTTTTTCCCGTCGGCGGCTTGAAAGAAAAGATACTGGCAGCGCATCGCGCGGGTATTCGTCGCATCATGCTGCCGGCGCGCAACGAGGCCGACATTGAAGATTTGCCCGATGACGTGCGCAAGCAATTGCAGATCGTGTTTGTGGCGCGGATTAGTGAAGTGATCGACGCTGCGCTCGAGGTGTTGGTGGCAAACCCGCCCCCACCGCTGCCCACTGGCGCGCAACGTGATGCTGCTGGCCGGCAAACAGAGTCAACACTGGAACCAATAGCAGTGCGTCAAGCTTGAGCGCATCAAGAATGCAAACAAAGAGGCGGTCGGAATTTCTTTTAACCCAAGCCTGACATTTCCCAGTTATGGCTCGTCCTAGACAGGACTGTTCCAACCAAATGACGTTCATATTGATTGTGTCTCTGCTGTTAAGCCACACGCCCGGGGTTCGGACGGCTGCTCGTCGCTGGCGGCCGGCAATATTTCACGGACTCACGGTCGGCAAATCCAAGCGAGTCGATATGCTGCGTGCTTTGGGTAAACCAAAGTGGGCTCGAGTTACACCGGGAGCGGAGGATGATGACCCGGATGAAGGTGCTGTTATCTGGAACAATTACGAGAAAGTTGGAGAATTTCCAGGAGTAACAAAACGTGGCGCTCCATAAGCGCAGCGAGGTAATAACCAGAATTGACTTCTATCCAGAAAAACTTTCTAAAGGAGAGGTCGTAGCTCATTTTGGGCCTGTTCGTCAGGGTTGGTGCGACAAGTTTGGGCGCCACTTGTCTCGAGTGACGCCCTGCTCTTACCGCAATCCGTTAGGAATGCGAGAGGCGCAGTTGCTGCCTCGTCTCCGGTCAAGGGAACAGGGCAGCCTGCGCGACGAGCGCTTCGCGCTCGCCAATTGGTTCGCCTTATAACATTTTCGACTATGAACACTCAAGAAAAGATGCAAGCATTCTTTCATCGAGCTGCCGGTCCGACCAACTGATCCTGTGAGGCAAAGGAGAACATTACGCAGCGGCAGCGCGGCGTTTTCTAACAACTTAACGCACCTTCCCCATGGCCTCGTGCCCACTCGGTCCACTCCCATTCAGCGAGCATTCCGCAGCCACTCAATCCAAAAAGAAAGGCGGGGAAATTTGATTCCCCGCCCTTTGTAGTTAGGCAAGCGGGACAGGCAGTGTCTGCCCGACTCTTCTAGTTGCCAAAGCGCCCGCGATATTCACCGGAGACGAGGAAGGCTTTCACCATGTCCGCCTGAACGAAGTTTCCGTTGAACTGGTTCAGCTTGTTCAGCCAGAAGTTAAAGCCGTCCAGGTTGTTGTCCGGTGCATCGTCAGGATTGCGCCGCAGATAACCAAAGTACTGCATCAGGACAAACGCCCGGTTGAACTGGGATGCCTTGAAGCTCGGTTTTTCCGTAATCTTCCGCAGCACTGTGGCCCGCGTCTCAGTAGCATTGTTTAGTCCGTTGACCAATGCGTCTCGCTCAGCGGTGGTAAAGGTCGCACCGGTATTTGCGATCAACGTGTCAACGTACTGCGCATTGCTAAGCGCACCGTAGATCGCCACGAAGTCAGGTCGCAAAACAAAATCATTGAAGTATGCGACCTTGTTCGCTTCGAGCACGGCGGCTGAGCCGGGTGCAGTGAAAATGAAACCACGTTGCAAGGCCTGAGTGTCCTCCACAAACCCGCGATAGCGTGGCAGGGTCGGTCCAAACGCGGCCCTGTTTGCCAGGAAAGCAACAAAGCCGGTCTCCTGGTATTCGATCGAGAGGAAGAACGCCGCCGATACGTTGATGCGTCTGATGTCGATGCAAGCTGCATCGCTACCACAACTCGTTATCTGATCGGTCCAGAAGGCGAGACCGGCAGCATCCGGTTCGCGGTTGAGGAAGTCGTGATAATGCTGACGCACAAAGAATCCCGCGTCGTCGATCGCGTTCGCCGGTGGCGGAGTCCATAGTGAATCATTGATCTGAAGCGTGGCATTTTGCGGTACGCCCAGCGTAGCGCCGCCGGCAGCATTCGTAAGCGTGAGTCCAAGCAGCTCGCTGCCCTCAACGAACGCGTCCTGGTTCACCAGCACGGTGAAGGTCTTCGTGGTTTCGCCCGCTGCGAAACTCAGTGTGCCGAGCGTCGTCGTGTAATCCGAGCGCTCGCTGGCGGTCATGTCGGAGGTGGCGTAATGGACCGTTACCGGCAGTGTAGTGGTTCCAATGCGCTTGACGGTGATGTCGATGCTGCCGGCATTTTCCGCAACGGTATAGGTCGCCGAGTTGAACTGGATGTAACCGCCCGTCGGATCGTCATTCACGATCGTCAAGACAGCCGCGTTCGGAGCGATGAGGTCACCTGATCCGCCGGGGCTACCGAGCGTTAGGTTTACCGTTTCATCCGGTTCATTGATGAAGTCTTCAGTGATAGGAACATGCACTTGCTTGGCTGTCTCGCCATCGTTGAAGGTTACTGTTTGAGTGACACTGGTGTAGTCACCACCGACAACCGTGGCGGTGCCGTCAGTTGCGGTAAAGACAGCGGTTGCAATGCCGGCGCTGCCTCCAGTGCGGACGACATCGATCACCGCATCGCTGCCGTTTTCGATAACGCTGTAGGTCAGCGAGGTGAAATGGATCGCTCCACCTTCATTCACCGTGATGGTAACGGTAGCCAGGTTTGAACTAAGCGCGCCATCAAATGCCCTGTAAGTGAAGGTGTCGTTCCCGGTAAACCCGTGGACCGGCGTGTAGCTGAACGAGCCGTTAGCGTTCAGCGCAAAGGACGCCGCGTGTGATGGACCAGTGCCCAGCACGGCTGTCAGCGTGGGGCTGTCGATGTCTGAGTCATTCGTAAGCACGCCTGGAGCAGCCACAGTCAGCAGCGTATTTTCCGGCGTCGAATAGCCGTCGAACAACGCCACCGGCGGATCGTTTACTGGGTTGACAGTGACATTGACGTCCGCCGGATCGGAATCAAGTCCTGGTCCTGCACTCACGATGAACTTGAAGAAGTCGGGCCCGTTGTAGTTCGGGCTTGGCGTGTAGACGACTGTGGACGTACAGGTTGTGAACGTAGTGAAGGTGCAGTTAGCCGCACTCGGAGTACCCGTCGCCCCGTGCGTAGGCGCCTGGCTGATCGTGAACGTCAG
>WNFO01012030.1_pt1 | contig 11242 bp, 10 predicted proteins | sample 5400251 | NCBI WGS metagenome assembly WNFO01 (sample SAMN13153354, study PRJNA577476) | soil metagenome | isolation source: 100 cm saprolite under Madrone tree | place: USA:California | collected 2016-06-14 | reverse complement strand
CGCCGGCACGATCAAGACGGGAAGGTTGGCGAACCGCCGGTGCAGGACGCGGAGGAAATCGTGCACGGCTGCCCCGCTCGGGCTGGTGACCACGGCGATGCGCCGGGGGAGGAAGGGCAGCTTGCGCTTGCGGGTGGACTCGAACAGGCCTTCCTTCTCCAGCCGCTCCTTGAGCTGCTCGAAGGCGATCTGCAGGGCCCCGGCGCCGAGCGGCTCCACGGTGTCGCAGACCAACTGGTACCGGCCCTGCGGCTCGTAGAGAGCGAGCCGGCCGCGGGCGACGAGCGAGAGCCCGTTCTGGATGGAGAAGCGGAGCCTGCGCGCCTCGGTGCGGAAGAGGACCGCGTCGAGGCAGGCATCCGCGTCCTTGAGGGTGAAGTAGAGGTGGCCGCTGGAAGGCGCTTTTAGATTGGAGACCTCGCCCTTGACCAGCACGGAAGGAAAGCGGCCCTCGACGATGGCCTTGATCTCGCGGGTCAGCTCCGAGACGGAGTAGACCCGCGGTCCGCCGGCGCGCCTGCCGAATAGATCGAATTGCCCGGCGGTCGTGGCCGGCTTGGGCGGCAGCCGCTCCGGCATCTACTCCGCCACCTTTCCTTCCAGACTGGAAGCCCACCGCCGCGCCCTCTCCGCCGTCTCGTCTGCCTGCGGCAGGATCTCCCCGACCAGCCGGAACGACTGGCGCGCCTGCACCGGGTCGTCTTCCCTGGACGCGTACGCGCGCAGGTAGATCTCCCGGGCTCGATCGGCCACCTGACGCAGCTGTTCCTGGACCTCAGGGTTCGACGGGTCGGCGTGCGCCGCCGTCCGGAGATGAGCCGCGGCCGCGGGCAGGTCATCGTCCGCGGAAAATCCCCGTGCAATCGTCGCATGACGGGCAGCGATCGCCCGTCCGACCTCCCGCTCCACGCGTCCCTCCCGCCCGCGCGCGATCGCGCGGTCGGCGTCCGCGGCAGCGTCCAGCGAACGCAGCGCGTGAGCGGGGTCTTGCTGGGTGACGCCTTCCTGCCATGCGGCCACGAAGCGCTCCAAGGACAGTGCAAGCCGGTCCGCCGCGGGAGTGCGCCCGGCGCGCGCGCTCTCCAGGGCGGCGGCGACGTTGCCGCCGAGATAGGCGTCGAGAATGGCTCGTGCCTCCCTCGCTTCCTGGGATCTCCGCCCGCGCCGTGGGTGCGCCGTGCGCTCGCGCGGTGCTTCTGGAGGCCGGACCGCGAGTGCGGGCGCATCGGCGGGAGGCGGCAGCGCACGCTCCAGGATGCGCGCGTCCTGGGCAAGCGCGGAATCGGCCGGGATCTGCGCCAGCGACTCCCGCGCGGCGCCGGGGTCCTCCCGAGCCACTGCCGCCCTTGCCGCCGCGAGCGCCAGCGCGCGCGGAAGCTCGGTCTCGGCAGAGTCCAGGTAGCGGGCGATCTCCGCGTCGCCTGGAGCCAGCTCGGCTGCGATCCTCAGCTTGTCGCGTGCCTCGGCCCACAGCCTCTGCTTCAGGAGGGCCGCGCCTTCCTGGAAACGCGCCCGCGCGAGCGCGCGGTCAGCGTCGCCTCGCTCACGGACCTCCGCCAGGAGGGAGAGCCGGCGTTGCCGGACCAGAGCGGCGCCGAGGATGGTGACCAAGGCGACGAACACCGCCACGCACAGGAGCGTCGGATGACGGAGCAGGGAGCTCCGGCCGGTGGCCGCGCCGCCTCGACCGCTCGGCAGCGCGGTCCAGACCAGCACGCCGCCCGGCTCTACGAAGCGGATGGCGGTATCGCCCATTCCGATCTCGTCTCCGTGACGCAGCCGATGCCGCTGCACCGGCCTGCCGTTGACGCGGGTGCCGTTCCCCGATCCTTGATCGAGGACCACCCACTCGTCCCCGTGCTGCTCCAGGCGCGAGTGCCGCCGCGAGAGCGACAGGTCAGGAATGGTCAAGGTGTTGTTGCGGCCGCGTCCGACCGTGGTCACCGGATTGAGCAGCGCAAACTCGGAGCCCCTGCGCGGCCCCGCCGTGACGACCAGGCGCGGCGATGCCGGAAGCCCGGTCCCGTCGTAGAGCGCGGTCGCATCGCCCCACCCGGTGGGCAGCCCGCGCGCCGCGGCGAGCAAGTCGGGCGAAGGCCCACCCGGGCTCGTCCGCTCCGGCCACCGCGCGCCGGCGGGTCCGCGGCGCTGTTCTGCCCTGGGTGCGGTCATCCGCTTCACCGTATCACTCGACCCCGTCATCCGGCTGCGCCGAAGCGATATGGTCCCGCGCCTTTCTCCGGCAGCGGGTCGCATCGTCTCCGGGAAAATGGAGCAGCACCTCCCGCCAGGCCTCTTGCGCCCTGTCCTCCTGGCCATAACGCTCGAACCGCGCGGCCCTGAAGAGGAGCGTGCCGCACTGGCGCTCCAGATCGCGCTCGCACTCTTCGATCAGCCGCGCCAACTCCGCGTGGAACGGCCCCGGATCCGCGAGCCCATCGAGGTGGGCGCGGCCCTCCCGGAATGCCCTCCATGCGTCGTAGAGGTTTCGTGGAGCGATGCGGCGCTCCTCCAGCTTGCGCCTGCCGAGGTCATACGCGGCCCGGGCAGCGGCGAGGGCGACAGTGCCCGACAGGGACGTCCGCAGGCGCTTCTCGCCGGTCGGCAAGGGCTGGTCTTCCCTCGGCGCCGTCTCCTCTCGAGGGGTGCCGGTGGAGGGCGGCTCGAGGCGCCACGATGCGGTCCCGGAGCCCGCGACCGCCACCAGCGCGCAACCGGCGATCCACCCCGCGCGCGCCGGCGGCCGCTGCCGGCCCCACCACGCGGTTGCGCACAGGCGCGATCGCCTGGCTCCCGATCCGAGGCCGGGCCTTTCGCCCAGATCGCGGAACTCGAAGGTGACTGTTCCCACATGGATGCGATCCGCTTCGCGGAGTTGCGCCATGGCCGCCAGTGGCGCGCCGTTCAGCCGGGTGCCGTTCGCCGACCCCCGGTCGAGGAGCACCCAGGTGGCGCCGCGCCGCTCGATGCGAGCGTGCGCGCGCGACACCCCTGCGTCGTTCAGCACGACGTCATTCTCCGCGCCGCGACCGATGCTCACCCGGTCGCCCCCGAATCGGAAGCGCTGCCCGCGCCCGTTCCCCTCCCGGATGGTGAGCGCAAACGACACGGCTCAGAAGCCCCCGTCCAGCAGCACGTGATGTCCGAGCGGCCCGAACAGCATCAGGAACAAGGTGGGAAAGATGAAGAGCACCAGCGGCAGCAAGAGCTTGACCGGGGCCTCGTTGGCGAGCTTCTCGGCCCGCTGCGAGCGCTCGATGCGAAGCTGCGTGGAAAGGATGCGCAGGACCTTGCCCAGGGGGGTCCCCATCCTGTCCGCATGGACCAGCGCCTGCACGAAGGAAGTGAGCGCCGGCAGATCGACCCGCCGCGCCAGGTTCCGGAGCGTCTCCTCGCGCGTCTTCCCCAGCCTGAGCTCCTTGAGGACGACGGAGAGCTCCTCGGCCAGTGGCCCGGAGCGGCCCTTGTCGACGACCTTCGCGAGCGCGGCCGCGAAGTCGAGCCCCGCCTCGACGCTCAGCGTGAGCAGGTCGAGACCGTACGGCAGGGCCCGGGCGATGGCGCGGTGGCGTGCCCGCACCCGGTCGCGCAGCCAGAGAAGCGGATACCCCGCCCCGGCCAATGCGCAGAGCAGGCAGGCACCAGCTCCGAGCCGCAGCCAGACCGAGAGCCCGAGACCGACCGCCAGGAGCAGCGCCGCTCCCACCTGCATGGCCAGGACGAGCTCGCCGGCTCCGAGCTCGCGCGGACAGCCCGCCTTGAGCAGCCACCTTTCGATCTGCGCGCGCTGGGCGCCGGGCACCCAGCGCTCGTTGGCTGACGCGAGCGAGGCGGCGGCGGTTGCGAGCGAGCCGCCCGGTCGGGTCCCGCGCCGGCGGATCGCAAACCCACCCGCCGCCAGGGCGGCCGCGGATGTCGCCGCGAGCAGCGCGGCCAGGGCCTGGAGAGCGTCGGGGATGTTCCAGCTCATACGTCGATGGCTACGATGCGGCGGATCAGCACGAACCCGGTGCCCTGGAGAAGCACGACCGCTCCGACCAGGGCGTAACCGTAGGCGGTCTCGAACATGGGGGCGATCAGGTCCGGCCGGTACGCGTCGAGAAAGAGCCCCACACAGAGCGGCAGGGAGGCGACGATCAGCCCCTGCAGCTTTCCCTGGCTGGTGAGAGCGGCGATCCTGCCCTCCAGCCGGAAGCGCTCGCGAATGGTGGCCGCGATGCTCTCGAACAGCTCCGCCAGGTTTCCGCCCAGGTGGCGCGCGATGGCAGTAGAGGTCGCCATCAGATCCAGCTCCTCGGAGCCTACCCGCTTCGCCATGGCCGCGAGCGCGTCGTCCAAGGGGAGCCCGAGCTTCACCTCCTTGATCAACAGCCCGAGCTCCTGCCCCAAGGGTGGGTTGCCCTCGCGGCCGACCTGGTCGAAGGCCTGCTGCACAGTGAATCCGGCGCGCAGCGCGTTGGCCATCTGCTGCAGCCCGTCCGCGAGCTGCGCGTTGAAGCGGAGCAGCCGCCGGCGCCGGTAGAACCGCACCAGCAGCGAAGGAGAGAAGAAGCCGGCCACGGCCGCCAGCGCCGCGAAGAGCACGCCGCCCGCCCAGTACCCGGCGGCGGCGAGCAGCAGCAGCGCGCACAGATTGAGCTGCAGGACCTGCTTGGGATCGAGGAAGAGGAACATCCCGCTGAGATCGTTGACCGAGCGCGCCAGGTACCGGCGCTTGTATTGCTCGAACGCCCGGCGCATGACGTCGAGCGCCAGCAGCGCGAGGAAGAACGCGGAGCCGCCGGCGAGCAGGAAGAGGAGGGGCCCTGCCATCAGGGACCTCTCGCCGCATGGCTATCGGTCCGGTTGCCGCGGATGATCTGGATCGTCCGATACCGCTTCTGCTGCAGCTCGTTCGCGCGGTCGCCGGCGAAGAGCGTCCTCTGATCGACCACGCTGCGCTTCTCCTGCGAATCGAGATCGTCGGGGTGGCGCAGCAAGAGCGTGAGGGTCCCCAGGTCCTGCGCCAGGGTCAGCATCTCCGCCTCCTCCGGGAGCGCGAGCAAGGTGACGGTGGAGAACCTCTTCTCCTCTTCCGGAACGGAGGTGGCGCTGGCGGTGATGCGCCCGGTCGCGAGCACCACCACGTTCTGCAGCAGCGTCATGGTGCGGAGCTGCTGGCTCTCCGGGTCGCGGAAGCTCCCGATCACGTCCACGTGATCGTTGGGCCGGACCCAGAGGCCCACGGCGTTCCGCTCCTGCACGTCGATGGTGACGGCGCGGCCCTTCGGGTGGACCAGAGCGGACAGCTCCATCTCCCGCGAGGGCTGGAAATGGCTGGCCAGGATGGGATCGCCGGCCTTCAGTGGCGCCGACACGCGCTGCCCCACCGGACTTTCCTGGCGGAGCGTCCCCTCTTCGTCGGCCCTGATGAAGGAGTCGGTGACGAATCGGGTGGGCATCTCCCGGACGGCGATCATCTCCGGCGTGAGCTCCGCTCCTTCGGGGACGTCCACCTTCGCGCAGAGGACGTTGGCGGTCTGCCAGCGGTCGCGGAGCCCGCGCTCTCGCGCGCGGATGGCCGTCCAGGCCGTGGCGCCGGCGGCCAGGCCCAGCGCGAGCGCGATCAGGAGAGGGGACTTGCCCGAGAGCACGCAGCCTCCGCGTCTGGGACCGGATGCTACGCGCGCCCGAGCGGCAGGCGCGACCGACGATTGCCCGATTCCGGTTAGGCGGACGGGGCGATGATGCGCAGTACTTGAACGGTCGACATTTTCCGCAACCTGGCGCCTAGCATCGACGACGCCGAATCGCTCCGCCTGACGCTGGCGCTTGCTACCGCTTGGCGTCAGGGAGCAGCGGTAATGCTGGATCAGCAGTACGACAGTCCCGCAGCGACGGAGCGAGTGCGCAAGAGCGTGCTCGGCATCCGCGCGGATGCGCTCGCCCAGTTCCTCGTGAGTCGCGGACACGCCAGATACACGATCAATCGCTACCTGACGCATTGGAGCACCTCGGCTTGATTTTCCGCGCCCAGGGACTGTCTCTCGCGATCGCGACCGAGAGGGACGCGAAGGCGGCGATGCGTGCGCATTCAGTCTGCCACTGCAGTGGGCCGCGCAGCTCTCGCCGCTTGATGACGGCCGCGACACAGACCTCACGCGAAACGTTCGTCTACTGGCGGTACATGTCAGTCAGGGTCCTGGCGAGCGTCACGGGCCCTTATTGCCTGGTGAGGTTTGCAATGGACCTCTCGAGATCCGCAACGGCGGAAGCGTTGGCCGGGAGCGGGCTGGAGGACTTCACCGTTCGAATACCATACGGCTGCCGGGAAAACCGACAGCGGTGGCGGTTCCTGACGGGCTGATGCGTCGCGTCTTCGAGTGGCGGGAAATGGCACGGACCGTGCTTTGAGATGCCGGCAAGGAGGTCGGCCGTGATCGCGGGAGTCGTCACCAGCAAGCACGCCCTGTGCATGCGTCTCTGATCCTCCAGGGCTATGGGCCTGGCTGATCTGCTGCAAGGCGCTGCTGTCCGGGCGGCGGACGACTTTCCTCGAGCTGGTGTGAAACCGATGAAACGCTCCCTGGACTTCGTGCTCAAGGCAGTGAACGCAGCGGCCTTCGTGATCTGCGTCGAATGGTTCGTCCGGCGCGGCCGCCGCCGGAGTGCCCTACCGCCACCTCCCCCGTGAGGCCGGCTGCGCATCCGGCGCGAAGCGGAGGGCGCGCGCGTCATCTTCACCGTCGAAGGAGCGCTCGACGAGCTCGGCGCCCGACTGCTCGCGTGCTCCGTTGCGCTGGTTCCATCCTCCGCCGTGCCGATCATCGCCACCATGCGGAGCTTTGCATAGCCGGCGAAGCCTACGGGTCCTTCTGCACCGGCGCCGCGGCGGGGGGGTCGACCTCGCGGAGCGCGCGTCGCGCCGCCGAAAGAGCCGTCGTCTCCGACGGATACAATCGCGCGAGCTCGTCGCGCACGCGCCGGGCCTCGTCGAACTGCCCGACCGCGGAAAGGCATTCCACCGCGTGCGCCAGGTCCCAGGCAGCGCCGCCGGCGTCGTTGTCGCGCTGCCGCAGCTCGGCTGCGTTGCGGTAGAGCGATGCCGCGAGCGCGTAGTTGCCGGCATGGCGCGCCTGCTGCGCATTTGTCTCCAGCCCGGAGGCGGCAGGCCCCGGCGCCGCCGACTTCAGCTGGCGCGCCTCGGCCGGGGCGGCAGGACCCGGAGCGGTGGCGCCGGCACCTTGCCCCGTGTCCCGGACAGGTTCAGACACGACGGCCGAAACGTCCCGGTCGCGCGACGCATGCACGCGTATCGAGCCGGCGGCCTGTGAAGCCGGCGCCGTGGCTCCGGCGGATGGCGCCGCGGTCGACGCGCGCGCCTCGGCGCGAGCGGCATCGCTCTCGCGTGGCAGGGCTGCCGTGTCCTTGACCGCGTTCTTCCTCGCCGCGGCATCACCGCCGCCGCCCTCGATCCGGACACCCGAAGTCCCGGCCTTCTTCGCAGGCTTGTGCGGCGGCTCGCGGAGCTGTGCGACCTTCTCCTTCTCCACGGCCGCGGGCGGCCGCGCCGGAGGCGCCTTTTCCAGCTTCATCGTTTCCACGCGGTCCTTGTCGCGCTTCGCCTCCGCGTCCCGCAGGGCGCCACCAGGGCCAGCGCCGCAGCCGCCGCGACCGATCCGCCGAGGGCCGCCCGCACGATCCAGCGCGGACGATCGCGGCGGGTGGCACGCGCCTGGACGGGGCCGTGGACATCGATCCGCGCCGCCTCGAGACCGAGGGGGCGCACGCTGCCAGTCACCTCGATGACCTGGCCCACGTTTCCGTCGTGCTCCAGCTGCGCCTGGGCCCGCGCGGCAGCCAGGATCCTGTCGTCGAACCCCGGCGACGGCTCCTCCAGATCCCGCAGGGGCGCCGCCATCCGGCGCGTCTCCTCGAGCGCTGCCTTTTCCTTGCGGCACTCGTCGCATCCCTCGACATGGCTCGCCACCTCGGCGGCGCGCTGAGCGTCCAGCTCGCCGTAGGCGAGGTCGAGGAGCAGGTCCTGGGACTCGGCGTGGGTCATGCCCTCCCCAATCGAACGTCCGGAGCAGGCTCCTCCGCCGCAGTCTCTTCAGACACCCCTGCCGCCACGAGCGCCTTGCGCAGCCCTTCCAAGGCATAGCGCATGCGGCTCTTCACCGTGTTCTCGTTCACGCCGACCATCTCGGCGATCTCCCGGAAAGGCACGCCGGCCTGCTCGCGCAGGACGAACACCTCGCGCTGCTCGGCCGGTAGCGAAAGCAGCGCTCTCTGCAGCACCGGGCGTAGCAAGGCGCTCTCCGCGCCGCGGCCGGGATCGATCTCCCGCCCGGGCACCGAGTCGACCATCGGGGGCTCGTCACCCGGCCCCTCCGCGTCCAGGCTGTCCGCACGCCGGAAGCGGTCGCGGCGCGCCTGATCGACGCAGAGATTGCGTGCGATGGTGAACAACCAGGTCTGGAAGCGGGCGCGGTGCTCCCATGCCTGCGCCCCCTTGACGATGCGCAGGAAGGTTTCCTGCGCCAGGTCCTCGGCTCTTTCGCGGTCGCCCAGCATACGCAAGAGGAACGTGAACAACGGGGCGCGGTGGCGCCGCAGGAGGTCCTCGAAGGACCCTGGGTCGCCCTGCTGGTAAGCGGCCAGCAGCTCCTCGTCGGTGCGTTCCTGCGCCATGACAACGCGCCGCCGGCGCGTCCGATCTACCTAACACGAACGCCGGGGTGCGCCGCACTCAGGCGGACAGGCGCGTCTCCGGGCCGACTCCGTGATGGTTCGCAGGCGGACGGAATCCGGTCGGCTTGCGCGGCAGGACCAGCTCGTTGGCTGCTCCGGAGCCTCCGCGGAGACAGTGGATCAAGAGCCGCACCGCCCGCGGATCGAAGTGACCGGCGCCGCAGTCCTCGAGAAGCTGATCGATGGCGCCGCGGGGATTGAACGGCTGCGCCCGGTAGGTCCGAGGCGCGATCAGTGCGGCGTAGGCGCTCGAAACCGCGACGAGATCGAGCCCCCGGAGCGGCGGCTTCCCCTGCACGCGCGGGTAGCCGAAGCCGGCCCGGGTATGGTGCAGGAGCGCGAAGTGGACCGCGGGAGAGTCCCCCAGCACGCTGGCGAGGAGCAGCGCGCCCAGCAGGGGATGGTCCTCGAGGGCCATCGCCTCGGAGGACGTGAGGTGATCGCGCTTGAAGCGCAACCGCAAAGCCGAATGCCGCATGCCGAGGTCGTGTGTGAGCGCTCCACCCACCAGGCGCGCCAGCCCTGGCGCGGTGCCCAGCGCGGTGCGGAAGAGGCGGGCGGCCACCACCGCGGTCCAGACCGCGTGCTGGTAGCGCGCGCCGTCGTCCCGCTTGAGCGCGTCCAACTCGTCCCAGATCTCCTGGGGGAAGCGGACGTCGGTCAGCACGTCCGCCGCCAGCGCGCGCAGACCTTCGCTGCCGACGAGATACTGGAGCGTCGGCGCGTCGAACGCCTCGAGCACCGCTTCCGCGCAGGTGGTCTCGAACAGCGGGCGCTCTCGCGCCTGGCGCGGGGCCTTCGCCGCAACGTCCTTGAGTCTGCCCAGATCCACGATCTCGCCGCGAGAGGCTACGAGCCGACCATCAGCGGAGAAGAGGTCCCGAGTCAGGACCGTCCCGGACAAGGAGAAGTCCATCACGCCCTCGAGGGCCCAGGGGAGGGGGCGGGGCCCGCGCAAAGGAAACGTAATCTCCCGGCTTGGGTACGAGACAAGGAACCGGGGTGGACAGCGCTCCTACGTTTCCGCCGTCTCCACGGGCCCGCCCGCGTCCTCGGACGCAGTTCCTTGGGATTCCATGCCGTATGGCTCCTGGACCGCCACTGCAGCGCCCTGCGCCCGGCTCTCGCGGATCTCCTCGCGAAGGTCGGCGGGCTCGATGAGTTGGTTGCGGTTCAGGATGCGGATGAGCACGGCGAGAAGCCGCAGGGCGCCGACGCCGTCGCCCGGATCGACGCCGATCGACGCTAGCGTGCCCAGATCGGCGGGGGAAAGCGGTGTCGATCCTTCGAGCGCCTCGCCGATCCACCCCCTGTCCTGGTCCTCCGCCGCCGGCATGGCGCTTCCCTCCGCCGCAGCCAGCGGATTTGCGAACTCGTTCGTCGACCCGTACCCGTCGTGAAGCGCCGGCGCCTCTTCGGGGGTGACGTTCGCCTCGTCGGACGGCACCTGTGCCGCGAGAGGATCTCCAAGCGAGGCGTGCGACTGGAGGGGATCTCCGATGGAGGCGTGTCCCCCGAGAGGGTCCCTGACCGACGCCTGCGACGCGAGAGGGTCGTCCATCGAGCCCCAGGCATCGGGCGCTTCGGCTTCGTGCGCCTCCTCACGCGGTTTCGCGGTTTCCTCGGCGGGCGGGATGGCCGCCTCGGGCGACTCCCAGGCCGGCGCCGCGTCCTGCGGAGGCTGCGCGTCGCTGCTCTCCCCGGCCGGACCCAGGATCGGCGCTGTCCCCAGGATCGCATCCGGGGGCAACGCCTCGCCGGGAGAGTCGGAGGCATCCATCGCCGGCTCCGCAACCCATCCACCCGACGGCGTGGGGGCCGACACGTCCCAGCCGGTCTGCCCTTCACCCGCCTGTTCCCAGGCGCCCTCCGCGGGGGCCGGGCTGTCGGCGGGCGCCATCAGGATTGGACCCGTCCAGCCCTCGCCCGCGTCGGCGCTGGCTGGCTCCTGCGCGGCAATCGCGTCCAGCCCGTCGAACTGTCGGGCCTCTGTCGCTCCTTCGTGAGCGACGCTCGCGGAGACCAGGCCTTCCACCGCGTCGGCCGCGGCGCCGTCGCCGGCCACTTCCTCCTTGCCGGCCACCTCATCGCCGAACTGCGAATGCGCGGCGATGGGTTCGAGCCCGAACTCCTGTCCGTCGTCCTCGGGCAGATCGAGCGAAGGTGGAACCCCGGGCGTGTTCGGGCCGGGCGGCGCCATCACCTCGTCCGGCTCGATCTCCTCCAGCTTCTGCGCGGGCGCGGCAGGCTTCGAGGCGGGGATGGGCGGAGGGACGTAGGAGGCGGGGCGGGTCGAGCCAGCCGGGATGCCCGCGGCAGGCGGATCGATCCGGCGCGAGAACCCGGCGACCGATCCGGCGGGCGCGCCCTGCGCCGGGGCAGCCGCCTGGGGCGCTCCCGGACGGGCCACCTTGTCCGTGGGCTCCTTTTTCTCGTCACCGCCCCCGTAGTGAGCGTGGATCGCGCTGACGATCTCGCCGTCGCCCGCGAGCATCGGCTTGAGCCGCTT
>WNFO01016196.1_pt1 | contig 11243 bp, 6 predicted proteins | sample 5400251 | NCBI WGS metagenome assembly WNFO01 (sample SAMN13153354, study PRJNA577476) | soil metagenome | isolation source: 100 cm saprolite under Madrone tree | place: USA:California | collected 2016-06-14 | reverse complement strand
CCTCGACGGTGGGGCGTATCTGGAGAGTGCATGGCCTGAAGCCTCATCTGGTAAAGACCTTCAAACTTTCTAATGACAAACTATTCGCCGAGAAACTGGAGGATGTTGTTGGGCTGTATCTGAGTCCGCCCGAAAATGCGATCGTGCTTTGCTGCGACGAAAAGAGTCAAGTGCAGGCTCTGGACCGCACGCAGCCTGGGCTGCCGATGAAAAAGGGACGCTGCGGCACGATGACCCACGACTACAAGCGCAATGGAACAACCACGCTTTTCGCCGCGCTCAACACGCTCAACGGATCGGTCATCGAAACCTGCATGCCCAAGCACCGCCATCAGGAGTGGATCCGGTTCCTGAATTTGATCAAGCGCAATACCTCCACCGACAAGACGATTCACATCATTTGCGACAACTACGCCACCCACAAACACGCCAAGGTCGCCGCCTGGCTCAAACGCAACAAACGCTTCCATGTTCACTTCACGCCGACCAGCGCCTCCTGGCTCAACATGGTCGAACGTTTCTTTCGCGATATCTCCGAGCGAAGACTCCGTCGCGGCGTTTTCCGATCGGTCCCTGAACTCGTCCAGGCCATTACCGATTACGTCGCACGCCACAACGACAACCCCAAGCCTTTCATCTGGACCGCCACAGCCTCTGACATCCTGGAGAAAGTCAAACGCGCCCGCAAGAAGCTCGATAAGTTACAGTCTTTATGACGGACACCACTAGAACACTATCCGCATCTGAAGTTGAATCACGCGAGCAGGGCCGGTTTGGGTCGCCTTACCAAACGTAATTCCGCTCAGGTTTGTAGCGAAGTCGGTGTATGTTGTGTGATTGAGCGCGTTCAACATGTCAGCCTTCACCTCGAGCTTCTTGCGTTCAGTCAAACCGAAGCTCTTTCCGAGCGAAAAGTCGAGGTTCCACGAACCGGGCGCACGCACGGGCGAGGAATTGATGTTGCCCCGCCGGATCGTTCGGCCGGATGCTCGAGGGACGTCGACGAGCGTGAAAGCAGCAGGATTGATGTATTGCGTGTTTCCAAAGCTGCAACACTGCTTGTTGATCATGTTCCCGGGGTCGATCAGGTCAGGCCGGCCTCCCGTCTGAGTGATACCCGTGAAGATTGGTATTCCCGTTCGGACTGCGAATATACCGGTAAGCTGCCAGCCGCCCAAAACATTCCGAGCCAGTGGCGAGTTGGCAAACACACTGGGCACCGAATAGATCCAGTCCGTGGAGAAATTGTGCGTGATATCGCCGGTCGACAAACTTCGCTCGATCTTAATGTTGTCAAAGTCTTCGATGGAATTCCGCGTCCCGTCTCCGACCCAGCTCTCCGCGATATCGCCACCGGTATAGGACATGCCTTTGCCCCAGGTGTAGTGAACATTGAAGCCCAGTCCGCGCGAGAACCGTTGCTTCAGCGACGTCTGCCAGGAGTTGTAATTCGTCTGCTGAGAATTGTCGTTGTAAGAGCCCTGAACATCGCCCGGGTTCGGACGGATTCCCGTGATGCGGTCGACGACATTGAACGTTCTGATCATCACGAACTTGACGCCGCGTGTCCCTACGAATGCGCTCTCCAGTACGAGTGAAGGAGTCAAAGCCCGCTGAATCCCCAGGGTGTAATTCATCGCGTATGGGGACTGATACCTTGGATTGATCCGGCGGGTCACGCCATACTTATGTTCGGACAGCGCGATCAAAGCCAGGTCGTCATTGTAGGTCGGAAATCTCAAGCCGAGAGCGGCAGCTTCCAGCCTGCTCCAGGTTTTGGTGGCGGGCAGGTCGGGTCTTGCGATCTGTCCGGAGCCTTCTTCTTGAGGTCCCGCGTCGAACCCTGCAAAGTTCACTCCGAATCCACCTCTGACGACGAAGTCACCCTTGCTGTCGGCAGTGTAGGCGAAGCCAAACCGCGGCCCGAAATTCCAATTATCGTTTTCGTAGGGTTTATTGCGATCGCGGAGTCCGCCCCAGGTGAAGTTCTGTGGGTCGAGCAGTCCATCCAGATTCCAGGCCGCGGTGCCGGGTTGGTTCTCATATGCCCGGCTTTTTTCATAGGTGGATGCACCGCCATACACCGCCGCCGGGGTCACCTTGATAGCATAGTAATTGTCCTCGCGCAGCCCCAGGTTCAGGACAAGCTTCTGGTTGACGCGCCAGTCGTCCTGGACATAGAAGGAATAGCCTGGCAGGCTCCACCTGGTGCTAGGCACAGATCGGCCTAGCGTTACGGAGTTCGGAGTATTCGTTTGAACATCGGCCAAAGTGTTGAAGGAAACACTGCCGGCCTGCTGGTTGTCAAATCCTCCAATTTTAAGACGGAGCGTCCCGCCAACCTTCAAAGCGTGAGGGCCGGTCAGCAATGAAAACTGCTGCTCTGCCGTCCAGGAAGGCCACTTATTAACTCTCCGCAGTCCACCGCGCGTCGTCGTCATCCCCGTGTACGCGAATTTGTTAATGATGCCGAACCCTTTGGCATATTTTTCGTGGCCTGGGTCGTACTCGTACCAGGTCTTCTCGATCCTCACTTGTGGAACGTGATTCAATCCCATGCGCGTTGACGAACTCATTCGGCCCTTGCCGATCACATAGCCCACGTTCAAACGCCTGACTTGGCTGGTGAAGGCTACGGGCTCTAATGGATCATCAGCCGCTTCGCTTCGATTGGGATGGCCTCCGGCAAATGCAACCGATAAGTTGCCGCCGCCCACCATGTAATCCGCTCTTGCATCGACATGGTCGTCATTCCAATTACTCTGTCCTGGACCAATCCACCGGCCTAACAGATCCGTCGCACCGTGCGGCTGATTCGGGATCGGCATGTAATTCAGATTTATCTGTGTTTCGCGGTACGGTAAGTACTGCAGCAGGAGGTCACGAAAGTACGGGGTCGGAAACGCGCCGTTGACCGGGACCGTTGCGCGGACGCGGTATCCTTCGTAAGCGAAAAGGAAAAAGACTTTATCGCGTTTGATCGGTCCTGAAATCGAGCCGCCGAATTGGTTCGAGACAGAATTCGGTTTGCTGCTCAGAATTGGCGACCGGGCATTCAGCGCCGATCCCGAATAGCGCTCCATTAAGCTGCCATGCCAATCGTTCGTTCCCGACTTTGTGACCATGCTCACATGGCCACCCATCCCGCCATATTCCGCCGAGATGACGCCCTTGACGATCTGTACTTCACCAATGGCTTCGGCGCTCATCACCTCAATTTTGGCAAAGTTCCCGTACATGCCGAGCATCTCCGAACCCGCATCGCCGCTAGCGCTGCCTCCGTCCACAGTGGCGCTCATCGAGCCGCCGCCGAGTCCATTCAACTTGTAACGCGTGCCGCCCATGGTGTTGGACGTGAGATCGTTCCGGCTCAAGCCGGTCCCGGCAGCCGCGATGATCGTCGTCACATTGCGATTGATCATCGGAAGGGATGTGACTTGCAGCGCGTTCAGCGCCAGGCGCTGCTCGGGCGACACGGTATTGACCTGCGCCGCTTCCGCAGTCACTGTGACCTCGTCGGTGAGGCCGCCGATCTGCAGCGTGTAGGTGCGCCGCAATGTCTGCGCGGCGCCCAGCGAGATGTTCCGGCTCTCGAGGTTCTTGAATCCCGCCATTTCCACTTTCAGCGTGTAGGTGCCGACCGGCACGAAATCGAATAAGAATTCCCCTCGCTCGCTGGTGAGTTGCTCGAGGACTGCGGATGTGCCTTCGTTGAGGAGGCGCACCTGAACCCCGGGTAATACTGCGTGTGTCTCGTCCTCCACGACTCCTCCAAGAGTCGCCATCGTCCGCTGTCCGAAACACGAAATTGCCAGTGCTGCGATCAGAACAATCGAGAGAACCATGGCAGACAACGCGGCCTTCAAACGCATTTGCGCCCCCTTCGATAAACTTTTTGAATGGACAATTGACTGGACTATGGCTGATTCCGCCTGCGAAGGGCAACCATAATTCTGGGCGTTAAGCTAATCACTTCCTGCGGCCCTCGAGAGGAACCTTGAGCTTGGCCAGCTCACGAACAAAGAGCGGGTTCACCGGAAACTCTGCGACGAGTTCGTTAAGCTGAATGCGTGCTACTTCTGGCTTCTTTTCGCGCAGGGCTGCCAGTGCCAGTAAGATCTTCGCGAACGGCCGCAGGTAGTGGCCATGAGCGGCGGCGATCTCGATCTGCTGGATCCCTGCTTCCTTGTCGCCGTGGATTCCAGCGAAGCCGAGGAAGAACTTCTTGATTCCCGGCAGACTTCCGATGAAGTAATTCGCAGTGCCCAGGCCAAGATAGGCGTCCGCGGCATCCGGCGCGACCACCAACAGTTTTTTGGAGTACGTATCGGCTAAGCGGAAAAACTCGGAGGTCAAGACGCCCTGCCGATAGCACTCCTCAAACAGATAAGCTGCCGCTTCCGAGGCGCTCCCGAGAGGGTCTTGCGGGTGGGACTTCTGCCAGGCCTCAAACTGCTTGTGAGCTTCCCCCGGCTTCAGTTCGTAGAGAAGGTGAAAGCCGGCCTCGAGTTCCGGCAAGTGCAAGGCCTCAAGCAGATTCTGCCCGGAGGCCGCCAGCGCCGCTCGAACATCAAGGACCCCTGCCACCAGCGCGCTGCATAGGAGCCAACAAAGACAGGAACGGGTCAGCGACAATCGCATGTTCTTACTCGCAGACATTTCTTCGATCTGATGGGGTGGAGACCTTAAATTCGTTCAGTTCCTGCCAAACTCTTGGCGATGATCAGCCAAATCGTGGAAGGTGGATGAGATGAACACCGTGCTCTATCTATAGAGCGTCTTATCGAATCGAACGAGTTAGATCATAGCATTTGAACCGACAGGCTTGAGCGGCCTGTATGTTTGATCTCAGAAAGACGCAACTTCACCGGATAATCCGGATCGGAATGCGCCGATTGGCGGCCTCTACTTAGCGGAACCAACACGGGGCGGATGCAAGGATGATTATCGGGAACAATTGAAGGGTCGGGAACGTAGGAGGTTCAAGCGACTGGTCAGACGGGCCGTGCTGAAAAACCGATTCACCAGGAAGGCTTCCACGAGACCGGCAGCAGTTCGAACACCCAGCCGCGGGAGGATGGAAAGTTGGATTCCGTTGCAGTTAAGACCCACGCTCGTGGCAGTTCCGTGCAAGGTACGGGGCGAAGCGGAGCGGGGCGTGCTCACGCAGCGAGAGCTGAATTCGAGAGCCTGGAGTGGCTTGAGGACGGTCAGCACCCATTGGACTGGAACGGCCCAACCAGTCGGATTTTCAGCAAGTTTCGGGACGAAGATTTGGATCGGCCGATCATCGATCACTTTGAGCGCGTGGCGCGCCGACATCGAAACCGTATCGCGGTCACGGATTCAGACACATCTCTCTCTTTTGCGGAATTGTGGGATGGCCTTTCCGGACTGGCCGAAACCATCGCGGCCGAAACCAAACCTGGAGACCTGATCGGCATAGTACTGCCGACATGTTCGATGTTTCCCCTCGCCATCCTGGCTTGCCTGGCGGCGGGACGCCCCTTTGTCGCCCTGGATCCTCACTATCCAGGCAACTGGTTGAGCCAGGTGTTGGAGGACGCGCGGCCAGCCTTGATCATCGGACGAGAGGACGTTCTTAGAGGCGTCGAGACCGGCGCGCCAACGGCGCGTGTCATCCATCTGACCCGTTTGCCTCAATCCGCGCGGAAGGGCTGGCGACCCGCCGAACCAGGCTTGGACCAACCCGCATGCGTGGTGTTTACCTCCGGGAGCACCGGCCGGCCGAAGGGCATCGTCAACAGTCAGCGGAACCTTCTGCAGCGCGTCGCCCAGTCCATAAACGCCGCGCATATCAACACCGAGGACAGGTTTCTGACCCTGGCCTCACTTTGCACCATAGTCGGCGTGCGAGACGCCATAACCGCGCTGCTCGCGGGCGCCAGCGTTCACCTCCTCGATGCGCAACGCGTCGGCGCGCGCGAGATTTTGAATGTCATCCGCACAGAGGCCATCACAATCTTGTTCGCGTTTCCGGCTCTGTTGAGGTCGGTGATCGCGTACGGTGGGGAGCGCGCGGGCGATGCCCTTCGACTGGTTCGGGTCGGTGGAGACACCACACTGTGGAGCGACATAGATCTGCTGCGGGGTTGGCTCGCACCGGAATCGGCAATCCAATTGATTTATGCCGCCACTGAAGCGCCGATGATGCAGTGGTTCGTCGATGTTTCCTGCCGGACTGACGACGCGCGAATTCCCATCGGCTATCCGCTCCCAGGCAACCGCCTGGCGTTGATCGACGAGTATGGACGCAACACCCCGCCGGGCGAGGTCGGAGAATTGATCGTCGGAAGCCCCTACGTGACGTTGGGACTTTGGGTCGATGGACGTTGCGCCGCCGACAGTATTGAAAGCAATGGCGCACCCTCTTGCCGACTTTTCCGGACGGGAGATCTGGTGCGCCAAAGGCCCGACGGGCTGCTGGAGCGGATCGGCCGCAAGGACAGGCAGGTCAAGATTCGGGGCGCCCGCGTCGATCTCGAAGGGGTGGAAGCCGCCCTTCGCCAGCACCCCCTGGTGCGCGACGTCGGCGTCCTGGCGAGGCCTGCGATCAAAACGAACAGCGCCGCGCGAAGCGCAAGCGCGATAGCGCGCAGCCTCAATAATGGCGAGGTGACCCTGGTGGCCTATGTGAGCGCTCGCGGTGGGGCGCCCCCCAGCCTACTCGACGCCCTGCTCGACGAGCTCAGGGAGCTGATGCGCTCGGCACCGCCGCCCATGCGGCCAGCACGCCTCTATCTGGCGCACAAGATTCCTCGGCTGCCCAGTTCCAAGCTGGACCTGCGCGCGCTCATAGCCCTGGATGAGGTCAACGTCCAAAACGAATGCGCCAATGTCGTCGCTGCAGCCGAAGCCGGTCCGGCGGACGGCGATTGCATCGCGCGGACGGTGGCGCAAGTCTGGCAAAAAGTATTGCACACGCCGGTCGGCGGCCCGGAGGACGACTTCTTCGAAGTCGGCGGCGATTCGCTAAAGGCGATCACGTTTATGCTCGACCTCGAACGGGCCCTGGGCCTGGAGCTTTCATTGACTCTGATCATTGAGGCGCCGAAGTTCGCCCGATTTTGCGAGGCCCTGAGAGAACATCGCACCACCCGTTACGTCCCGCTCGTTCCCCTGAAGGCAGGCGAGGGCTTACCGCCGGTCTTCTTCATCCATGGCGTCGGCGGGAATGTCGCGGGACTGTTCCCGATGGCCCGACGAATGACCTACCCTGGGGCGGTTATCGGTATCCAGGCGCGTGGTCTGGCCGGCCAGGAGCCGCCGCACGCGACCGTGGAGGCGATGGCAGCTGAATATTTGAGAGAAGTAAAGGCGCGGCAACCGGACGGTCCCTACTACCTGTGCGGCTATTCCTTCGGAGGGCTCGTCGCCTTCGAAATGGCGCGGCGGCTTTGGGAGTCGGGAGACGAAGTCGGCATGGTCGGCCTTTTCGATACGAGGATGAGCCCGCTAAGATGGCCGTTACGTGCCTGGCTCTCCATTGTCCGCCGGCGAATGGTTCAGTTCGCCGCCGGCGTGAGCGCCGCTCCCATCCATACCTGGCCGGCAGCGGTCTGGAAAATGGGCAGCCGTGTCTGCGAAAGACTGCGAGGCCACCCCGCGCCCACCAGTGTTCTCAAGGTGACGGCTAGCGCGCTGATAGCATCGGCGCGGTATCGGCCCGGGTTTTATCCAGGGGAACTGACGCTGTTCACTCCGGTGGGGCGGGAACCCGGCCTCCCGTCTCTCCAGGCGATCTGGCGCAAACACGCTCGCGCTCTATCAATTGTCGAGACCGCCGGCGCCCACGCTACGATGCTGTCCGCGCCCAACGCCGAGTCCGCCGCCGCATCCTTGATGCGCTGTCTCCCCGTGTCCTGACCAGTCAGCGGTCGTGTTTACAGCCAGGCAGCGCAATGGATTACTGTGCTGTATTGCACAGCCCCGATCGAGTCATGAGCGCATACTTCAGTAGCGGGACACTCGGCGCTTGCGATAGCGAGCCTGAACCTGCCTGAGATTGAGCGTTAGTCGAAAGATTTCGACCGGCGAGAGGTGGTATTGAAGACGTCCGGGGAGGCGTTTTATAGATTTCTCGCGAATAGGGAGAACGATCCTTTATGGCTAAATTCAAAGTTGGAGACCGCGTTAAGGTTCTGCCCGGGGTGGCAACACCTTTCGTCGGTTTGGAAGGCATCATCTACGGAGTTCAGCCACACGATGGAGGTGTAACAACTATGGATCGGCACATCGTTGTGTTCGGGCGGAGGGAGAAGCGGTCGTTCTATAGCGCCGAACTTCTACATATCGAGAAGTCAAAATAGATCTTTAATCGCTCGCAGACGGCGGGATCATCACTGTAGAGATAGTGAAGTGTTCCGCGTGAAACCACAGCGGGCGAGAAGGGCCTCGAATCGGGAGTCGCCGCGGTAGGGGTCCCACTTGGGATCCACGGTCAGAAATATCAGATGAACGTCTCGCGCGGCGTAGGCCTTGTCGAGCCAATCGAACACCGCTTCTCGTTCGCCGAGACCGGCGTGCACGATAGCCATGGCATACGGCGGCCCGTACCGCTCGCGGGAAAGGGCCTCGAGCCTTTTCAAAACTTCTCGCGCTTCGCTGGCCCTACCAGTCTGCGCAAGAACGTAGCCCCTCAGTGAAACCGCCTTGCTGTTGCCACCCGACAGCCGCGCTGCATCTGTGAGCGCTTCCAGCGCGAGATCGGTATTACCCAGCTGCGCGTACGCCTGTCCAAGTTGCATGTAACCGATCCAGAACTCCGAGTCGACGCGCGTTGTCCGTCGCGCGTGTTCAACGGCGGCGGAATACTGGCGAGTCTGGAACGCAACCTGCGACGACAGCGCGTGGTTTATCGCATCTAACGGTTCGATCTCTCGCGCGCGGCGCATCTCTGATTCTGCTTCGTTGTGCCGGCCGGTTTGCGACAGGGCGTGCCCCAGTGTTCGATGCGCCGACGCATTGCCGGGATCGAGGCTGATCGCTATTCGGAATCCAGCTTCGGCAGCCTTCCAGTCCCAGTCAAATAACCAGTTCACGTAGCCAACAACGAACTGAGTCTCAGCGAGGTTCGGATTTGCGCGGACCGCCTGAACCGCGGCGTCTCGAGCGCGAGGCCACACTTCGAGAGGGCGCGCATCGCTGTTCATGGCGCTCGAGCTGTAGGTAAAAGCGAGCCCCGACCAGGCAAGAGCGTAGTTTGGATCGAGCGCAATCGCATGTTCGTATTGTTGGACGGCACGCGCGTTCGAGTCCGGACTGCGCCGGTTTTCAAAGTACCGTCCCCTGAGATACGAATCGTATGCGTCGGCGTTATGCGTCTGACGGCGCACAAGCCCGCTCAAGCGATTGGGCGAAAGCCGGAAGCGAACTTGCTCCGCGATGGCTGCGCTCAGTTCCCGCTGAAGCTCAAGCATGCTGCTCGGCTCCCGGTCGTAGACCGCCGACCAGACCTGCACCTGGTCATGCGCACGAATCAGTTTGGAGGTCACGCGCAGCCTGCCTCCTTCGGCCCGAAGCGAACTCTCCAGGAGATAGTGAGCGCCCAGTTCGCGACCGATCTCGGCAAGCGACTTGGTCGTGCGCTTGTAGACCATAATCGACGTCCGACCGATGACGCTGACGTGCTCGGGATCGATCTGCCCGACCGATGCAATGGTTTCCTCGGCCAGCCCATCGGCCAGGTACTCTCTATCGCCGTCGCCGCTGAAATCCTCAAAAGGCAAAACGGCGAGCGTCACCCGGGAGCTGAGTGGCAAGCCTGGGTCGGGTGCAGCAGAGATGGCCTCAACTTCTGCGATGAACCGATACCCTTTTCCTGTAACCGTTTCGACAAAAACGGGTTCCTCTCGGGAATCGCGCAATGCCTGCCGGATTTTCCGAATAGCGGTGTGAACGCCTGTCTCGACGTCGACGAATACGTCCTTCCCCCACAGCCGATCGACGATGTCTTCACGAGAGACGAGCAGGCCTCGACGTTCGACCAGCATGATCAGCACGTCCATCGGCTGGCGCTCGAGTCGAATCGGACGGCCATTGCGGCGCAACTCGTACGCCGCGACGTCAAGCTCGAAGTGGCCAAAGCGGAACTTCTCTCGGGAATTGGACATCAGCATCCTCGAGGGCGACGCATCCTGGCGCCATAACGCATGCTGCTCTGCGACTTAGGGATCCAGAAAATCGCCAGAACTTCTCCAGCCGCCCTCCATTGTCAGGCCATGGGTCAGAAGCCGAGCATAGCGCCTGCTGGGGCTTGAACCCAGCAACATTCTAAAACTGGCCAGATTGCCAGTAGGAGAAAAACTTATGGAGTGGAAAACTTTGAAAGTACTTGGCGGCGGCGCTCGCGCGGTGACCATGCTCTGGCTCACCGGCGCTCTTCTCACGACATCGGGCGGTACGGTGATGGCTCAGTCAAACACGTCCGACTCTCAGGCGAACCTTGCAGGTGCCTGGGCAGTGCAGGTGACGCTTCGCGACTGCGCGACCAACGCCCCTCTCGGCCCTTCGTTCAACTCGCTGGTCACGTTCCATCGTGGCGGAACGCTGAGCGAGAGCCCCGGTAGCCTGGCGTTCGCGATAGGTCAGCGCAGTTCGGGACACGGTAACTGGGCTCGCCAGCACGCGCGCACCTACAGCCAGCGGATGGTGGCGCTGCTTCTCTTTAACACTAACCCGAATCTGCCCGGTACCCAGGGCTTCGACCCGAATAAGCCTGTTTCACCTGGCTTTTTCGCTGGCTGGCAGATTGTCAGCCACACCGTCCAGCTTACGGATGCCGACCATCTCGCGTCGAGCGGGACCAATGCGTTCTACAAGACTAATGGCGAGTTGTACAGGACCGGCTGCTCGACATCTACTGGCCAGCGCTTCAAGTAGCCCGCAAATTCCGCCAGGAGCGCCAATGCGGCTGCGAACGAAAGGCGACGAACCGATATAAGGACCACAGAACTGTAGCGGCGCTCTATGAGCGCCGACAATTCAACAGCCTTGCGACATCGTCGGCGGTCATAGACCGCCGCTACAGTACAGGGCATTAACGATTGATCGACACTGCGGCGTTTTGCCGGGTAGCGTTGGCGCGGCTCCGCTGCATGAAAACCAAGTCGAAAAGCCGTTGTCACCATCTGAAGCTCCAAAACAAAGTCTTCGATCGACTCGGCCTTATTCGACTGGAAAGCTTTTGTGTTCAGCGGCCATGACAGAAAGTATCGATACCG
>WNFO01014872.1_pt1 | contig 11244 bp, 5 predicted proteins | sample 5400251 | NCBI WGS metagenome assembly WNFO01 (sample SAMN13153354, study PRJNA577476) | soil metagenome | isolation source: 100 cm saprolite under Madrone tree | place: USA:California | collected 2016-06-14 | reverse complement strand
CCCGAATGCCTATTTACAACAGGGTAGCCCTGCAATAGATACGGGGCTGACGCTTCCTGACGTTCCTAACGATTACGCCGGTACCCCGCGTCCTCAGGGAATTCGATTTGATATCGGTGCTTTCGAATTCATTCCTTGAACGTTGGTCTCCCTCCTGGACAGCCGCTTGTTGGCAGTACAATCTGCTGACGCCTTTCTCACCGTACACCGCCGCAAGTTCCGCGGGCATCCTTGCATCTTGTGATATTTTCATGCGGTATTTCGCTGAGCGATTGAACAAGAACTAGCTCAAGATAACTTCTATTCCTCTGTTCCTCCGACCGGTCTCAGTTTTTCCTCTAAGACAATAGGAGATTGTCACTGTGGATGATCGACGGATGCCCGCGTCGTGTCCGTAGGTCAGGCTTACACCTGTCCCTCCACCTGTCCTCTGTCAGACGAAAGGCGACATCCGTGAGGCAAAAGGTCTGACATAGGAATTAGCTTTTGGCTGATTCTACAAACAACGCCGCTGACCTAAGCTCACAGTGCTAGACGAAGCGCTGAGAAGATGTTTGTAAATTTTGTCGGGAATCAGCGGCTGCTGCCTTACCTGCAGACCCTTTCTTCGGATATGTCGCAACAAACCCCAGCCTGAGCGACCGGCGTTACCAGATAGCCCAAGTAAAAACAACCAGACGGTGTGCCGATGAGAGCTGCAGGAGCATGCGAGTCGGCACTGCGTTGGGTGCCTGATACAGGCTTGGAATGGGAGCGACATGAAAGCTATAGGGAAAATCAAAGTAAAATGTTTGAGCCTGGTGATTCTTAGCCTGGCGTGGTTCTTGTTTGGTGCACCGGCGCAGGCGAATGCTGCAACGGCAACGACGGTCAGCTTCTCAGCGATCTCGTTGACCTTCGGAACTCAAGCGGTGGGCACGAGCAGTGGCGCACAATTCACAACACTCACTAACACTGGTAGTACGACTCTGACCTTCAGTGCCGGCTTCAGTGGGGACTTTGCTTTCTCTGGGGTAGGAACCTGTGGGAGTTCCGTAGCTCCGGGCGCCAGTTGCACGATCAGCGTGAAATTCACGCCAACGGCGGCAGGAACTCGAACGGGCACACTGACCCTCACTGACAACGCTTCCAACAGCCCGCAGGTGATTTCGCTAACCGGCACAGGTTCCACCACGTCCGCGGTGGCGCCTTCGATCACAACGCAGCCGGCCAGCCGGACGGTAACGGCGGGACAAACGGCAGCGTTCACAGTTGCGGCGACGGGCACGGCGCCGCTGACCTATCAGTGGAAGAGGAACGGGACAGCGATCAGCGGTGCAACTTCGTCCTCTTATACAACACCAGCGACAACGAGTTCGGACAACGGAGCGCAGTTCACCGTCGTGGTGAGCAACAGTGTTGGCAGTGTGACCAGCAATGCAGCCACGCTTACGGTTAGCACTTTAGCCGCACCGGCGGTCAGGCTCTCACCGACCTCGTTGACCTTTGGAAGTCAGGCTGTGGGCACGAGCAGTGTCACACAATTCACAACGCTTACTAACACCGGTAATGCGACTCTGACATTCAGCGTCGTCTTCAGCGGCGACTTTACTTTTGGTGGGGTCGGGACCTGCGGGAGTTCCGTAACCGCGGGAGCCAGTTGCACGATCAGCGTGAAATTCACGCCAACAGCGGCAGGAACTCGAACGGGCACACTCACGCTCACTGACAACGCTTCCAACAGCCCGCAGACGATTTCGCTAACCGGCACAGGTTCCACCACGTCCGCGGTGGCGCCTTCGATCACAACGCAGCCGGCCAGCCAGACGGTAACAGCGGGACAAACGGCAGCGTTCACAGTGGCAGCGACGGGCACGGCGCCGCTGACCTATCAGTGGAAGAAGAACGGGACCGCGATCAGCGGCGCAACTTCGTCGTCATATACAACCCCAGCGACAACGAGTTCGGACAACGGAGCGCAGTTCACCGTGACAGTCAGCAACTCGGCGGGCAGTGTGACCAGCAACGCGGCCACCCTCACGGTCAATGCGTCGCAGAATCCCCAGTTCGGGCATGTAGCCATCGTGGTCGAGGAGAACACGAATTACGCCAGCGTGGTTGGCAGTTCGTCCATGCCGTACCTGAACGGCCTGATCAACCAATACGGCCTGGGCACGCAATACTACGCGAACACCCATCCCTCCATCGGCAACTATTTCATGTTGACGACGGGACAAATTCTGACCAATGACGACAGCCAGACGCCATCGAGCTTTCCGGTGTCGGTGGACAACATTGCGCGCGAGATACAACTGGCGGGAAAGACCTGGAAGGATTACCGGGAGCTGACCGGAACTTACTATGTTCGCCACGACCCGTTGGCCTACATGACCAACATCAACTCGGCGAACCTCGTTTCGTTTCCCCAATTCGCAACCGACTTGGCGAATGGGACCTTGCCCAACTTCTCCTGGATTGCACCGAACGGTTGCGACGATGCTCACGACTGCTCGCTATCGACGGCTGACTCCTGGCTGAAGACCAACATTGATCCGCTCATCAAGAACGCAACGTTCCAAAAGGACGGGTTACTCGTCATCGTGTTCGACGAGTCGGCAAACGATAACACGGACGGCGGGGGCCGCGTCGCGGTAGTTCTCATCAGCCCGACGTTTTCACACGTCGCTTATCAATCCACCACGTTCTATCAGCATGAGAGCGTTCTTCGCCTGATGCTCGAAGGCTTGGGTATCAAGACGCTTCCCGGCGCTGCTGCCACTGCACCAGCGATGTGGGAGTTCTTTGATCCACCGGCTGTCACAACAACTCCGTTGGCGATATCCACGACGAGTCTGCCGGCGGGAACGGATGGGCAGGGATACAGTGCGCAGTTAAACGGCACGGGCGGGACGGCACCTTACACCTGGACGGTAGCGTCGGGGGCACTCCCTGTGGGTCTCACACTGTCGTCCTCCGGGGCGATTTCGGGGGTTCCCAGCGCGGCGGGAACGAGTACGTTCAGCGTAAAACTGACGGACGCCAACCAGCTGACGGCGCAGCAAAGCTTGACCATTTCCACCAGTGCAGGCACGGCGTGCGCGGCAACGGGGAGCGGCGTCTGCTACTATGTTTCGCCCACGGGTTCGGATTCCAACGCGGGCACCAGCGCGGCACCCTTTCTGACCATCCAGCATGCGGCGAATGTGGTGAACCCTGGCGACATGGTGATCGTGCGCGATGGGACGTACAACAACCCAGCGGTTTCCGGAGTCGGGAGCAAGCTGATCATCATGACCCGCGGAGGGACGGCGGCGAACCATGTAGTGTTCATTGCGGAACACAAATGGGGAGCGAAGATTGATGGCTTGAACAACACCACCGAAAACGGGTGGAGCATTGAAGCCAACTACATTGACGTAAAGAATTTCGAGTGTGAAGGATTCGCCGGCTCGTGCTTTGACAACTACAACGGGGGTTCATCCAGCGGAGGGCAGTTCATCGACATAGCGGGGAACAACATCCACGACGTGGGACGTTACTGCACCACCACGACCAATGGCCGAGTCGGTATCTTCATCAGCAACGACAATGTGACGATCGAGGGGAACCAGATCCACGATATCGGGCGCGGGGCACCGGGGGAAGTACTCTCGGGCGTTACTTGCGTGGATTCAGTCAACACCCTTCATTATCAGAACAACGACCACGGGATATACGTCGACGGCGCATTTACGAGCGCGAACAACCTCACCGTAAAGAACAACATTTTCTATCGCAACGAGCGCGGCTGGAGTATTCAAATCTTTCCGGCGGCGGTGAACAATCTGCGAGTTCTGAATAACACATTCTTGTGCGCCAACCCGTACCGGAATGGGCATATCACGCTGGGAGCGGCCGTAACGAACTCTGCCATCGAGAACAACATTTCCTGGCAGCCAACGGTAGGTTTCCTGGACTATTCCTCATCGGGATACTCGAACCTGAGTGTGGCGAACAATTTGACGTACCAAGGGACGGTAGGAGCAGAGGCTACGCCTGTGGGGATCGCTCTCGCGAGTAATCTGGACAATACCAACCCGCTACTTATATCCCGAATGCCTATTTACAACAGGGTAGCCCTGCAATAGATACGGGGCTGACGCTTCCTGACGTTCCTAACGATTACGCCGGTACCCCGCGTCCTCAGGGAATTCGATTTGATATCGGTGCTTTCGAATTCATTCCTTGAGAAGGTGACAAGCTCGATGGCCCGAAGGTTTGCGGAGCTTACGGAATAGACTGGTACTCGTAAGCTCCCAAACTGGGCCGAGAGGGTCGCCTGACGCCGTCCACGTCAACAATCTCCGAGTAGACCGAGAGAGCAGAGTTGATTGCCGGACTGCCCGGCCGCAAGTGGTAATCGCCACTGGAGAAGTTAACGAAGAGCGGATCCACAAGCTTCACATTTCGAACGACATTGCCTGATCCAGCCAGAGTTGATGTGTCCAGCCCTTGTAAGGTCTTCGTGCTGTGCCATGCGATATTCGTGTCCACAATATTGTTACTCGCATCGTCGGCTAATCGTATCTGCCCATTGTTGGTCTGCTGGCTGTTCATGGAAACGATGTTATTTGCAAATACGTTTCCGTCGGCCCCTTTTCCGATGACGACCCCGCTGTTCATCGCCTTGACGATCGTGTTCCCAACTATGGTCAGACCGGTGATCTTGCCGGAGCCCGCAAAAAGTTGCAGGTCAGCGGACCGGTTATGCTCGAGCAAGCAGTTGGCAATCCGATTGTTTCCACTGCTGGCCGCCCAATAAATGCCCTGGTCCACACTCACCGGATGCTGACCCATGGCGTCAGTGTCCACACCAAACCTTCCGTTGTCATGGACGTAGCAGCCCAAGATCTGTACATCGCTAACTTCACTCGCGTAAAGCCCCGCGTGGAAATCGTTATTTCGAATTTCAACATGATCTAAGACGACGTTGTGACACCTGTCCAGCCAAACTTGGTCAGCCCCCTTTCCCTTTACCCCGCTGGCATCTGGCCCCAGCGGACCCTGAAAGACCAAGCCGCCTGACGGGGGAGTCCCCAAAAACTTCAAGTAATTTCCGCGGACAACTACCAATCCCAGTACGATGGCGATTTCCCCTGGATAATTCCGGATGACAATAGGGTTGCCCGGTTCGCCCGACCGCAAAATGGTGTGCCTGTAACTTGGGGTGTTATAGGCACCGGCGGGCTCATAAGTTCCAGTTCGCAAACACGCCACCTGTCCCGCTATGAGCATCTCGAATGCCTTCTGGAGGTGTTTCCAGGGAGCTCGGATTGTTCCTAAATTTGTGTCGGATCCGGCTGGAGAGATGTAATACGTGCAGGCTCCTTGCTGCTCGGTGGGAACGGTGGTCGCGGTAGTTGACTTCAGCTTCACAAACAATGTGAGAGCCGAGCCAACGCAAGCCAAAAGGAACAGAATGGGAGCTACTCTGGACATCGGATCGATCCTCCAAATCCTAAATTCCTATGCAATTTTTCTGGCTAGCACGATGATCCACCCGCGCAGCGCAGGGAACTTCCTTTCAATAGTTTTTTCAAACAGCACCCCGGCTAAGAAACTAGGCACGCTAAACCTTAGATAACCTGGTGGTATGCTGTGGTGCTCGATTTCACAGCTAAAGCCGCAGCTGTGCAACTGCTCGGCAATCGTTGTGTCGTCATTGAGCCGGTAAAAGGTTGGAAATACTTCTTCTTCCGTTCGGCCGGACCCGAAATGGCGTACGTAGAATTCGTGAAACCAGTGCGGCGTTATCTGAGCAGCCAACATCGGGTAGTAGTAGCGGCTTGGAGTCTGAAAGAGCAAGAGCCCCCCGGATTTGAGAACTCTCTCGATTTCCCGGTTGCAGGTGAAGGGGGACTCAAAATGTTCTGCAACGAAACAGTGAAAAACAAGGTCGAAAGACCCATCCGCGAAAGGTAATGAATCCGCCTTGCATCGGTGAGCCTCGTCCAAATAAGGATTGGCGAGAACGCTCGCGGCCGGATCAATACCGACATAGCGCGCTACCCTGCCGCGCATCGCGATGTGGTTCTGATTGCCTCTCCCGGAACCCGCTCCAATTTCCAGTACATGATCACTCGCAGTGACATTCTGAAATAGGAGTTCACGAAACCGGCAGGGATAATGGCCCGGGTAAAAACGCGTCCACAACCTTTGTATCGCAGGTGACAGTTTTTCCTCGAAGACTCTGCTGTCTGTGCCTATGTTTGCCATTGGCCCGAACTCCTTTCGAGAAAGCGACTATGTTTGTCTTCTGCCACAGCGATTGGTTAACCAAAGTAATAAAATCGTGCCAACACGAGGTACCGGCCCGACGATCCATCGAAAGGGTCTGCAGTCCGGCAAGTCCGCTGCCAATTCGCAGTGATCAGTAGAAAGGCACGTGGAACTCGTACGCACCGATGTCATACGCGGCTCCCTGCGGCCGGGCGACCCCCTCATAGTCGTTCGTCACGCCGGAAAGCGTTAGTCCCCCATCGATGGCCGTGCTATTACGCGTCAGGTGGAAATCATAGATTGCTGGCGAGTAGAGAAGCGGGTCCGTGTTCTCCTGGTTGCCTGCGACCGTTACCCCGGAAATCGTCGGGTCTTGAACACCATTCGAGTCAACTCCCCAGAGGTTTGAGCTCATGTTGTTCTTGATGGTCAGCGAACAGACGTTGGGGCTTGAACACACTGTCGCCGGGCTGAAGTAGATAGCCGCTGTCTTCCCCTGATAGAAGATATTATTCTCTATAGAGGAACTGGTCACCGGAACGCTCACCACGATTTGCCCATTTCTCCATGGGTTTGCGAACCCAAAGGTGTTGTTCATCACATTAAGCAGATTCACTGTCGTGTTGCTTCCATTGTAGATTTGCACTCCAAACCCATGCTCGATGTTATAGAAGACGTTGTTTTGAACGGTTATATTGCTGGACATCGTAGCTTGGCCCTTGCCGACGTACACCCCGTGATCGTTGGCCTCAAAATTATTGCTAGAGAGACTGCAGCTGTTTTCGCCCGGCGCGAATCTGCCGACGTCATGAATCAGATTCCGCTCGACTGTGACATTGGAGCTCCCGAGGAAAATGCCGTCTCGGCCCGTCGAAGAATCGGTGCATTGGCGCCCGATGTCATGGATGTGGTTCTGGACGAAGTCGAGATTATGTCCCCCACCATAATTGGAAAAACCAGTCTCGCTAAAGCCTTTGATTTCAAAGCACTGCACGGTGATGTAGTCTGCGGAGGTTGAGGCGACATTTTCACAGGCACCGCTCTGAGTGCCATCGTAAAAATGCCAGCCCTCACTTAGGGTGTTGTTTCCCCCATCGAGCACAGCACCCCACTTCACGTCCGAGACAAATACCACCGGAAGGCTTGCGCTAGTGCCGCCCTTGGTCACGCAGACGAGTTTCCCACTCGTGTTCGCAGTATTGTCGCAGTAGTCGTCCGACCGTTGGCTGTGGCTGTATGCTCCTGCCAGGACGACCACCCAGTCACCTGGGCCCGCCTTGTCTGCCCCGCACTGGATGGTCCGTAAGGGAGACGTACGGGTGCCTGGATTGCTGTTATTGCCGCTCGTGGAAACATACCAGCACACATGGTCGGTGGGCGCACCGCATGCTGTGCTCGCCGGTGTTGCGATGGAGATGCAAAATATTTTCTGAGCGGTTAATGTGCCATTCGTTGCTTCGACCGTGAACGAATAGGTCGCAGCGTTCGTTGGCGTCCCAGAAATGAGGCCCGCGTTCGTTCCCGAACTGGTGAGTGTCAGACCTGCAGGCAAAGAAAAGGACATGACCGACCAAGTAGATGTAGAAGTGTCGGCCGCGCATTGAGGAGGTGAGGCTTGGGTGTCGAAGAGACATGTGTTTAGCTGCGCGCTATACGCCTGCCCTGCTGTCCCGTCCGGCAAACTCATTGTGCTAATGACAAGGGTTTGAGTGGCCAGCACAGAAGGGGGCAACAAAATGCACAGCCCTGTGAGCATGCTAACGATAGCTACGAGCCCGCGGAATCCGAGCGTCCCAGTATTTTTCTTCGTGGCCATACTCCTTTTCGAGTTTTGTGATCTGTCGGAAGCTGTCGACGCTATCGTGCTCTGTGGGATCGCGAGACCCAGCAAGGCATCAGACGCTTAAGCGGAGCGTTACTCGCTTCCTCGCGATTGGTCATACTGGTTCCTTGCAAGATTTGGCCTGGAATCAATCTGAACTCGCATGCCCAGCCTTGACGGAGGCACTGCCTCCAGTTGTTCCTCCAGATAGCGGACGAAACGAGTGATGGACACAGAGCGGTCGAATTGCGTGGTCGCGGCTCGGCGAGCCTCTGCTCCCAACTGCTCGCGATAGGACAAATTGCGAGCTAAATCCAAAAGGCTTTTTGTAAGGCCTTGCGTGTCCCCCGGGGCAACGACGACACCAACCTTGTTACGAGAAACGATGTCGGCGGCCTCCCCGGAGGCGATAACAACCAGCGCTCGCCCGGAGGAGGACATCGCCTCATAGAGTTTGGAAGGCACAGCGCCGGGGATGTGCAGCTTTAATGGCACGACGACAATGTCCGCAGCGGCAACCAGGCCGGGCGCCTGATCCTGGGGGACGGGGTCGAGAAATTTGATGTTGGTCAGTCCTCTGGCTTCTGCTTCGGTAACCAGTGCGCGCTTCACGGGGCCATCGCCGACCAAAACGAATGAGATTGAGGCGTCGTGTCTCAGCTGATCTGCTGCTTCTATAATCTGCTCCAATCCCTGGGCCAAGCCATGCAAACCAGCGTAAAGAACAACACAGCCTAGCTTCGATCTCAGCAGAGCGCGGGTCTCCGCCGTAGCACAGTCCGGGCGGAATCTCTGCGTATCAACTCCGTTTGGCAGGTAGAAAGTTGGTTACGCGCGGGAAGTGATTCTTGATGTTTTGGATGATTTCGGAAGGCTGTCCGCTAACAAGCCAAGCTCGCCGATAATAAAAAGCCTCCAGCCATTCACTGAGACGCAGCGCCAATCCCGGCTTCAGGACTCCCAGGCGAACGGCAGACTCAGGCCACAAATCCGAGACATTAAATATCCACCGGGCCCGGCGTCAGTGTCCACATCAAGCCTTCCGTTGTCGTGGACGTAGCAGCCCAGGATCTGCACATCGCTAACTTCACTCACGTAAAGCCCCGCGTGGTAATCGTTTTATCGAATCTCCACATGATCCAGGACCACATCGTGGCACCTGTCTAGCCAAACTTGGGAAGCTCCCTTTCCTTTTACTCCGCTGGCGTCTGGTCCCAGCGGGCCCTGAAAGACCAAGCCGCCCGACGGCGGTGTCCCCAAAAGTTTCAGGTAATTCCCCCTGACAACTACCAATCCACGTACGACGGCAGTTTCTCCTGGATAATTTCGGATGACGATAGGGTTGCCCGGTTCGCCCGACCGCGAAACCGTGTGCCTGTAACTCGGGGTGTTATAGGCACCGGGGGCTCGTAAGTTCCGCCTCGTAGACACGCTACCTCTCGCGCTGTGAGTGTCTCGAATGCCTTCTGCAGATGCTGCCACGGAGCTTGGATTGTTCCCGAATTTGTGTCTGATCCGGTCGGAGAGATGTAATAAGTGCAGCCATCCGGTTGACCTGCGGGAACGGAGTTCCCCTCAGTCGCTTTTACTTTTGCAAGAAAAGTTTGAGAAATGCCAATGCAGACCAAGAGGAACAGAAGAGAGGTTAGTCTGAACATCGCTCAGGCGCCACAAGAAAGTCGGAACTAGCGCATCTGTTCCTGGAGGGAAAGCGTTGAGCCTGTTGCGTGGTCAGACCTGGAGGAAAGCCAACGCTCGATGACGTCTACGATACGACCGGCAGTTTTGCCGTCCCAAAGTTCCGGTGTTCTGCAACTGCCGCCGTGTCTCCTCCAGGCTGCCAATCCGGCGCTCACAATTCCTTCGCGGCTGGTGCCAACGAGCCGGTTCGTTCCCATTTTGACCGTCACGGGACGCTCGGTATTGTTTCGCAGCGTTATGCACGGAATCCCCAGTGCAGTTGTTTCTTCCTGAATGCCTCCGGAATCTGTAAGAACCAACCGAGATCTCGCCATAAGACCCAGGAACTCAAGGTATCCCATTGGTTCAACAAGCATGGTGGCACCGAAACTCAAATGAGAATGTTTGATGCGATTCAGTGTGCGAGGGTGAGCGGGGAACAAGAGCGGCATTTCTTGGCTGAGTTCCTCTAAGGCCCGAGCGATTTCCTGGAGAGTCTCCTCGTCATCCACATTCGAAGGCCGATGTAGTGTAACGAGACCAAAATTCCGCTCCCGATAGCCGAACCGTTCCCAAGGGCGGCGACTCACGGCTTTTTCCAGATGCGACCACAGACTGTCAACCATGCAGTTGCCGACGAGGAAGACTCTCTCGGAGGAGATTCCTTCGGCCATTAAGTTGTCCACCCCGCTGCTCTCGGTGCAAAAGTGCAGATCGGCTAGGTGATCTGTAAGGACGCGGTTGATTTCTTCCGGCATTGCGCGATCGAAGGATCGAAGGCCGGCTTCGACGTGCGCAACCGGAATGTGGAGCTTGCTGGCCACCAGGGCACAAGCCAACGTTGAATTCACATCGCCGGCCACGACAACCAGAGAAGGCTGCTTCTGCAAACATACATCCTCGAAAGCCATCAAAATGCGTCCCGTTTGCGCGGCCTGAGAACCAGAGCCGACACCCAGGGAGGCGTCCGGGGGAGGGAGGCCAAGCTCTTCAAGAAAAAGATCGGACATCCTCCAGTCATAATGCTGTCCCGTGTGGACAAAGACCTGCGGCATGCCCCGACGTCGCATTTCGGCGACAATGGGCGCCATTTTCATGAAATTGGGGCGAGCTCCGACCACATTGCAGACGAGATTCATAGCTGGCACTCGATTCAATTGAGATGAAGAATAATTTCGGCTCCGCTTTGCCGAAGCAATGCATGTCGACGCTATCGTGCTCCGGGCGATCGCAAGGCCAAGCAAGACGTCAGGCACTTAAGCGGAGTGAGACTCACTTCTTTGCGATTGGTCATACTGGTTCCTGGCAAGGTATGTGCGGGACTCATCTTGAAGTCGCATGGCCTTCTTTGACGCTGCCACTACGCTCAATTGTTCTTCCAGGTAGCGGATGAAACGAGCAATGGACACGGAGCGGTCGAATTGCGTGATTGCAGCTCGACGAGCCTCCGCTCCCAACTGCTCGCGATAGGATGGATTGCGAGCTAAATCCAGGAGGCTTCTTGT
>WNFO01012901.1_pt1 | contig 11244 bp, 11 predicted proteins | sample 5400251 | NCBI WGS metagenome assembly WNFO01 (sample SAMN13153354, study PRJNA577476) | soil metagenome | isolation source: 100 cm saprolite under Madrone tree | place: USA:California | collected 2016-06-14 | reverse complement strand
GCAGGTGACAAGTGACAAATCACAAGAACGAACAAACTGGCGGAGGTGCGTCAAACCAAACAAGCAGAAAACAGAGCGTAGGCAAAGGACCTGGATAGCAGGTTTGCATCTACTATTCATGTTCTCGAATCAAGTCCTCCGGTTCAACGATGGTGAGAAAGCGAAAGCGTTGGCGAAATTGCTTACTCTCAACATCATGCGCCGTCATCAAGTCCAATAGATCCCTGTCTCGACTAACCAAGAACTTCGCGCCTATGGCAATTGCAAGATTGATATAAGGTTCGTCCTCAGGATCGCGCGGAAACTCAAAGACCGTGGGAACTTCCTTGACGAGGGCCGCTTTCTTCTCCAGACGACGAAAAAGTGATTCGATACGAAGGTCATTGATCCCGGGGAGGGCGGTACGAACTTCAGGGCGATCGAGAACCTTGCGAACCTCTCGCAAGACTTGCTCGCTCACGAAGAGCGTGATCTCACCAGTATCTACGAGATCGAGTGCGCCGGCTGCCGGGCTTGCATCATTGGCCAGAGCTTGGAGGAAGATCATGCAGTCAAAGACGACTGCGGGGGGAGCGGGAGGCGGGCTCATTTTTTGCTCGCACGCTCTTCTCGATGAACTTTCTCGCGAGCACTTTCAAACAACGCGTCAAGCTCTTCTTCGGTCATTCCGCTCTCGCGAAAGCTCTGGCGGATGGGCGCGAGGATCTCGCTGAAGTTGTGCTCTGAGAGAAGCTCGGCTTCGACTAGAGTCCGCAGATATTCTTCGGCGCTCTTGCCCTTACTGCGGCTTAGCTCGTCGATTGCCGCTCTCGTGCCTGGAGGAAGTCCAGTGATTTCGATGGTTTCCATTTGTGTGCTCATAATCAAAACTCCCAAATGGCTGTTCACGCCAGCAGTGCCTTTTGCTGAAGTTTGTTTGCCAGTAGAGACGGGCCGGCTTCCCTGCGTGCTTTCTCAGCGTACTGCCGGCGCCGCTCGATGTCAGCGTCGAGTTCCTCTTTGTGATCCCAATAGTAAGCCAAGGCAGAGTGTATCTGGCCCAGAGACAGGTAAGGATGCTGGAAGTGAAGTTCCTCCGGACTCCAGCCATGAGCGAGTTGCGCCATTACCAGCTCGACGACCTTCATGTTGGTGCCGGCGATGATCGCTACGCCGCCGGCATCGATTTGCACGTATTTCTCCCACTTCTGTTGGAAGGCGTTCATGTCGACGTAGCCGAGGATCTTCTGCAAGGTCTCGTAGCCGGTCGGGTCTTCTTTCTGATGAGCGAGGAACTCGCGGTAGAAGTTTATCAATAGTCCCCGTTGCTGCAGGTAGTAGCATAGATAGCGCGCTTGGGCGTAATGTGTGCCTTTGGCGTCGTCGTAGAACCGGCGCGCATCGAGCGCGGTGAGGTGTTTGAACGATGGGACCATGTTCGCTTTGATCGTAACTTGCAGTCCGGGCAGACGCCAGTTCGTAAATCCGTGTATGTGGCCGTTGACCTCGCCGGTTTGTTCGTATAGTGAGCCCAAACCTTCGTTGAGCCATGGCGGGCAAGCAGGGAAGTTGGCTTCGATAAATGGGTGTACTATTTCATGAACCAGCGTGCCGCCGCCGGTTGATATGTTCATGATGAGCGCTTTGTGGGCACTCGAGTAATAACCGTAGGGCGTAGTCGGTTGTTCACCGAACAGAAGCAGCGCATTCTTTTCGTAAGAGGCCCCATCCTTGAATAGCCAGATATCGAGAATGTCTCTTGGGTCCTGTGAAAAGAAATCCTGTTTGAGTTTATCTACGGCCCACTTGACCGTGTTCTCTGAATGTTGCTTGACTGCCTCTGCGGGTTCATCGCCAATGACGACGAATGGCCGTTGAATGAGAACTGTGAAATCAGCGGAGGGCAGTTTCTTCTTTAACTGCTCAACGTGCGCGGCAAGTTCAGCGTTGGTGGAAGACTCGGGTTGCTTCGACGTCTCGACCGCACTGGGCGGTGGCTGATAAGGTCTCCGTTCCGGGGTCGAGTTCAAATGATAGAGCAACGCCAGCCATGCGAGAACCAGCGGGGACACCAGCGCGACTTGGACTTTTCGAAACATAGGGTGGCGGCCGTTTTGGGCATTTAGATGCTAGAACGGTAGCAGAAGTTCCCGAGGTCGATTAAGGAAGTAAGTTTGCTCTGAGATTCATTTCGCGATCACCAGCGATCTGGTCCTTTGCTTAGTCGATCCGTGCCTTTGCCTCACCCTCATTTCAAGCCTTCAGCCCAGCAAATCAGTCCCAAACATACGGTTAAGGCGATAAAGAAAAGATCACTATTGACCTGATCCGACTCGAATGGTTAGTATTTCCAAAGGGTTCGAGACCAGGGCGCCGTCCCTCCTGGCAGACAATGCCCTCGAGTCCAACGACGAAAGTCATTCAGGCCCAGGCCCTTTCTCACTAGACTGCAACTAACAAAGACACTCTGGGCCGCACAACCAAGACTAAATTGCCCATGGATCTTTTTGCCTTGAACTCTTCACGCAACCGAGGATTGAAAATATGAGCGCACAACTTGAACAATGGCGAGTCAGTACGGTCAATGGCGTTCTCGAGACCGACCTGGAAACGCTGCAACGATGGATCGCTGAGGGCTCCGTCGCTCCGACGGACAAGGTCAGCAAGGGCAAACTTAACTGGATCGATGCTGGCCGCGCGCCTATGCTGAAGGCGGCCTTTCAGGGTGAACCTGTCACGGCCACGGCTCCGCCGTCAGTCTCTACTGCACCTGCCGACCAGACCTGGCAAGAAGAGACAGAACCACACGACGGATCGTTTGGTAATAATCACGCCGCTTCGCAGGTCAGCGATTTTGAAGATCCGGCGTCACTTCCCACCAGTTGTTATAATCATCCGCAAGTCACGCCACATTACATCTGTCCCGCCTGCGCTACGGGGTTGTGTGAAGCGTGCGGGAAGTTTTTGGACGCACATAGAATTGCTACGTGTCCTTTGTGCGGAGAATTCTGCAAGGTTTATGAAGAGGTCAAAGCCCGGGCAGACGGCATTGCGTTTCAGCGTTCAGGTTTCGGCTTTGATGATTTTGTGCGCGCTGTGCGCTACCCGCTTCAACACAAAGTTGCGCTGCTGTGCGGGGCCCTGATCTATGGGCTTTTAAGACTCGGTGGTTTGCGCGGCAGCGTGATTGCTTTCGTGATCATGTTTGGTTGCATGTCGCACGTCATCAGCCAGGTTGCCTGGGGCCGGCTGAATCGCAGCTTCATGCCCGATTTTAGCGAGTTCTCTCTCTGGGATGACCTGGCGGTTCCTATCTTTCTTGGGTTAGGCATCACCGTCGTGACTTGGGGACCAGTGATTGTGCTAATGGCTGCGCTTTTCTTCGGCGTGCTGAACGCCGGTCCCAATGTTCTATCGCTCAGCGCGGGGCAGAGTGCCGGCGCGCAACGATCCCTGACACCGGCTGACCTCGCGCCATTGACTGATCCTAATGCCGACCCGAAAGCGCTAGAGCAGGCTAACGAGAAACTGAATCAACTACGGCCAGGAACGCAGATCGCGCAGGAGGCTGAGCGATCAAAAAAGGCAAAGAGCGATCCGAATCCGGGGCTAAGCATGCTCCTGCCTCTCCTCGGAGGGGGCATTCTCTTAGCCGTGATGCTTTTGATCGGCGTAGCTTGGGCGATCTTTTACTACCCGATGGCTTTAGCCGTGGCCGGCTACACGCAGAGTGTGGGGGCGGTAATTAACCCGATGATAGGGCTTGATACTATACGCCGAATGGGTGTGACCTACTTCAAAGCGTTTGGCATGGTTCTCTTGGTCCAGGCGGTAGGCCTAATCGTTGGCGTTGTAATCTCTGTCATCACGGCTCCTCTTGCGGTCCCGTTCTTTGGAAATCTTCCCGGAACATTCATCGACGCTACAATCGCCTTCTACTTCAACCTGGTGATCGCCTGCCTGCTGGGACTATCGCTATTCAAGTGTGGCGATCGTTTGGGGATTAATGTCGACTAGATCGGAGATCGAGGTCAGAGGTCGGAGGTCAGAGATCGGAGGTCAGAGATCAGAGTTCAGGACGTGGCTGGTTGCTAACTTCGTAATGCGAGTTGCCAACCGGATGTCGCCGATCTTTTCCGCGACTGCGGGGAATGAGGACGCCGGGCCTGTCCAGCGAATCTCATCAATTCCCTTGAACAGAGGAAGATCCGTGCGCAGCGTTGCGAGGTCCTTGAAAAGTAATGCTAGTTCGCGCTGGCTGTCGAGTATTTCGGTAGGGAAGTCCTCGATAGGGCCGAAACGGCCAATGAGTGACGCTGCTGTCTTTGGTCCCAATCCTTTAATGCCGGGATATCCGTCAGCGGCGTCTCCAACCAACGCCAGATAGTCCGGGATAAATTCAGGCGCCACGCCGAATTTTGCGCGCACGCCTTCCGCATCGCGAATCTCGTTCTTTCGCCGATCGATTTGCACGACGCGATCACCAACTACGCATTGAGCGAGGTCCTTGTCCGGCGTCCAAATGCAAACCTTTTCCACGCGCTCATCGAGCGCTGAGAGATGCGCCGCGGCCGCGAGAGCGTCGTCGGCCTCGAACTCGATCATCGGCCACACAACCACGCCCATCGCCGCCAGCGCGTCTTCGAGGGGATGAAATTGCGCGCGCAGTGCGGGCTCGATTCCCGCACCGGTCTTGTAGCCGGGCCATAGATCATTGCGGAAAGATTCGATGACGTGATCAGTCGCGACGCCGATGTGAGTGGCGCCATCCTCGATCATTTTCGCGATCATGTTGAGGACCCCTGCAACGGCGCCGAACGGCGGATCGGTTTTCTTAAATCGTCGAATGCCGTAGAAGTGACGAAAGAGTTCGTAGGTGCCGTCGATGAGGTGAACGATCATTGGTTTGCGAAGCGCAAAGGGCTAAGCGCAAAGGGCAAAGGGCGAAGTGCAAAGAGAGCGTAAAGCTCTTGGCCCTTAGCTCTAACTTCCCGGATGGTACTCGCGTTCGGTGTGACCTTTCAATTGTGTCCGGTAGAAATAAACCTCTCTGAGATCTCCAGTGCTATATCGTTTCGCCTGATCGTTGAAGTGCGGCGACGCCGGATTGCCGCTCTCTCCCCCGGCGGTCACGGCTTTGGCGCGCACGGTCTTGCCAAACTCAACGATGGCGACGAAGCTGTTGCCGCTGGTGCCGTAAATCTTTTTTGAGCCCTTGTAAGGACGCGCGGCAAACGACGCCAGAGAGCCCCATATTGCCGAAGTGAAGCCGACCGGAATGCTCGGCCCAGCGTCGTTGAATGGATGGACGATGTCGTCGGTGAGGCGTTGGAAGCGATTGATGTTGCCCCACGGCGTCTTCCACGTGCCGAAGTCAGTTGTGAGTTTGTCAGATGCTCTCGAGAGCGATGTTAGCAGTCGCCCGGCTGGAACTTTGCTGCTGACATAGTCCGGGAGCGACATGCCGGCGCTTCTCGCGTCGACGCCCAAGCTGCGTTGAATGTCCTCAGCCCAGAAGACGGCGAGCGAGGTTGGAACAGAGGTCATCGACCAACGCAGATCCCAAGAGCGCAGCAACGCGATCTGATCGGACAGTTTCGCTCTAAGCGGATCAGTGGCAGGCATCTGGTCCCAAGCCTTAACCAACGCGGGAATTGGCTTCTCAAACCACGTCAGATAACTGTCGTAGGCGGCCGTGATGAGCGAGTCAAGGGTGAAATCCTTCTTGTCTTGCAAAACTCTGATCGCATGGAGACCGCGCGCCGACTCGACTCCGTTATCGACATAGGGCGGGTAATCGGATTTTTTCGGACTGCTCGCTCCAGCCGCGGACCACGGCGAGTTATTACTGTTGTAAAGCCAGCCGCTGGCGGGATTCAGCAACTTCGGTGAATCGTCAACTGACAATAGACCTTGCCAATCGGTTGCCGGGTCGCTTCCATCCACCGGTTTGGTCCAATCGAATTTAGGATCGCGCCGCGGTATAAAGTTGCCGTGGAAATAGGCGATGTCGCCATCGGCATCCGCGAAGATTGTGTTGTTCGATGAATTCGTGTGCAACTCCAGGGTCTGCTTGAACTCTCGGTAGTCCTTCGCCTTGGTGCGCGCGTACGACTGCGTCAGCGCCTTCAAGGGTTCCTCCATCAGACTAATGCTTACCCATTTGCCATTTTCCGAACGAATGATTGGGCCGTGCTGTGTACGATAAACGGTGAACGCCTTTTCCATCATCCCGTTGTTGGTTTTGTAGGGTACTTTGATCACCGACGTTGTCACTGGACGCTCTTCGCCCCCATATTTGTAGAAGAACTGGTCGCCCTTCTTCACCACGATTTCAAGGTACTCATCGATCGCGTCGACGGCGCTGGACGTGTGCATCCAACCGCAATGCTCGTTGAATCCCTGATAGATGAAAAACTGGCCCCACGTCACGGCCCCATAAGCATTCAATCCTTCGTCGCTCGTCATCTCCAGTTCCGATCTAAAATAGAAGGACGTATGCGGATTGATCAGCAGCAACGCATAATGCCCGGCCGTATTCGCAGGCGCGATGGCCACACCGTTCGATCCGCCCGGTTCCGATTCCACGGCGGTTTCATCGGTGGCACGTGCATCTTGCGCGTGGTTCACGGGCGGGACGCCCGTGCCACTATCGTTCGACGCGACCGCAGCGGGAGCATTGCCATAGAACGCCTGCAACTGGTTCAAATTAATCGTTTCGATGTCTCCACCGATGCTGCCTTCGCTGAAGGTCAAAGCCATCCATGGCTCGAAATGCTTGATGACTCGCGGCCTCACCTCGGGATGTTTGGCGAGGAAGAAGTTCAATCCATCGGCCCACGCGTTCATCAACGACTTCAGCCATGCGGGGCTCGTCTCGTACTGGTCCTTCATTGCGGCGGGATCGATGAAAATCTTCATGCGCAGATCGCGCCACAACGCAGACTCGCCTTCGGCTTCCGCCATACGCCCGATCGAGTTGATATAGTTCGTCTCGACGCGATTGAAATCGTCTTCGGCTTGCGCGTAGATCATGCCGAACACGGCGTTGGCGTCAGTCTTGCCATAGACATGCGCGATGCCCCAATCGTCACGCGTGATCGTGACGTTGCGGGCCTCCTGCTCCCAGCGTTGAAGTTCCTGGTTCTGCGCTTGTGAAGCAAGTGGGCTTAATGCGAAAGCGAAAGCGAAAGCGAGAACAATCTTCTTCATTAAGTCTCCTCCGTCGATTGGCGGCTCCATAATAAACTACAGAATCCTTCGTTGGTGCTCCTATGTTTCTGAGTGGGCTCAATTCGTGAATCCCGCTGGTGTTCCGATTGAGACACTGATAAGAACAACCCCAGTGTGGTGTTCTAAACTCCATCGGAATTCTTACGGAGCATTGATGCATCGAATCAATCTGAGCAGCGTGTAATAAGCATATTTCTATGAGAATCGCCAATGGCGAAGGCGCGCCGGTGTCAAGACTACCGCGATTCTGTGAATTATGAAATGAGTTCTCAACGATTTTCCTCGTCATAGAGTAGTTGATATGGGGGAGTCGTGCTGAGACCATGGTTGCTGAAATGGCCCACATCTTTCTAACGGACGCTTCCGAGATGCCGGCGGCCCGCGAAGAACAACCCGCGGACTACTTTTCAGCGCTGGTTGGAAGCGCCCGCGCGGGAGACTCGCTCGCCTTTGAACAAATCATGTTAGCGACGGAGCAGCGCGTCGTATCGATTGCCTGGCGGATGCTCGGAAATCGTGACGACGCCCGCGACGCGGCTCAGGAAGTCTACCTCCGAGTATTTAAATACCTCGCGCGCTTCCGAGCGGGAGAGGACTTTCGTGGTTGGCTCTACCGCATCACGATTAATGTGTGTCATGACTTCGCGCGGAAGAGACGGTTAGCCGGATCGTCGCGGGTCGATGAAATCGATTTTGCCAGGGAAGTTGCGCCTGCTGAGATTGCTGGTAGTGACGACCCGGAAGCCGTTGCGCTGCACATGCAGCAACTTGCGCTCGTGCGACGTGCTCTTCAATTGCTGCCTGCTAAGGAACGAGCGGCGTTGGTGTTGCGCGATCTGGAGGGTTTCTCAACGGAAGAGGTTGCGCGCGCCCTGGGCTCGCGCCCGGTCACCGTACGCTCGCAGGTAAGCTCCGCGCGCGTCAAGATAAGAACATATTGCGAAAAACTTTCGCGGAAGAGAGGAACGTCACGATGAGAAGCCTGAGTTGCAGACGCATGGGCCGGATGATTCCGCTTTATGTCGCGGGCGATCTCGTAGGCGGGTGGGAGCGCGAAGCTGCTGAGCATTTCGCAACTTGTGAGGGATGCCGTGGACTCGCGGAGGAATTCGCGGAGAGTGGCAGCTTACTTGCTGAAGGCTGGGCGCGCCAGGAATTCGACGCGGAGTTCTACGACCGAATCAGGAGCGCGGTGCTCGCGGAAATCACACCCGACCGCAGGCTATCGAGGCCACCGCTCTTCGGTCGGCGATGGATTTACGCGGCGTCATTCGGTCTAGCCCTCACTGTGTGCGGGTTCGTCTTTCAACAGGTTAAGCGCCTCCAGCCCGAAGCGCCGCAAGGCCCGGGCTCGATATCGCAGGTAAACGGTCAACTGACATTGGGCCCAGAAACAAAGTCGCCATCGTCATCGCCAGCATTGCCGCGAGAGTCGGTTCGCGGCATCGTTGGGCAGGAAGCGCGGTCCCGCGAGCGAGGCGCCACTCTTGAGCGCACCATTCACTCCGGCGGCTCTGCATCATCGCTATCCGGGAGCGCATCCACATCGGATATCACGCGCATTGAGATCCAAACGGCCGATCCCAACATAAAGATCATTTGGTTAGCAGACCGAGCGTCGCGAGGATCGAAAGCGATCAATCGCAATGAATACAAAGAAGCGAATGACCGAAATTAGGAGGCATCATGTTCAAGACTAAACGTACGATACTAGCACTCTTTATCTCAGTGCTTTCGGCGACTACGGTCGGTTATGCTCAGAGTCAGCCCACACCATCGCCCAGCGATTACTACGTCACGAATTCGGGGTTTAAGAACCGTGTCTTTGAGGTCCATAATCGCATGCCGGAAGACTTGGTGCCGGTTGTTAGACTACTAACCAGCGGATTTAAGGGGGCAGCCCTCTCTGCGTCTAATGAGTTTCGCACCATTACGGTCCGCGACTTTCCGGAGAACATTGCGGCCATCGATGAAGCTATCAAGCGCCTCGACACGCCCGAGGGAAAGCGTCCCGACATCGAGCTGCGGATGCATGTCCTGCTCGCTTCAAACAAGGAAAGTACATTGGGCCAATTCCCGGACGATCTGAAGGACGTGATTAGGCAATTACAGACGACACTCAACTATAAGGACTATTACTTGCTGACCTCGATCGTGCAGCGCACGAGAGAAAGTCGAGGTGAACATGGGGGCTACTTGCAGGGGCGAGGCTCCGCTGAGGTCGCATGGCCCTCATCCTCGGGGCAAAGTGTAATGGAAAAGAGAATCTCGAACTACCAGTTTGATGCAAATTCGGTTTCGCTTATTTCCGTCGTTTCGGGTCCAGTCGAAGTTCAACTAGGTAATTTTAACTTTTCTCTTTCGGTCCCCGGGAGTGAGGCGAGAATCCATAGCGACCTAAGCATGCGTGAGGGCGAGAAAGTGGTCGTGGGCACCGCTGGCTTCAGCGACAAGGCGCTCATCCTGGTCATGACGGCGAAGGTTCTTAAGTGAATGAGGTCGAGATAGGAAGAAAAAATCACAGACTGCCTGGTTTCGTTAGACTGTCCGGTTGAATCTATTTGAAGACAAGGTGAGCAACTCTGGTTTCGAGATCCCAATAGATCATTGCGAGCGCGGCGAGATCAAACGCAGCATGCGCAATCATCAGAATCCAGATGCGGCCAGTTATGGCGAAGATTGTGCCGAACGTCAGGCCGGTGATCAGTGCCTGTTCGGCGCCGGCAAGTCCCTGCTCGAAGTAATGGAGCGACCCAAAGAGTACGGACGTTAACAGCACTGTTGCGACCTTTGCACCCAGACTCTGTCCGAACAGTTTGCCGAGTCGTTCGAACCAGTATCCACGGAAGAAGGTCTCTTCGCCGAAGCCGGCTTTGATAATCAGTTCGGGGGCGAACAGAGCAGCAACGATAGTGTTTCCTGCCAGATAGTGGTACGCCTGATTCATCGGAGCGGCTCCGAGCAGCGGCATCACTAGCGCCTTCATCAGGAATTTGAACGCGATGCCGAACGCGATTCCGATCGCCAGGGTGCGTGGCCAGCTCCTGGGGCGCAGGTAGCCGATATCACGCCATGGCGTGCGCGACAACTTTGCCCAGATTAAGACCAGGAGTGCACTGAGCGGGCTGGCGATCTGACCGGCGGTGATGACCAGCATCGCGAGAATTCCGAGTGGCCCGAATCCGCGCAGGCGTGCGGCAAGCACAGCGTCAGATGATTCTGGGATTGAATCCGGCGGCACAGCGGCATCGTTCATTTGTGAACGTTATACGAGCCGAGCGTCTGTCGAGTTTTGATTTAATCTTCGGCTGCGGGAGGGTTGGGTTTGCGCCAGATCATTGCGTCGAGGCTCCATTCACCCGCGCCGCGCGCAGCCATATAAAGAAAAATGAAGCAGAAAAGGACAGCCGGCATACCCTGGTTCTGAACGGGCCAATGACCGCTTGGGAAATGAAACTGCCAGTATGCGACCGCCATCATGCCGGAGAGAATGAACGCTACCGGACGAGTGAAGAGGCCGAGCATGATCAAGATGCCGCCAAAGAACTCTAGTATGCCGCCGATGCCCGTCTGAGATATCAGCGGAACCTTTGCGCCACCCGGCATGCCGCCGAACCAGCCGAACAGAATCACGCCACCGGTCTGAATAAATAAAAAACCCGCAACGACGCGAAGCAAAAAGTAAGTAACTTGTACGGCTCGGCTCATATTCATAGTATCGTCCTGATCCGCATTATTCATGGCGAACTTCGTTCCAATAAAAACGATGACTAAAATTCAAGGTTTTCGACCCTGATAGCATAAAGGGGGAAGCCTTATGATCAGTCCGCGAAGCGGACGGACGAAAATAGCCGAGCGATTCATCGCTGGGAGCGGTCGTCATTAACAATTGCGAGTCCGCGAAGCGGACGACAGGCTGTTAGTATATCGAGCGCCGGCAATTGTGGTTTTCTGCCGCCCGTTTCACGGGCTTGGGCGAACTTTCTCCCGCTACTCCCCAGCACTAAAAGTGCTGGGCTATGTGCGCCTGAA
>WNFO01009458.1_pt1 | contig 11244 bp, 14 predicted proteins | sample 5400251 | NCBI WGS metagenome assembly WNFO01 (sample SAMN13153354, study PRJNA577476) | soil metagenome | isolation source: 100 cm saprolite under Madrone tree | place: USA:California | collected 2016-06-14 | reverse complement strand
AGGAGCGCAACCGAATGCGTTTCGCCCATAAATGGGCTCCCGAGTGACGGTCTAGATTGTTTCTATAGACATTACATCCCTACGGGATTTTCCCGCTTGACTCTTAAACGAGCTCGGGAAAATAGGATTGAACCGCCACACTGTCAAATGCCGCTGCGCGGAATTAATTCTTTACTTGTTTCCATTTTGCAGCACGGACAAGATGTTGCCAGCCGGATCTTTGAACCACGCGATCATTGGGCCTTCGTTTCGGTGAATGCCTTTCTCATCGGTCTTGATTTCGCCTTCGTATTTCTCGAAGCGCACGCCCAGATTACTCAGCTCGTCGACGGCCGTTTCGATGTCGTCCACGATGAAGTTGAGAACCGTAAAACTCGCCGGGGCGTGATTTGGTTTGGGATAGATAAAGACACGCTCGCCACCCAGGTGCACATCTAATCCCTCAGCCGATTCTGAAACATCCAGTCCGAGCTTTTGAGTATAAAACTCACTGGCTCTCTGAATGTCGTTGACGGAAAAACTCGCAAAGGCTTCGTTAGCTTTGAACATAAGAACCTCCTCATCTAATCGATGTCTTATTAGAGCCGATCAGTTCATCCGATTGGGTTGTGTTTTGCTTCTGGATTCGTCTCAGACGGCTGAAGGTTCGGGGAGATGTGAACGGGCGACGATTAGTTTTTCTCAGTGCAGCCTCTGTGATTCTCTGTCTCTGTGAAATTACTTAAGCAAGCTCAATTACGGTGTTTGACTTAATTCCTGAACCCAACCCCGCGTCATGGCGTAGAATACCTGAGGAGTTCATAAACCGATGGCCGATTACAAAGAGAAATTTGACGATCTTCATCGAGCAGCAAAACGCAAAGCGCGAGAACTGGATGAAAAACTGGGCGTGAAAGGAATCGTCGAAGATGGGGCGCGTATTGCCGGCGATGCCGCCCGTCGCGGCGCGCAGACGATCGCCGACGGTGCTGAGCATTTGCGCGCCGAGGCTGGACGCTTGGCCGATGAAACGAATTTGCGCGAGACTGCGGGACGAGCCACGGACGAAGCAAAGCGCCGCGCCAAAGATGCCGGCAAAATTGTTCGCGATGCGGCGGGCGATGCCGGCAAGATCATTCGTGACGCAGCCGGACCCGCAGGCAAGAAGGCGGAGAAGGTCTTCGATGACGCGGTTGGTTACGCTGCGACGGCAACGAAGATGGCCGGCAAAGGCGTGCATGCTACCCGAGCCTCCGCCGCCGCGACCGCCGGAATAATGAAAGCAAAAGGTTGGGTGAAAGAAAATCCCGGCAAGGCCGCTGCGGTTTCATTCTCGTTGATTCTGGGAGTGCGCCTGGGTGCTGCGTTTCCCGGCCTCGATGCAGTGCTGCTGGGTTCGCATCCGCATTGGCTTACGCATTCCGCGCTGCCGGTCTGGGGATTGAAAAAAGCCAGCGAGAAGTTCGAGGCGTACCTGCACCAGCAGGAAGAGCGAATTGCGGCCGGCGAATTAGACGACGCCGAGCGCGAACGAATTGAATTCCAACGCAAGATCACCAAATACGTCGGCGCGCCTTTGCTGGGGGCGTTCAGTTGTGCCGCCGGCGCCGCCATGTTCGCGCAGATCGTTCAACCCGGCGCCATCACCGGCGCGCCAATAAGCTGGCTGTTGGGCGGCAATCCCTTCCTCGACGGCGTGTGGCTGTTCGCTAACGGCGTGATCTGCTTTCATCAAGGCTACAAGTTTTTCATGATCGCTTTGGCGGATCAGGAAGAAGTGAATCGGGTGGTGCGGGAAATTAAAGGATTGCTGCCGGCGGCTTAAAAGACGCTCAGACGAGACGACTCTCAATCGCTCATCCTTTGACTCCGTTAAGTCAGTCCCCGCCGCAATATCTCGTCGACAATTTTCGGCACGGGCTGGTGCAGTGAACTGGCTTGTTTCTGTAGTTTCTTGAATACGTCTTCAGCAACCTGCACCTCGAAAACGCGCTCACTGATTTCAATCATGTCATCGGTTGCTTCCAGCTGTTCCTGGTAGTCCATCAAGCTGTGAGTGTCCCAGAACTCGCCGGCCTGCTCTGCAGTTTCAAACGAATCGGGTAACGGATCAATTGTCTTATCGGTGCTTTTCATAATACTTCCAAATGATTTTGCGAAGGACCACAGGCAACGATGATATCATTGCCGCAATAACAAATGAATGGTGTTCCAAATCCAATCGAGCTTTACCACGAAAGTTACGGCGAGGGTCGGCCTTTGCTTTGCATCCACGGCTTTGGCGCAAGCCTTTACTCGTGGCGGAACTTTATCGGACCCCTGGCGAAAGACAATCAACTGATACTGATCGATCTCAAAGGTTGCGGGAAATCTCCAAAGCCCAACGACACGAAATACTCGCCGCTGGATCATGCGGAATTGCTCCATCAGTTTATTCTGAAGCACGACCTGAAGAATTTAACGCTGGTCGGAAATTCTTTGGGCGGCGCGCTATCGCTGCTACGATCCAAACAAGATTACCAAAGAACAGATCGCGTCCTATGCGGCGCCGCTTTCAGAGCCCGGCGCGCGTCACGCCTTGCTGGAAACCGCCCGACAGCTTGTCCCGCCGAACTTCGACGAGTTGGTCGCGAAATACAAAGACATCAAGGTGCCGACGCTAATCATCTGGGGCCGTCAGGACAAGCTCATTCCTCTCAAAGTGGGCGAGCTGCTGGATCGAGACATTCCAAATTCAACTCTGAAGGTGATTGACGAATGCGGCCACGCGCCGCAGGAAGAGAAACCGGACGAGACTATTGGATTGGTTGTGGATTTTCTGAATAGCCTGTGCAGGCCAAGCTCAACACTGCATAAAATCTAAAGCGAAATGGGTGCAATTAGAAGTGAGAGCTATGCTATGGCGGCCATCACTCAGCGTCGTGTCAGAACCGCGAGGGTAGCGACCGGATCACACAGTAACTTGTGAAATGAGGCTTTTGCTGAGTTGCGCGTATGATCCGGTCGCTACCGCTCGCGGTTCTGACACGTACTCGTAGCTACTCTCACTTCTAATTACACCAGCGAAATCCTGGTTCGGTTAGGCTTTCCCTGCGCCTTGTATTAATATTCCCGACTTGAGAAAGAGGCACGCTCTTAGTGGATAGTTTAGTCATTTCCAATATTCGCCAGCGTCCACTTCGGTCGGCGATCAGTATCCTCGGCGTCGCGCTCGGCGTGACCTTGGTGATGCTGTTTACCGGCCTGGCGCACGGGATGTCTGACGATTTGCAGCGGCGTTTGTCGAACGTCCGCGCGGAAATAATTTTCACGAGACCGGGCTCGATCCAGGCCACCTCGGCGGCGGTAAATCTGAGCACTAAGTATGTCGAGTTATTGAAGCAGATAGATGGTGTCGAGTCGGTGTCGCCGGTGATTCGACATTTCTATCCGAGCGGAGGGTTAGTTGGCATCGATCAAGTCGAAGCAGTGGACTGGGACAGCTTTGCAAAGATGAATAATATTCGTCTGATCGAGGGTCACGCGCCGCAAGCTCCCGATGAGATCGTAATCGACGAAACCAAGGCCATCCGCAATCATCCGTTGGGAAGCACGTTGAAGCTTTTTAGCGACAAGCCCTACCGCGTCGCCGGCATTTACTCTCCGGAATCCGGCGCGCGCGCCAAGCTTTCGCTCTCGGTGATGCAGGACATCCTCGAAGCTCCGGGGAAATGCACTTACATCCTGGTCAAATGCAAGAATCCGAACGAACAAATCGCGGTCGCTAAACGCATTAACGAGCTGCTTCCGGGAAACAAGGTGCAATTCACGCGCGAATTTTTTCCGAACGTCGAGAGTTCATTTCCCAGTCTAGCTATTTTCATGCGCGTGCTGGTGGCGGTGGCTGCGGTCGTAAGCGCGCTGGTGATCATGCTGGCAATGCACACGACCATTACCGAGCGCACTCGCGAGATTGGAATTCTCAAAGCGATGGGCGCTTCTCGGAGCTACATCGTCGGCGAAATTGAACGAGAAGCGCTCGTCATCAGCGCCCTGGGCTTGTTGGTCGGTTTTGCGCTGGCGGCTCTGGCGGGCTTTTTTATTCATAAGGCTTCGGGACTAATTTTTGAATTCAGTGGATGGTGGGCCCTGACCGCTGCCGCAATTGGACTGTTAGGCGGCGCGCTGGGCGCGTTTTATCCAGCGGCGCGCGCGGCCAATTTAGATCCGGTAAACGCCTTGGCCTACGAATAGAAACCCGAGGGACATCAGGGTCAGAGTTCAGGCTTCAGCTTGCGTCTTAACCTGGAGGAGGAGGACAACCTAAAGGTTGAACTCTGAACGCTGTTAACAGGTTGAACGAAAAATACCAACTGACGGATTGACACCACAAATGGACAGTTTTAATAACTAATCCTGATTTGCAATGGCAACGATTCTAAAAGCTGAGAACCTGGAAAAAATTTATCGCGTGGGCAAAGTTGACGTGCCGGCGTTGCGCGGTGTCTCTCTGGCCGCGCAGGAAGGCGAGTTCGTCGCCGTCATGGGACCGTCCGGCTGCGGCAAATCGACAATGCTGCATTTGCTGGGAGGTCTGTTGACCCCGACGAGGGGACGCATCGTCGTAGATGGCGAAGATTTGACCGCAGCTTCAGACGCCAGGCGCACCGATATTCGCCGGCGCAAGATCGGATTTGTGTTTCAGCGTTTCAACCTATTTCCCACTTTGACTGCGGAAGGCAATCTGCGTCTGGCAGAGCGCATTCACGGGAACGGTGCGGACGATCCTGCTCGAAGACGCGAAATTCTGCGGATGCTACGTTTGGAAGACAAGATGCATCACAAACCTCTGGAGCTTTCGGGTGGCGAACAACAGCGCGTGGCCCTGGCGCGGGCAGTCGTCAATCGGCCGGCGATCGTTTTGGCTGACGAGCCAACTGGTAATTTGGATTCAGAGAATTCCGCGCTGGTCCTCAAGATGTTTCGCGAATTAAATGATCGTTTCAATCAAACCATCATCATGATTACTCACAATCCTGAAGCAGCCGCTGCCTGCCAACGTGTCATCCAAATGCGTGATGGCCATATTGTCTGAAAAGCAATCGCGTTCCGAGCAATGAAGAAGTGAAAAGTCGCGCACCGGGAGTTGAGAGTTCAAGCTTTAGCTTGCAGTTTCGTGAACAGCCAACCTAAAGGTTGATGAACTCTGAACCTTGGAACTGCGTTTGCTTACTCGACAAACGCCTTGACTCGGGCTATAAATCGCGGGGACCCGGACTCGAATCATGAACTTTCTGCGGACCATAGGAAAAAAGATTCTATTCTGGACGTATCCGCGCACTTCTTGGCAGTGGGATGTGCTATGCGTTTTGATTCTGGTTTTCATATTTCTTACGCCGAAAAGCTGGTTCGAAAACACAGCTTATAAGCGCAGCCACGCGGCTCAAACAACTGTCGTTATCAGCACCGATGTCGTTGCCAATCAAACAGATAGGGGCGAAATCGAACGTCGCGCGAGGCAAGCCGCAGGCCGCAACGACGGACAGGTCGTCGCAGTCAGGGAGCGGCGCGACGGCTCAGGCAAGCTCACCGCATATGAGGTTGACATTCGGTGATCATGCTTTATAATCTCCCAGCATAATTCGTCTTGAGGCGCTGCATCGGAAAGCGTACTCAGGCATATTCATGGGGCCCGCAGGGGCCTTACGTTTTAGTGAGGAGCTATTATGAAGAAAATATTTTCCCTCGGCTTGGTCATGGGACTTTTGGCAGTCCTGACAGTTGCTTCTGTTCATAAGACCAGCGCGCAGACCGCAGGGTTGGTCAGTTCTACTCTGAGTCGGATGGACCGCGCCAAGCACAGCCTTAAAACACTGCGCGCCGACATCACTATGGAGAAGTACAACGCGCAGCTTCACGACAAGGATACTTTCCAGGGCATCGTGCTGTACATTCCTGGCCTGGCGGGCAACGCATTTGTCCGACTCGAGTGGACTAAACCGCAGCATGAGACTTTGGTCGTGGCTAATGGCAATTACACGCTTTACCGGCCGCGGCTGAGCATGGCTTATGTCGGTAAGACCGGCTCGATTAAGAGCCAAAAGGATAGTGACGTCCTGGAGCTGATGAGCATGTCGGCGGCGCAACTGCGCACCAAGTTCGGCGAGTTTCAGGATACGCGCGAGGAAACACTCTGGGGCGGAGTACATACGACACACTTCACAGCGGTTCCTAAAACGGCCGCGAGTTACAAGTATATTGAGGTCTGGGTTGATGACTCCGGCATGCCCGTACAGACGAAGATGGTCGAGAATAACGATGACTCGACCACTGTGCGCTTGAGCAATGTGGAAAAGAACCAAACGATTCCCATGGATCAGTTCACGCTCAAGCTGGATTCAAGTGTGAAACGAGTCAAGGGCTGAGCTCAGCCGCTGGGATGGGTTCGATGAAGGGCTTCGGGAAACTGAAGCCCTTTTTCTGTCAGAACCGCCTGCGGTAGCAGGCGGTTGATCTCTGAATGGTGGCTCTCGATGATTAAAGTTCAACCGCCCGCTACCGCAGGCGGTTCTGACCAGATGCTTGCGTTCCGGCAAGGCTCGGCATATTCTTTTGAACTCAAACGCACACGCTAAGTTTTTCAATGCGAACCAGCACCTTTCTCAAGTGGAAACTACGCCAAGGCGCTTTCATTGCGCGGGCGCTCGCCTCGACTAACCACGTCGTGCTGGCGCACATCATTCCGATGCGTCGCTGCAATCTAGCCTGCGGTTATTGCAACGAATACGATCACAATTCAAAGCCGGTGCCGCTTGAGGTGATGAAGAGCCGCATAGACAAACTCGCCGAACTGGGCACCTCGATCGTGACGATTTCCGGCGGCGAGCCAATGATGCACCCACAGCTTGACGATATTATTCGCCACATCCGCTCGCATGGAATCATCGCGGGGCTGATTTCCAATGGTTATTACTTCACACCTGATCGCATCAAGCGCTTGAACGAAGCGGGATTGGATTCGCTGCAAATCAGCATCGACAACGTCGAGCCGGACGAAGTATCTCGAAAGAGCCTGCGCGTACTCGACAAGAAACTGCGTTATCTGGCCGAGCATGCGGACTTTCACATCAACATCAATTCGGTCATCGGCGGCGGAATTAAAGACCCCGATGACGCGCTGACGGTTGCCACGCGCGCGGTCGAGCTGGGCTTCTCAACCACCGTAGGCGTGATTCACGATGAAGATGGACTGCTGAAGCCGCTCGGTGAAAAGGAAAAGCAGATCTTTCATCAAGTGAAGAAGCTTGGCAACAAAGATCACGCACGCTTGAATTGGTTTCAGGACAGCATAGCCGAGGGCAAACCTTACGAGTGGCGCTGCCGCTCGGGCGCGCGGTACCTCTACATCTGCGAAGAGGGACTCGTGCACTGGTGCTCGCAACAGCGCGGCTATCCCGGAACCCCACTGGAAGATTACACGATGGAAGATTTCCACCGTGAATACAAGACCGAAAAGTGGTGCGCTCCGACCTGCACCATCCAATGCGTCCATCAGGTCGGCATCCTCGATAACTGGCGCGACCCGCAGATGTCTCCGGCGCAGATACGAAAGGAACAGAAGAAAAAAGAGAAAGAACGAGTAGGAGAAGCGCTGCGCGCCGAATAGCTCTATCTGATTCTTATGAGATACGGTAAACTCCCGTATGCCAGCGGTCTTACGAATTGGCAGATTTCAATTCTACTTTTTCAGCAACGAGCGCGGAGAGCCGCCGCATATTCATGTTAAGGCTGCCGAAGATCAAGCGAAGTTCTGGCTGAATCCGACGCAGTTGGCCTCGAATTACGGTTTTTCGAGTCGTGAAATTAATGAGCTTGAGCGATTGGTAGAGCAAAACGAGCCGCTCTTTTTGGAGGCTTGGAATGAGCACTTTAGTCAGCAGCGAAGCTAAGTTTCAAAGAGCCTATGTCCCAACGTCGGCACTGGCTAAGTCTGTTCGTTTTGACGAAGACATGATGCATGTCTCGCTTGCTGACGGGCGAGTGGTAAGCGTGACGGTCATCTGGTTTCCCTTGTTGCGCGACGCCAAGCCGGAACAAAGGGATAAGTATGAAATCGGAGGGGGCGGCACATCGCTGCATTGGCCTGAATTAGACGAGGATCTATCTATTGCTGGCCTTCTAGCTGGTGCTGATTGGCAATCGGCGTGAATACTTAAGAGAGGTCGCTAGACCGTCTCGTGAATATCACCCTTAACGGTATACAGAGTCACGGAACTCGATAAACCCAAACCTGAAAGTCGCCCAGCCATAATCACAATAGTCTCTCCCAAATCTACCAGGTTGGCCTGAAGCAGCGTCTGCTCTCCAATTTTCAGCAACCCTTCCGTGCTCCTAGATGTCGGCGTCAATACAGATTCAACGCCCCAAATCAGCGACAACTCGTTCATCACTTCGCGCGACGAGGTCAGCGCAATTATTCGCTGATCGGGTCGCAGTGACGACAAGCGGCGCGCCATCAAACCCGATTCAGTTAAGACTGCGATAAGGTGCGTGTTCATTTCGTCGGCAGCAAAGGCCGCCGCTTCGCACAACGCGCGGCTTACGTGACCGCTTTGCTTACCGACGAGCTTACTGAAAATGGATCGTTTTTCGCGACGAGTTTCAGCCGTCTCGATGATGCGTGCCATGGTGGCGACGGCCGCTATAGGGTATTGCCCAGTAGCCGTTTCTCCCGAAAGCATCAAGCAATCCGATCCGTCCCAGACCGCGTTGGCTACATCCGTGGCTTCTGCACGGGTAGGCCGTGGGTTAGCAACCATCGATTGCAGCATCTGGGTTGCCGTGATGACCACCTTCCCGGCTTCGTTTGCTTGATCGATGATTTGCTTCTGATACACCGGAACGAGTTCGACGCCCGTCTCCACGCCCAGATCACCGCGCGCTACCATCACGCCATCGGCAGCAGCGATAATCTCATCGAGATGGTCGATAGCTTCAGCTTTCTCGATTTTGGCGATCAAGGGCGCCCTACTGCCGGCGCTTTCGATCAACGTTTTTGCTTCCGTGCAATCAGCGCCACTGCGCACAAATGAGAGCGCGAAGTAATCGACCCCCTGTTGGGCCGCCCACTTGAGATCGGCGCGATCTTTTTCCGTGAGCGAAGGGATCGGCAGACTGATACCCGGCAGATTGATTCCTTTGCGCTCTCCGAGCACTCCGCCATTGATTACACTCGTGACGACATCCGTTTCGGTCGTGCTCTCAACTCGCAGTTCAATCGCGCCATCATCCAAAAGGATCCGCGCACCCGGAGACACATCTCGTGGCATGCCCGTGTAGTTGGTGGCGACCTGGGTGCTATCGCCTTCAATTTCGCGAGCAGTTATCGTGAATTGCTGATTCGCTTTCAATTCGACGGGTAGGTGGTCTTTAAGCGAGCGGGTGCGAATCTTTGGCCCCGAGAGATCAACCAGCACTGCCAGGGACCGGACCATCTTCTCGGCCGCGGCGCGCGCCAGGCGGATGTCGTTCGCTTTCTCTTCCAGCGTGCCGTGCGACATGTTGATGCGCACGCCGTCAGCACCTGCGGCCAGCAGGGCTTCGACGATCTGCGGATCGCGGCTTGACGGACCTAGGGTGATAAGTATTTTAGCTTTTCTCAAGACGGTTCTTGTCAGTACCAACTGCGTGAGCGGATCGTTCCCGTCAACTCAGAAACGGGATGACGGCTGGAACTCTTTGTGAATATTCCTCAAACTCTCTGCCGAAGGCTTCACGCAACAGTTTCTCTTCACTGCGTATACGGATGGCCGTGCCGATTGCGAATACCACAACCGCGATCAGCAATCCAATCCAATGACTTACCGCCAAACCGGTTGCTAGCAGCATGCCGAACATGCCCGTGTAAATCGGATTGCGCACGACACTATACGGACCTTCTTTAACCAATTTGTGTCCTTCAACCAGGCGCGCCGCCAGGCTCCATTGCTTTCCCAGCGCGCGAATGGCCGCGGAGCAGAACCAAACCGTCGTAATCGCCAAAACCATCGTCAGGACTGCTAACAGGATCTCGACCGACTTGCTCGCGGGAAAAATCGGGGTGAACCACTGACGGCGAACTGACCAAACGATTCCGTAGCTGAATCCCTGCAAAACGATGCCGGCGATCGAAGCACGCTCGCGTTTGCTTTCGGGTGCTGTCGGCGGCTTCTTGCGGGCCAAAAACAAGATCACGAATGCAAACCACGACAACAACACGACTGCGAACGCCAGCGTGGGCCAAAAATCCAAATGGATGACCATAATTGTTTTAGCCGGATTCGAGGGGCCGCGACTTCTTTCATTCCAAACGATCTTCGATTGTTCGTCGCCGTCTCCCCATCAGCATTCCATGCGCCGTCAGAACAACAGGGCAAAGCATGTATGTCATCCCGGCCACACCTGCGAGTCTGCCGCCACCAATTGCGGCAATAGCAACTGACACACTTCCAATTCCGACATTGAGCGCGCTCTCCTGAATATCCACGCGTGTATCGAACGTCTCCAGCTCGTTAAGTTCGAGCGTTGCACCACAACGATACGCATGCCAGTAAAGAAGCACAAAAACTCCAAATACGGCGACGTAGCCGGCTCCGAAAATGATCATCAAGGTCGCGATCTGATCGGTACTCTCAACCATGCGCTCAACCGTTCCGTTCGGCAGTCTTAACTCTGCGCCGCCGCCGCTAAACAAGTTGACGATCAAAGTGAAGACAAACTTTAAGGGATAGACGTAGAAGAGAACTACGAACAAGAGAATGCCGTTAAGCACTATCGTTGCGTTGTCTTGCAGGCCGTATCGCCGAAAGAACTTGTACTGATTGAACCAGACGATAAAAAGCAGGGTGAAGGAAATCGCGAAAGCGCCGAAACCGCGCATCGCATACATCAACTCGGCGAAGGTCCGCGGGACCTCAAGCGACACGACCAGCAGCGTAATCGCGAATCCGAACACGGCATCGCTCAACCCTTCGGTACGCGAGACTTCATGGCTGCGCCAACGAAACTTCTTGTTGTCTCCGATACCTTTATCGATGAGCTTTTCGCGAAGCATGTTAATGAGAGAAACTCACTGCATTGTACTACTCAAGATTTGCTGCACTACGCGCTCCAACTCCCGTCCGTCTTGTTTGTCGTAACCGATGAAACGCTTCACAAGTTGGCCATCGCGATCAAAAACGAACGTCTGCGGTATGTTCTGATTGTCTTTCAGATAGGTGTCCACCAACTCGTCATCGGGAAAGCCAA
>WNFO01005311.1_pt1 | contig 11244 bp, 14 predicted proteins | sample 5400251 | NCBI WGS metagenome assembly WNFO01 (sample SAMN13153354, study PRJNA577476) | soil metagenome | isolation source: 100 cm saprolite under Madrone tree | place: USA:California | collected 2016-06-14 | reverse complement strand
GGCGTCAATGGTTTCCGGCAATCCCCGCCCCGTTCCCGGTGACCCGGCAACCTGCGCACGGAGCGAACCACAACCTAGCGTCACCATTACCATGACGAAAAAAATTGCGCGGCAAATTTTCAACGCTTCCTCCCAGACTCAACCCAAACTTCATTGATCCCAAACCTCACTGACCATCATTACGGCGCGGCTACTATCGACTCTGCGGCTGCGCTTGTAGTTTGATTCTTCTCGAACGGCCATTGTTTCATCGTTGCTGTCCAAACCAGAAACGCCAACACGCCCAGCACGATCTCCAGCAATCCCCATTTGCGCGCCGCGCCGGTATGCCAGAAGAGCCAGGCCCAGCCGATCATCGTCAATACCGCCGGCAATGGGTACAGCCACATTTTGAAGGGAAGCGGTTCCGTTCCCAATCTTTTGCGCAACAGCATCACGCCGACCGCTTGACCGATGAACTGTACGATCAGCCGCACCGCCAGGATTCCCGCGATGGAAGTTTCCAGATCGAGTTTGATGCTGAAGAAAAATGCCAGCGTGCCCAGCGCCAGCAATGAAATGTGCGGAAACTTTTTTGTCGGATGCAATCGTCCAAAAATCGGGAAAAAATTCCCATCGAGCGCCGCCGAATACGGTACCCGCGAATATCCCAGTAAAACGGAGAACACCGAAGCCAGCGCGATCCACAACACCATCCCCGTCGCCACGGACGCCGCCGTGTGTCCATAAAGCCGCTCCACAAACGTGCTGACGATGAATTTGGAATTTTGCGCTTCCCGCCACGGAATTACTCCCAAAATGCTCGTCTGCATCGCCATGTACAGCACGGTGATTCCAAGCACCGAGAGAAAAATCCCACGCGGAATGTTTTTTTCCGGCTCGCGAATCTCGCCACCCAAATTGCAAATGTTGTAGTAGCCCCAGTAGCTGTAAATTGTGCTGACCATCGCCGAACCAAGCCCTGCGAACCATAAAGGCGAAAATGAAAATGCGTTCGGCGGAAAATCGAACGCCATCTTGGCATTGAAGTGCGTCATCCCGCCCCAAATCAGCCATAGCAGCGTCGCGATCACTCCCGCCCATAACAGCAAAGAAATTTTTCCGATCGTCGTAATGCGCCGGTACAACAGGATTACCAGCAAAATCACCAGCCCACCCGAAACCGCCTTGGCTTCCCATTTCGAAAGCGGATGCAAGTAGCCCACGTAACGCGTGAATCCAATCGAAGCCGACGCAATGGAAAGCGGCGCTTGCACGAATGTCTGCCACACAAACAGGAACGCCATCAGGCGTCCCCAGCGCAGAGGTCCGTATGCCTCGCGCAAAAAAACATAGGAGCCGCCGGCTTTCGGCATCGCCGCGCCAAGTTCCGACCATACAAAGGCGTCAAGCGTCGCGAGCACCGCCCCGCCCAGCCACGCCAGCAACGCCTGCGGACCGCCCATTTCGCGGATCACGATCCCGCTCACCACAAACGGGCCGATCCCCACAATCTCGATCATGTTGAGCGCGACGGCTTCCTTCAGTCCCAGCCCGCGCTCTAGTTCCGGATTTTCGCTCGCTCCCATCGCGTCGCTGAGAATAGCAGTTGCCCGGTTGTCGGGCACCATTCAATTGCTCCCTTAGCGGGCACAATTCAATTGGCCATTTCACCATCGCGCCGGAACTGCGCGCGCCGCTTGCCCCTTTTCGCACCGCGAGCACGAAAAGAGCGTTCGTGTCGCCATAACGGCGTTAGAATTTCCTCGACCTCGGAATCGCGTCACCCTCTCCACCGAACGTTGCTTCACTTATAGTCTCCAGTCCTGTGCCCGGATTTCCCCTCCGTTGTGAACGCTTATGTGCCCGTCGAACGATTGCGTCGCCGCGCGAACCAGGACCACTTCTTCATGGGAGAACCATCTCTGCCGCCTATTTGCCTTCGGCCGGCAACTGACCTCTCCTCAGTCTGCTCACGATGTAGCGGTACCGGTCGCCGCCTCATTGACCTGTGCCCTCCCTCAATGAAATGATAGTGCTGCAAGGTTCAGGGATGTGTTTGTCACCGGGGATAGCCGGCGCTGGCTTGTCCAGCGGGCGCCAAACGATAGTTTTTTCTAAAAACGCGAATCGGTTTTACTTGAGGGTGACTGCAGGCAGTCGTATTGTGTGTGACCGCGAAGCGGCCGTACCCATGTGGCTGCGAAGCGGTCAGCGCGATACGTAACCGCCAGGCGGTCAACGCGCCAAGCGCTTCACGCATCTCAACTCAGCAGTTCACGTTTCGCGGTCACGGTGGACTTGTCTGGCTCAGCGGATTCCTGCTGCACGCCCATAGACATTACGGGTGCGAGTTCTACTTGCAATCCGCCAATATAACGGGTGCGGGCTCTACTTGGAGCCCGCCAATATAAAAGGGAGTTCTCATGAAGCGGTTTGGGGCAGTGTGGGTCGTTGCGTTCGGAGCGATTTTTTTATTCGCCGGATGCAATGATTACGGCAACACTTTTCAGGGAAACACTGGCGCAAGCCTCACTGCCATCTCGCCTTCCGTCATTAGTGCCGTGGGTCCGAGCGGTTCGGACCTCACCATCACCTTATTCGGTGGGCCATTCGTCAAACAAACGGTGGCTCAATGGAATGGCAAAAATCTCACCACGACTCCCACTCTCGATGCGAACAGCAATGTCCTGAATCTCAAGGCGGTTGTGCCGGCGGCGCTGATCGCCAATCCCGGTACGGCCAATGTCAACACTATAAGCCCGCATTCCGGCAGCCAGAACAACGGCCTCTCAAACACCCTTGCCTTCATCATCAATCCTCCGCCAAATCCTTTGCCTGTTCTCAGTTCCATTTCGCCCGCTTCCGCAAATCCGGGCAGTCCGAACGTCGCTCTCACTATCACCGGCAGCAGCTTCATTCCTTCTTCTGATCCCACGGGCGGTTCAACCGTAAACTGGAACGCTAACGGTTCGCAGACTGCCTTGACCACTTCTAGCGTCAGCGCCACACAGATTCAGGCCACCATTCCCGCCGCGCTGCTTACAATGCAGACCTGCGCGCTGGTTTCCGTTTTCAATCCTCCGGCCATTCCCACCGTTCCACCCAGCGGGATCGGCAATCCCTTCAGCGGTGGCGGCGGTACCAGCGGCAGCACGCCGGGTTTCGCCGTGTCCACCGACTCGGCGTTCATTACCAATTGCAATGCTCAGGGCGTTAACCCGAACGCAGCAAAAACCTCCGCCATCGCTCTTGCCGAAGAAACTCCCGCTCTGGGGCTTGATGGACGTTACGTCGCTTACACCGCCACACAAAACGGCCATGCGCAAATCTTTTTGCGTGACACCTGCACCGGCGCTTCTTCTGGTTGCCAGCCGCAAACCTCTTTGCTTTCCGCTTCGAATGACGGCACGCAAGGTAACGCCGACAGCAACACTCCGTCCGTCAGCACCGACGGACGCTTCGTGGCTTTCAGCTCCGCTGCCACTAATCTTGTCGCCAATCCTCCGTCGGGCCGCCAGATTTATCTGCGCGACACCTGCGCCGGCGCCGCCACGCAATGCACTCCACAAACAACTCTTATCTCCGCCGACGAGTCCGGTTTACTCTCCGGCAACGATAATTTACTGCCTTCTATCAGCTCTTCCGGCCGCTTTGTCGCGTTTCTTTCCGTAACGCCCTCAAAATATCCGGCGAAGTCCGCAGGCAATACCAACAGCGGTTACCGCCAGGTCTTCGTCCGTGATACGTGTTTTGGCGTCACCACTGCCTGCACTCCTGCAACCACGCGTATTTCACTCGTTCCTGGCGACGCTAGTTCCTTGCAATCCAAACCTGCCGGCCCGGCCATTTCCAGTTCCGCGCAAGCCGTCGCCGTCTCCAGCGCCGCCACTCCAACCCTTTTCACCCGTACTGTCCCCATCGACGACCGCGTCTTCCTGGCCCTAACCAACTCCACTCAAAAATAATTTCGTTTCGACCGGCCTTTTTTTGAACTTGTAACGGCCGCTCTTTAGACCGGTTCGTTTCCTATCTTTGCTTTCTTTAAACTGCAAAAACAAAAAAACGAGGCCGGCGCCAGCCTCGTTAAGCTTTGTGGTTAATCGCGTCATCCTGAGGACATCCCATAAGGATATCCGAAGGACCCCAACGTAAGACTTTGCTCCCGCGATTTTCTTCTCCGCCGCTACTTTCCCAGATACTTCTCCGGTATCGGATTCCCCGGCCGCTCCGCATCCCAATAAATCTCCACGCACCACCACCGTTGCCCATCATAAAAAAATTCCATGCTGTTGATCCCGCGATCGATCGGTTTCCCATCCTTCGTCTCGCGCGATTCATAGGTCGTATAGATGTGCGTCATCGCTCCAAACGAATCCGTCTTCCGGCTCAACTCGTGCTCGAAAAATCCGTGCCCCATAAAATAACTTCCCGCGCGGTCCGCATAATCCTTCGGAGTCATCACCGCCAGACTCGGTTTGCCGTCTTTTGGCATTCGAACCGCAATCAGCCGCGCATCCTTCGCAAACAATGAATTGAACCGGTTCCAGTCTCGCGCTCCCGGTGGCCCCGAAATCACATCATAAATAGCCGCCACAATCGCATCCAAACTCTGCACATCCTTCGGACTTGCTTCCGGCGTAGTAGGACTCGGCGATGTAGCACTCTGCGACGTCGCGCTTTGCGAAGCGGCCGTCGCCGGCGCTGCTTCCTTCTTCTCCTGCGCAACTCCGCGCGGCACGAATCCCATCTGCAGCAAACCCGCGAGCAGTATGCCCACTGAAACAATCCTCAATCGCAACATTCATTCCCTCCGTACTGATCTCTGGTCGTTGATCTCTGATCACCGCTTTCAATTGAACCGCACCTTCACATCCGGCCGCTTCTCCAACTGCACCGAATCAATAAACCGCACCTGCCGGTCATCCAAAGTCAAAATCATGGACTGCGTTCGAATCCCTTCGCCAAAGAATCTCACGCCGCGCAACAAATTCCCGTCCGTCACTCCAGTACACGCGAAAATCATTTTCTTTCCTGGAGCCAGATCCATCGTGTCGTAAATCCGTCTGGTATCCTTCACTCCCATTTTTTCCAGCCGCTCCGCATCTAGCGGTTTCGCAATCACCAACCGCCCCAGAATCTGCCCGTTTAGACACCGCAAAGCAGCCGCCGTTAGCACCCCTTCCGGAGCCCCGCCTGTCCCCATCACTGCATGCACACCGGTCCCCACCACCGCCGCCGAAATCCCCGCCGACAAATCACCATCTCCAATCAAACGAATTCGCGCCCCGGCTTTACGAATGTCTTCAATCAACTTTTCATGCCGTGGCCGGTCCAGCACAATAATCACCAGATCTTCCACGTCGCGATCCAGCCTTTTCGCAATCGCCTTCAAGTTGTCCGCCACCGGGGCATCCAGATCCACCGCGCCCTTGCACGACGGTCCCACCACAATCTTCTCCATGTACAAATCCGGCGCGTGCAGCAATCCGCCGCGTTCGCTCGCCGCCAGCACCGCAATCGAATTCGCGGCCCCGGTCGCGCACAAATTCGTTCCCTCCAACGGATCGACCGCAATATCCACCGCCGGAAAATTCAATTTCGGCGCGTGCGTAGCCAGCCCCACTTTTTCTCCGATGTATAGCATCGGCGCTTCATCCCGCTCCCCTTCACCGATCACGATCGTTCCGTCCATCTGCAGCGAATCCATGGTCTTCCGCATCGCTTCCACCGCAACTTCATCCGCGCGATGCCGGTCGCCAAACCCCATCGTGCGCGCCGCCGCAATCGCCCCGTTCTCCACCACCCGCAAAAATTCAAGACTCAGCTCTGCTTCCATCGCACTCTCCGTAACTTCGCCACTCTGCCGCTTTGCATTTTCTTTTTGATTTTGGGTGCCCCGCCCCTGGTTTCTAAGGGTGGGATCTTCGATCTATCCTATCCGACTCCACTCAGGTCAGGCGGGCTCAAGCTCGCAACATCCTAGTCCAATTGCCGTCACTCCGTCGACACCACAACGAAAATCGTATCGAACCTGTGCCCGTTCTCCGCGAAACTCAGCGTCTCTGAGTTATCATTTCCTTTTCTTCCTTCTGAGGAGCGCACCATGCCATCCACTCCATCCGACTTCCGCCGCATCGTCCTGAGCCTCCCGCAAGCCGAAGAGCGCAAGCACATGAACCACCCTGACTTCCGCGTCGCCGGAAAAATCTTTGCCACCCTCGCTTATCCCAACAAACAATTCGCCATGGTCAAACTCACTCCCATCCAGCAGGAAGATTTTGTGAAGTCATATCCCGCCGCTTTCAACCCAGTTACCGGCGCGTGGGGCCGCAAAGGCTGCACCAGCATTCTCCTCGCGAAAGCCGCCAAACCTACCATCAAAGCGGCCATCCTCGCCGCCTGGCGCAATCACGCACCCTCCGATGTTGCTTTGGGCTCGCTGCCGAAAGCCGCCGGCAAGGCGCGCTTATCGTACAGGCGCGCCTCTCCTAAACGTGCATAGCCGTTTAGGGCTTGGCCTGAATTCCGATGGATGCTCTTTCTCGAAACACTCTTGCCAGGTTGGCATTTTTTCAGCTGCTCGTTGGTGTTTTGCTTTTCTTGCCCGCTTGGACTCTTCATTTCTGGCAAGCCTGGCTCTTCTGGGCAGTCTTCACTGCTGCACAGCTCACCATCACACTTTATTTCCTTCGCACCGATCCGCATCTCATTCAGAACCGCCTCAAGGCCGGCCCTCGCGCCGAATCCCGCCCGGCTCAAAGACTTATCCTGTTTTTCGCCGTCATTCTTTCCCTGGCCATGATCATCTTGCCGGGATTCGACCATCGCTTCGGCTGGTCCGTAGTTCCCGTCCCATTGGTGCTTCTCGGCGACCTCGGAGTTCTCGTCGGCATGTCCGTTACATTTCTGGTTTTTCGTGCCAACACCCACGCCGCAGCGACGGTTAAGGTCGAGGAAAACCAGCAAGTTATCTCCACCGGCCTGTACGGCATCGTGCGCCATCCTATGTATCTTGGCGCACTGATTCTTTTCTTCGCCTCGCCGCTAGCCCTCGCCTCTTTCTGGACGCTTCTCTTCGTTCCTTTTCTTTTCGCCACCTTGGCCGCGCGCCTGCTCGACGAAGAGCGCTTCCTCCTCGCGAATCTCCCGGGCTACGCCGCCTATTGCGAAAGAGTCCGCTCCCATCTGATTCCGTTCATCTGGTAGCCCCGTCCTTTGCGCGGAAAGAGCACCATCCCCATCTCGGCGTTTGCCACGACCGGCGTGGTTTACAATAAACTCGATCAACGCAATCCGAAAGCATTGCTCATCATGGTCCGGCTTAACAACCTTCAGATTAGAACTGCGGCCTTGTACGACCGTGTTCCGTTGGCACACTTGCGTGCATGCCTCTGGCCCGAATCGTCTTGCGACGAACATACTCGCGAACTGACCGCGATCCTCGATGCCACGGCGCAACGCGTGCTGCCGTTAATCATTTTCGTCGCGGAAGAAACTGACGGCGCTCTTGTGGGATTTCTCGAAGCTGGCCTGCGATCGTGCGCGGACGGCTGCGACGTTTCCCGCCCCGTCGGTTATGTGGAAGGCTGGTTCGTCGAGGAACATCGGCGCGGCCAGGGCATCGGCAGGCAACTCTTGCGTGCCGCTGAAGATTGGGCTCGCGCACAGGGCTGCCGCGAGATGGCATCTGACGCTAGCATCGAAAACCAACTTTCCCAGCGCGTGCATGAAGCATCCGGCTTCACAGTCACTGCGCGCAGCATCCTCTATCGAAAATCTCTCTAACGCTTTCTTGTGGGCTGCGGCAGCACCTCGTCGGACCTAAGTCTTGCGAATCTTCGCGTTGGCGCCTGTCCCGACCAGGTCGGGGTGATCTCTGCGTCAAAATCCACCCGTCCCCAATAGTTCTCACCAGCCGCCTCTTCGCCTTGCACTCGTCCACTTTTGTACTCTTGTACTCTCTTCACGCCGCTCCTAACGGTGCTGGCTCGCCGACAAAACATTGCCATCCGGATCCTTGAACCACGCCACTTTGTCTCCGCCCGGCGTAGTCCAGATCCCGCGCTCCTTGTCTTGCACCCACGGATATTTTTCAGTCTCCACGCCTCGCTCCGCGAGCCACGTCACAACCGCTTCCACGTCGCCAACTTCCCACCCCAGCACCGTGCTCCGCAACGGCACAAAATCCGCCGCCTTCACAATACGAACTAAGTTTTCGCCCGCTCGCATGATCAACGCAAATGGCGTCAGCGCCACAAACGTAAATCCCAGCTTGCCCTCATAAAACGTCCGCGCCCCGTCATAATCCTTCGTCAACACAAATCCAACCATCTTCCCCGTAGTCAGCATGTTCCCTCTCTAGCCTCCGCGAAACTCTGGCAACTCCGCGCCTCAGTGTTATCTTCTAATCCGAAGTTTCTCTCGCTACTTACTACTCACGATTCACTACCCACTCGCAGCCCACTTGTACTCTTACACCCTTATACCTTTATACTTTCTTTTCTATGTTCGACGCTCACCGTTTCGCACTCTTCCTAGCCGCCGCTCTGCTCCTCGCCGTCACTCCCGGCCCCGGCATTTTCTACGTCCTCGCCCGCACCCTCGCCGGAGGCCGCCGCGAAGGTTTTCAATCTTCCATCGGCACATTCTTCGGCGGACTTTTCCACGTCTTCGCCGCCGCTCTCGGAGTCTCCGCCATCCTGGCCGCCTCCGCCGTAGCTTTCCACACCGTCAAGTACGCCGGCGCCGCCTACCTTATCTTCCTCGGCACAAAAATGATCCGCTCGCGCAACGTCCCACTCCCAGATCAAGCCGCCACACAAAACTCATCGCCCAACGCCAACGCTTTCCGTCAAGGCATCCTCACGGAAGCTCTAAATCCAAAAACCGCTCTCTTCTTCCTTTCCTTCATCCCGCAATTCATCGCGCCCGAACGCGGCCACATCTTTCTGCAATTCGCCACGCTAGGCATCCTCTCCGTCACCCTCAACACGGCCGCCGACCTGTTGGTCGTTTCTCTCGCGACGCCCCTCGAACGCAAACTCAGATCCAGCCCAACCTTCCGCGCACGCCAACGTACCGCCTCCGGCCTCGGCATGATCGGCCTCGGCGCGTACGTCGCCCTCGCCGAATCCAAATAAGTTTCCGGCCATCTCTGGAGGCAAGCATGAAATGGTTCAAGCTCAGCGAAGTTGGACCCAGCATCCTGCTCGCTGCTCTGCTCTTGCTTATCCTTCCGATCTCTTTCTCGCTTTCCGCGCAGGAGCAGGAACAAGGTGCACCAGCCAAGCACCGTCTGGCCTTGGTCGGTGGAACCATCTATTCCGCTCCATTTGAGCGGCCAATCACGAACGGCGTCGTTCTCATCGAGAACGGAAAAATCATCGCAGTAGGCGAAGAAGCAAAGCTGCAAATTCCGCCTGGCGTAGAGACGATCGATTGCACCGGCCGCGCCATCGTCGCAGGCTTCTGGAACAGCCACGTCCACTTCACCGAACCCAAATGGGAAAATGCCGCGAACCTCCCACCCACGCAGCTAACCAAACAGCTTCAGGAAATGCTGACGCGCTTTGGGTTTACGTCCGTAGCGGATACCGGCTCGCTTCTCTCAAACACGCTGGCCATTCGTGCACGAGTCGAATCGTCCGAAGTTCCTGGCGAGGGTGCCAATAAAGTCCTCGGCCCTCGTATCCTGACCGCCGGTTTTCCCCTCTTTCCCAAAGACGGTATTCCCTATTACCTGGTGGACACGCTCCCACCCGACATTTTGAAACTGCTTGACCAGCCCGCTACGCCGGAGGAAGCCGTGCGTGCCGTGGACGAGCACGTCGCGCAAGGCGCGGACATCATCAAGCTTTTCACGGTCTCTCCGGTCCACCGCGAGGGCAAATTTGTGTGGCGCCCGATGCCGCTCGCCATCGTGCAGGCCGCAACTGCCGAAGCTCACCGCAAAGGAAAACTTGTCTTCGCGCATCCTTCGACAGTTGAAGGCGCGGAACTTGTCGTTCGCGGTCACGTGGACGTGCTCGCCCACGCGGTTGAAGATCTCGAACATTGGGACGATTCGCTTGTCTCCCGCTTGAAAGCGGCAAACGTTTCGCTCATTCCGACCCTCACGCTATTCAGCGGCGAAAATGGTCCCGACGCCGCCCATGAAGGAATTCTTCGCGAGGTCAAAAGTTATTCCGACGCGGGCGGACAAATTCTCTTCGGCACCGACGTCGGCTATCTCACCGACTATCCATTGCTCACCAGAGAATTCGAACTGCTCCAACGCACCGGCCTGACCTTCGACCAAATCCTAGCCGCGCTGACCACCGCCCCCGCCGCCCGCTTCGGCTTTACTGCAACCACCGGCCGCGTAGCGGCAGGCCAAGACGCGGACTTGGTCGTCCTCAACGGTGATCCCGCGCGCGACATCAAAGCCTTTTTCCGTGTCGCATTAACGCTTCGCTCAGGAAACATCCTTTTTCGCGATCCAACCCTGCAAGCGATTCACAAATTCGCCCAAGTCCCTGCGAACATCGCCCCCACAACAATCGCAACTCGTCATCGTGAGTCCATACGAGAAGGATGGACGAAGGATCTCGACCTCAGCTTCCGCGAGAAGTAAAGAATCGCGCTCTAGCCGACGCACCGAGTCCCACTTGGTTACTTGATCATCCCTTACCGGGCGCTTGAATCCCTATCGCCTCTTAAATGAATACTCGCTGCTAGAATAATAAAGTCAGCACATTTATTGCCGGAGAACGAGAGTATTCTCCATGCAAGCTCTTTTGGTCCCATAGCTACGATAAGAGAGGGGTACCAACTGGTCGCACACGCAATAACAGCCGGTTAGCTTCGGCCGCGACTTACCATTCTCTACCCACTACTCCCTGAAGCCCTTACCAACCGGTCCGATACTCCCTCTTCAAGAAGTCGTTCGCGGCCGTCACATTCGTCACCCGCATATTCGCGCCGTCGTACTCGATCTTCTTCCCCGCGTGCAGCGCCACCACTCCCAGCAGCATCGTCTCGGTTAACCGCGCCGCATACTCAAACGGACAAGACGCATCCGCCTTACCCTGCGCCGCCGCCACCCAGTTCAACTCATGCTGCTGATTCGGGATGCGCGGCAATTTCTTTGCCGGCTCGCCAAAAGAATCGTGCAGCGATTTCGGCAGCAGCCGCGGATTCGCTCCATACGTTTCATGCAAAAGTTTTCCCTTGCTGCCAATCAGCAGCGCCCCGCCACCCTTGTTCAACTCCTCCTCGCCAAGC
>WNFO01005310.1_pt1 | contig 11244 bp, 6 predicted proteins | sample 5400251 | NCBI WGS metagenome assembly WNFO01 (sample SAMN13153354, study PRJNA577476) | soil metagenome | isolation source: 100 cm saprolite under Madrone tree | place: USA:California | collected 2016-06-14 | reverse complement strand
CGGAGTGGGACAGTAGCAGACTTCGACCCAGCGCACCGTCTCGTCGGCACAAACCCTCGCCTCATTCATGTTGCGCAGGTACTCGCCCTCGGCAACTGAGCCGGCGCCTAACGATCCGCGCTCAATTGCTTCCATCAGCAACTGCTGGCAACCAACTTTCACCCGCGCGCGCACCAGGTATCGCATGCTCTGTAGATGACCCTCCTCAAACAGCGGCCGCACGCCTGAATTTACCATTGAATCGGCTAAAATCGCGGCCGCCACCCATCCGGCCGCCCTGTTTTCTGATTTTCATCCTCTCCCTGCTTCTATTCCCCAGTTGAGAGCCACTTTCCGATTATCAGGCGCCCTCAGAACCAGGTCAGCAATTCCCGAGACGCAGACTCCCACCCATAGGAGAAGATAGCGTCAGTGGAACAGATTCCGGCTATGCGTTACGAGCTCTTACCGCGGCCCGCTCCAAATTCGAACGATCCCAGTTTCCAAGAATTGCTCCTGCTTCGTAGGTGCTCTGGCAAAACTCCAGCAATAATTGCCCGGGAGTATCCGACGATCGAACATCGTCATACATCAGAAAGAATTCGCTTTTCTCCGTACTATAGAAAGCCTTCGCGGGACGCACCCGGTGTTCCTTAAATCCCGCCGGTTCCGGCGCGGCATAGGCGTAGAAGGCCGCATCCTTCACGATCTCGCCATCGCCGGGCCAAAATCCCATGCTGATTACCTCGTGGGAGTAGGCTTCTTTGGTGATCGGGTCCGCGCCTGGGCGCTCCGGCGCACATCTCCCGGAAAAGCGCGTCACGGCCAGATCGAAACTGCCCCAGAAGAAATGGACGGGGCTGACCTTGCCAATGAATCGTGAGCGAAATTCCCAGAAAACGGTGTCCACGCTAACGAGAATTTGCCAGAAGCGATGCGCATATTCGCCATCGTATGCCGCATGACTCTCATCCAGATTGAATCGAACAGGGCGAGGCACTTCCACGGGCATGGGCCACACTTTCACCTCGATGCCGAGTGAATGCAACGCGTCCATCAGTTTCGAATAAAATTCCGCAACCGTACGGGGGACGAGGCGGAAAGCCCTGCTTTCCCCGAGGCTGGTGGCAATCTCCAAGGTGTGAGCGATGAAATCGAAGCTAACCTCAAAAACCCCCTTCTTATAGGGTATTGGTGAGGTCGTTAAACCGCGAGCGGTAACGTAGAGAGTCGATCCCCACCAATGGTTGATCTGCGGGCTAAGCGCTAGCCGGACTTTCCCAACGATTTGAGTCCACATGTGCAGGGTGGCATAGGTATCCTTCCATTCGGCGAGCGGAAGAGCCGGCCAGGAATCAGATTGTGTCATGCGAACTCCCTCCTGCTCGGAGCGCGTCACGCGTAGAATCGCCTCGAAGTTTGGCGCACCGAGACAGACTGCTTTCGTCCAAAACAGCAACCGAGTGAAAGTTTATATCATAGCCGTGGGCTGCGCAGATGGGCTTGGGATTTGAGCCACTTTCACGTCGGTCGCTCGGTCCCGAACCAATTGACCGCAATCCTCCGACCGTCTACCATCCTCGTTTCGCGCCGTGGCCATGCTCAACGAGACCATTGCTCACTACAAAATCCTCCGCAAGGTCGGCAGCGGCGGCATGGGCATCGTCTACGAAGCCGAAGACACCAAACTCGGCCGCCATGTGGCCCTGAAATTTCTCCCGGAAAACACGCGCCGCGATCCACAGTCTCTTGAGCGCTTCCTCCGCGAAGCCCGCGCCGCGTCCGCGCTGAATCATCCCGGCATTTGCATCATTCACGCCATCGAAGAGCATAATGGCCGGACCTTTATCGCCATGGAGCTGCTCGAGGGGCAAACCCTCGACAAATTGATCCCCCTCGGTTCCCTCCCGGTTCCGCGCACCATCGACATCGGCATCCAGCTCGCCGACGCCCTCGACGCCGCCCACAAAAAAGGCATCATCCACCGTGATATCAAACCTGCCAACATTTTCGTCACCGAGCGCAGCGCCGTCAAAATCCTCGATTTTGGCCTCGCCAAACTCCTCCCCGAGCACCACGCAAACCTCGCCGGCGAAACCCTCGACGATCCCGAGACTCTGCTCCTCACCAGTCCCGGCACCGCCGTCGGCACCATCTCTTACATGTCACCCGAACAAGCGCGCGGTGAAGAACTTGATGCTCGAAGCGACCTCTTCTCCCTCGGCGGCGTGCTCTACCAAATGGCTACCGGCAAGCAGCCTTTTCCTGGCGCTACCAGCGCCGTCGTCTTCGACAACATCTTGCACAACGCTCCGGTGGCTCCCGTCACCCTCAATCCCAACGTACCTGCCGAGTTCGAGCGCATCCTCAACAAAGCCCTCGAAAAAGATCGCGACGTCCGCTACCAGGTCGCCGCGGAATTGCGTGCCGACCTCAAGCGCCTGCAGCGTGAGATCGATTCCGGCAAAGTAGCTTCCGTTTCGTCTTCTTCTCCACGGGTCGTCACCCCGGAGCCTGTTCCGGGGCCCTCCACTGCAACGCCGCAGCCCCCACCTTCGCCCTCGGGTAGCTCCATCCTGATCGCTGCCGCCGGCAAGAACAAGCTCGGCACGGGCCTCGTGCTTGGAGCTGTTTCCCTCTTGCTCGTCGCCGCCGCCTTCGGCATCTACTCCCTCCTGCCCCACAAAAAGAATTTGCCCATCGAAGGAATGTCGATCGAAAATCTCACCAACAACGGTCACGTCGCTTTGGCCAGAATTTCACCTGACGGAAAATACCTGCTCCACGTCCTCGACGAGAATGGCCTGCAGTCCCTCTGGCTCCGCCACATTCCCACTGCCAGCAACACGCAGGTCGTCACGCCCGCCGCCACGCGCTACAGCGGCCTCACCTTCTCTCCCGACGGCAACTACATCTACTTCGTTCGACGCGACGACTCCGAGCAAGCTATCGCTTCCCTCTACGACGCTCCCATGCTTGGCGGAACTCCTCGTCTGCTCATCAAAGACGTCGACAGCCCCATCGCCTTTTCTCCCGATGGTCAGCACTTCGCCTACTTGCACCAGCACGGTGATTCCGCAGTGATCGATCTGAAGATCGCGCGGCGCGATGGCTCGTTCGAGGGCGATCTCTTCCACCACAAGAATGTTCTTACCGATAGCCTGACGCTTTCCTGGTCACCCGATGGCAAGACTATCGTGATCCCCATCGTCCAACCGACCTCTCAGGATATCGGCGGATTCCTTGCCGTGGATGCGGTCAGCGGTGAGATGAAACAAGTGGCTATCGCCAAAGATCGCATTTACAAGGAACCTGCATGGTTTCCAGACGGCAGCGCTCTGCTTGTCTCAGCCCAGACGGCTGCCACCGGCTTTCTTCGTGATCAGCTCGGTATCGTTTCCTATCCCGGCGGAGATTTTCATCTCTTGACCACCGATACCAACAGCTACGTTCATCCCAGCATTTCAGCGGACGGCCACAACATCGCCGCAAGTCAGTTGCAAGGAAAATTTGAAATTGCCATCGCTCCCGCTGGCTCGCCCGAAAAATTGACTCCCATAAAACTCCCTTCCAACCTGTCCACCTGGGGCTGGGATTGGACTCCGGATGCGCAGCTCCTAGTCGTCCAGGGTCCGGACATTCGCATGTTGAATCCGGCCGGAGGAGACCGCGTCGTTTTCTCCGAACCCCGCTATCCCATGGATCAGGTGACCTCCTGCGCGAACGGCCGTTACATTGTCTTTCGAACGCTCCGCCGGTCGGGCGGCGCGGAAGCGAATTTCTGGCGCGTCGATTCGAACGGCACGAACTTAACGCGCCTCACCCTCGGCCTAAACGAAGGCGTGCCCACTTGTTCCAATGACGGTAAGTGGTTGTATTACCTTGACGCCGCTGAAAACCATTTTCTCAAACGAATTCCCATCGAGGGTGGTTCGCCGGAAACGATCATCAAATCTCCTTCCGATCCCTACGCACTCTCCCCCGACGGCAAAACGGTCGCGGCCTTCGAAGTCCGCGAAGCGGACCACACGGCCATGCTTGTTTTGTATTCTCTCGTGGATGGGAAAAAATCGGCGTTCGAATTCGATCAGCGCGGCTTGCCCGGCCTCGCCTTCCTGCCTTCCGGAAAAGCCGTTGTCTACATGGTGCGCGAAAAAGGCGTGGATAATTTGTGGATCCAGCCGCTGGACGGAACTCCGCGCCGGCAACTGACGCATTTTACCGCGGAACGAATTGCCGGCTACGCGTTTTCGAAAGACGGCGCGCAGCTAGGGATCAAGCGCGGACACTCGGAATCGGACGCCGTGCTGCTGCACAATATTCCTCGCTAAGAATTCCGCATTGGCCTGCGATTCGCGCCACGCGTAACGCATTTTCAAAAAAACATTATTGAGCGGCTCCGCCGGGAGCGTTTGGTGTTGCCGGCACGTTGGCGTTGGCGCGGGCAAAATAGCCGCGGCGCGCGCGCACCTGGTAGCCCTTGTGTTCGGGCACTTCGATGCGGATCTTGTGGTAGCGGCCATCGAGGACGTAGTTCGTCGGAAGATAGGCGATGGAGTACTGATTGCGAAGTTCGTCGCCGATGTCCTGGAACGACTGATCGAGGTCGTCCACGTGATAGGGAAAAAACGCGCGGCCTCCGGTTTCCTCGGCCAGTTCCTGGAGAATCTTGTCGCCATCCGTGAGGTGATATTTGCGGTCGCCCATCTTGCTCGGATCGGTCTGCGACAGGGAAATCCATTGCGTGCTGGTGCTGATCGTGTAGATGACCACGCTGGTGCGCTGGGCCATTTCGATGGCGTCCGCGCGCGTGTGCGTCGATAAATTATCTTCGCCGTCGCTGATGAGAATCATGACGCGGCGCACCACGTCCGGCTGATCGCCCGGCGGGCGCGGCGGATGGCTCAGCTCTTTCACGCACGCTTCATAAATCGCGTCGTAGATTGCGGTTCCGCCGCCCGCGCGCGTCTTGGTGATCTGGTCGCGCAGCGCTCCTGCGTCGCCCGTGAAGCCCTGGACGATTTGCGGTTCGTCGTCGAAGGTCATCACAAAAGCTTCATCTTTATTGTGGCGCAGCACGCTGAACAGGAAATTGATCGAAGCGTCCTGCTCGAACTTGATGCGGTCGCGGATGCTGTTGGATGTGTCCAGCAGCATGCCGATGCGCAGAGGCAGATCGGACTGCCTGCTGAAATAACGGATTTCCTGCGGAGCCTTGTCGTCCCAAATCTTGAAGTCGCCCTTTTCCAGCTCGGGGACGAGTTTGTTGCGGCGGTTGAGCACGGTGAAAAGCACGTCGACAAGGTTGACCACCGTCTTGATCGTTTGATCGCTCTGCTGGACAGGTTCTTGCTTCGGTGCCGCTGACTGTGCCGGTGCGGCCGCTTGAGGTTTCGCGTCCGGTGAGGACGCCTGAGGCTTGTCCGGTGACGATTGCCGCGCCCGATCGGCGGGCGGGAGAAGCGACAGCGTCAACGCCAAGAAGATCGAAGTGATTGTCGGTCGCATTTGCATCGATTATAGGTACCCCGCCAGCGCAGCGTCAATTCGGCTCTGCGGTTCCCCCGCAGCGTCACTAAGTTTCTTCAAATAGTTGCGCAATTCACCCGGCAAAACAGCGCGAACTTCGATCCACGCACCCGTCCGGGGCTGCGCGAAGCCGAGCTTCGCGGCGTGCAGAAAATTACGCTCAAGAGGCGGCAGGGTGAGCCTTCCGATACGCATTTCCGAGGCCGCTCCGTAAAGCGCGTCGCCCACTACGGGGTGCTTCAGCGCGGAGAAGTGCACGCGAATCTGATGCGTGCGCCCGGTATGGAGTTGGACTTCCACCAGGGTGGTGCCGTCGATCTTGGCGAGAGCCTTCCAATCCGTGCGGGCCTCGCGTGGATTGGTGATGTCCGCTCCGTGCCAGGATTTGCGCAGCGTCGTCATGCGCGTGCGATGGATGGGGTCGCGCCCAATAGCCAGCTCGATTCGCCCGCTCTTTTCTCCGAGAACGCCCTGCACCAGCGCGATGTACGTTTTCTTGATGGCGCGCAGGCGAAAGGCTTCGCCGAGCTTGGCGTGAGCCGCGTCGTTCTTGGCCACAAGGATCACGCCCGAGGTTTCCTTGTCCAGCCGATGGACGATTCCCGGCCGCAACGGATCGCCGGACTGCGAAAGCGCTTGCCCGCGTCCCAGAAGCGCATTGACAAGCGTACCGGATACATTTCCAGCCCCCGCGTGAACGGTCATGCCCGCAGCCTTGTTGATGGCGATGACGTCATCGTCTTCGTAAAGCACATCGAGCGGAATCGCTTCCGCCGCCGCAAAGATAGCCGGCCGCTCGGTAACTTCGATAGAGATTTTTTGGCCGCTGCGAAGATGCTGCGCGCCTTTGCTTGCTGCTTTCCCATCGATAAGCACGAATCCGGACTTGATGAGTTCCTGAACGCGCGTCCGGCTAAGTTCGGGGCAGTGGGCCACAACGAAACGGTCGAGACGAGCGCCGGAATCGGTTGCGAAGACGACGAATTCTCGATGCGCGGCGGAATCGGGTGAAGGCACTGGAGGATTGTAGCAAGGGGGATGGGGTAAGGGCGGGGATAGAGGATCCGGAGCGAGGACCGGGAAAGTCAATGCTGCGCGCTTCAAAAACCGAAGCATGCAGCACCCGCTAGCGAAAGCCAGCCCCACCTTTTCTTCACAGACCTCAGAATGGTATGGGCCACCTGCGGTCGTGCGCGCAGACCAGAATGTTCCGCAAGAACGCGATGTCGAGTTACAAAGTAACGTTCGTTTTCATGATGAGCACGCATTTGCGTGCAGCAGTATTCTACTTGCATGACGGTCAATCAGGACCGGGTTTTCCAGTGGGGTCGACCTAGCGAGGCGAGGTCTGGCTGAATTGGCTGATTGGGCGTGAGCGGCCATCATAGAATGTGGGCGCGGAGGGGAGAACCATGCGCAAAGTCTTATTTTTTTTGTTGTTTTCTGCGGGAGTTTTGCCGGCGCATAGCGTGCAAGAACCGGCGCGGACTGCGAACGCGGATGTTTCCGGCCGATGGGTGGTGAACACGGACTTTTACGGGACGACGATTTACTTTCGGATGGAGCTGAAGCAGGAGGGAGAGAAGCTAAGCGGGAATTTTGATGGGGACAAGCTGGAGGGAACGCTCAAAGGCACCTCGATCTATTTTCTGGCCAAGGATGAACAGGGCGGGACGGACCAAGGCAAAGCCACGGTTCAAGGCGGGACCATCACCGGGACGGTGGTGTTTACGCACGCAGACGATGCCGCACATCCGGAGACGCACAAGTTCATGGCGCAACTCGTTCCGGCGCGGCGCGCGGAAGCGCCGCAGCGGCATGAATTTGTGCCGACAACTTTTTACCGGCAATTTTCAGCTGCGAACAAGCCGGTACTAACGATCTCGCCCGGCGACAGCGTGCATACGACTACAGTGGATGCAGGCGGGACGGATGAAAAGGGCGTGAAGCGAGTCCTGGGCGGGAATCCAGAGACTGGCCCGTTTTACGTGGAGACGGCCGCGCCGGGAGACACGCTGGTGGTGCACTTGGAGCGTGTGCGTCTGAACCGCGATTGGGCCGAGAGCGATGACTTTATCGTGGGCCGCGCGCTGGACAGCGATCTGGCGGTGAAGATGAAGGACGGAGGGAAGACGGTGCGCTGGCATCTGGACGCGGAACGCGGAGTGGCGACGCCGGAGAAACCGGGGGAGCATCTGACGAAATACTCTGTGCCGCTGCGGCCGATGCTGGGATGCGTGGCGGTGGCGCCAAACGTGGCGCAAGCGGCTCCGGGGACGGGGGACTCCGGGCGCTACGGAGGGAACATGGACTTTAACGAGATCGTGGAAGGCGCGACGGTTTATCTGCCGGTGAGCGTGCCAGGCGCGCTGTTGTATGTGGGCGATGGGCATGCAATGCAGGGTGATGGGGAGCTGAACGGCAACGCACTGGAAACGTCGATGGACGTGGAGTTCACAGTGGATGTGATCCCTGGGAAACGCATCATGGGGCCGCGCGTGGAGTCGGCAACGCACATCATGACGATGGGGCTGGACGGGTCGCTGGATGATGCGTTCCGCGGCGCGACGGCGAACATGGCGCAATGGCTGACGGAAGAGTACAAGCTGACGCCTTCCGAAGTAGCGCAGGTGCTGGGCACCTCGTCGGAATACAAGGTGAGCGAAGTGGCTGACCGCAACGCCGGGATCGTGCTGAAAATCAACAAGGAGCGGCTGAAGTCGCTGGCGAGCGCCGGGAAGTGACGCGGCTGTCGTTGCCATTCATTTCAAGAGAAAGAGAACGGGTCTCCCAAAAAAAATGCGTCGGGGCGCGAGAGACGCGGAAGGCCCGCCATCACAAGGAGGGTCGCGAAGGTTCAGGGGAACGCTGGGACCGGAAAAAACCGTTGATGGCAGAAAGCACCAAGAGGAGGCCGACGGAGAAGATCGGAGCCCAGGGGATCCAATTCCAGACGGGCCGATCGATCATGGCTACCGCGGGACTGGCGGGGTCATACAAGACAATCACCGGAACATTTTTGCTTCCCTCGATCGAGGTTCCCAGCCAATCCTGAAATTGGACGAAGCGTTCGTTGGTGTGGAATTCGACGATGGGCATATAGCCTGTCGAAGAAAATGATCCCGAGGAGCTGCGAAAATTCTCCTGCTTGTAGCCGACGATTCTTCCGGGCGCTCTCACACCTTCGCGAATCAGATGGAAATGCGCGTGGCCCATGAAATAGCCGAGGCCCAAAAGAAATAGTCCTGCGAGCACTTGCGGGATCCACGCGTAGCGGAGGATTTTTGCTTTGTTGCCGATCAACCGCGCCACGAGTTCTTCGGCAGAAGGCAAGACCTTGCCCCAATCGGAGGCGGCCGTAGCGAGTCACGCGCGCATCAGCCTCTGAGCGCCAATGTAGCATAGCAAGGCAACGCGGCGTTTTCACGGCTTCGAGATGTGTTCCTAAAAGCGAAGTGCAGCCGGCTTCGACTCAGCTTTTCACATCGACCCGGGCAGACTTCTAGCGTCTCTGTACTTCCCTCCACTCGCGCGTCGCGCGTCTTTGGAATAAGGGCCAAAGGCCCCACATAACCAGCCTCGGCCGGCATAAACGCCGCTCACCTATACAAAGCGCGCAGCTCGCTACAAGAGCACGGATAGACCCGCCGTCCGAGTCGTACCGTTGTACGACGCCGAGATCGTGGCGGAAGTTGAGAAGAGAACTATGGACGTGTTCACCGTGAAGGTCGCGCTGGTGGCTCCGGCCGGAATGAACACGCTGGAAGGCAGGCGGGCCGCGCCGTTGCTGCTGGAAAGCGCGACAGTCGCACCACCTGCGGGAGCTGGCGCGCTAAGTGTTACCGTGCCCGTGGAAGTTTGTAGGCCGCCAATTACGCTCGTCGGACTCAGTGTCAGCGACGAAAGTGTGGCCGGTGGAGGAGGCGTAGGCGCCACGGTGATCGAGGCCGTTCTTGTTACGCCACCGTAAGCTGCGGAGATGGTCACTGCAGTCAATGCGGCCACGGCGCTGGTGCTGACCGTGAACGTCGCACTGGTAGCTCCCGCCACAACCGTTACGCTGGAAGGCACTGTGGCTGCCGCCGTGTTACTGCTGGAGAGTGCGACTTGCGCTCCGCCCGCGGGTGCTGCTCCGCTCAACGTCACGGTGCCCGTGGAAAATTGTGCGCCTCCGACAACACTCGTTGGGTTCAGCGTCAGCGAGGAGAGAGTGGGGGCTGGAGGAGGCGCAGGTGCCACGGTGATCGAGGCCGTCCGGGTCACGCCTCCAAAGGCCGCGGAGATGGTGACTGCGGTCGATGCAGTCACGGCGCTGGTGCTGACCGTGAACGTCGCACTGGTGGCTCCGGCCGCAACCGTCACGCTGGCAGGCACCCTGGCGGCCGCCGTATTACTGCTGGCGAGCGCAACTTGCGCTCCGCCTGCGGGAGCTGCTCCGCTCAACGTCACCGTCCCGGTGGAGGATTGTGTGCCGCCAATAACGCTCGTCGGACTCAGCGTCAACGAGGAAAGGGAGAGGGCGGGAGAAATTGAAGACAGCTCGAAGATTATGACTGCGGGATTGGGATCGTTAAGAGAAACCGCCGCAAACTTCGAGGCGGAGATCATGTAGATGACAGCGTTGCCTCCTGTCCCGGAAGTGACCGTCATGGTTCCTCTACCATTTGTTGGCGATGAGGCTACCGAGTACGTGGCTTTAAACGTTGCGCCAGAGACCGGTCCGCCTGGGACACCGATATCCTCGGCACCGGTGATATTGCCCGTCGGGGTGGCACCATCCGCCGAGAACTCGCCGGAGAAGACGACCACCCCGAATGCCGCCGGGTAGGTCGCAAAGCCAGCATACGTGCCCTTCAGAGTGCCGTTGGTGAACGAACCGGCGGCCTGGGGTTCGCCGAACCCGAACAAGACATTGGGATCCGCGACGAAAAGGAAAATTTCATTCAAGTTCACCAGGTAGGCAACCAGGCTGAATCCTCCAACCGTAATAGATGCACGCCCGTTGCTGGCCACACCGTACGTCCCCGGCGCATTGGTGAAGGAATTGGGTGCCCTGCAGTAGTTCTCGTCGTAGGTCAGAGAAAAGGCACCGTTGCCGTTGGCAGTGAGCAAACCCGCGCCAGCTTTGGGCACACTGCCCGTTCCACCACCGCACACGGAGCGTCCGGTGAGGTAAATCACCATGTTGCCGTTCAGCGAAGCATTGGTGAAACCTCCCACGGGAATTTGCTGCTGCACCACGACGCCATTTAGCAGTGGGGTCGCAGTCGTGACCGCGTCACTCTCCATCACAAACAGCTTTCCTGAATTCACGATATAAAAGACGAAATTCAAGCTGTCGGGTGTTCCGCCAAACGTGAAGGCAAGGTTCATGCTGCCCCGCCCCGTAACAGTGTTGGACACGGTGTAATTCGCTGCCGTAAAGGTCATCGAATAATCGGTGCCATAGGCGTTGACGTCCCCAGCTGCGTTGGTGAGAGTGCCTGTCCCGTTCGATGTAAAACGACCCGCGATTGCAGCGCGATTATTTGCGTTATCGAAGCCGGCGGCACCAAACGCGTAGTCACCCGCTATTCTGGCCGTGCTGTATGCAGTCGCGTCCACTTTTTCCATGGTCCCCGAGCCGATCGTCCCTGTGCCTCCTGCGGCGTCCATCTCTATGAACTGGGCATTGCCATTGGCCATCATCGCGAAGGCAAGCCTTGCGCCGCCGGGGATATTCAAGCTCATCACGCC
>WNFO01012334.1_pt1 | contig 11245 bp, 11 predicted proteins | sample 5400251 | NCBI WGS metagenome assembly WNFO01 (sample SAMN13153354, study PRJNA577476) | soil metagenome | isolation source: 100 cm saprolite under Madrone tree | place: USA:California | collected 2016-06-14 | reverse complement strand
ATCACCGGTACCAGAAGGGTGAAGATCAGCAGCACCGGTGCGATCGCGCGCCGCAGCACCGCGAGCGTGCTCGCGACCTGCGGCGGAACGATGCGGATGGTGCCAACCGGTCCCCACCACAGCCGCAGCAATTCGACGACAATGCTGCCGCCGAATACCGCCGCAACAATGGCGGCAAGATCGCCGAACCTCGTCCAGTAGATCAACTGTCCGGCGGGTCCGGCCTCGGTGCGGATACCGATCATCAGCGAGAACAGCACCAGCGCGACCAGCGCGCTGATCAAGGCTTTCTTGAAGATGAAGGCGACGTCCGGGGCGCGCGAAGCGAGCGTCGGTTCGGGCACGGGTGCTGTCACGCCGGTGTCCGTCAAACTTTTTCAACTTCGGGTCGGCCCAACAGGCCGGTGGGAAGGAAAATCAGCACAATGATCAGAATCGAGAACGCCGCGACGTCCTTGTATTCGACCGAGAAATACGCCGACCACAGCGTCTCGATCAGCCCGATCAGGAGCCCGCCCAGCATCGCGCCGGGCAACGAGCCGATGCCGCCGAGCACCGCGGCGGTAAATGCCTTGATGCCGGCGACAAAGCCCATGAAGAAATCAACCAGGCCGTAATAGAGCAGGTACATCATGCCGGCGACGGAGGCGAGTGCGGCGCCAATGACAAACGTCATGGAGATGGTGCGGTCGACATCGACGCCGAGCAGCGCCGCCATGGTCTGGTCCTGCTCGCAGGCGCGCATGTCGCGGCCGAGCCGGGTCCGCGCCACCAGCCAGGTGAAGATCGCCAGCAGTACGATGGTGGTGACCACGACGATGATCTGCACATTGGACAGCCGCACAATGAAGCCGTCCCTGTCGAACAAGGTGTAGCCGCCGGTGATGATCGGCGGCACCGGTTTCACCCGCGCACCCTGGGCGATTTGCGAATAATTGGTCAGCACGAATGACATGCCGATCGCCGAGAGCATCGGCGCCAGCCGGAACGAATGCCGCAGCGGCCGGTAGGCGATGCGCTCCACGGTCCAGCCATAAAGCGCGGTGATCGCCATCGATACCAGAAGCACGATCAGCAGGATCACGGGAACCACGGTGAGGCCGATCGAGACCAAGATCAGGAAACTGATCAGCGCGATGAAGCCGCCGATCATGAAGATATCGCCGTGAGCGAAATTGATCATGCCGACGATGCCGTAGACCATGGTGTAGCCAATGGCGATCAGGCCATAGATCGAGCCGAGCACAATACCGTTGATGAGTTGCTGGGCGAAATAGTCCATGTGCTGCCGCTATTGTTTGCATGACGCGGCGATGGCCCCGGCAGCCGGAACGCCGCGTCGTTTCGTTTTCTAACAGTGGGAACCCGGTGCGGCAACAGCACGAATTGCGCCGCTGCATAGGTAGTTCAGTCTAGGGTTCCTTCGGCCACAGTTGGGACAGGCCATCGCCGTTCAAACCACCGCGACGGAACCGGCGTTTCCTGAAACCAATTGCTTTCTCCCGGGTTGATCGCTCCCGTTGCGTTCAACACGGACGTCACGTTCAGCAAGGGAGATCCCGATGTCGAACCAGAACCCAAATCCGGGCCAGCAGAATCAGAACCCGGGTCAGAAGCCGGGCCAGAAGCCGGGCCAGCAGCAGGGCGGCGGCCAGAAGCCCGGCCAGCAGCAGCAGGATCCCAACCGTCCGGGCCAGAAACCCAATCCGGGTCAGCAGACCGAGCGCTAGCCGGAACTGACATGAGCGAGAGAAGTAAGGTCCCGCCGCGAGGCGGGACTTTTCTCTTTGGGGATATCGCCAAAGCTCTTTTGAGTATCGCTAAAGCGCGTCACCCCCGGGCTTGGCTTGACCCGGGGGTCCATAGCTTCCAAGACTCCTTGGAAGAACTCTTTCGAAGAATGATGGATGGCCGGATCAAGTCCTGCCATGACACCGCGTCCGTCTCCAGCCAAGCCTCAATCGACGCTCTGAAAAGCTTCAGCCAGCATGGCCGCGAATGATCGCAGTACCGGCACGAAGCGTCTTCGCAATTCCGCGCTCCGAACGCGAGCGGATGCCGCGCTGACACTGACGGCGCCGATGATCTCGTGGTTTGCACCCGTCACCGGTACGGCCAGCGCGCGGAGGCCGAGTTCAAGCTCCTCGTCGCTGACGGCGTAACCTTTTTCGCGAACCGATCGAACCTCGGCCAACACCTCGGATGGTTTGGTCAGGGTGTGCGACGTCCGTCGCGCCAGTGGCTTTCGGCCGATGCGGCTGAGAATCTCCTGGTCCGGAAATTGGCTGAGGAGCACGCGGCCGGTAGCCGAACAATAGGCGGGAAGGCGGGCGCCGACGCGGACGCCGGTCGAGACGATATGCTCTGCTTCCGCGCGCGCGATGAACAGTGCCCCATCATCATCGAGTACCGCGAGCGAAACCGACTCAGCCAACGCGTCACGCGCGCGAGCGAGCAATGGCTGCGCCAATTGCGCGAACTGATCGCGTCTCGAGGCAACCCCTCCCAGCCTGCGAAGACGGGTCAAAGGGCGAAATTCCCGCCCGGAATGTTCGACATAGCCGAGTTCGGCCAGCGTGATGAGACACCGCCGAGCGGATGCGCGCGTCGCGCCCGCCGCTCGCGCAGCATCGGCGACGCTCATGACGGGATGAGCGGAAAACGCCTCGACAATCGCAAGCCCCTTGGCGAGGCCGCCCATTCCTTCGGCCTTGCGTGCGGGCCGTTCGGTGTTTTGCGGCATCAGGCTACCCTTGACAGCGGTTTGGAAACGGTCAAACCTGTTCGGATTAAAGCTATATGTTCGATATCCGAACACCTTCGGGTTTCGAAAGTCAACCGATCCGGCCAGCAGAGGCGTTTGATCATGGCGCAGCATCAAGAGATCCCGAACGGTGGGCAGGCCTGGCCGCAGGAAGGGCTGACGCGCGTGCCCTACCGGGTGTTCCAGACCGAAGAGGCCTACAAGTCGGAGCAGAAGCTCATCTTCCAGGGACCGAGCTGGCACTACCTCGCGCTTGAAGTGGAGGTTCCGGAGCCCGGCGATTTCCGCACCACGAAGGTTGGTGACACGCCGGTGATCGTCACCCGCGACGCCGATGGCGAGATCTACGCTTTCGAGAACCGCTGCGCGCATCGCGGCGCATTGATCTGTCTGGACAACCACGGCAAGGGCAAGAAGGACTTCAGCTGCGTCTATCACGCCTGGACCTACGACCGGCAGGGCAACCTGAAGGGCGTGGCGTTCAAGGACGGCGTCAAGGGAAAGGGCGGTATGCCCGACAGTTTCCGGATGGAGGACCATGGCCCGCGCAAACTGCGGATCGCCACGTTGAACGGTCTTATCTTTGGATCGTTCTCCGAAGACGTTGCTCCGATCGAGGAATATCTCGGGGAGGAAATTTCATCCCGCATCGAACGGGTGCTGGGAGGTCGAACCCCGGTTGATGCGGAATACGCCAAGCAGCAGCTGCGCTCGGAAAGCCAATACAAGCTCGCCGACCCCTCGCTTCTGCAAGGGTTCGACGAATATCACGACGGCGTCACGCTGCAGATATTATCGGTCTTTCCCACCTTCGTTCTGCAGCAAATTCAAAACGCGATCGCGGTCCGGCAGATCGTGCCGCGCGCCATCGACAAGACCGATCTGAACTGGACCTATATCGGATTCGCCGATGACACCGCCGAACAGCGATTGACCCGCGTCAAGCAGGGCAATCTCGTTGGGCCCGCGGGCTACATCTCCATGGAGGATGGCTGCGTCGGTGGTTTCGTTCAGCGCGGCATCGCCGGCGCATCGGATCAGGAGGCGGTTCTCGAAATGGGCGGCGGTGAGGCCCGCAGCAGCGAGAGCCGGGTTACGGAAGCTTCCGTTCGCGGATTCTGGAAGGCCTATCGCAGCAATATGGGCGTGTGAAAGCGGGACGGAAGCCATGATCGACAATGTGTATCAAATGATCGCCCGCGCCCAGGCCGAATACGCGCGATGCATCGACGACGACCGGCTGGAAGAGTGGCCCAATCATTTCCACGGACAATGTATCTACAGGGTCACGACAGCGGCCAACCACCGCGAAGGCCTGGAGGCTGGACTTATCTTCGCGAATTCGCGGGGCATGCTTGCCGATCGGGTTTCGGCGCTGCGCGAGGCAAACATTTACGAGCGTCAGGCGTACCGTCATATCCTGGGGCAGCCCTCGATACTTTTCGAACAGAACGACGAAGTGCGCAGCGAAACGCCGTTCCTGGTCACGCGAATCTTGCAGGACGGCGATACGGACATCTTTGCAACCGGGCGATATCTCGACCTCTACAAGATCGAGGACGGTCAGGTGAAGCTGAACGAGCGGACGGTGGTGTGCGACAGTTCGCGCATCGATACGCTGCTGGCGCTGCCGTTGTGACGCCTCCCGCCATTGCGTTGACCATTGGCGATCCGAACGGCATCGGGCCGGAGATCGCGATAAAGGCGGCCGCCAAACTTGCGCGCGAGGGCGGCGCGGCGGTCGTGCTGATTGGCGACGAGTTTGTCGTCCGGTCCTACGCGGAGTCCTGCGCGAAGGATTTTTCCATTCGGAAGTTCGACGGATCGACTGCGCGCGCTGGCGCCTTGCAGTTCCTGGCCGTCGATGCCTTGTCCCGGGAGGACTTCCGCCCGGGAACGCCGTTGGCCGCAGGCGGGCGGGCGACCGTCGACTATGTCGCGGCGGCGATGCGATTTGTGTCGGAGGGTCACGCTGCCGCGATCGTGGCCTGTCCGCATTCCGAGACCAACGTCAATGCAGCCGGCATCCCGTTCTCCGGTTATCCGGGCCTTCTCGCGCGGCTGATGAAGGTCCCGGAGGATGAGGTCTTCCTGATGCTGGTCGGCGGCGGTCTGCGGATCGTTCATGTCACGCTGCATGAGCGGTTACACGCGGCGCTGGCCCGGATCACGCCCGAGTTGGTGGAGCGCGCGGCGCGAACCGCCGAGGCCGCTCTGCAAAGGCTGCACATCAAGCGGCCGCGCATCGGACTGTTCGGCATCAATCCCCACGCCGGGGAAGGGGGGCTGTTCGGCGACGATGATGACCGGATCACCGTTCCGGCGGCGAGGCGTTTGCGGGAATCCGGTCTCGATGTCGAGGGACCGCTCGGCGCCGATCTCATGCTCGGCAGGCAGGGGTTCGATGCCTTTGTCGCGATGTACCACGATCAGGGACATATTCCGGTAAAACTGCTGGCCGGGCGCAATTCGGCGGCGCTCTCCATCGGGGCTGGGCTTTTGTTTTCAAGTGTCGGCCACGGCAGCGCCTTCGACATCGCGGGCCGCGGCGTCGCCGAGCCCGAGGCGGTGTTGCGATCCATCCAGCTGGTATGCGGAGCGTCTCGCCTCGACGACGCGGCGACAGCATGACGTTCACGGTTGCCGTTGACGCCAGCGATATCGAATTCCCCTGCGAGCCCGGCGAAACGGTTCTTGATGCGGCCGAGCGCGCCGGCTACGCGCTGCCCTATTCATGCCGGAAAGGCGTCTGCGCGACGTGCGAGGGCGACCTTCGCCGTGGCGAAGTCGCCGTGGGTTCAAGGCATTTCGCTGGTCCCAGCGATGACGTTCTGCTGTGCAAGGCCAGGCCCCGCTCAAATGTTCTTATTCATCCCCGGAGAATCCAGCGCCGCGACCCCGACGCCCGCAAGACGGTGACGGCCAAGGTCTATCGCATCCATCGGCCGGTCGAGGATGTCGCCATCCTGCACTTGCGTTTTCCGGCGGGCATTCGCGCAAAATTCCTGGCCGGGCAATATCTGCGCATCAACATGCCTGACGGCGACACCCGCAATTTTTCGATGGCCAACCCGCCGCACGAGAGCGACGGCGTGCAGTTGCATATCCGGCAGGTGCCGGGGGGACGTTTCTCGGAGGGGGTACTTGCCGGGCTCCGCCAAGGCGACACGCTCGACGTCGAATTGCCCTACGGGGATTTCCATCTGCGCCCGGATTCGGACAAGCCGGTTGTATGTCTCGCGACCGGAACCGGCTTCGCGCCGTTGAAGTCGATCGTCGAAGATCTGATCAAGCGTGGCAACAAACGTCCGGTGCACCTGTATTGGGGTGGCCGCCGTCAGCGCGATCTGTACCTGGCCGATCTGCCGCGGAAGTGGGCCGCGCGCGCGGGCTGGTTCAAGTTTATCCCGGTCCTGTCGGAACCCCACCCGGACTGGAACGGAGCCGTGGGCCTGGTCCATCACGCCGTGCTGAGGGATCTGACCGATTTGTCGGGGTGGGAGGTTTATGCCTGCGGCAACCCACTCATGATCCGCCATGCGCGACGCGATTTCCGGACGACGGCTGGTCTCTCCGACGGCGACTTCTTCGCAGATCCCTTCGTGGCCTCGGGAAACGATCCGGCGGTCCCTGGCTGAACCGCTCGCCCCGCGAAACAACAGCAAAAAATTCGAGGAAAAAACCGTGAGCAAGACCGAGGACGCGTTCGACGTTCCTGCCTTTATCAATTCCCGCCCCATCGGCGCAGTCCAGTACGGCATCGTTGTGCTTTGCGGGCTGGTGATGTTCCTGGACGGGCTGGATACCCAGGCCATCAGCTACATGGCGCCCATGATCTCAAAGGAGTGGGGACTTTCCCGGGAAGTGCTGGGACCGATCTTTTCCTCGGCGCTCACGGGTCTGATGTTCGGCTATCTGGTGCTGTCACCGCTGTCGGACAGGTTCGGGCATCGGCGGCTCATCCTCTTCAGCACGGTGGCGTTCGGGTTGCTGACGCTGGTGACGCTCGTCGCCACCAACGTGACCGAGCTGATCGTTCTGCGGTTTCTCACGGGCATCGCCTTGGGGGCTGCGATACCGAGTACGGTCGCTCTGACCACCGAATACATGCCCAGGCGTCTGAGGGCCACGTTCGTACTCGCCATTTATTGCGGCTTCTCACTGGGATTCGTCGCCGCGGGCGGATTGGCTGCATCGATGATTCCGCTTTATGGCTGGCGTTCGATGCTTTGGATCGGCGCGGTCACTCCGCTCGCGCTCGCGGTGCTGGTTTATGTCTTCCTGCCTGAATCGCTCGATTTTCTGGTCCGTACCCGGGCAAAACCCCACGGCATCTGGCGGATTGTCCGCAGGCTGGACCGGACGCTGCCGAGCGCAGGCCCGCAGCAATTCCTGACCGAAGTGGAAGCAAAAAGAAGCGCGGTCGGCAGTCTGTTCCAGTCGGGCAGGACCCTCGGGACGCTGGTGCTCTGGCTGGTGTTCGGTCTGAACCTCGCCGAATTCTACGCGCTGCAAAGCTGGTTGCCGACCATTTTGGCAGGGCATGGCTTTTCGCCGAACGCGGTCGCACTCGCCACCTCGATGACAACGATCGGTGGAATCGTCGCGGCTTTTGCGATCGGACCGGCAATGGACAAGCTTGGCGCTTACCGCTCGCTTGCGGTGGTTTATTTCGCCGGTGTGGTGTTTGTTGCCCTGATGGGGCCGGCCATTTCCGCTCCTGCAGGGGTCCTGATGGTCGCGGCATTCTGTGCGGGATTCTGTATCAGCGGCGGCCAAAAGAGCGTTATCGCCCTGGCGGCCATTTTTTATCCGGCGCCGATCCGCTCGACGGGAGTGGGCTGGGCGTTGGGGGTTGGCAGGCTCGGCGGGATCGGCGGCCCGCTGCTGATCGGGCTGTTGCTGGCTTACGAGCTCAGCGCGGCCAGTTTGTTCTACGCGGCGGCTGTCCCCATGCTGTTGGCAGGCATTCTGGTCGCGCTACTCGGCGTCAGGTACCGGGCTTCATAGACAACCGCTGGGAGAGTATTTCCAGGAATACAAATAAGTATCCAGTTACCTAATAATTTACGATTCCCGGCTTTTATCCAGGCCATCTCCTTGGGGAATCGAATGCTTAATCGGTTGAGCGCATCTGCACTTCTCAAAGCAGTCATCGGCCTGATGGCCGCCTGCGTGGTCGCGGTTCTCTCGGTAACCGGCTGGACCTCCTGGCAGCGGCTGCAGACGGCCGGCCGGATAACGGTTATCGCAGAAGCCTCGGCGAGCGCCTTCAAGGCGATGCATAATTTGCGCAACGACCGGCCAAGCACCAGCCGCCTGCTGACCAGTGATCAGGTCATCCAGCCCGACATGGCCAGCTATCTGCGCACCATCCGGGGTGACGAAATGCCGGCAATGCGGGCGACCATAGAACTGCTTCCCGCCATTGACTTCGCCGACAAGGAGACGCTGATCCCGGCGTTGTCGCGCCTGGTGCAGACGATGACAGCCTTGCATGCCGAGTCCTGGGAGGCGATGAGCCAGCCCAAGGCCTCCCGTCGTCCGGCCCTCCTCAAGGAATACATGGAGACCGCGGAGGTGCTGCTGCAGACGCTGGAGACGGTGTCTGCGCGGCTCGCCGCCGCCGTAAACCACAACGATCCCGTCATCGACCAGTTGCTGTCGATCAAACAGGCCGCCTGGCTGTTTCGCAGCATGTCGGGCGAAGCCTCGCTGCTGCTGGCGAGCGCACTCCCGGTCGGGCGCATGACGCCGGAGGCGCGGCAGAGCTACACCAAATTCGTCGGAGGCATTGAAGCCGCCTGGGCGGCGCTGGAGTTGGCTGCGGCGGGCAGCAAGCTGCCGTCCGGTCTGGTCGACGCGCTGGCGACGGCGAAGACCGCCAGCTTCGATCCTCAATATCTGGCCCTGCGCGACCGGATCGCGAACGCGCTGGTGGCTGGCGAAAAAGCCGAGATCAACGCAAGTCAATGGAGCCCGATCACGGTCGGGCGCATGGCAACCGCGGTGACTGTCGCCGAGAGCGCGCTCGAGCAGGCCAGGATCCGGGCTTCCGCGCAGTGGTCGGCGGCGCGGGAACAGCTTGTCTTGCAGCTGTCTCTGCTGGCCGGCGCTCTCGCGCTGGCATTGGGCAGCATGATGACGGTCAGTCATCGCGTGATCAATCCACTGCACGCCATTCGCGATGCCATGCTGAAGGTGGCGGCGGGCGATCTTTCAGTCGACGCCGGCTACGCCGAACGCCGTGACGAAATCGGAGCCCTCGCCGGCGCCCTCGGCGTGTTCAAGCAGCAGGCAATTGAGAAAGCGCGCATCGAGCAGCAGGAGCGGGACCGCAATCTCGGGGCTGCGGCAAGACAGCGAGCCATCGAAGCCCATATTGCCGCTTTCGAAGCCCAGATACGGCAGGCGCTCAATGCCTTGGACACCGCATCCGATCAGATGCGGACGACCTCGGATGACATGTCGATGGTATCCAGCCAGACCAATGCGCAGGTTCATCAGGCCGCGAGAGCTTCGGGGGAAGCCTCGAACAATGTGCAGAATGTCGCCTCCGCATCGGAGGAGTTGAGCGCGTCGATCAGCGATATCAGCCGGCAGGTGACGCATGCCGCAGGTATTGCCAGTCGCGCCGTCGATATGGCACGGCAGACCGACGACACCGTTCAGGGACTTTCCAAAACGGCAAGCCGAATCGGCGAAGTGGTTGGCCTGATCAACGAAATCGCCTCGCAAACAAACCTTCTGGCATTGAATGCAACCATCGAGGCCGCGCGCGCGGGCGACGCCGGCAAGGGATTTGCCGTGGTTGCATCCGAGGTCAAATCGCTCGCCGGCCAGACCGCAAAGGCGACCGAAGAAATATCGGAACAAATCGCGGCTGTTCAGAAGGTTGCCATGGAGGCCATCCAGGCCATCAAGGGAATCGGCGGAATCATCGGCGAGGTGAACGAAGTTGCCTCCGCGATTGCCGCTGCGGTCGAACAGCAGGGCGCAGCGACCCTGGAAATTACCCGCAGCACGCAGCAGGCGGCCCAGGGCACCAAGGCCGTTTCCGACAACATAGAGGGCGTCAGCGTCGGTGCGGATGCCGCCGGCGCCGCGGCGCTGAATGTGAAATCCGCCGCCGGCGTGTTGGGTTCCCAGGCCCAGCAGTTGCGCAGCCAGGTCGACGAATTCCTTGGAAAAATACGCGTTGCCTGATCGCGGTTTTGGCGGGACAGGGGGTCCCGGGTCGAATTCGGGCTATTTCCCACGGTCGTCCCGCCGTTAAGGTAAACAAAAGGTTTAAATTGCCCCTTGCAATTTAACCTAGTTAGCTCGCCCGCGAAGCCGCCGCTCGCATTCGGAGCACAGCGGACAAGCGGGAAGCGACATGTCCACGAACTGGCGAATCAGCTCATTCAATGGCGCACTGCTGGCGGCCTACTTTATCCCGACCTGGACCATCGTCGCCTTCAGAATCGTGATTTCGCCGATCCAGGGCCTCTACGAGCGGCCCAATGTATCGGTCGCCCTGTTCATCAGCGATCATCTGCAACTGTCGGCGATGACCACGGTCCGCTTCGCGTGGCTGCTGGCATTCAGCAAGCTCACGGTGGTCGCGTTTTTTGTTATTTTCCTGGTCTTCATTGCCCGCGCCTCGATCCGCAAGGCCGGCGGCTGCGACGAGGCGCTGGCCATGGCGCTGGCGATCGGCAGCGTCATTAGCTTTGTCAGCATGCTGCTCGCATCGCAGGTCGGCGAGAGCGCGGCCGTCAAGCTGCATGCGACGGAACTGTTGCTGCTGCTCGGCACCGCGATCGTGCTGCTGCTCGAACGTCCGGCAGACCCGCAGACCGATGCCGGCGCGGCATCCGACGATCTATCCCTTCAGCAGTCCCAACTCCTGAATAATCGCTGAGGCCTCCTTGACGGCGTGGTTGGCAGCGGGCACGCCGCAATAGATCGCCTGCTGCAGGATGATCTCCTTGACGTCATCGGGCGTGAAACCGCCCTCCGTCAGCGCCGCGCGAACGTGCAGGCGAAATTCATCCCATTGACAAAGCCCAAGCAGGGTTCCGATCACCAGCACGCGGCGGGTGCGCTCGTCGAAATGCGGTCGGGTCCAGATGTCCGCCCACGCATGGCGCGTGATTAGATCGATGAAGTCGGCGTTGAAGGAATTGGTGTTGGCGGCGGATTTGTCGACCCAGGCATTGCCGAGCACCTTGCGGCGCTGCGCCATGCCGGCGTCGCGGCGTTGTTGATCGTCCATGTACTCCCCCCGATTGTCGTTGTGACTAGCGTTGCGTCAGGAAACCGACCACGGCGTCGGTAAAAGCGTGCGGCTGTTCGACATTGGAAATATGCGCGGCGTCGAGAATGGTGAGGCTGGCGCCGGGAATCTGGCTGCGGATGTACTCGCCGGCCGCGACCGGCGTCGCCACGTCGTGGCGGCCGGCGATCACCAGCGTCGGGCTTTTGATCCTGGGCAAG
>WNFO01005307.1_pt1 | contig 11245 bp, 9 predicted proteins | sample 5400251 | NCBI WGS metagenome assembly WNFO01 (sample SAMN13153354, study PRJNA577476) | soil metagenome | isolation source: 100 cm saprolite under Madrone tree | place: USA:California | collected 2016-06-14 | reverse complement strand
AGGGAGTCGCCCTATGTTGTTAAACACTTCTCATACGAACAGACAACGCTTCAGTCCAATCGACTTAGCGTCATCCCCGAGGATCGCTCAAGCGCCTCAAAGAGACTTGTCACCAGACGACCCTGTAGTGTCGTAACACTAAGACGGCAAGTTGAGTCTCCTGTCTACATAGCAGAAAACCCACAATCTACTGTCTTCTCAACTTCTCTCTCCCCGCCTGCTTCCCTTCCCTTCATAACGGGTCTTGTGACGCACTGCAAGGCGGTAACCATTGCTCTATAAGCATCCTAGGAGAGGCGCTCTCCTAGCTCGACTCTGAAATGCTTCACGTCCAAACTAGCGCCCATATATCCCAAATAGGCATACCGAACGCCACAGACGCCCATCTATCCCGATTAGGACGTACCGAATCACATGCCCACGTGACCACCTTAGGGCCGGCTTCACCTCAACTTCACAACGTACAGAGGGATCACGTGACCTCTTCAGGGCAGGCAATACTTCCGACTTAGCTTTACAAGTCTAAAGTCGCGGCGGTGACAGGTTGTCTCTAGTATCTAGCTCAGATCCCCTTGAATCCACTTGCCAGACCCACAATGTTACTGTTGGTGTCATTGGCCCTTATCCTCTTATTGCCAATCTAAGACATGTGCAAGTCTTAGCTGAATCTCTTGAGATATTCCATCTCTGAGATCCCCAAAACCCAAACAAATCGTCTTGTCACTGAAATACAATACACCGCTACCTGTCCGGTGACATTGGGTGTCCAGCCATGGGGTGGTTGTGGATTAGGGTCATCAGGTTTCTTTTTGATGATTCAGGAAGTGTTGATAGGTGAGCAGTGTTGACAAAGAGTTTTGGTTCAAGGAGTGTTTGGTCTTAGTTGTCATTTTCTCCTTGATTGGTGTTTGGTGGGTGTGACAGTTCATCGGCTGGTGTGTTGATCTTTCTAGAGATATGTTTGATGATAAAGTCATACTCTTGGAGGTCTGCATGCCATCGTGCTGTATGATGGTTTAGTTTTTGTGGGGATTTCCAGTATTGAAGGTTAGCATGGTCGGTGAGGATGGTGAATGGGGTTTTTGTCCATTCTAGGTAGTGTTGCCAATAAGTGAGTGCTTTCATGATAGCCAGAAGTTCTTGTTCATAGATGTTGTAGTTTCGTTTGATAGGCGTAAAGGTGGCAGAGTAGTATGTGATTGGGTGTAATTTGGGTTTTTGGGAGGTGACTGTGTGGTGTTCACCCTCTTGCGAGAGTATGGTGCCCACACCATATGCCAATGCATCTGTTTGGAGGAAGAATGGCTTTTTGAAGTCGGGTTGTGTGAGGATGGGGCATGAGCACATGCATGTTTTCAACTCTTCGAAGGCTTTATGTTGTCATTTGGTCCATTCCCAGATGACGGCTTTCTTTGTGAGGTCCAGTAGTGGGCATGCAATCTTAGAATAACCTTGGACAAAATAGCAATAATAACCTGTGAAGCCAAGGAATTTGTGTATGTCTGTTGGTGTTTTAGGTGTTGGCCAGTTTGCGACACCTTTGAGCTTTTTGGGGTCCATTTGTATTTTACTGTTACCGACGATGACGCTGAGATAATCGATTTCTTTCTTCTTGAATTTGCATTTCTTGGGTTTTAGGTAAAGGTCATTTTGTTCTAGTTTGTGTAGCATGTGGTGGGTGTAGAGGTGGTGTCATTCAAGATGTTGTTGTTCAGTTTCATGTGATTCACACTTAGTGTGGATTGCAATATCATCCATGTAGACTGAAAGCCATCCTTGGGCCACTTTGGTGTGAAAGATGGTGTTCATCATCATTTGAAAGGTGGCTGGAGAGTTTGTGAGTCTGAAGAACATTACAGTTGGCTCGAATAAGCCTTCAGGTGTTAGGAAGGCTGCTTTCCATTCATCTCCTTCTTTGATCTGAATGTTGTAGCCCCAGCAGACATCTACCTTGGTAAATAGCATACATCCTCTCAGTCTGTCGATCACTTGTGGAATGAGGGGAGAGACATTTTGGTTGTGTTTTGTCCATTTATTGATTGGTCAGTAGTCTTGTACTGGTTGGAGTTTTCCATCCTTCTTTTTGACAAAGAAGAAGTTGGCTGCATACAGACTCCAAGATTCGTATATGGTCCCCCTTTTTAGGTGTTCTTGGACAAAGTTATGAACCTCTTGGATTTATTTTTGGTTTAGGGGTAGGAGGCATCCTGGCACCATAGAGGGGGCTCCTGGAAGCAGTTCGATGGCATGGTCCCATATGGTGTGTTTAGGAAGTCTCTGTGATTGTTCTTCACTAAAGACTTTACTGTGTTTTGCATATTCTTGGGGGATTTTTGCTGTATCTGTTTCCTGGGTGTTCCCTATAGTGGCTCTGCAGAGTAGGAGTTGTTCTATTTTCGTTGGTCAGGGTTTGTTGATAGCATGTGGTATGAATCGTGCTTTAGCCATGTTTGGGGCTCTAAACACAATAGGCAGCTGGGTATGGTTGATCCATCCCCTAAGTGGGTAAGGAAGAACCTCATATTGGTGGTAGTTGTTCCTGTTTGTATCACTAGGTCCATGTAAAACTGGAGTTGACCTGCTTTGTTTTCTGTACTGTCTACATTAAATAGTTTTCTTGCAAAGGGTAGCTTTTTGATTGGAAGGTTTAACCATTTTGTGTAGTTGAGATTGAGAAAATTTTTTGGTTGCTCCCAAGTCAAGGGGTGATATAGTTTCGGCTCTTTTGGCATTCAAATGGATAAAAACATGGACTGTCATTGACTTTCAAGCAGATATGTATACATTGGAATTGCTAGGCCTAATTAGTGCCGATCTAATTAGGCTGAGGGAAAATCCTGTTGGTCTCCTCCTCCCATTGTGATAGTGAGTTTCTCCCTATCTTGGGTGGATAGAGAGTTAAGCTGGGCTTGGAGCGTTTCTACCGGATCCTCTTCTATGATGTTGGCATCAGTGTAGTTTTGGCCATCATTGAAGTCAATTAGATTGGCTGTGCAATTGTATTGGTTATTTTGGCAGTGCTTTGGGCAGTTCCTGGTGAAGTGTCCTATTTCTCTGCATTGAAAGCAGGCATTTGATGAGTTCCCAGTAGTGGTAGCATTTCCTTGAGGATTGTATTGGGTTCAGTTCCCTTGATAACGGTTAGGGTTCCTTTGTCCATAGAAGTTGTTATTCTGGTAGTTTCCTCGGCCACGATAGTTTCCTTGTCCACAATTTGGTGCTCTGTTCCAGTCAATGTTTATGGGTACTGGGGTGTTATTCATCCATCGTGGGGCATTTGATGAGTTGTATTGGGGTGTGCTTCCCCAATTAGATGGTTGTGGATTATTTTGTCCTTGGGGGCATGGATTGTTCCATTGCAGCCACTGTTGTTGAGGGGCAAAGGTGCCAAAATTTTTGTTTCCTCCTCCAAAGATGTTTTTGAGGAGTACTTTTGATCGTACACTGGCAAGGGCTTTTTGAGAGTATTCTTGGTACGTGATGGGTGTTGGGTAGCACATTACATCTTCAGCGATGTCCCTTGGTAGTCCGGATAGGAATTGTTAATTCATTTCATGGGATTCTAGTTGATAAAGGGCTTTTCTGATGAGTTGTTCAAAATCAGAGATGTAGGAGTCTATGTAGGGGAACCTCATTTTTAGTTGGGTGAGGTCTTTCCTGGCCATTGAGTCTGCTTGAGTGTCCTGGAATCGATTGTGGAATCGTTGGCAGAATATACGCCAGATGTTGTCCATGTTACTCTGATCGTCAATTTGTTGGATCCATTGTAGCATTCCTCTAGTCCATTCTTTCACTTCTGGTCCCTGCATGAAGGTTAGTATGAGGGTGACCTTTTTCTTTGGGGAGTTGAAGCCTGCGACATCGTAGTTGAGGGTCAAGTATTTTTCTACTTCATTCATAAAAGTGTCGGCTTTTTCCCTTTGTCCTTTGAATAGGGGGGGGTCTTTTCCCATGGCTTTAACATTGGCTGCTGCTGTGATGGGTTGTAGTTGTGCTGGAGCACCAGCAGCAGGGCCTCCTCCTCCTGGGGATCCTCTGCCAGGTGGTCCTGGTGGTCCTCCTCCTGTTCCTCCTCCTCTTTCCCCCATGGTGACATTAAGAAGCTCTTCTAGTTCTGCTTTTATAAGGGGGTGTTGGGGAGCAACAGCAGTAGAGGTTTGCACTGTTGTTTGAGTGGTAGTCTGAGTCATGGTGGTCATGGTGAGTTGTGAAAGGTCACTCTTTGTGATGGCGAAGAATGGCATAGGGATGGTAGGTGTTTCAAGTGACAGGGGTTCCTTTAGTAGTGCTGGGCTGTTGTGGATAGTGATGTTTAAGGGGTCTTTTTCAGTTTCTGATTTGCTAGTTGGTGTGTCATGGGTGGTTTGCTTGAAGACCTCTATGTTGTAGTTGTGTATTCCAGGGAACAGTTCTGCTAGGTAGATGAGCTTGTCTTCTCCAGAGTTAGTGTATCTGATTTTGTGCCAGACTCCTTGATAGAGGCAAACTGGGGATTTTTCTTCTGGTAGGTCATCTGTTGCTGGCTGTATGTATGCTAGGAAGTATTTGCCTAGTGGGTTTCTTCTGTCTGTTCCTTTAATGAGGGTTACATGATAGTTTTGCCTGGCTTGTAGGATGTCAAGGCTTGATAAGAAGGTATGTGGTTCCTCTTGATGTTTTCTGGCTTTCCCTTTGTTTGTGGAAGCCATGGTGTAGATAGAACGTTGAGTCTAATGTCACCGCCACGACTTTAGACTTGGAAAGCTAAGTCAGAGTTCTGCTGGCCCTAAGGTAGTCACGTGACTTGTGAGCAGGATATGAAGTCAAGTTGGCACCAGCCCTAAAGTAGTCACATGGTCATGTGATTCGGTATGCCTGAAGTAGGTTAACTGGGCATTTGACTGAGAGGGTACATGTCTGAGTGTTTATAGATGAGCTAAGAGAGTGCCTCCCCTAGAGTGCTTATAGAGCAGTGGTTACTGCCTTGCAGTACATTGCAAGACCTGCTATGAAGAGAAGGGAAGCAGACAGAGAGGGAGAAGTTGAGAGACAAGTAGATTGTGGGTTTTCTGGGATAAGTAGACAGGAGACTCAACTTGCTGTCCTAGAGACAGCAAGGAGGACTATTTGTATCATACAAGACTGGGGTTTACTAAGCTATTTTCTGGGATCAGTAAGCGATTAGAGATGTGCTTTGTAAGTGGGATAACTGATGAGTAAGCAAAGGAGAACGATCAATAAGCAGTCTAAAGAACGTATTACTAAGACCCTACTATAGCTCTTCGTCATCACCTGAGCTGTCCTTGTTAGTAAGGTCTATGACAATAAGGCACACTTTGTGGCTGTGGTTATATGGACTGCTCTAGAGCATCCTAGCTTTAATTTCTCTCATTCCTTTAGTTTCCCTCTAGCTCTTATTACTTTCAATTTTGCTACTCATTTCTTAGTTTTTGGACTTCTCAGACAGTTTCTGGCTTGCTTGGGCACACTGCCTCAACTCCTTTTTAGACCTATTATATCTTAACAGAATTGCAATAGCCATACATGCATTGCTGTACATGTGTAACCCTTAACAATTCTTACATCACATGCCATTAATAGGCTGTATCACTTTATTAGGGCCATTCAAAGTTGCCACTTATTTTTTTGCTTATCCACATTACTGTCAGATCAGCAATAAGTGAGTATTAAGTAAGAATAATAGATGACATTTATTTGTCATCTATTATGCTTACTTAATACTCACTTATTGCTGATTTGACAGTAATGTGGATAAGCAAAAAAATAAGTGGCAACTTTGAATGACCCTATTGTGTTCTTATTGTTCTTGTTGGCTTTTTATCCATCTTGCTTATGTCAACCAGTCTTTCAAAAGAACTACCTGAATAGTAGGGCCCTGATGTATTTAAGCTAACCCTACAATGCAGAGCCCCTTTCCCCCTCTTTCTGTGTGCCAGCCATCTCAGGATACTTTCACTTCACTTTCTCTCTCTCTCTCTTTTTATCCTATCTCTCACCTCCTAAACTCACTTGCACATTCTATTCACACTATATTACTGACCTCCTGGTCCTCACTGGCCTTCACAGTCATCATGGCCCTTGTGGTCATCACTGTTACGACACTACAGGGTCGTCTGATGACAAGTCACTAGGAGGTGCTTGAGCAATCCTCAGGGAAGACACTGAGTCATATGGACTTGGTGTTGGTCGGGTGAGAAGTGTTCGGCGACTCTATGAGGGCTCTTGTAGTCGCATGCAGGTTTGCTTAAGGGTTCAATCCTTAAGTGGAGATAGAGGATAGAGATGAGAGGAGAAGGTTGTCTGGATTGCAGTACTGTGAACAAAGAACACTCTGGAGACATATCCTCGCAGAGGGGTCACCTTATATCCTACAGAGTGAGGCTATGTCATCATAGTAAAGTAGGTAGGTCATAATGGAGCGGAGAGCATCATTGTGGAGTGGAACGGGTCATGGTGGAGCGGAACGGGTCATCATGGAGCAGAATGGGTCATGGTGGAGCGGGACGGGTCATTATGGAGTGGAGCAAGTCATAGTGGAGCAGGAGTGGGTCATAGTGGAGCGGGTGCGTCATAGTAAGTAATACAGTGGACTGGTTCTGGAACTTACCCCAGTACAAGCTGTACAAGCTAGGCCTTCTAGGTGCCAGTTATGTCTTATCGTACAGTAAGGAAAAGGAAAAGAGTTCGTAACATTACCCCCCTTCTAAGGTCACTGTTCCACCAGCGAGCTAGTCAGTCCCAGGGGTGGCGTCCCAATGGTCATAATGGTCAAAGTCCCAATTGTCTGGGAGATCTCCCCACGATGGGGACTTGTCGTGGTTGCAGTGTGAGCGTCGCTCCTTGTCAGCCTTGTTGGCCTTGGCCTGATCCTTCAGGACTTGTGGGATGAAGCCATGGTGGGGTTCAGGGGTGATGAAAATGTCGGGCAACACCAAGGGTCGCACAGGTTGGCGGGCAGGCTGCTTGCCTTTGTTCTTTTGGATTCTTCCTGACTGTGCTCGGGTCGAGGAGGTCTGTGGTGGCGGGGGCCTTCGAAGACGTAGTTGGGTCCCGGGCTGTTTCTTCCTTGCTGGAGCCACCAGGGAATGGCCTGGTTGTTCTTGAAGGCATTGTAGAGGCATGTCCTGACCCGTGCTTTTACCAATCTGTTATGGACCCGCTTCTTGGCGTGGTACCACTGAGCCCAGTCTCGGCTCAACTCCCGGTCTTGCTCTTCAAGGTCCTTCTTGTCGAAGGCTGCCTTCCTTAGGCAGTAGACGTTGGCCTCTACCCCAACATCGTTGAGGTCTCACAGCTCTGCATCAATCAGAGTGCATAGGGCAAATCGTCCATTGAGCCAGTCGAGGTGGCCCTCACGTGAAGTTCCCAGTCAGTGGCTGGCCAAAGCCTTGAGAGGTTTGCTGTGTACGATTCTGTCTCGTCGAAAAATCCCGTAGACAGTAGGGTCACCCTGGGGATTAATTGCATAATGCACATATGGAGTGGTCCCCAGTGTGCCATCCTCATCGACCGTGCTAATTGCATACCGGTCACCGAAGTGTCGCGGATGCCAAACTTTACCATTAGGACCACATAGTCCCCCATCCAGCACCACTGTCCATCCGTCACACACTCGAGCCGGATTGTCTCCCGTATCTGCCTCCAGAGTGAGGCTGCGGACACTATGCCTGTAAGTGATGTTTGGAGGTGTGTAAGGAGTGGGAGGGCAATGTTGAAGAATATGTTGTCCTCCGTCGGGGTTTGGGTCGGATTGGCTTCCTCCATTATCGGACGAAGGGGGATGAGGATGCTTCTCATCACTTGCAACTCTGCTTGGGTGAGAGAGATGTCAGTTGTCGTGGTCTGATCCATAGGTTGTCATGAGTGATATGGAGAGGGAGTTGGTCTGTCTCTCATTGATGGGTGTTGGTTTATATGCTAATTGTTGGGCCAGCACTTGATTTCCTTTCCAGAATTCCGCAGTAAGCTGCAGAGCATGCACATCATCCGCAGCTTCCCAAGTGTCATGTGCATCAGAGTATCCTGTCCACCTGACTCAGTATTGGAGTCGCCTGGACCATCCAAAGCACCTTGCCCCTATGATTTGCTCCACTTCCCACTCTGGTTCGCCTTCGATGATGTCTGGGGGTGGCTCATAGTAGTTTGGTCCGTGCTCCTCCATTTCCTTATAAGGGGTGAGGAGCGCTGCATGGAAGATGTTGTGGATCTTCCATTGCTGCAGAATGCACAGCTGATAGACCACGTGTGAGAGTTTTTTTGTTATTTCAAAGGGTCCGTATCTCCTGGGGCTAAGTTTGGCGGTGGGGTGTGTCGTTTTGAGGTGGGTCACTTCTAGCCAGACCTTTTGTCCTTCTTCAAAGGGTTTGTACTTCATTGCCCTGATCGTTATTTGTTGGGCATGGGTTATTGCTTGCTGCATGGCTTGCCTCATGGCCCTGGTCTGGGTGAGCCTAGAGTCAATTGTGGGTGCTAGAGAGTGGGTTTTTCCTATGTGTGCATATGGTACGTGTCCCATGATTAGCTCGAAAGGGGATTTGCCCGTTGCTGCACTCAGCCATGTGTTGTGGGTATACTGGGCTAGTGGTAGCCACCTGGCCCAGTCCGTCTGTGCTCCATTCCCGAATATTCGGAGGTATTGCTCTAGCCACTGGTTGGTCCTTTCAGACTGACTGTCTGTCTGTGGGTGGTACACGGTGCTGATGTTTTGCTTAATGTGTAGGTTCCTGCAGAGTTCTCTCATCACGGTAGCTGTGAATTGGGGATCTTGGTCAGATATGACCTTTTGGGGGAGGCCATAGTGTGGGAAAACGTATTTGCCATAGAGTTCAGCGACTCCTATGGCGTCAATTGTTTCTTTGCATGGGATGAATATGGATCCCTTTGAGCAGTCGTGGTTGGTTATTGTCAGTATCGAGTCGTATCCCTCGGATGGTGGTAGCTTGGTGATGAAGTCTAGGGCTATGCATTTGAATGGCTGTGCTTCTGGGTTTGTCGCGATGGGGAATTGGGGCGGTTTAGGTCGCGTAGTGATGTTTTTGTGTGACTGGCAGAGGGCGCATCCTTTGACGTATTGGGTGGTGAAGTTTTTCATCCCGGGCCACCAGTAGTTTCTGTTTAGTAGGGTGAGGGTTTTGGCGGTTCCTGGGTGTCCCGTGGTATCTGAGGCATGTATGAGGTGTATTACCCCCTTCCTTAGAACGTTGTCTTCCACGACAACGAGTCTGTGGTCTTTGTACCATCCTTCAGGTGTTTTTGTTAATTGGTGTTTCTTTTCCCACGTGTATAGCGTGGGTTCATGGTCTCGTTGGGATTGGCAAACGTCTTCCTGCAAGGTTGCCAGGTTTACGATGTTGGTGAATAGGTGGTCTGGGAGGGCCATGACTTTTGAGTTATCTTCGGTCCCTTGGTCGTAGTCTGGGCGGCGAGAGAGGTGGTCAGCTTTGTTTGTCACCCCTGGTTGGTGTTTTAGGTGGACGTCGTAGTCCACCAGTTGTAATAGATAGCAGGCAATCCTCCTGTTGATTCATTGGGGGTGGTGCCAGTATTGGAGGTTGTTGTGGTCTGTGAGGACAATCACAGGGTGCGGGCTCCCGACGAGCAGGTGTCTCCAATTTTCAAGGCCACGGATAATAGCTAGGAACTCTCGGTCGTAGATGTTGTAGTTCCTTTCTGCTGGGTTGAATGTTTGGGAGTGGTATCCCACCAGTCTTTTTCATTTTGTCCCCTCATGTTCCTGGTATAGGATTGCTCTGGTGGCGAAGGCCGAAGCATCGACTTCCAATATGAATTGTTTGAGGGGGTCGGGTCAGTAAAGAATGGGGTCGTTGAGGGTGATGTCGATTAGTTTCTCGATGGCTTGGCTGTGTGCGTCTGTCCATAGGAAGTTTGTCCCTTTCTTTAGGAGGTTGGTGAGGGGTCACGCGATATGTGTGAAACCTGGGATGAATGGTCTTTGGTAACCTAGTATCCCCAGCATTGATTGCACTTGTTTTAGGGTACTGAGTTTTCGCGGCCAATTTCTCAGGCCTTTGACCTTGATAGGATCTATATGGATCCTTTCCCGGCTGATAACGACTCCTAGGTAGTCAACCTTTTCTTTTTCGAACTCGCATTTAGCGAGTCGGAGGAAGTAGGATTCTTCCTCTAATTTGTCCAGGACTTCGTGGATGATCTGTCGGTGGTGTGTTAAATCATCATTTGTGGTGATAAGAATGTCGTCCATATAGATGAATAGTTCGGTCAGGTAGCGCATCTTCATTTCTCTGAACATACAGTTCATGGTGCGTTGGAAGGTGGTGGGGGAGTTGGTTAGCCCAAAGAACATTACTTGGGGTTCGAACAGCCCCTTTGGCATTTTGAACGTGGCCTTCCATTTGTCCCCTTCTTTGATTTGGATGTTGTTGTACCCCCATCGTATATCAAATTTGGTAAAGAGAGATCGTCCTTGGAGTTGCTCCAGGATCGTCTTTATCAAGGGGAGGGGGTAATTGTCGCGGATTGTTTGTTTGTTGAGTTTTCAGTAATCCTGGATGGGTTGGAGCTTCCCATCCTTCTTTTTGATAAAGAAGAATGGGGAGGCATATGGAGAGCTTGACTCTTGGATGTATCCTTTGTGGAGGTGTTCTCCCAAGAATTCAGTTAGTTTTGCGTCCTAGTCATGGGATAGCAGGTAGATTTTGCAGTCCAAGACTGCCAGGGCGTTTTCTTTTAGGTTTATTGCGTGGTCTTCCTCTTGCTTTGGTGGGAATCTGTTGGCTTCTTCTTCGCTGAATACCTTGGTGTGTTGGAGGTATTCTTCGGGTATTTGTTCCGCAGTGGCGATCGTGGTGCTCCTTTGCCATGCCCATGCCTTTGGCCAGGGCATGGTAACCTTTCCCTTTTTCCAGTCAACCTGGGGGTTGAAGGTTTGTAGCCAAGGGTAGCTGAATATTATTTGGTCTTCTCCTAGGCTCGTCTTGTAAAAGCAGGTGGTGTGTCTCTGGTGTCCGCTCTGAATGGTCATTTCGCAGTATCGTTCAATTCGTCCTGCTTCGTTAGTTGTTCTGTCGACGTTGGTTAGTCGGATTGGTTGTTCTAGGGGTTTCATTTGGATTCCTAGTCGTCTGATGGTTCGGTGGTCGATGAAGTTGTCCATTGTGCCACTGTCTAGTAGGGCTTTTTCGACCGTGGACCATTTCGCACATACAGTAAATGGAACATTTATTTTCTGTATGTTATGGTACAAGTGATTCGGTTCCTTTGCTCT
>WNFO01005303.1_pt1 | contig 11247 bp, 10 predicted proteins | sample 5400251 | NCBI WGS metagenome assembly WNFO01 (sample SAMN13153354, study PRJNA577476) | soil metagenome | isolation source: 100 cm saprolite under Madrone tree | place: USA:California | collected 2016-06-14 | reverse complement strand
ATCTTGCGGCGTATCCGGCAAACCGCTGACGCGGTGACGCAGGCATCGCCCGACATTCTGGTGATCATCGACAGTCCGGATTTTACCCATCGGGTGGCAAGGCGCGTCCGCGCCCGCGATGCCTCGATCCCGATTGTCAATTATGTTTCGCCGTCGGTCTGGGCGTGGCGGCCTGGCCGCGCACGCGCGATGCTTCGCTATGTCGATCATGTCCTTGCCTTGCTGCCTTTCGAACCGGATGCGTATCGCGCGCTTCGGGGGCCGCCATGCAGCTATGTCGGCCATCCCCTGGTCGAGCAGATCGTGAGCTTGCGGCCCGGCGCCGACGAGCAAAAGCGCCGCGACGCGCAGCCACCGGTTCTTCTGGTGCTGCCGGGAAGCCGCCGCAGCGAAATCAACCATCACATGGCGGTATTCGGCGAGACGCTGGGCAAGTTGCGCGCGCAGGACGTGGCCTTCGAACTGGTCCTTCCGACCATGCCGCACCTGCAGAATGCGGTCGGCGAGGGCGTGAAAAGCTGGCCGGTGCAGCCGCGCATCATCGTCGGCGAAAAGGAAAAGCGAGCAGCATTTCGTATCGCGCATGCGGCTTTCGTCAAATCGGGCACCTCGACGCTCGAACTCGCGCTCGCGGGCGTGCCGATGGTCGCCGCCTACAGGGCGGGTGCCGTCGAGGCATGGATCATGCGCCGCGCGATCCGCACCAGTTCGGTGATTTTGGCCAATCTGGTCATTGGCGAAAATGTCGTGCCGGAGTTCATCCAGGAGGACTGCACGGCAGAAAAGCTGGCGCCCGCCTTGCGCGAAATCCTCAGCGACTCGCCGTTGCGGCGGCAACAGCTCGGGGCTTTTTCAAAAATCGATGCCATCATGTCGACCAGCAACCAGCCGCCGAGCGTGCGGGCGGCCGACATCGTACTGGCGACGTTGCGGAAGGCACGGGGATCGAATTAGCGCGCGGCTTCGACCTGGCCGTAACACGCCGACATTGCAGAGCTGGGCCCTTAGAAAAAATCGGCCGTTCCGCCTCTTCCATATATCTCAAAATTGAGATACAAATGGATGTGACTTGGCGAGTTGAAATCCTGAACGATACTGTCGCCGCTGAAATCGCCGCCCTTCCGGCGGACATGCAGGCCCGGTTCCTTCGGCTTTCCGAGCGCATCGGCCAAGCGGGCCTGGAAAGCCTGGGCGAACCGCACGTGAAGCATTTGGTGGGGAAGCTGTGGGAGCTGCGGCTGACAGGCCGTGACGGAATAGCCCGTGCGCTCTATGTCACGGCAATCGGCCGGAGGGTGGTCGTAGTTCGGGCGTTCGTGAAGAAGACACAGAGAACACCGCCCGCCGAGATCGAACTTGCGCTTCGGCGAGCAAAGGAGATCACATGACAATCTCGTTCGAAAAGCTTAAGGCGCGTCTGCTCACCAATCCCAAGGTCAAGGTCGAATACGATGCGCTCGCCCCGGAGTTCGAGATTTCGGCGGAGTTGGTGAAGGCTCGCTTGCGGGCGGGGTTGTCCCAAGCCGAACTGGCTGCGCGCATGGGCACCAGCCAGTCTGCAATCGCCCGACTGGAGAGTGGTCAGACACTGCCGAGCACCAAGACACTGTTGCGCTACGCCGAGGCAACCGGCAGCAGGTTCCACGTGCGGCTATCAGCGGCCTGACGCGTCATTCGTCCGCGTTCCGGACCTGGTCAGACCGCATCCGCACTTCCAAGCGTCGAATTACTTGCGCTCGGCGATATCGACGTAGTCGCGACGGGTGATACCGGTATACAGCTGCCGCGGACGGCCGATCTTCTGCAGCGGATCCTCGATCATTTCGCTCCACTGGCTGATCCAGCCGACGGTGCGGGCGACCGCAAACAGCACGGTGAACATCGAGGTCGGGAAGCCCATCGCCTTCAGCGTGATGCCCGAATAGAAGTCCACGTTCGGATAGAGCTTGCGGTCAATGAAATACGGATCGCTGAGCGCGATCTTTTCCAGTTCCAACGCGACTTTCAGCATCGGATTGTCGTTGTGGCCGGTCTCCGCCAGCACGGCGTGACACATCTTCTGCATGATCTTGGCGCGGGGATCGTAGTTCTTGTAGACGCGGTGCCCGAAACCCATCAGGCGAACTTCGCTGTTCTTGTCCTTCACCCGCTTGATGAAGTCGGGAATCTTGTCGACCGTGCCGATGTCGGCCAGCATTGCAAGGGCGGCTTCGTTGGCGCCGCCATGCGCCGGGCCCCAAAGGCAGGCGATGCCCGCGGCAATGCAGGCGAAGGGATTGGCGCCGGAGGAGCCGGCGATCCGCACCGTCGAGGTCGAGGCGTTCTGCTCGTGGTCGGCATGCAGGATGAAGATCTTGTCGAGCGCGTCCGCCAGAACCGGGTTGATCTTGTATTCCTCGCAAGGCACCGCGAAGCACATATGCAGGAAATTCTGGGCGAAGCTCAGCGAGTTCTTCGGATATATGAAGGGCTGACCGATGGTGTATTTGTAGGCCATCGCGGCGAGCGTCGGAACTTTCGCGATCATCCGCATCGATGCGATCATGCGCTGGTTCGGATCGGTGATGTCGGTGGAGTCGTGATAGAAGGCCGCCAGCGCGCCGACGGCTGCCACCATGATCGCCATCGGATGGGCGTCGCGGCGGAAGCCCTGGAAGAACCGCGCCATCTGCTCGTGGACCATGGTGTGATGGATCACGCGGCTGTCGAAGTCTTCCTTCTCCGCCTTGGTTGGAAGGTTGCCGTAGAGCAGGAGGTAGCAGGTCTCGAGGAAGTCGCCGTTTTCCGCCAGTTGCTCGATCGGATAGCCGCGGTATTCCAGAACGCCGGCATCGCCATCGATGTAGGTGATCTTGGACTGGCAGCTGCCGGTGGAGGTAAAACCGGGGTCGTAAGTGAACATTCCGGATTGGGCGTAAAGCTTGGCGATATCGATCACGTCAGGCCCAACGGTGCCGCTCAAAATCGGGAAATCGTAGGTCTTGTTGCCGACCGTCAGCGTTGCTGTTTTGGTATTGGATGTTGCGTCCATCGTGAAGTCCCCGATGAGATCGTTGCGAAAGTCGGGCAAGCCTTAGGACGGGCAAGCCTGGTGCCATGAAGAGATGGTGAGGCCCGCCGGATTATCCAGAAGGCGCCTGACCAAGGCGTATCGTATTGCTGTGTGCACTGCAAGATGGCCCAATTAGGCGGAGCCGCCTCCTATGCGGGGGCCTGATCGCCGAGCCGGGCCAGGCATTCCTGCCGTCCCAGCACCGCCAGGACGTCGAAGATTCCAGGCGACGTTGTGCGCCCGGTCAGCGCCACCCGGAGCGGCTGGGCAACCGCGCCGAGTTTGAGGTTATTTTGCTCGGCGAATGCGCGCATGGCCGCTTCGGTGGTTTCCGAGGTCCAGGGCGTGACGGTCTCCAGCGCGAGGCGAAGCCTGCCGATAAGATCGCGGTTTTCCGACGTTAACAGCAAAGCCGCTTTGGGCTCGATTTCGAGCGGCCTGTCGGCAAAGATGAAATAAGCGCCAGCGATCAGCTCGATCAGCGTCTTGGCGCGTTCCTTGAGGCTCGGCATGGCCTGCAGCAATTGCGCGCGCGTGGTGTCGTTGAGCCTGGCCTTGAGATCGGAACCGTTGGGAACATAGTCCAGCACGTCTTCAAACATGGTCACGAGGGATTGATCGTCAGCGTGACGGATATAGTGGCCGTTGAGGTTTTCCAGCTTGGCAAAATCGAAGCGTGCCGCCGAGCGGCCCACGCCCGACAGGTCGAAATCGGCGATCATCTCCTCGGTCGAAAAGATCTCCTGGTCGCCGTGGCTCCAGCCGAGCCGGACCAGGTAATTGCGCAACGCCGCCGGCAAATACCCCATGGCGCGGTAGGCATCCACCCCCAGCGCCCCATGGCGCTTCGAGAGCTTCGAGCCGTCGGGCCCGTGGATCAGGGGAATGTGCGACATGCTCGGAATGTCCCACCCAAGCGCATCATAGATCTGCTTTTGGCGCGCGGCGTTGATCAGATGATCGTCGCCTCTGATGACGTGGGTGACGCCCATGTCGTGGTCGTCGACCACGACGGCGAGCATATAGGTCGGATTGCCGTCGCCCCGCAGCAGGACGAGATCGTCGAGGTTCTCGTTCTGCCAGACCACGCGGCCCTGAACCTGATCCTCGATCACGGTTTCGCCGGTCTGTGGCGCCTTGAGCCTGATCGTGGGCTTCATGCCATCGGGCGCTTGCGAACCATCGCGGTCGCGCCACAAGCCGTCGTAGAGGCGCGTACGGCCCTCGGCGCGCGCCTTTTCGCGCATCGCCGTGAGTTCCTCAGGCGTCGCGTAGCAGCGATAGGCCTTGCCGCTGGCAAGCAATGTCTCCACGACTTCGCGGTGACGCGCCGCCCGGGTGAACTGGTAGATGACCTCGCCGTCCCAATCGAGCCCAAGCCATTTCAAGCCGTCCAGAATCGCGGCAATCGCCGGTTCGGTCGACCGCTCCCGATCGGTGTCCTCGATCCGCAGCAGCATCTTGCCGCCGTGCTTGCGTGCATAGAGCCAGTTGAACAGCGCGGTGCGAGCCCCCCCGATATGGAGAAAGCCTGTGGGCGACGGGGCAAAGCGCGTGACGACGGAATCGGTCATTACAGGAGCGGGTCGGGCAAAGAGGGAAAGTGGGCATGCGCGCGGCGCGGTGGTGTATAGCAGGAACCGTGCATAACTAAAGCCTTCCTTGGGGCGGGCGGATTTGGCAGAAGGTCCGCTGATCCCCGAACAGGAACTCCCAATGACAGCAGAACCGGTTGCAGCAGAGGTGGGGCGCGATTTCATTCGCGACATCGTCCAGGCCGATCTCGACGCCAAGAGACACAGCCAGATCGTGACGCGCTTCCCGCCGGAGCCGAACGGTTACCTGCATATCGGCCACGCCAAGGCGATTGCGCTCAATTTCGGCATTGCGCAGGAGTTTTCCGGGCGCTGCCACTTGCGGTTCGACGATACCAATCCGACCAAGGAAGAGCAGGAATATATCGATTCAATCCAGGCCGACGTGCACTGGCTCGGCTACGACTGGGGAACCGATCTTTTTTATGCATCGGATTATTTCGAACGTCTCTACGAATGGGCGGAAGGCCTCATTCGCGCCGGCGACGCCTATGTCGACGACCAGTCGCAGGAAGAAATCCGGATCAAGCGCGGCACACTGACCGAACCCGGCCAGAACAGCCCGTTTCGCGACCGCCCCGTCGATGAAAACCTCGATCTGTTTCGCCGCATGAAGGCGGGCGAATTTCCCAACGGCGCGCGCGTGCTGCGCGCCAGGATCGACATGTCGTCCGGCAACATCAATCTGCGCGATCCCGTGCTCTATCGGATCCTGCACGCCACGCATCCGCGCACCGGCGACAAATGGTCGATCTATCCGAGCTACGATTACGCGCACGGCCAGTCCGATGCGATCGAGGGCATCACGCATTCGATCTGCACGCTGGAATTCGAGGATCACCGGCCGCTGTATGAATGGCTGCTCGACAAATTGCCGGTGCCGTCGAAACCGCGCCAGTACGAGTTCGCACGGCTCAACCTGACCTACACGCTGTTGTCGAAGCGGGTGCTGACCGAACTGGTGCGCGGCGGTCACGTCGCCGGCTGGGACGATCCACGGATGCCGACCATTGCCGGATTGAAACGGCGTGGGGTGCCGCCGGCGGCGGTCCGTGAGTTCGTCAAGCGCATTGGCGTCGCTAAAGCCAACAGTGTCGTCGACGTCGGTATGCTGGAATTCTGCATCCGCGAATTGCTCAACAAGTCGGCGTTGCGGCGCATGGCGGTGCTGCGGCCGCTCAAGGTGGTGATCGAGAATTATCCGGAAGGCCAGACCGAGGAGATCGAAGCCATCAACCATCCGGACGATCCGGACGCCGGCACCCGCCGCATCGCGTTCGGCCGCGAACTCTACATCGAGCGCGACGATTTCATGGAAAATCCGCCGAAGAAGTTTTTCCGGCTCTCGCCGGGTACTGAAGTCCGGTTGCGCTACGCCTATTTCATCAAATGTACTGACGTCATCAAGGATGCGGCCGGCGAGGTGGTCGAGCTGCGCTGCACCTACGATCCCCTGACGCGCGGCGGCAACGCGCCCGACGGGCGCAAGGTCAAGGCGACCATGCACTGGCTGCCGGCCGCGCAGTCGATCCCGGCCGAAATCCGCATCTACAATCCGCTGTTCGCCAAACCGAACCCGGACGCCGCCAACTTCGCCGCCGATCTCAATCCGCAGTCGCTTGAGGTTCTCACCGATGCGCGGATCGAGCCCGCGATTGCGGAAGCCAATTCGCCTGACGTGATGCAGTTCGAACGGCAGGGCTATTTCGTGCGCGATAAGGATTCGACGCCCGCGCGGCCGGTGTTCAACCGGACCATCGGCCTGCGCGACACCTTTGCAAAGGAAGTCGGGTCCAAGGGGTGATGCGGCTTGATCGAGCGCGTACCGAAGTTTCTTGTGATGGGATGATCCGATGCGAGACGTAGCCGACGACACAGTGTCCGGTATCATCGAGAAATGGTCGGCAGCTTTCAGTCAACTCGACGCTGACGCGCTCGCATCGCTCTACTCGAAGAACGCATTCTTTTACGGCTCGAACCCTAAACTCTATCGCGGCAACGAAGGGGTGGCGGCCTATTTCAACGCGCTGCCGAGATGGAGTTCGCCCAGCGTTCAATTCACCGATCTCATGACCGCGCCGGTAGGTCCTGATTTGATCAACGTCGCCGGCACGGCGTCGTTCGTCGTCGGCGAAGGCGCTGCGCCGCTGTCGGTCAAGCTAACCTGGGTCATTGTTCGGGAAGCAGGCGATTGGAAAATCGCCAGCCATCACGTCTCTTCCAAGGTTCCGCTGATCTAGCGATACGATAGCGTCTCGCCGGCGCGTTCTTGCGGCGCAGCATGGTCTCAGCAATAGCCGTATAGGCCGCAGACATAGGGCAGGCGGCCGCCGTCAAAAACATTGGCCCCGCGGTAATACGGGCCACTGTCGTAGGACCACGCAGAGCCATAATAGTAGCCGCCGCGAGCCCATATCGGATTTGGCAGTCGATTGTAGGCGATAATGGGGGCCGAATATTCGCGCTTCCTGTTGGCACGGATGCCAACCTCGGCAGGCTCCGCAAAAATCGCCCCCAACCGGCTCTGTACCGGCAGATCGGCGGCGCTCGCGTTCACCCCCGCCACCATGAGAGCGAAAACGGACAGCATTATCCTGCGCGACATCGTCAAGCCCCCGATTGATTCGGGAACCTTATCGTAGTGCCGTTAGCAAAGGTTAACGCCGCGCGCCATCGATCCCTGGTCAGTCGCCGCCCGTCAGGCCGGTCGAAAGTCATCCCGCGCTGGCAGGCGGTGCAGTTTTCACTTGTTCTCATCTTAGTGATGTTTGTTTCGAAACGTGGTACTATCTGAGAGTCGTAACTTCTGCTGTTTCGCCGGAGGGTTACGAATGGGCAAGCAAGAGAAGACCGACGCGGAACTTGAAGAGATGATCCTTCAGCGTCTGTTGATCGGCGGTGTTTTCGTATCGGTGCGCAAGGATCCGATCCTCGGTTGGCGTCCGACGGTCGTCACTGCGCCAAAGCACAACAGAAATGCGCAGGAGCTCGCCGACAGGATTGCAACTGAACTGCGTAAGAAGTTCACGCTGAAGGATTGATGTCGCAGGCGGGATGAAGACGATTCGTTGCTGCGCAGGTTTGCGGCGCCGGCCTCGGCCTGGATCGCGGAGTCTTCGAAGGGCGTCGAACGCCCCTCGGCGCTCCCGGTCGTGTCATTTCGGCCCGATTATCTATCTGGCAGCCGTTTCGCCTTCGACGATAGACAATCGGCAGTTCTCCCCTGATCTGGCCACGCCCCGATGTCGAGGCGTCGGACGGTTCTAACTTCCTTTGCCTGGATAGCGTCGACAATCGTAGATCCGTAGGACACTATTTTTTTGCCCCGCCTGTCTCTGATGTTGCAGTCGACACGCACATCGAAAACCGCGAAATCGTTTGGATTTGTGATCTTGGCGTCTATCCGGAAGTTGCCTCTGCCGCTGTGCTTGATCATTTTGATCGTTATGTTGCTGATTTGAAAGGCTTCCTGGCATAGGGCGGTTTGGACCGGCAGGCTGGCGCAGACTGCTGCAATCAGAGCACTTCTGTGCATTGCAAGCTCCAACGATTATCTATCGCGCTGCCTTCGCCTACATCCCCTGCTATCTCATGAGCGCCATATGCTTTCTCCCGACCGCGCCATTTCACGAAGGCGTCGATCTTCTTCGGGCGACCAAGAGGGCCTCCGACAACGTCCGCCTGTTCTCGATTCCCGAATAAGCTCATGAGAGGCGTCATCGCGTCACTGAAGCGGCGCTACTTCGGTGAGTGCAGATCGCCTTGAAGCCAGCGGCCAAGGGCCTTGGAATTCATAGGATCTTCATAAGCCGCAGGGGTCATAAGTACGTGATGGCAGACCGCGCATTCAAACGTATGCAAGTCGACGCCTGGGCGTGCTGGCTCGATGCTGACGAGCATCATCCGGGCCTTGCACTTCGGACAGGCGGGGCGCTCAAATGCAACCGGTGGAATGGCGGACGACAGGCGTTGAGATACGGGCATGATGCTTCTCCTCGAATAGGCGGGAGCGCAACACTCTCTGTCACCGGTACACCTGGGAGGCGGCGCGGTGATGGTGTAAATATGCGCCGCAGGTATCCCAAATGCGAGTGAATTCGCTCGCCGGCGGGTTCAAGGCAGCCAAAAAGCCCGGGGGGCGCGCGTCACGGGCAGCCTTGCGTTCAGCTTCGGGCGCAATTTCTCGACAGCGCCAGGGCGAGCCGAGGCCAAGCGGCCCCGGTGATGGGGGACCTAAGCGGAGCCTGACGGCAACAGCCGCCGCAGGTATTCTGTATCCGTTCCGCTATCCGTCCTGCCGCACCTTACGGTAGCATCGCGATCTGGGGATCGCCTCGGCGATGCGAAGTATCGCCAGGTTCGGTCAGTGATGTTGCGTAGGGTACAGCCGGATGGCAGAGCGGGGCAGGGCTCCAGGCCGGACGCAGGGCTATGCCGGGACCTGGCCGCCGCGCGAGGCGGCGCGGGCAGGCGGTTTTGCGCCGTCGGGCTTTGGCGAATGGTCATCACTCCTCGACACCCTGCGCGCATGGGTTCGTGCCGAAGCTGGTGCCGGCCGGTTGTTGCCGTGGGTTCCGATCGCATTCGGCGCCGGGATTGCTTTTTATTTCGGCGCCGATCATGAGCCGGTCGCGTGGGTCACCGCGGTCGCGGCTATCGCGTTCTGCGCAGCGGCGTTTTTGCTGCGGCGGCAAAAGATATTTCCGATCGCGGTGTTGATCGCCGCCATGGCGGCGGGCTTTGCGGTGGCGACGTGGAAAACGGTGCGGGTCGCGCATGGCGTGCTGGCGAGGCCGATGTATTCGGTACAGCTTTCGGGCTTCGTCGAAACCCGCGACATCCGCGAGCGTACCGACCGTTTTGTGTTGCGGGTCGCCCAGATGGAAAGTCCGCGCGGCCAGATCAAACTGGAACGCGTGCGGCTGTCGGTGCGGAAAGGCACCGCGCCCGCGGTCGGCAGCTTTGTTGAGTTGAAGGCACGGCTGCAACCGCCGCTGGCGCCGTTGCGGCCGGGCAGCTACGATTTCGGCCGCGACATGTATTTCGCCGGCATCGGCGCCTCCGGTTTTGTCACCGGCGCCGTCAAGACCGTGGAGCCGCCGGTCGCTGGCGGTCTGTCACTGCGCTACGCCGCCTTCATGCAGGGCTTGCGGGACGCAATCGACGCGCGAATACGCAACGTCCTGGATGGCGACCAGCGCGCCATCGCCACCGCGCTCTTGACCGGTCGCCGCGACGCGATCTCCACGCCTGTCAACGATGCGATGTTCATCTCCGGGCTCGGCCACGTGCTGTCGATTTCCGGATACCACATGGCGGTGGTCGCCGGCGTGGTGTTCTTCGCGGTCCGCGCGCTCCTGGCGCTGATCCCGGCGCTGACCGTCGGCTTTCCGATCAAGAAATGGTCGGCCGCCGCGGCACTTGGCGCCGCCGCGTTCTATCTTTTGCTGTCCGGCGCCGAGGTCGCGACCCAGCGCTCGTTCTTCATGACGGCGGTGGTGCTGATCGCCGTGATGGTCGACCGCCGCGCCGTGACATTCCGCACGCTGGCGGTAGCGGCGATGATCGTGTTGGCGCTCGCGCCGGAAGCGCTGGTGCATCCGAGCTTCCAGAGCTTGGGCGCATTTTCTGCTTGAGAACAAATTTTGTTCCGTAACCCCATTGAATTCAAAGGCTATTCGCCCGTGCTCGGTCTCTCTTCCCGAGCACGAAACCCGAACAAAAACCCGAACAATCTGGGATTTCCGGTTCAAAAGTCCCAGACTAAGTCCCAGACCGAGAGGAAGCGTTCCTAGGTCGTTCCTTTTGGATCAGCGGTAGCGCCGGTCGGAGCAAACCGGCTCCGGTGTCGGGAGTTCGAACCTCTCACGGTCCAGCGATGCTCTGTTAGCGGACCTAGCGAAATGTGTACCCGAATGCCGACGTTACCGCTTCTGCGGGCAAGATCGTCAATTGAAAAGCTCCAGTCGAACCCGGGGCTGGGCCGTTTTGGTTTGAGGGTTCAAGGCTCGGCGTGGGCTTGCAATTCAGCCGAGCCGTCGAGGACACAGAGATATGGAACGCCATCGGCGACGGCTTTTCTTTCGTGATCAGCTCTGAGAGCTCCACCAGCCCCGGCTTGCATGGAAAAACAGGCTTTCTGGCAACTTGGTGCTCAATCGCCACTACGACCCCCGCTGTCCTGGCTCGATCTGCTAGTCGTAGTTTAGCCGGGCCGGTGGGACTGGAACCTGCAAGAAGACCGTTATGAGCGGCAGGAAATCGATCAGCTTCGTTGATTTTGTTGTCTTTTCGTTTGAATTCGATCGCGTTCATTGCGCTTTGGTTGAGGCGTTTCTGGTGCGGTGACGCTTGCTGCTCGTGCAGAGGAGCCGGGATTGACGTCCGCAGGTCTCTCGCTGACTCCTCACTAGTGAGGCAGCTGACTCTTAATCATCGGGTCCCAGGTTCGAGCCCTGGTGCGCCCACCACCGCCAGCACCTGTGCCGCGGCGGTTTCTTAGTTTCCACACTTGGACTTTCTGCAAAGACAATTTCGGCGTGGCACCGATTTGGCACCGCTTGGGTGTTCCAGGGAAAGAACACTATTCCTAGCGGCTTG
>WNFO01037740.1_pt1 | contig 11252 bp, 11 predicted proteins | sample 5400251 | NCBI WGS metagenome assembly WNFO01 (sample SAMN13153354, study PRJNA577476) | soil metagenome | isolation source: 100 cm saprolite under Madrone tree | place: USA:California | collected 2016-06-14 | reverse complement strand
ACCCTGCGTACCCGGGCTTGTAGTAGCGGAAGAACGGGCCGCCGATGTTGGCGAAAAACGGGAAGCTTTTTTTCGGGATCTCCCACCGCCCCTGGGCGTCGGTGACGGCCTCCACCGCGTCGAAAAATTCCGGTGCCTGATGCCCCACCACGAGCTGAGACAGGTGGAATCGGTACCGGTACCAGTACGCCAGCACCACCACGCCTTCGAGCGGCTGCTTGGTCTCGGCGTCCAGCACCTGGCCACGCCAAGGCCCCTTGGCCGCCGACGCCAGGTCCGGCGCTCCCACCAGCACGGCGAGGCCCAGGACGATGCCCGCCAGTCGGGCCAGCGCGCCGGACACCCTCAGAATCCCTGGATGCGCCACAAGCCGTCTCCGTCGATCACGAAGCGAACCTCGAAGGACTTCGTGACGCCGCCGTCGACGCGAAGCATCTGGTAGATGGCCGCTCGATTTCGCACCTCCACCGGAGTGATCGCAGTCAGGATACTGTCGACGCCGGGCAGCTGAGGAGCAATCGTCTGGAACGCCGCCGCATATCCGTCCTGGGCCCGCTGGACGATCTGGGTCACGGCGCGCGCGATATCGCCGGCCCGGAGCGCGTCTCTCATGGTCTGCCACTTGGCCCGGAGCAGCGTGTCGAGCGCCGCGCCATCGAGGACCTGCACGAGCGCTCGGGCCGTGGTGCGCCCGCCCTGGGTGTCCACGACCGTCACCGCCGGGAGATAGATGCCCGGCGCCGTGTATGTGAACGCCTGGCCCTCGAGGGTGGCGCCCGTGAAGTCCACCGTCCCGTTGCCGTCCAGATCCAGCTGGATGACACTGCCCGACGCAGGTGTCGGAAAGAGCGCGAACGTCACGACGAGCGGAACCCGCCCTACCTCCGGGAATGGACGCAGCGCGATGGCCGCGGGCGTCGGAGTGCCGCTGACCGACACGATGATCGAATGGCTCGTTTGCTGGCCTGCTGCCGTCTGGGCGGTCGCCTTCACGGTCGTGACCGATGCAGCGATGTCCGCGAGGACGAGGAATGTCGTGCCGACCACGGCTGCCGGCACGCCGTTGACCGTGACTGTCACTTCCGCTCCGCCGGCCTGGACGGTCCCCCGGATGACGATCGGGCCTGCCGGGACGGCGGCGCCGTCGCCCGGCTCCGTGATCGTCACAGTAAGAGCTGGCCCGACGGTAAAGGCGCGCGACGCTGGGCTGGCATCTTCATTGCCCGCCAGGTCGCGCGCTTTGACCGCGAAGACGTGCGGGCTCTCGGCGAGGCCCGAGAGGTTTGCGCTGGTGTCGGCACTGAAGGGCGACCAGGGGCCGCTGTCCAGGCGCCAGGAGAAGACGAGGCTCGGCCCGGCCGTCTGGTTGTCAGAGCCGCTGAAGCTGAACGTGGCGTTGCCGACGAAGATCTGACCGCTCGGCCCGGCGTCAATGAAAGTCTCCGGCGGAGTGTTGTCGGCAACCAGCAACCGGGTGGCCATCCCGTCGTTTCCGGCGGCGTCTCCGGCCCCTGCAGTCAAGGTGTAGACGCCGTCAGTGAACGCTGTCGTATTCCAGATCGCCGTGGCGGTGACCGAGGACGCCGACGGTGGCAGCGATGGAGTGAGCGTCGCCGCGAGTGGCTGCGTGCCGATGCGCAGCGTGAAAGCGGCGACGCCGCTCCCCTGGTCCGTCGCTTGCGCTTCGATCGGAACAGCGCCACGGACGTGGCGGCCCTCGGGCGGCGCGATGATAGTGACCAGCGGGCCGATCTCGTCAGCGACGTTGGGCTCGCGGGCGCCGATGTCGAAGGCTGCCGTGCCCCCCGGCGTCCCGAGCCTCGGGCGAGCGGCAGGCATGAGGTAGTCGGACTCGAAGACGGGGTTCAGCGAAGGGTTGAACCCCAGCGTCCGCGGGTCAACCCCGGCGTCGAGGAGTGGCGAAGCTGTGACCGGGGTGAAGTCGTCGTCATTGGTGTTGGCGTGGCCGTCGGGGCCGGCGAGATTCGCGTAGACGTTGCTGGGGAGATCACACCCGGGGCTGGCGGTGACGCCCGACCCCTCCGAGCCCGTCGGCGTGCGGTTTCCCCCGTCGGTCGGATCGAGGATCGGGCCGTTCAGCTCCCCGAGGCGGTTGCCGCAGACGAGGTTGTTCAGGAGGCGGATGCCGGCGGGCTGGCGGTTCGGGGAGCCCTCGCGCTTGACGCCGACGCGGCCGCCGGTGGAGCCGGTGGCGGTGCCGTTGGGCCGCCATGAGCGTCGATGAAAGTGATGCCGTTGCGGCCGTTGGCGTAGATGAGCGAGTTGGCGATGAGGGTGTCCGGGTTACCGCGGGCGATGGTGATACCGCCGTTGCACTCGGAGGAGCCGTTGCCGAAGATCCGCAAGCGATCGAGATGGATAGCGTCGTTGTCGTTGTTGCCGCCGAGCAGGGAGACGGCCTGGCCGCCGGCTCCAGTGATGGTGAGCCCTCGGAGGCTGATGAACTTGGACTGCTGAAACTTCACCGCGTGGCCGTTGGTGCACTGAGTGGTCGGCGGGCTTAGCAGGACGCTGCCGACGGGCGCGGAAAGATCGATCTCGATGACGATGCGCCGGGTCTCCGAGGTGGCGCCGGAGTTCTTGCCGGTGATGTTGAGCTGCTCGATGTAGGTGCCGGGCTGGATGCGGACCGTGTCACCGGCCTGGGCGGCGTTGATGGCGGCCTGGATCGTCGTGTAGCAGGGCGACTGGCCGCCGCATGTCGGATCGCTGGCTGACACGTAGCGGATGGTTTGCGCGTCGACCGTACCCGGTAGGGCCAGGAGTCCCGCATCGAACGCGAGCAAGAGAAGCCGACCGAGGCGCGCGCCGTGCACCACCATCGCCGCTCGCTTCATCGCACCCGTTGGTCTCCCTTTGGTGGAGATGGGCCCTCTGCCTGTCGGCGCGCATTCGAAGCGATTGGCGCGCGGGCTGCCAGGGGATGACTGCAGCGGGAACGGGCAAGTTCGAGGCCAGATCGAGACCACTGCCGCGACGCCCGCGATACCGAGCGGTTACGTCAAACCCAGACGCGACGCGGCTCGAGGAATCGCAAGGCGGACTGCGCACACTGCAGCGACGGGAGTGCACGTTCTGAGGTGCTCGCCGAACGGCTCGCCCGGCTCAACCGGAAGGTGCTCGAGGCGACCGGACACTGGAACTTCTAAGCGCGAGCTGACGCGAGCGGCGCGGCGACGACACCGTCTTGCTCCAGGCGGGCCGCGACCCGGAACAGAGTCGCCTCCATGAACGGCGCGGCCACGAGCTGGACGCCGAGCGGCAACGGACCTGGCCCGGCGATCGGCGCCGAGATGACCGGCAGCCCGATGAAGGACAACGGCTGGGTGAACACGCCCAGGTGCGCCCGCATCGGAACCTCGACGCCCGCCACAGTCGTCGTGGGCGGCGCGCCGATTCGGGGCGCCGGGAAGGGCGTGGTCGGCGCCAGGACGACGTCCACGTCGCGGAAGACCTCGCGCACGCGCTCCTTGAACCAGGCGCGGAACCGGTCGCGGGTCCGCGGGTCGAAGTCCCCGGCGCGGCGCTTGAGGGTTTCGAGGTGGTAGTGAGCGCCCTCGCTGGAGGTGATGCGATGCTTTCGGAATAGGCAGCCCGGCGGAGATGCCTCTCCTCTAGGCAGCGCGGATCGGCGCCCTACGAGCTAAATCTCTACAGGCGTTGACCATCGCCGCGCATGCCGCCGGGCACAAGCCTTGCTGCTCGCATCGACGCGCGACGACGAGGTCGCGGACTTCTCCGGACAATGGCGCCCGGTCCTGGGCGCCATTTTGCGTTTGGGCAACCTTCGCTCACGGGGAGGAGGTCGTAAGCCGATGAACGGCAGTGAGACGGACACCCTAGTCGCGGAGGCGGCCGAGCGCGCCGTCGAGCTCGCGGTGCTGGGCGGCCGTCAGGGGCGCCGAGCGTTCATCGAGCGCGTGGGCGCCGCGACGGCCGGCGCGGTGCTCGCGTCGGTGTTCCCGATGGGGGCGGCTCGGGTGCTCGCGCAGGACAAGCCGGGCGCGCTCGAGAAGCGCGACCTCAAGATCGGGTTCATCCCGATCACCTGCGCGACGCCGATCATCATGGCCGAGCCGATGGGCTTCTACAAGAAGCACGGCCTCAACGTGCAGGTCTTGAAAGCGTCGAGCTGGGCGATGATTCGCGACATCTCGATCAACGGCGAGACCGACGCCACCCACATGCTTTCGCCGATGCCGCTCGCGATCTCGCTCGGCGTCGGCTCGCAGTCGGTGCCGTACGTCATGCCCGCGGTCGAGAACATCAACGGCCAGGCGATCACGCTTCACGCCAAGCACAAGGGCGTGAAGACCGCCGCCGAGATGAAGGGCTTCAAGTTCGGCGTGCCGTTCGACTACTCGATGCACAATTTCCTGTTGCGCTACGTGCTGGCCGAGGACGGCGTGGATCCCGACCGGGACGTCCAGATCCGCGCGGTGCCCCCGCCGGAGATGGTCGCGAACCTGCGGGCCGGCAACCTCGACGGGTACCTCGCCCCCGATCCGTTCAATCAGCGGGCCGTGTTCGAGGAGGTCGGCTTCATCTACATGCTGTCCAAGGACATCTGGCCCGGGCATCCCTGCTGCGCCTTCGCAGCCAAGCGCGAGTTCGTCGAGAAGATGCCCAATACGTTCAAGGCGACCCTGTTCGCGATCCTCGACGCGACCCAGTACGCGCGCGACCGGGCGCACCGCAAGGAGATCGCGGCCGCGCTCGCGCCACGCAACTTCCTGAACCAGCCCGTCGAGGTGCTGGAGCAGGTGCTGACGGGCGTGTTCCCCGACGGCCTCGGGAACACCCGCAACGTTCCGGACCGGATCGACTTCGATCCGTTCCCGTACCACTCGATGGCGGTCTGGATCCTCACCCAGATGAAGCGCTGGGGTTATCTCAAGGCCGACGTGAACTACCGGAAGGTCGCCGAGGAGGTCTTTCTTGCGGCCGGTTGCCGTGAGGCCATGCGGACCCTCGGACAGAAGGCGCCCGAGGTCAACGCGGTCAAGCACACCTTCGCCCTCGGTAAGACGCGCGTCTTCGATCCAGACAAGCCCGAGGACTACATGAAGTCTTTCGCCATCAGGCGGGTGTGAGGCGACGACGATGCAACGCGACCGGCTGCGAGTGATCGGCTTCTCCGCGCTCCTCGGCCTCGCGTTCCTCTTCCTCTGGCAGGCCCTCACGAGTGTTCAGCCGGCGGGCCGGGGTGTCCCGGGGCCGCTGGCGGTCGGCGCGACGGCCGTCCAGATGCTCGCGCACCCGTTCTACAACAACGGACCGAACGACAAGGGGATCGGTCTCCAGCTCGCCGCGAGCCTCGGCCGCCTCGGCGTCGGCTGGGTCGTGGCGTCCGTGGTGGCGATCATGGGCGGCGTCGCCCTCGGGCTCTCGCCGACGCTCTACCGAGCCGTGAACCCGTACGTGCAGGTCCTCAAGCCGATCTCGCCGCTGGCGTGGATGCCCCTGTTCCTCTACACCATCAAGGACTCGAGCCAGTCGGCCATCCTCGTCATCTTCATGTCGTCGCTCTGGCCGACCCTGGCGAACACCGCCTTCGGCGTGGCCACGATCAAGCGCGACTACCTCAACGTCGCGGCGATCCTCCAGCTCTCGTGGTGGCGCCGGCTGGTGACCGTGATCCTGCCGGCCGCCGCGCCCGCGATCGTCGCGGGCTTGCGGATCTCGATCGGGAGCGCCTGGGTGGCGATCGTGGCCGCCGAGATGCTGATCGGCGGCACCGGCATCGGCTACTTCGTGTGGAACGAATGGAACAACCTGGCGCTCACGAGCGTGATCTTCGCGATCCTGGCGATCGGCCTGATCGGCGTGCTGCTCGACGCGGTCCTCGGGCGCCTCTCGCGGCGCCTGGCGTACACCGAGTGAGCTACCTCGAGATCGATCACGTCACGAAGTTCTTCCCGGCGACGGAAGGCGGGGGCGAGGTGTGCGTCTTCCGGGACGTGAGCTTCAAGATCGAGCAGGGCGAGTTCGTCACGATGGTCGGCCACTCCGGCTGCGGCAAGAGCACGCTCCTCAACATCATCGCGGGCCTCGAGCGCCCCTCCGCCGGCGGCGTCGTCCTCGAGGGGCGCGAGATCCGCCGGCCGGGCATGGACCGCATGGTCGTGTTCCAGAACTTCTCGCTCATGCCGTGGATGACCGTGTTCGACAACGTCCGGCTCGCCGTGCGCGCGGCGCACCCGGACTGGCACCGGAGCGCCGTCAACCAGTTCGTCCAGCGGTACGTCGACATGGTGGGGCTCGGCGGCGCCGAGCGCAAGCGCCCCGCGGCCCTCTCGGGCGGCATGCGGCAGCGCGTCGGGCTCGCGCGGGCGTTTTCGACGGAGCCGAAGGTGCTGCTGCTCGACGAGCCCTTCGCCCAGATCGACGCCCTCACGCGCGGGGTCATCCAGGACGAGCTCGTCCGCATGTGGACGGCGAGCCGGAGCACGGTCTTCATGGTCACGCACGACGTCGACGAGGCGATCGTGTTGTCCGATCGCATCGCGCTCATGACGAGCGGTCCCGACGCGCGCCTGGCCGAGCTGGTCGACGTGAAGCTCGAGCGGCCGCGAAGCCGCGCCGAGCTCCTCGACGAACCCGACTACCAGCGACTGCGCACGCGCATCTTGCGCTTCCTCGTCGACCGAGCGCCGCGGCCGGCGGGGGGGGGGCCCGGGGCGAGGGGGTTTTCGAAGCCCGGGCCCCCGCCCGCCCCGGGGTGCCCCTCGCCAGCGTGACGTCGCAGGCATAGGAATCCTCAAGGAGGAGAACGATGGACCGAGCAGCAGCGCTCGAGAAAGTCCGCAGCGCCCGCGTCGCCCGCGGGATCAGCTATGAGGATCTGGGCAAGGCGATCGGCACGAAGGACCCGACCTATATCGCTGCGGCGCTCCACGGCCAGCACCGGCTGAACGCCGAGGAGGCGAAACGGCTCGCGGCCGCCGTCGGAATCGACATCGAGACAGCGATGGTGACCACCGCGATGCCGCTTCGGACCGACTTCCCGCTGACGACGGATCCGTTCAAGTACCGTCTGATGGAACTCGTCGGCGTGTACGGCGACGCGCTGCGGGAGCGCTGCAACGAGCTCTTCGGCGACGGGATCCTCTCGGCGATCGACTGCGTCGTGAAGCTCGAGAAGAAGGGCGAGCGCGGTGTCCTGACCATCGACGCAAAGTTCCTGCACTACAAGGAGTACTGAGGCGGGCGTGCCCGGCGCGTGAGCAAACCGCGGCCGTCTGCTTATTCGCCGGGCACCGGTTGCGGAGCGTGCAACGCTAAGGTCGCGTCAACGTTGGACCCCCTCGGCGGCACGCGCCTTGCTCCGCGTGGGACGCGCGACAGCGACGTCGCAGAGACGGGTAATGGCGCCCGGAGACTGGGCGCCATTTTTGTCGGGCGACTGCGCTAGCGCGCGGCCCGAGGAGGGCACGACCGTGACGGAATCTGAATCCATCAAACGCACGCTGCCGTGGAGGATCGTCGCAGCCGTGATCGTCGCCTGCTTGCTGGCAGTCGGCGGCTGGGTGTTCGCTCAGGACAAGCCCGCGGCGCCGGCCGCGCCTGCGGCGCCGGCCGCTGCTCCCGCTCCGCCGCCCAAGCCTGACCCGGGCGGCACCGCGACCGGCGGCATCGCCGACGTGACGGCCAAGGAGGCGGGCAAGCCGACGCTCGCCGAGGTCGCCGATTTCGCTGGTCACAATCGGGTCTCGATCAACCTGATGTGGACCCTGCTCACCGGGTTCCTCGTCATGTTCATGCAGGCGGGATTCGCGCTCGCCGAGACCGGCTTCACGCGCGCGAAGAACGTCGCACACACCATGATGATGAATTTCATGGTCTACGCGATCGGCATGACGGGCTACTGGATCATGGGCTTCGCGCTCCAGATGGGCGGCGCGAGCCCGCTCGCCACGCTCGGCAACACCGGCGTGCTGGACGGCGAGTTCACGATCTCGCTCTTCGGCAAGGACTTCGGCCTCTGGGGCACCAAGGGGTTCTTCCTGGCCGGCTCGACGTACGACGTTGGGGTGTTCGCGCTGTTCCTCTTCCAGATGGTGTTCATGGACACGGCGGCGACGATTCCGACAGGCGCGATGGCCGAGCGCTGGAAATTCTCCTCGTTCGTCATCTATGGCTTCTTCATTTCGATGATCACCTATCCGCTCTTCGCCAACTGGGTCTGGGGCGGCGGCTGGCTTTCCCAGCTCGGCAAAAACTTCGGGCTCGGCCACGGCTACGTGGACTTCGCCGGCTCGTCGGTCGTGCACATGGTCGGCGGCGTCACCGCGCTGGCGGGCGCCATGATGCTGGGCCCGCGCATCGGCAAATTCAACAAGGACGGTACGCCGAACCCGATCCCGGGGCACAACCTGCCGATGGCGGCGCTCGGCTGCTTCATCCTGGCCTTCGGGTGGTTCGGCTTCAACCCGGGGAGCACGCTGGCCGGCGGTGACCTGCGCATCGCGGTGATCGCGGTCAACACCATGCTGGCGTCGGCGTCGGGCGCGATCTTCGCGATGTTCTACATGTGGGCGAAATACGGCAAGCCCGACCCGAGCATGATGATCAACGGCATGCTGGCGGGGCTCGTGGCGATCACCGCGCCGTGCGCCTTCGTGTCGAGCTTCTGGGCTTTCGTGATCGGCGCGTTCGCTGGCGTGCTCGTCTGCTGGTCCGTGTTCTTCATCGAGCGGACGATGAAGGTGGACGACCCGGTCGGCGCGATCTCCGTCCACGGGACCTGCGGCGCCTGGGGCGTGCTGAGCCTCGGAATCTTCGCCGACGGCACCTATGGCGACGGCTTCAACGGGGTGCCGAGCACGGTGAAGGGGATCCTCTACGGCGACCCAAGCCAGCTCGTCGCCCAGATCATCGGTCCGCTCGTCAACTTCTGCTTCATCTTCGGCGCGTCGTGGGCCTTCTTCAAGATCTACGACCTCGCCTTCGGCATGCGCGTCAGCCCCGAGGTCGAGCTGGAAGGGCTCGACGTACCCGAGATGGGCGCCCACGGCTACCCGGAGGTGCATGGGCCGGCGACGCTCGTCCACGCGATGGGCACATCGGCGGTGAAGCCGCCCGCGATGTCGATGGCGCCCGGGCGCTCGCGGTGAACGCGAGATGAAGAAGATCGAGGCGATCATCAAGCCGTTCAAGCTGGACGACGTGAAGGAGGCGCTCACGGGCGCCGGCATCATCGGCATGACCGTGACCGAGGTCCGGGGCTTCGGCCGGCAGAAGGGCCACACCGAGATGTACCGCGGCGGCGAATATACCGTCGACTTCCTGCCCAAGATGAAGGTGGAGGTCGTCGTCGCCGACGGTCTCGTGGACAAGGTCGTCGCGCTGATCACGGTGGCCGCCAAGACCGGCAGCATCGGCGACGGCAAGGTGTTCGTCGAACCGCTCGAGGAAGCGGTGCGCATCAGGACCGGCGAGCGCGGCGACAACGCAGTCTAACCCCCGAGGAGGATCGGATGACGCGACGGCTCGGAGTGATTTTCACGGCGGTGATCCTCGGCGTGGCGTTGAATGCGCCCGCGTACGGCCAGGCCCCCAAGCCCGAGGAGACGAAACCGGCTGAAATCAAGCCCGAAGAGAAGAAGGAGGAGAAGCCCAAGACGTTGTGGGAGGAGCACGTCCTCTTCGCCTACATCGAGAACAGCGGGGTGTGGAACATGGGCCGGTCGGGGCGGGACCACACCAACAACGAGCTTCGGGTCTTCGACAACGAGGACGGCTACACGTTCAATGCGGCGGAGTTCAGTATCAAGAAGGACCCATCGGAGAAGTATCCCTTCGGGTACGGCGTCGCCCTCACGACGGGACTCGATGCGCAGAAGATCCATGCGCTCGGTATGTTCCGTGGCGACAACGATACGTATCCGTTCCGCAACACAGCGAAGTTCGATGTCAAGGACGCTTACGCCTCTTACACGATCCCGATCGGAAGTGGCCTCACCGTGAAGGCAGGGAAGTTCGTTACGCTGCTCGGATACGAGGTCATCGACGGGCCTCTAAACCCGAATTTCTCACGATCGTTCATGTTCGGCTTCGCGATCCCGTTCACCCACGTGGGCGGTCTGCTCTCGTACTCGCCTTTCGAGTGGCTTACGATCACCGCGGGCCCGGTCGTCGGCTGGGACGTTGCCCGGGACAACAACAGCCAGATGTCCGTCATGGGGCAGTTCGCCGTGACGCCGATCAAGGACCTTCCGCTGACGCTCAGCTGGATCACCGGTCCCGAGCAGGCTCATGAAAACGGTAACCCGCGCACCGTGCTCGACTGGGTCGGCAACTACACCGGCATCAAGGGGCTCACGCTCGGCCTGAACGTCGACTACGGCTGGGAGTATAACGAAGCCTCGCTCGCTGCTTCGGGGACTCGCTCCGATAGCACCACCGCCTCGTGGTGGGGGTGGGCGGGCTACGCGATCTACGACTGGACCGATAAGCTACGCACCGCGCTTCGGCTCGAGTACTTCAAGGACGCCGAGAGCGTCCGTACCCTCGCGGCCCCGGTGGGTACGAAGCTCGATCTGTACGGGGTCACCGCCACGATTCAGTACAACATCTGGAAGGGGCTGTTTGCTCGGCTCGAGTACCGACACGACTCGGCGAACCAGAAGGTCTTCGCGATCCGTGCCCCCGGCTATGTGCCGACCGGGAAGTCCCAGGACACCATGACCCTGGCTGTTCATTACAGCTTCTTCTGATCCACGAGCAGTTCTCGCATGGTCGAGCGCGCGGACGGTCGCGGCGAAAGGGCGGTGGAGCTCGACGGTCTCGTGCGCGCGCTCGCCGAGACCGTACCGGTGCTCGTCGAGCGGCTGTCGGCGGTGCGGCCGGCGCGGCTCTACCGTGACGCGCTCGAGCTGCTGGAGCGGCCGTTGCTGGGGCACGTGTTGTCGATGACCGGCGGTAACCAGCTCCGCGCCGCCCGGCTGCTCGGGCTCAACCGCAACACCCTCCGCAAGCGCTGCCGGGAGCTCCGCCTGGCGTTGCCGGGCAGATCGGGACGCGCCCGCAACGGCCGGGCCGACGCGCCCATCCCCTAGATTCCTAGGCTCGTCTCAGAAGTCCGCGCCGCTCGAGGCGGCCGGTGCCGTAATATGGCTGACGGCACCATGATGTCCGACGTCGAGACGCTCGCGAGTCAGATCGTGGAGGGCTCGACCCGCGCCCTCGCGCGCGGGCTCACCTGGGTCGAGTCCGGGGGCAAGCGGGCC
>WNFO01033335.1_pt1 | contig 11252 bp, 12 predicted proteins | sample 5400251 | NCBI WGS metagenome assembly WNFO01 (sample SAMN13153354, study PRJNA577476) | soil metagenome | isolation source: 100 cm saprolite under Madrone tree | place: USA:California | collected 2016-06-14 | reverse complement strand
CGATCCGGACACGCCCTCGTCGAAGGACAACCCGTTCGGGCCGTCGGCGGTGTGGGGACCCAAGCCGATCTGGGACAGCCGCACGCTCAACCACAACCCGATGATGGACGAGAAGGGACGGGTGTGGTTCACCTCGCGCATCCGTCCGAACAAGAACCCCGACTGGTGCAAGAGTCCGGAGCATCCGTCGGCGAAGGCGTTCCCGCTCGCGGGCGAGGCGAACCGCCATCTGTCGATGTACGACCCGGCGAGCGGCAAGTGGACCTTGATCAGCACCTGCTTCCCGACGCACCACCTCAATTTCGCGCGCGACGCCGACCAGACGCTGTGGACCAGCTCGGGCGTGGTTGGCCCGGGCGTGGTCGGCTGGCTCAATCGCAGGCTGTACGAGAAGACCGGCGACGAGGCGAAGGCGCAGGGCTGGACGGCGCTCGTCCTCGACACCAACGGCAACGGCAAGCGCGACGACTACGTGGAGCCGGATCAACCGGTGGATCCGGCGAAGGACAAGCGCGTGGCGGTGGCGCTGTACGCCATCAACGTGAGCCCGTTGGACGGCACGGTCTGGGGCACGGTGATCGGCTATCCCGGCGCGGTCGTGCGCATCGCGCCGGGGGCCGATCCGGCTAGTACTGCGCTCACGGAGGTGTACGAGCCGCCGGCGCCGATCGCCTTCGGGCCGCGCGGCGGCGACATCGACGCCAACGGCGTGTACTGGGTGTCGCTTGCCAGCGGCCATCTCGGCTCGTTCGACCGCCGCAAGTGCCGGGTGCTGAACGGGCCGCAGGCGACGGGCAAGCATTGCCCCGAGGGCTGGACGCTCTACGCGTTCCCCGGGCCGCAGCTGCGCGACGTGCGCACGCCCGGCAGCGCCGAGGCGAGCTACTACGTCTGGGTGGACTGGTTCGGCATCCTGGGCCTCGGCAGGAACGTGCCGATCGCGATGGGCAACCTGGGCGACTCGATCTACGCGCTGGTCGACGGCGAGCTCCTCACCTTCAGGCTTCCGTATCCCTCGGGCCTGTTTCCGAAGAACGTCGACGGCCGCATCGACGATCCGAAGGCCGGCTGGAAAGGCCGCGCCCTCTGGACCACCTCTGGTACCCGCACGCTGTTCCACAACGAGGGCGGCAAGGAGATGCGCCACAAGGCGGTGAAGATCCAGCTGCGGCCCGACCCGCTGGCGCGGTAGTTACAACCTGAAACAATCCTGACGTTACCTCCCCCCGGCTCGCGCGTTATCCGGGCAGCTGGCGGGGGTTCCGCCGGCGTCCACTATTCGGGAGACATACGACCATGATGAAGAAGATCGTTTGCCTGGCCGCCGCCTCGGCGCTGATGGCGATGGGCAGCGCGTTCGCGCAAGACACCGCGGACAAGGACCGCGACCTGCGCAAGGACAACCGCGACATCCGCCAGGACAAGAAGGACCTGCGCCGCGACCGCAAGGACGTGCGCGAGGATCGCCGCGACATCCGCCAGGACAAGGCGGAGCTGCGCCAGGACCAGCGCGAGCTGCGGCGCGAGGTGAAGGAAGGCGACAAGGCCGGCGCCGCCGCGGAGCGCAGGGAAGTCGCGCGGGACAAGGCCGACCTGCGCCGCGACGAGAAGGACCTGCGCCGCGACCGCAAGGACGTGCGCGCGGACAAGCGCGACCTGCGCAAGGACCGGCGCGAGCGCAACGAAGACAAGAAGGGGTAGTAAAAATCGGGGTCAGAGCCCAACCGAGAAAAATCGGGCTCTGACCCCAAGGAAATTGGGGTCTGTCCCCATTTTTGTCGTTTGTGGCAACATCGCGGCATCCCCGCGATGACCGCCGCCGCCGCAGCTTCCCGCATCGCCGAGTTCTGGGACCAGGCCATCGTCCCGACGCTCGTCGAGTACATCCGCATTCCCGCGAAGTCGCCGCATTTCGACGAGGAGTGGCGCGCGCACGGCCACATCGAGGCCGCGGTCGGGCTGGCGGAGCGCTGGTGCCGGCGCTACGCGGTCCCCGGCATGAAGCTCGAGGTGATGAGGCTGCCGGGCCGGACCCCGCTATTGCTCCTGGAGATTCCCGCCACGCGGCCGGACCTTGAATCCGTCATTGTCTACGGCCACCTCGACAAGCAGCCGGAGATGAGCGGCTGGCGCGCGGGCCTGGGGCCATGGACGCCGGTGATCGAGGACGGCAAGCTCTACGGCCGCGGCAGCGCGGACGACGGCTACGCGGTGTTCTGCGCGCTGTCGGCCCTGCGCGCCCTGCACGAGGAAAAGCGGCCGCACGGACGCATCGTCGCGCTGATCGAGAGCTGCGAGGAGAGCGGCAGCTACGACCTGCCGGCGTACCTCGATGCGCTCGCGCCGCGCATCGGCACGCCGGCGCTGGTCATCGGCCTGGACTCCGGCTGCGGCAACTACGAGCAGCTCTGGGCCACGGCCTCGCTGCGCGGCCTGGTGAACGGCGTGCTCACCGTCGAGGTGCTGACCGAGGGCGTGCACTCCGGCGACGCGAGCGGCGTGGTGCCCTCGAGCTTCCGCATCGCGCGCCTGCTGCTCGAGCGCATCGAGGCGGCGGACTCCGGCGTCATCAAGCCGGCCGCGTTTCATGCGCCGATCCCGCCGCAGCGCAGCGAGCAGGCCAAGCAAGCGGCCAGGGTGCTGGGCGAGGATATCTGGCGCAAATTTCCGCTCATGCCGGGCATGCGGCCGATGTACCCGGACCTGGCCGACCTGGTGCTCGCGCGCACCTGGCGCCCGGCGCTCGCGGTGACCGGCGCCGACAGCCTGCCGCCGCCGGCGAGCGCCGGCAACGTGCTGCGGCCGAAGACTTCGCTCGTCCTGTCGCTGCGGCTGCCGCCGACCGTGCAGGCCGAAGCCGCCGCGCAGCAGCTGAAGGCGCTGCTGGAGGCCAATCCGCCGTACGGCGCGAAAGTGCGCTTCGACTACGCGCAGGCGGCGACCGGCTGGCATGCGCCGCCGACGGAAAAATGGCTGGAAGCCGCCATCGACGAATCCTCCAGGAAGCACTTCGGCAAGCCGGCGATGTGGATGGGCGAGGGCGGCACGATCCCGTTCATGGCGATGCTCGGCGCGAAGTACCCGCAGGCGCAGTTCCTCATCACCGGCGTGCTCGGCCCGCACTCGAACGCGCACGGGCCGAACGAGTTCCTGCACCTCGACTACGCCAAGCGCCTGACCGCCTGCGTCGCCGATGTGCTGGCGGCGCACGCCGCGCGCTGAGCATACCTAGGAGCGGCTTATCGCCCTGCGGGCAGGGGTCAACGCGGAAAAATGCAGCGGATCTCTGAGATTCTGAAATTCCCGGTAATAGTAGAGCGGCGTGGGCCGCTTTCCCTTGAACCGCAAGCGCTTTAAAAACTCGATTTCCTCCTGGGTCACATTGCCTCTAAGTGAAGCATCCTTGAGAAATGCGATGAGCCCCGGCTCGTCCCCGAAAGGTCCGTCGGGCTCCGCTTCAGCAAACTCAAATCGCTTCGAGTGCCCCGGGGCGAGTCTTCGGCTAAGCACGATATTCATGCCGAAGCTCGAAAGGTCGATATCCCAGGAGTCGATCAGCGGATCCAGGAAGGCAACGCAGTTCTCCAGTGACACGTGGAAGACGTCTGTATCCAGGAATTCGAGGATCCTGACTCGCATCTGCTTGTAGCTTCGGCCGCCGGTTCGAGCCACCGAGCGGAGCCACTTTTTGTTTTTCAATTCCTCCCGGGCGACTCGCTTGATCACGTCCAGAAGCTTTTGCGTGACCAGGCGTTCGAGTTCGCCAAAGGGTTGCTTTTCAAAAATCGCCCGTATTTCTTGCTGTTTTTCCGGCGTGCACTTGCGCAGAACCAGCTCTCGAACTTCCTGGAACAAAGGCATCGGCGGGTCCTCGAAATCCTTCTTCAACTCCGCCGTGCGCTGGACCTGGGCCAGCTTCGCAAGCTTGCCGCTCGACAGCTTGAGAAACTCGCCCATCTTCTCGTAGATGTCTGTTCGATCGGGCGCGGGGGGCAATTTCTTCCGAGTCAGCAGCTGAGAAATGTAGGACTCGGTGACTTCGGCAGCGGCCGCCAGGTCCTTCTGCTCGAGCCCCAGTCGTGCCAGGCGATCCCGGATGACTAGGCAGACATCCATGGCAAGCCCCCCTTAGTTAACCACAATAGATTAATCATGCAGATATTATAAACAAACGATTGACAAAATTAGTTAAGTGACTCATGCTGGCAATGGACCGGGGGAGTCTTCTGGTCACTTGAACTTAGGCACGGTCATCTGAAATGCCCCCTTGGCCATCACAACCAAGGAGAACGACATGTATGCACGCCGCGTATCCCTGCAACTGAAGCCCAACAGCGCCGCGGAGTTTACCCGGCAGCTGGAAAAGCAAATCATCCCCATGCTTCGAAAACAAAAAGGGTTTCAGGATGAAATCACGTTCGTTGCCCCGGCCGGAAAGGAAGCTTTCGGCGTGAGTTTGTGGGACAACAAAGAAAGTGCCGACGCCTATAACCGCGGGTCTTACGCAGAAGTGACCAAGATCCTGGAGAAGCTGGTTGACGGAACTCCTCGGGTTGATACCTATGAGGTTTCCAACTCCACTTTCCACAAGATCGGCGCTGCTGCGCTGGCCTAGAGCAAGTAGGTGTTTTGGTTCGGCGGGAGGGCGGGCACATCCGATCGTCAAGCGTCTTGACGAGGAGAAGAAGACCGCGTCCGGCATCGTCATCCCGGACACCGCGGCCGAGAAGCCCGACCAGGGCGAGGTCACGGCGGTCGGCAAGGGAAAGAGGACCGACGAAGGCCAGCTCGTGCCGCTCGACGTCAAGGTCGGAGACCGGGTGCTGTTCGGAAAATATTCGGGGCAGACCGTCAGGGTGAAGGGCGATGAGCTTCTCGTCATGCGCGAGGAAGACCTCCTCGGCGTAGTGGAAGGACAGCAATGACCGCCAAAGACGTACGTTTCCACGAAGATGCACGGACCAGAATGGTCCATGGCCTGAACATCCTGGCCGACGCAGTGAAGATTACGCTCGGCCCGAGGGGCCGAAACGTGGTGCTGGAGCGCTCCTGGGGCGCGCCGACCATCACGAAAGACGGCGTGTCCGTAGCCAAGGAGATCGAGCTCAAGGAAAGGTTCGAGAACATGGGGGCCCAGATGGTGAAGGAAGTCGCCTCCAAGACCTCGGACGTGGCCGGTGACGGCACCACCACCGCGACCGTGCTTGCGCAGGCGATCGTGCGCGAGGGGATGAAATACGTCGCCTCGGGAATGAACCCGATGGACCTCAAGCGCGGCATCGACAAGGCGGTAATCGCCGTGGTCGAGGAGCTGAAGAAGATCTCCCGGCCCTGTGACTCGTCCAAGGAAGTCGCGCAGATCGGATCGATCTCGGCCAACCTGGACAGCGAAGTCGGCAAGATCATCGCGGACGCCATGGAAAAGGTCGGCAAAGAGGGAGTGATCACCGTCGAGGACGGCAAGTCGCTCGAGAACGAGCTTGAGCTCGTCGAGGGCATGCAGTTCGACCGGGGCTACCTCTCGCCGTACTTCATCAACAACGCCGAGAAGCAGAGCGCCCTGCTCGAAGATGCCTATGTTCTCCTGTGCGACAAGAAAATCAGCTCGATCCGTGATCTGCTGCCGCTGCTCGAGCAGGTCGCAAAAGCAGGCAAGCCGCTGCTGATCGTCGCCGAGGAAGTCGAGGGCGAGGCGCTCGCCACGCTGGTGGTCAACAATTTGCGAGGCATTCTCAAGACCCTGGCAGTCAAGGCGCCGGGCTTCGGTGACCGCCGCAAGGCGATGCTGGAGGATATTGCGGTGCTCACCGGAGGCACGGTGATCTCCGAGGAGCTGGGTCTAACGCTCGAGAAAGTGACCCTGAAGGATCTCGGCCGCGTCAAGAAGGTCGAGAGCACCAAGGAAGACACGACCCTCATCGACGGCGCGGGCGACAAGAAGGCCATCGAGGCGCGGGTCAAGCAGATCCGCATGCAGATCGAAGAGGCGACCAGCGATTACGACAAGGAGAAGCTGCAAGAGCGCCTGGCGAAGCTTGCAGGCGGCGTGGCGCTGATCAAGGTGGGCGCCGCGACCGAGGTCGAGATGAAAGAGAAGAAGGCCCGCGTCGAGGACGCGCTGCACGCGACGCGCGCCGCGGTCGAAGAGGGAATCGTCCCCGGCGGCGGCGTTGCGTTCATCCGCGCCAAGCAGGTGCTGGAAGGCAAGCTCAAGGGCGAGAACCACGACCAGGAAGCGGGCATCAAGATCGTGATGAAAGCGCTCGAAGAGCCGCTGCGCATCATCGTCGACAACGCTGGTGCGGAGCCCTCGGTAGTGCTCAACAAGGTGCTCGAGAACAAGGGCAACTTCGGCTTCAACGCGCAGACCGAGGAGTTCGGGGACCTGGTGCAGATGGGAGTGATCGACCCGACCAAGGTCGCTCGCACCGCGCTGCAGAACGCCTCGTCCGTAGCCGGACTGATGCTCACCACCGACGCGATGGTTGCGGAGCGGGTGGAAGAGAAGAAGGGCGGCCCCGCGCACGGTGGCATGGGTGGCATGGGTGGCATGGAAGGTATGGACATGTAATGCGGGCGTGAAGCGTAAGGATCAGTAAATGAAAAAGGACCCAACCCGGGTCCTTTTTTTCGTCCTATGTCGGCAAGGCGTAGCGGCGCAGGCGCAGGGAAAATTCCACGAGCGGTCGGATGCCGCTCGCCTCGGCCCTATGTCGGCAAGGCGTAGCGGCGCAGGCGCAGGGAAAATTCCACGAGCGGTCGGATGCCGCTCGCCTCGGCGCGGCGGCACCAGTCCTGCAACTGCCGCACGAGCTGCTCGCCGGAGGCGCTGGAGCGCTCCCACAAGGCGGCGAGCTCGGCGCGCATGGAGTAGACGGTATCCAGCGCGCTCGATTTCTTGAGGATCTCGGCCAGCTTCAGGCGCTCGGTCTCCGGGAGGGTCTTTTCGTCGCGGTGCAGCCAGCGCTTCAGACCTTGCAGCATGTGCGCGTCTTGTGGCGCGAGACGCCGCAGCTTCTTCATTTCTTCCGTGTAGGTCGCGCGGAGGGACTTCGCGTACCTTGCCAGCACGTCATAGCGGTGCATGATCACCGCCTGCAGTGTTTCGAGGTCCACGGCCGGCTTGGCTTCGGCAAATTTGGGCGTCGGGGCGATCTTCTTGACCTGGGCCAGACCGAGCGCCGCGAGAACGCGGATGTACAGCCAGCCGATGTCGAGCTCGTACCATTTGCTCGACAGCTTGGCCGACGTCACATACGCGTGGTGATTGTTGTGCAGCTCCTCGCCGCCGATCAGGATGCCCCACGGAAGGATGTTCGTGCTCACGTCTTCGGTGGACCAGCTGCGGTAACCCCAGAAATGGCCGATGCCGTTGATGACTCCCGCCGCCCAGAAGGGGATCCAGACGATTTGCGTGAGCAGGATCAGCGCGCCCGGCACCAGGCCGAACAGCAATAAGTCGGCCGCGCCCATGAGCGTGAGCCCGAGGATCGAGCCCCGCGAGTAAAGATTGCGCTCGAGCCAGTCGTCCGGGGTGCCATGCCCATAGCGTTCCAGGGTCTCCCGGTTGTTCGACTCCTTGACGTACAGGAACACCCCGCCCCACAGGACGCGATGGATGCCGAGCTGCTGCGGGCTATGCGGGTCGTCCGCGGTCTCGCACTTGGCGTGATGCTTGCGGTGGATGGCGGCCCATTCCCGGGTCACCATGCCGGTCGTGAGCCACAGCCAGAAACGGAAGAAGTGGCTAGCCGCTGGCTGCAGGTCGAGCGCGCGATGGGCCTGGCAGCGGTGAAGAAATATCGTCACCGAAGCGATGGTGACATGCGTCAGCGCGAGCGCCGCGAGCACGTAACCCCACCACGGAAGATCGAAAACGCCGGAAAACAACGCTGACTCCATCATGATGTAAGGGCATCGTCCGCCCTTGCTGCGGGACGTTCTGTGCGCTAGCGGACGTAAAGCGTTGAAAACCCCCGCCGCAGCGGGGGTCTGTGAGGCTGCCGCAGAGCTACTTGATCGGCTTGGTGAAGGGGAAGACCTTCGTCAATCCCAGGATGTCGGTGATGAGCAGCACGACGAAGATCAGCAGCAGCGCGCCGATGATGCCGTCGCCGCCGGCGGGCAGGCTGTCGAGCCGGCCCGCGAGCTGAGCCGCTTCTTCGTCGGTCAGCGCGGCCACGCGCGCGTTGACGTCCGCCGCGCGCACTCCGTAGGCCTCCAATTGTGCACGCACGTCGGCGCGCTCGAGCACCACGGCAATGCGATCGCGCTCCGCGGAGGCGAGCGCCGCGCCGGTCGACACGATGCCGGCGTGCGCGGGGAGCGGCAGTCCGAGGCCAGCGATGGATACGATGAGAAGGCTGGCAAGCAGCCTGCGAAGTCGAGCAATCATTCAAAATCTCCCTGTCGTTGTTGGTCGGTGCAGCGCGTGCAAGTGTGCCTGCAACGCAGAGGGTCGGCAAATGCGGTCTTGCCGCTCGCTACCAGCTCACGGGGGCGCGCGCGGGCCGGCTGCCCCATACCGCCCAGTACTCCTGCCCGCGATGCTCCACGCGGAATTCCAGCAGCACGGCCGGGTCGACCCCTGAAACCGTCGTGGCCTTGTCCTCGGGGAAGCGCCCCTCCAGGCGCTCGCCGTAGACGAGGAGGCCTTCCGCGCCTCCCCGTTCCTCGGCGAGCACGCAGTGCTTGAGACGCTCCTTGCCGCCCGGCTTGTCCGACCATGGCCGCGAGCCATCCTGGTTGGGCGCCCAGAGCAGGTAGCTGCAGGCGCCGTTCTCGCTGCGGATGTCGTCGGCCCAGATCGACATGACGATGGTGTCGTCGGAGGAGCGGATGCCGCCCCAGTTCGTCAGGCAGTCGCTGAACACGCCGCGCTTCTCGAAAGCATCGCGGCGCGGAATCAGCCGCGGTTTCTTCGCCTCGCGCTGGCCGGTCCTGGCGACGCGGCGCGTCGAGTCGAGCAGCGCGCTGTCGCAAAGCGCAACGATCTGCGCGACGCCGAGCCCATCGGCGTTCTTGCGCAACTGCCTGAGCTCGTCATCGGTGAGCCGGCTGATCGATTCGCGAGTCCACAGCATGAGTTTGTTATACGGCAAAGCCTGTCTGTGCGCCAGCAGACAGAAAGTGCGCCGGAGGCCGCGCACAATGCTGCAATGAGAAATTACGCCCTTGCCCTGGCGCTGGGAGTTTTGTCCGCTGCGGCAAGCGCGCAGTCGATCCCCGCGTACGAAAAGGTGGCGCTCGACGCGAATGTGCTTTTCGATTCCGAGCGATGGGCGCTGCGCGCGGCGAGCCGTACTACGCTCGATGACTTTGTCCTCAGGATGCACGGCCTCGAATCGCAGACGGTGCGCGTGGTGGGGTTTGCCGACCGCATCGGCTCCGAGGCCTCCAACCAGGTCCTTGCCGAGGAACGCGCCGGCGCGGTGAAGGCCTACCTGGTCATGAAGGGAATCGCGGCGGACCGCGTACGCACCAGCGCCAGCCTGCGGCCCGATCGCCGTGTGCTGGTCGAGGTTTCCGGCACCCGGGTGGCCCGCTAATCGGCTGGCGGCTTCACGCCGGCGCGTTGGACGCGCCGAAAAACGTGTGCTTGCAGCGCGGGTAATTCAGGCATCCCCAGAACTTCCTGCCCTCGGTGCTGCTCGAGCGCGCGGTCATCTTGATGCCGCAGGCGGGGCAGGTCGGCGTGGAAAAATCACCCGCCGTGGCGAGCTTGAGCAGCGCGTGTCCCTGCTCCGGGGCGAGCGCGCCGATTTTGCGCAGCAGCTCGGCCCCGTCGATCAGCTCGATGTTCTCGCCGCGGGAGAATTCCTTCGCCTCGGAGGTAAACGTGCCGCAGGCGACCAGCACGCCCTGCGGCACGCCGGCCGCCGCCATGGCTGCGCGCAGCTCGCGCACCGCCCTGATGCCGACCGTATAGACGCTCGAGGGCTTGCACTGGACGACGCTGGAGGGCTGGTCCGCCGTTCCGGCAACTTCGCAATAGGCCGCGCACAGCTCCTCGAAGCGGCGCCATTCGAGCCGCCGCAGCAGCTCGAGGCTCCAGCGCGGCGCGGCGGCGCGGCTCGCGTCGGCCGGGCCCTTCCGCCGCCGCACGAGCGCCGCCGCCAGGATCGCGGCGGCCGCGGCGATGAGCACCACGGCGCCCGATGCATAGACCTTGCCGTTCAAGTCCTGCGGCAGGGCGATGGCGATCGGAAAGCCGAGCACCAGGATGGCGGCGAACAACGTCCGCACGATGCGCGGCCCCGAGCCGAGCCGTTCGCGCATGATTCAGGCGCGGCCGGCGAACGCCGCGCTGCGCGCCTTGTGCTTTCCGTCGCGCAGGGGGCTGACGATCGCGTAGCAGGGGCAGGACGCCGTTTCGAGCCCGCCATGGTCGAGGATGGTGATGTTGCCGCGGCGGTAGGCGATCAGCTTGCGCCGCTGCAGCGCCGAGGCCGCCTCGGTGACGCCGACGCGCCGCACGCCGAGCATGTGCGAAAGGAACTCGTGCGTCAGGTAGAACCGGTCCGAGCGCACCCGGTCGCGCGTCATCAGCAGCCAGCGCGCCAGGCGCGCCGGCACCCTGTGGAAGCGGTTGCACGCGGCGGTCTGCGTGATCTGCGCCATGAGCGAGTGGGTATAGCGATGGAGCTCCCGCTGCAAGGGGGCGCTGCGCCGCAGCTCCTTGCGGAAGCGGGCCGCGCTCATGCGCAGCGCTGTGCCGCCGCCCTGCACCAGCGCTCGAATCGGGGACACGCCGATGCCGAGCGCCAGCGCAACGCCGACCATGCCTTCGCGGCCGACCAGGCCGACCTCGAGCGCAAGCCGGCCCTCCACCAGCGTCAGCAGCGAAACCACGCCGTCGGTCGGAAAATACACGTCGCGAATCGGCGCGCCAGGCTCGTAGAGCACGTCGCCGAACACGAGGGCGACCGGCTCCAGGCCGGAGAGCAGGTCGCGGTAGGTCCTGGGCGGCAGCGCGGCCAGCACGCTGTTCGCGATCGGCTGAGGCTTCGCGCTGCGCGGGCTCGACATGCGGCAAGATTAGGCCCACGGCGCCGCCCGGTATGTACGCTGTCGCACAGAGCGAAGCTCCGCGGCGGAACAGAATGAGCGCCCGAAGATCCAGGCCAAGGTTGCCATGAAGCACGAGCTGCCCGATTTGCCTTACGACTATGCAGCGCTCGAGCCGCACATCGACGCGCGCACGATGGCGCTGCATCACGGCCGCCACCACGCCGGATACGTGGCACGCCTCA
>WNFO01007484.1_pt1 | contig 11256 bp, 10 predicted proteins | sample 5400251 | NCBI WGS metagenome assembly WNFO01 (sample SAMN13153354, study PRJNA577476) | soil metagenome | isolation source: 100 cm saprolite under Madrone tree | place: USA:California | collected 2016-06-14 | reverse complement strand
TTCAAGTTCCGTACCATCCCGCGATATCTTAACCTCGCGACCATGGTTCCACGGGTTCCGTAAATGCTTCGTACGGGAGAATGACAGAGGCTCTGTGCAGATCCAATCCACACGGAATGGTCGGCCCCGTGCCTCCGCCGAACCTTCTTTCGGAGCATCAAGATCTTTTGTGGGTTCTTCGGCGACGGTTTGCAAGGCTGCGTCTCGAGCGTGCTTCAGGGTATCCTCGCTTTCACTTGAAGGGGTAGGGATAGTGGGGTGAGCTGCCTGCGAATTGCCTTGATCTCTGCGAGCGTGATACGGTCCATCAGGGTTGAGTTCGAGGGATAATGACTTAAAAGCACGTGTGAGACCGGCATCCGTCTTTTGTGTCAGTTGAGAGAGCCTGTGATGCGGGTTGTAGATTTCAGCTGGTGCAGAGGATACCTGAAGTTTCCCATACGGCTCTCCTTCCTGGGATTGATGGATGGAATTTGGTGATTGATCAACCCGATGCTCTTCGGGAGGTAAGGCGTAGAGTGGGTCCTGGTACCCCTGGACAATACTTGCGGGTGGCGGAATGAGCACATTTCCTCCCATGTCGCTTTCTGCGGATGACCTGAGTGGAACAGGAGATGTCGGACGGAATGCCCAAGGTACACGATCTTCTCTATGCAGGATTGGGCCCGCCATCCTGTATACGAGGTCAGACTGGCGAAGGCGAGACAAATCCAAAAACAAACCGTGCATACCCGTAAAACTCCCCACTTTTGTAGACACCAAAAATGATGAACACATCCTCGCTGGTGCGATATGCTTGGTCCAAAATTTCCTCGTTGTGTTGCTGTGTGGCCCAGACACTCCTCTGAACACCAAAATCTAGATCCTGCTATCAAGACGTCAATGTTGAAGGAGTTGGACAGCTGACGGTATTACCTGCGTCAGTGATTTCAGAATGAAGTATCGTTGAGGAAAGTAACGCGACAAAATGTCTGAATCCGTACTCGCAGGAGAACCGGAGCGGCTCGAGCGCAGAGTAGAAGACCCCCCTTGGTCATCATCGTCTGATGTCGACAACGGCGATGTCACCCCCGCGATGGCCTTGTCCAACCCAACCAAGTCAGCCCCCTCGTCCCTAGCCACTTTCCTCTGTTCATTGATCCATTTGACATGCATGCTATGGCCACGCTGGGCCCCAACGCCAGCATTCAAATCGTCTGTCCTTTTTCGTACACGGCACACAAGGCGTGGGCATGGTGGATTGTCTGGACGGATAGGCTTGCCATGAAAACGTGCCACCGCAGTTTCCAACTGAGCTTCGGACTTGAAGTTGACGAATGCGCAATTCGATCGTGCGATTAAGAAAACGGAAGATACTCCCCCGCACACTTGTGGTGGATTCAGCGACTCCTGAATCGGAGACTGTAAAGGTCGGTTGAAAAAAGCCCGTAGCTCATCAGGTGTCGCGTCAGATGGTACATTCCCGACCCACATCACCCACTCTGACCTCTCTGCAAGTAATTTGGGATGGTAAGAGCGACGTTCCTGGAGCCCGTCGTGCCTGCTCTCGCTCGTGCCGCGGAACGGACGATGGATGGTCCAAGTTGAACTGTTGAGACCCCGACTCTTCAAACGATCTCACTGCTGTGGCACCCCCCGACGGAAAATACCACCATGCCCCCTGAATTTCCTGTTCGGGAGGGCTGCCATAGGACGGTGTATGATGCGGGGGAGGGTAATGTGACCCATAGATGGAGGGCGCAGGCACAAATGAAGTGGGAGGATAACCAAAGGGTGGCGGTGTCGTATATCCCAAGGGGGAATAGGTGCCTGGAGAGGGATAAGACATAAGATGCTCCACCTCACCTGTGGAAGCAGTTGACGCTTGCCGTGAGGCCAGCAAATGAGAAGGGCTAACAGGGTGACGCAGATAAACGGGCGACGTCGGGGCGGTGGTGCCAGCCCCATGCGTCGGATGGGGTAATGGGGTGTGTTCAGTAGAAGCTCCCTGGTATGAATAGACTGGAGCGTGTTGCCGAAGTGTAGACGTTATTGAGGGGCGGGCGTACGCCATATGAGACATACTTGCTTCTCGTCCAGGCGTCCCCGGATGATGATGGAAACCGAACGGGGGTGATGAATGAACCATATGTGGAGGATGTGCATGGGATAGGGAAGGTTGGGGTGCAGCATATGTCACGCGATGCCCGATAAGAGGGGGAGACCGGTGAGGGGGCGAAGAATTAGTAAAAGTAGACGAAGCATTCGAGGGCCTGGGCCTGGAATCCAATCCTGGGACATCTTGATCTGGCGTGGGACTGTACGGCGTTGCTGAGGGGCGCATGGACGATTGACTGCGTGTGAATTGGCTTATGGGGGGTTATAGAACGTCTGGTGACTTTCGGTCGAGCGGGGGACTTTTGAGGCGAGGAAGTCGGTGACATGTCGTGGGCCTGTAGTGATTTATCTATTTCTGAGTTCACAGAGTGGGCTGAAGCATAACTGCACTTATAGTTTGTGCGTGGACACGGTCCGGAAGTTCGAGGAATGTTCTGGAACCGAGAGACGGGGTCTAATTGAAGTGACGGTAGTGGGAGGGTATACGGCGCGTAAAAGGGCTTAGGATATGTTAACAATGAGACAGCGCAAGGACATTAGAAAGAAGCTATACAGTACCTTGATCGGCCGATGTATCTTGCACCGTTCCTGTCTTGTAATATAGAATCAAAACACTTTACATGGCCAAAAAAAATAAAGACAAAGAAAGAGAGAGAGAACGCGACGGCTCTGCATGCCAGACATCACGTGCACCCACTTAGCATCTGCCTGAGCCAACACAGAGGGATGACCGACTGTAGAGCGACAAGGACATGGCATGGCACCTACTACAGTAACATGAGCATGGGTGAACGCGACGCATTCGGACATTCGGACTCAATCGGCCTTTGCCGAACGGAGACTCATCCAAGTCAGGTGTAACTTGGTCAGGTGGAAACTGTACTCGTCGTGCGGGGTGATATTATATGTGCCTCTGATCTCCGGTATTGAGATCATCTTTCTCCCTTTTTCGAGTCTATGAATTTGAGTAACCTATGCGCAACTTCAGGCATGCCGGCCATGAACGACAACGTACCGTTAAGAGTCAGTTGCGACTGACTCAATCAAGCTCCAATAAAGATACTCCAGAAGATCTTCAGCGTACAGGGTTATGCTCCAGAGGCGGTGTCGAGCGTAAGAGATGCTGGTGTTATGAAGCCATGAAATTGAGAGTGGCTCCATTGGGCAGGGAAGGGCAGGGAATTGACAAGAATTGGAGCAATTGTTCGCGCAGGTAGTAATCTTTCAGAGTTTGGGTTGAAATAATTGCAAGGCAGTAGCGATGATGTGCCTGTTTCTCACGCTACACTCCCGATCCCCCTCCCCACCGATCCCCTCCCATCACGATCCCCCTCCCTTGCTGACCCTGAATGGCAGCTGAATGTATAGGACCAGGTACATCGAAGCCTGGGATTTGGTCATGCGACAGAGTTCTGGAGCGTGGCGTGTGAGGGCGGCAATAACGAGAAACCGCAGTCTGCAGTCCTTTCAAACTGGCGGTTTGTTGATTCCTGCTGACAACTTATAATACACAATCGACGAGTCGTCTGCACAGATCGCCAGAAACACTTCTCCAGGGTTGTTCAGTTCCCTAAACGCAGACTTGAGCCTTACAAAGGTCTATTTTAGTAGCGCCAAATAATCTAGAGGTCGAGTTTATCAACTCACCAACTCATTGATAGCGTCTCCGCCAGCGAACACGGAACGACACATGTGCCCATATTTTGCTAGAGAGTTCCGTCAATCGAAATAGTTGTGAACCTTTCGGAGTAGTGATGGATGTGCCTGGCCTGGAAACCCAAGCCCTGAAATCCCTAGCCTGAGAAAGCCCAAGTCAAGCCGGGGCCCAGGCCACTGAGGCCTTCATCTAGGGCCTGGCTTGGGAGGCCAGCCCAGGGCTTTCAGGCAAAGCCAGGCCCGTCCATCACTATTTCGGAGACGGAAAACCTCACATTTTCAGGTCGACGGCCCTGAAAGCCGCACCTCCCACATATGGGTAGATCCACAACTTCTAATTCGCTCCACTGCTGCGCTGTGTGGGGTTATGTATTAACCGGACCCATCAGAATTACGTGGGCAACTCACCAAAAAGAAGATCGTTATATGTTTGAAAAGCCGCACTCGCTGTATGCGGGTATTTTGTAATTACGGCGGAAAGTAAGGTATACTCAACATGCCGCACTCAGCCAAAAGGATAGCAGGACCTGTGAAAGACAAGGGCTTACGGTAGAATGGCCCTCTGTTGTTCTTGCTTGTTGCGACATCTCACGTTCGAACACAACTTGCGGTGAGAAATTTTTTGAGGCATGCCTTCGATAATTACATAATTCCACAAGCACAAATCAGGCCGTTATCGTAGTAATATCGTACAAAACTGGCTCCTGTTTGAAGGTGCACACAATATCAACAATATCTCAATACAAGCCCTCCTTTGGAGCAATAACACGTCAGTCTGCGATGTTTGTAAATCATTTTGATCGGATAATTACCTTGCGTTCCTCCCCACGGGCTTGCTTTCCCGAATCCCCCGTCATTTTGCCAGCTAACTTCTCCGCTGTGCCTGATGTACCACAACCTTTTACGTCAACGAGCGCCAACACAACCCCACACTAACGATCACGTACCCTTCACCTTACTAGTGACTGAAGGCTTTGCTCCGGCGGTGCCGGCGGTATCGTCGTCGTCACGGGCCTCTTGCCAGTCCCTTCTAGTGGTAGGATCTTGGTAGCCACCGGTCTGGCCGTATGCGGTCCTCTCTGAACCTCCATATTGAGCCGAAGTGCTAGAGGGGTCTGAAGTCCTGCCTGCGTCGGCTCTACCTTGACCCCAGTCGTCGGAACGCTGCTGGCCGGCAGCGCCATAACCGGCCTGTCCATAGCGAGCTTGCTGAGCATAAGGATCGCCAGACTGCTCAGTGTAATCTAGGGAGATGTGACTGATTAGCTTGTCCCCGAGACAGTGCAGTACAATAAGAAACAGTGAATTCTACGCATGAACTTACCCTGTCTATCTTCACCCTGACCTTGGCTGCTGGCGGGGTTGGACCATTGTCCAGGTACGCCGGTATCACCACGGGCTTGTTGGGCCTGCTGTGCGGGATCACGTTCGAATCTGTTACCAGTTTCCATAATTCCGAAAGTTCGACTTGGTCGAGGTGGTTAATAATGAAGAGAGATGCGTCAAGAGTGCATGGGCTTGGCTTGGACTTTATATATCTCATTCAGCAGTGGATCGAGATACGGTGACGATGGACTGACGTCGACTGACGCCAGATTTGCGTTGAGGGTGGGAACGGGAACAGAGGCGCTCCTGTCTCTGTCGGGAAAAGCATTACGCATGAAATGTCACAAATATAGGAAATTAATGCCCTTTTAACAGAGAAATGCTTGGCCTCCCACACGGATGCAGTGATGATCGAATCTTCGGAACCCCTTTCTTCGATGAGAGGAAAAGGCTTACAATTGCTAATAAGCGAGAATAGTCAACGCCTGCAGGCACAGAGTTTGTTTCCCAGGCAATAGTGCAGAGTTTCCTCTTACATCTACAAGCAAAGTTCTTAGACACCGGTAGTGTTTAATTTTCGGCACTATGCGAAGAAGACATCAAATCTTGGGCTCTTGTAAATCTAAGTCCCTACTAACTGTTATCATTGACTTCGTTGGAAAGAAAGGTATGGCTCTCACTGGCAAATGGAGGGAAATTTGGTAGGGCTTAGACGCTAATGTCATTACCTTCTTTCGCAAGTGGAGCTCGCTACAGGCTTGAAGAGCATCCTTGGATATTTTGCATAGATATGGAGATAATTTCTACGACATTTGTCAAGCCACAACGGATTAACGAACGCGGGGCCGTGATCGACGTCATTGAGATTGTGTGTCAGAGACACGGCCATTGAAAGGTTTGAACTGAAATATGACTTACGAGACGTAAGATTCTGCATCTGGTCCCATTGATGCCCAAATGAGGACTGCCCGTAAACGAAACTTGTCTCACCAGGGAGAAAGCACCGTCCTCAGTTTCCACCTACAATTACTACGAGGAACGTACGGTCTCAACCCTCGTGATCTGTCGCCAGACGTAGACCCACTTGCCTGGAATTCGGAAGCGAAGCGACTTTGGATTAACCTAAACCCTCGAACTGATTACTTTACTGTATTATACTTTGCCCCCGCAGACCCGGGTCGGTCCCCTTGGGTAAATCATCATCAATACGATGCGATCGTCGGTCTCTGGGTGGCCATTGTAACCCAGACCCACAGGGAGCTTCGCGCGGATTTCCCCTCCAAGAAGCTCGTGATCGCGAAAACTGACAGAATGCAGGAGAGCTGAGGTAGTTGGCCGAAAATATCACGTTTCACGAGCTGATGGTGGGGCAAGTAGCGCCACTACGGAGCCACTCTGTCCCCCAAGCCAGGACAGTCAGGCGGAGGCGGATGACATATATCCGAGGAGGATATACTCCACTGGCACTGCGAATATGACCGCAACGGCCTTATCCGAGATCCGAAGAGGGTACAACCCTGAAAAGGAAGACAAGTCCGGAGGGGCGACAGGTCAATTTGCCGGCCATGTGCATAGATAATGTGCGCCACCACTATCATGTGGTACAGTACTGACTGAGAGCAGTTTGAAGTCGTCGCCGGAGGTGTGGCGTTTGCAGAAGATTACGTACACACACAACCAACGGTCGCGCAAATGCTGACGTTTTCACATCCGCCCATATGTGAAAATGCTCATCATGAACGTATCTGAGTCATGGATGCATGAACAACGATAACGGAATATTGTAACATCGTAACAACATGCGTCAAGCTCCTGCCAGGCCGGGAGGAACTTGCTATCGCTATCAAACATGTGTCCACAATCTTCCATCCGAGTCGTCGTCTGCTCAGGCTCTGCCCTCGGGAACAAGAAGCAGACAGTATCCTTGATATGCCTTCACGCGAAGGAAACGCGGCACGACGTCAAGCCGTTAAAATACTCTGTATATCTTGCTCACGTCTACGGGATGTAAATCGGGACTAGACTGGGGAGCTTGGGCTTGTTTTTAGACATTGAAGGAATCGCGGGCGGCATCCGGTGTACACCCACGCTGTCCAATGTCGAAGGAGTCATGCTCGAATATCTGGGACAAGCCCCGACCTTACTATACCGTGGATGCACTAGATGAATGTCCGAATACCCCTGATCATGATATGCATTGCCCTGTCACATGGCCAGTGGACGTGCACACTCATCGACAAATCACATAAGAAGAGAACAGCGACCCATAGGTGCCACTTATGGTGGTGGCAGGTGGTGGCAGATGGCAAAAAGCACGACCCGAGAAGGGCAAGTTGACAGCTGGGAAAATTGACAGGGCCACCCCTCGACTGTTATCATACTTTGACCACCAAGGTGTTTGATTGATCCAATCCCCCAGTAAATGCCACACGGTAACAGCCCTCTGCTGGCGGTTGATATTGCACGGGATGGCGCGCAGTGCGGCCCAGTTGCGCATGGTGTTGTTCATGCACTCCCTCTGGGGCCGACTAATTTGATCCGACTCGAAGCGTGTGGCGTGTTGGGTGTCGAAGCCGTCAGGGTTGCCCAACCTGGGATCAGCGCAACCTAGCTCATGATACATGGGGCTTCTGCAGCTCGTATGCACCATGCTCGACGCATTTACGGCAGGATTGGCTACGTGGTGAGGGAGAGCCCTGCATAACTTGACGCGGGGATTCATAGCCGGTAAAAAAAAACATTAGTTTAACATATGGTTGCCGGAACAATTTACCATCTCCCAGGCTAAGGTTCGGAACATCAATAAATTTATAGATGCAAGGCCCCAAAAAACATGACGAGAGGTACCCAAATCCACTTAGTATCGTATCCTTTTCGTCCTTGTCGAGCTCTGGAATTTCGACGTCTCTCTCCGCAACCGTCTGTGTATGAGTGAGCACAAATCAGCCAAAAAGTGCGACATCGAAGGTAAACACACGATCGAACGCACCTGCTCGCACGCTCCCGCTCGATCTCTCGCCTCTCCACCTCCTCCTGAGACAACATTTCCCATCGCGTCTTGAACTCTTCTGCCTCTGCCCAGTCTCTCCACACGCTCCGGAGGATCCTGGGGCCCCTTCCCTCCCTTGGTGTACGACCCCACCCCAACCCCAAACCAGTTTTATCCTTCATTAGGCCCAACCCGCTCTTGTCCTTCTGACCGTCTTCCGTCGTCGCAGCCTGCTCTGTTGGGAACCCACCAATAACCCCCCACTCTATCGCATCTTTTTTGTGTCTCATAAGTTCTTCATGGATTGCATGCGCAATAAGGGGCTCTGCCTCGCCCGCGAGTCCGAGGTCGAGGCAGAGCCTGTGAGTGAACTCTTCTGGTGTGAGCCCAGAGCGCAAGTCCCACTCGATATGATCCAACAAGTGGTGGTTGTCCACCTGCACATCGATCTGGGTAGTATGAGTCGGTGAGATATATTTGTAAGACGGGAGGAAATATGAGACGCACACTGAGAATAACGCGGCACTCGGGGACCTCGTCGCCCCCATCGCCCCCTCCGTCAACGGCTACCTCCATGCTTCCTACGCCATCCTGGTCTTCTAGTTGAGCGCGGATCTGTGCTGCGACGGTGTCTGTCCACGGTGCTGCTGGTAAGTCGAGATCTGCACAGAACGTGCGGGCAAATTCCTCTGGTGTGACCAGTGATTCGTGTAAGTTCCAAACAAAGCAGTCGCGGATGCGGTGTGTCTCCGTCTCGAATTCAACACGAATGGGAACAAGTGCAACCGGGCGTTCGGCCTGATCCGCAAGCTGTTCCTCCGAACTAAGGAGCACAAGCAGAAAAACGGAATATATCACTGATGATCCCGCGGCAAATAACGAAGGGCAGGACAACTCACAAATCCCCGTGTTTTGTCTGTGCAAACGGTTTCGCGGTTATGAAACGCGAAGGAGGTATCAGACCAAGATAGCTTTGATCTAGATCCGTCCGAGACGACGCGCCTGCCACAGCGGAAACAGGGGTGCCCGTATTATACAGGCTAATCCCATTAACCGCACGAGTTGGACCGCGTGCCGCACGTATCGCCGTCCGCGTTCCACCACTCGCAACAAAGTCGGATCCGTCCGAGTCGACCTCACCTGCATCGGGGATATCATCGCCTGAACCGGGGTCAGCGTAGCTCACGACAGCACCACGTCTCGGGCGTGTGGAGGTTGATGCGGTCGTCGCGGCGGCAGTGACCCCTGACAATCCGGAGAGGATGGGTTGTACAAGAAGGGTCGCGCCTGTTTGTAGGCGCGACGCGTAGGTTGATTGGATAGCTTGTGGTATTGTAGGTAATGGCGCGCGCGGCCTGGTGTTCCGGGGATCAGTCGGTAGTATCGGTGCCATGGCGATGGGAGGAATCGTGGGTGTTGGCTGGTATGCGAGGGGTTGGATGTGTGGGATGACAACGGGCGCGGGCGTCACGGGAGTTGCAGACGCAGGCGCAAGATTGCTACTTTTCGCATGACGGCTACGCCGCGAGGCCGTGCGCGGCGGAGGAGTCGAAGATGTTGACCAGTTGGCAATGTTTTTCTGGTAGGCTGTTCCGAGCGCGGTGATGAATAATACGGAGAAAACTTGCGAAGAGCGGATCGCTTACCGGCTGTCCGTTGAGGAGTTGGCGCGGCATAGGCCTGATACTGGGTCCCACTGGCCGCATGAGAGAGCTGGCTGATGGTTTGCCTGAGCTGGCTGTCAGACATTGTGCCAAACTGGAGTGTGTTGAAGGATGGCTGGGGGAGGCCAGGAACAGGCGCTGAGCGCTGGCTGGAGTCGCCGGAGGAGGCCATTGCTGACAGAGGGAACGATGACAGAAAAGAGAGCCTTTTTTGGTGAACCGTCGACGCGTGTCTTACACAACAACAAGCAGTGGCAGCGGGGGCGTCTCAGTCTTCGAGTTGGCGGTGGTGGCAGCGGTCTCAAGTCAAGTAAATGATGGGCGTTCTCGCCTACAGACGCGTCCCCACTCCCATGTTCACCCGTCTCCCCTCTTCCCTCTCCCATCCAAGATCTTACTCGACAGCTCCCAACAAGGCCATCATCGACCTCTTGACACGATGTACGCATGCCTCTTGCCGTTCTCAGTAAGATACTCATCTTGGTCACTGTCCAGGTTTGAAAGAAGAGGATTCGAGCCCCTCACGCAACGCGTACAAAATTCGCTCTTTCCAGTCAGCAATCGCCACCATTTGTGAACACAATAAGCCCATTCGCTCCGGGGGTGAGGCCATCAAAGTACGCCATTCGTACTATTGACACGGTCCCCTCTTTTCATGCCGCCGCAGCTACGCGGTATCGGACTCGGCATTGCAAACCGTATAGACTTTTTTCTGCAGGGCAAAGAATATGTCTGTAGGCGTGTCCGAGTTGGCGTCCCTGGCATTTGCTGATGCCTCACTACCCATGCAGGACGAGGGATTGAGGGGCCGTCTATTGGCTATCGAAACATTTCAAAAGATTCCTGGGATTGGGTGCGTTTTCCTTTTACTCAGTTATTGTCATATGTCGGTTCTCTTAGTTTGGTTTTGCAGGGAGCGAACGGCGACGAACCTGGTCAACGCTGGCGCCGCGTCTGTGTCTGACCTTCGCCTCCCTCAATACCAGTCCCTCTTAACTCCAATCCAAAAAGTCGGCGTTCTATATGGTGACCACATGACAAGACCAATACCTCGCGCTGAAGCCGAGGAAATCGCGGTACGAGCGAGCCCCTGCCCCATTCCTTCCATTGTCCGCATAATGCTTATCACTGTAAAAGGCCTTCGTCCGCTACCACATCTCCGGCAACTTTGAAGTACACTTAACAGGGGCATAGTGAGTCGAGAAATTGCATTCAACTTTGTGTTTCGTACTCAAGAGAACACAAAACGCCCCTACTCAAAGCCGACGTGAATCTGCAGAGCTCCCAGGGGTGTCCATCCTCCTTTTCCACCCCCAACACATTCACGTTCCTGTCCCTCCACCCCTTCCATCTCCCTCAACGGCGGCAGTGGCGGGTGTGCCAGGGAAAACACCTGTCCGGACTCGAGGAAGACAGCACATGCCCTTCCTTCAGGTGAATTCGTCCGCTGCACAACGCGAGACCTCACCGCTTCTCCAGGACGTTGTCCGCCCACTCCAAGCAGCGGGTCTACTCGCTGCAACG
>WNFO01013272.1_pt1 | contig 11261 bp, 6 predicted proteins | sample 5400251 | NCBI WGS metagenome assembly WNFO01 (sample SAMN13153354, study PRJNA577476) | soil metagenome | isolation source: 100 cm saprolite under Madrone tree | place: USA:California | collected 2016-06-14 | reverse complement strand
TGCCGCCGGCAAACAACAACGACATCCCATTCACAGTTGCCGTCTTTACCGTGATGTCCCATATGTAGATCATTCAGGATTGGCCACATGGATGTGATACTCAAATCGCTTTGGTCAAGAGCCACTCCGATTGCTTCCCAAGCTGCCTGCGACGAAGAGTGGAAGGTGAAGGCAATTGGCCTGCCGTTCTTTAGTGCCTTTAGAATTGATTCCAGACAGGTGCCGAGCTGGCGACCGAAGGAGGCGGCTTCTTCGCCCCTTTTCGCAAGTAACGGTTCGCCGCTCAGCTCACCTTGTGCGTGCCAGACGCGGTAAAACTCTGAAAGCTCACTGTAGGCTATGTAGTCGAAGTACGGCGGATCAAAAAGGCAGATGTCAATCGAACCAGGAGCTAGGGGAAGTGCCTCCGCGGCTGACGCGCACCGGACTCCCGAGGCATCGCCACAGTTTGGAAATGTCAAATCACAGGCGATCGGCTTTCGCGTTTTCGCATTCCAAACGCTACGTCGTGCCTTGTTGGAGGTCGATTTCAGAATCCGCTGCATGTTTCTAGGCAAGGTGCCCCGTCCCGCTTCCGGATGAAACGGATTCAACTCGACCGAAAGCCAGGGCAAAGAGTAGCTACGAACACTAAACAGCGGTGCTAGACGACCATAGTCTGTCGCATAGCTGCACAGGCGGTTGTTCGTAGTCAGTGCGTTCGAAAGAGCCAAAGTGAGCGCCCGCTTGATCGCGGCGTCATAGTAACAGTCATCAACCCATTTGAAAGCAGTTCCAAATACAGCCAATTGGCGACTTGTAAAAAAGTGCCTCGGGCGCTCGATGCCATAGCTGAGCGGCCGACTGTCGACACGTGCCTTTTCGAGCTCCGAAGCCGGGATCGACAACTCCGCAGAATGGGTTTTCAAGTAAGCGTCGGCGTTCTCGATATTCCTTGAATCAGAAGGGCGAGGAACACGAATCCTCCTGTGTTGCTCGTGATGCGTTTCTTCAATCGCAAGGAGGCGACTGGGAGCAGTTGCTGTCTGCAATTCTTTATGGGATGAGCGACGACTGCACATAGGGCATCGAAACTTTCCACTCACAAAAGTTCCTGCCAGCAGAGAGTGTCGTTTGCCGCAGCAGCGCAATTCTTTTTGACCCAGCCTGGTCAACCCATGAACTTTGAAACACGAAGGGCAAAATGCTACCACCTTGCTATCGCGTAAAACCCCTCCCGCCCTACTTGCGTGCCGGGCGATAATCAGATTCCGATACAAATGGCTGCTCTTGTTACACTCCGGACACGTCACTTTATGCACGTAGAAGAAGTGGAGCGGAGTCCAACCTGCCCGCTTGCTGCCGAACAGTAAGCCCACTTTTGCAGTGACAGCTTTTAGCATCTCACTGGCGGCCTTTGCCAACTCGACAGCGGGTGGCGGTTCCAATTCATGGCTAATGATCTTCACGGCGAGAGGGTCCACGTCCGTACCGGACGGAGTACCTCCCAGCCGAGCCGCCTCCACAAGCATGGCACCGCCGCCAGCAAACATGTCGTGAATACGGAATCCGGTGAGATGAGGCTCGGCCGAAGAAAATAATTTCCAGAACAGATCGTGGTTCTCCGAAGCCGGTAAAGCGGATGCTAAGAGAAGACCACGAATGACGCCGGGTGGACGCCGGGCCCACCAGCGGTGGGTCGCATATACGGGATCTATCGACCTGCGATCAGCCTTCGCTAAGAGAGACAATTCCCGCACTGGCAGCGCAGTTTCGAGCAAGGTGAGCTCGCTAGGTTCTGCCCAGTGCACTCGTTCGGGAGTGAACTCAGCGATGCAAGCCGACTTCGTCGCATCGCGATCACCCGGTTGCAGCAGCGCTTGGCGTCTTAGCGTCTGAATCTGTCGCATTATAGGATATTCCGAAAGAGTAGCACGATCCTCAAACACTTCGCAGTAAGTTCTTTTGTTTCAGCGACTACAGGGCAACCATCTCAGAGATGAAGCCGAACGACGAAACATCGTTTCTGTGAACATCGATAACCTTGCCGTTGTCCTGGCAGCCGGCTCGCAAGGAGGTACATGAGGTGGGGGCCGGAATTTTACTTCCGGCAGATGCCGCGATCTAGTCCATCAAGCAACAGCTCTCCATCGGCGAAGCCGAGCCCTGCTGCAGCAAGCCTCCGCTGCCGTTTCGGCGACGTATAATCACCGCTTGGTTTCATTATCTGCGATTTTAGAGTTGCATAAGGGTCGGGCGGGAAACGAGCGGCGGCGGCGTCAAGAGACTATGCTGATAGTGGTTGAAGGATGCGTCGGAGCAGGTAAATCGACGGTTGCCAAAGGCCTCGCGGCTTTGCGGGCGAGCACGCTGCTGCTGGAGGACTTCGAAAGCAATCCCTTTCTTCGTGCCTTTTACGACGACCCGGTCGGAAACGCTACCGAGACTGAATTCGCGTTTCTCTTATTGCATTTTCATCAACTCAAGAGTCAAGCCGAAGCCGCTTCAAGATCGGAAGTCGTCGCGGACTTCCACCTCGGGAAGGATATTCTCTACGCAGACTTGAATCTCAAGGACGATCGCCTCAACCGGTTGTTCACTGAGTTGTACGAGGTTTGTGTAGAGAAGACTCCTCGTCCCGCTTTGATGATTTTCCTATCAGCAGCAACAGATCTTTTGGTTGAACGGATACGGGCTAGAAAGCGTGATTTCGAATTGGAGATCGATCCTGCATACTACGGCTTGGTCAATGCAGCGTATGAAGAATATTTTAGGCGATATCCTGGGAAGAAACTGCGAATACCAATGGACGAGTGGGATTTCGTCAAGAATCCGGAGCTCTACAAACGGCTTGCGTCGCTAGTGGATGGAGAACTCAATCGCAAGTTCGCTTTCCTCCTCGAAGTTGACGCCCTTGCGAAGGGCACGGAGGTTCCCAAATACAGAACTTTCTCACTCTGGCGTGCGGGATATAGCCTGGATGGCTACGGGACGACAATTGATCGCTGGCTCGATGGAACAGCGCGCGATGAAGATCTTGATTACGTTCCTTCATCGCGAATCCGCCAATACCTCGCTAATGTTGGGAGGAGTGGGACGATTCCTGAACTTCGCACTTATCGCAGCGAACGTTTTGATCGTTGTCTGCGTCTTCGCTCTGTGCGTGGGTTAGGTCCCAGCAAAATAGCCACGACGGTTTCACTGCGTTCTTTGTCCGACGACTGGTTCCGGCAGGATGCAACAAACCTCGCCTCCAACCGCAATCGGATTATTGAGCTCTACAACGGGTCCAACGTGGGGCCATGGCAAACAGCGCATATCGTCCCGCCTCTGTTGCGTTTTCTGCACACAGCCGAGGAGTTTCATAACGGAAGTCTCGGATGGCAAATAGCTGGCATCAGTGATCCATTTGAGGCGGTAACGGGTCCGGTAGAGATTGGCGTGAATGCGGCATGGGAATCGATTGGGACCGCAATCAGCAAGGCACTCAAGCGAGAGAAGCACTTTCGGCGCGAGTCACAGAACGGCGACGGCGTTCGAATCAAACACCAAATGGGATGGGGCTTCTCAATAAAATCGAGTCCCGCATTTATCGCCCGCAAGAGCATCTTAGACTTGGCACAGACTCTGGACCCGCTGGCGTCCCGTTTTCAGAGCGATCTTCTGTCGGATCTTCATCTCCACACGGCGTGGTCTGACGGAAGCGCTTCCGTCAACACGATGGCCGGTCAATCGCCTTGTGCGGGCGATTGAATCTGGGCTTATAGACATTCTCGCCCATCCAACGTCGGCCATTATAGGCAAGCCTGGAGTGCCTGATTATCTTCGGGCCCCGGCGGACGTGAATTGGGACGAAGTGTTTGAAAAGTGCGCCTCTTGGCGCGTTGCCGTCGAACTAAATTGCTTCCCGTCAAGGCTGGACCTTCCTTTGAATCTGCTCCGAAAAGCCATAGAGGCCGGCTGCGCAATTTCCATGGGTTCAGATGCGCACGCTCGTTCTCATCTCATCAATCTCAGATTTGGCGCTGCCGCACTACAGCGACTCGACCCACCTGTTGTATTAAACCGGCTTCACTATGTTGAACTCAAGCGATGGATCGCTGAAAGCAGATCGCGACGGGGTACCCTTAAAAAGAGCACGTCGCTCTTCGTCCAAGAGGAACTCCCGTTCGAGATAGCACTCGACTCTCCCAAAAGCATGTTAACGGCTCGCATACAGCCACCACAGAACATACCTGCTGGATCACGAGTGGTTGGAATCGATTTGACCGCGGGGGACAAAGCAACGGGGGTTGCGATCCTGGATGAGCGTTCAGTGGAGACATGTTCACTGTTTTCTGACGAGGAGATTCTCGGTTACATTAGAAAGCACAAACCCAAGATTGTTAGCATCGATTCGCCATTAGGGCTACCCGGTGGCGGTGATTCGATCGATCCGAAGGCGGGAATCATGCGTGTAGCCGAACACGACCTTGCGAGCGTGGGGATTCCCTCCTACCCGTCTCTCATTGACTCAATGGAGAATCTCACTTTGCGAGGTATCCGGCTTCGCCGCGCCATCGAATCATTCCCGCGAGCTCCCCGCGTCATTGAATCGTACCCAGGGGCCGCTCAAGACATTCTGTGCATTCCACGCAAGCAAAAGAGCCTGGACCTGTTACGAGAGGGTCTACGTCGCTTGGGCTTGAAGGGGGAGGGACTGGAAACCCGTTCACACGATGAGATGGATGCTATCACCTCAGCTATCGTCGGGCGATATTTTGAAGCAGGACTGTTTGAGCCAATGGGCATTCCGAGGGAAGCACAGCTCATCGTGCCCAAAGTTCGTCCGCTTGTGTTTAGTGAGAATCCGATTATCTGTTTAGCTGGTAAAACCGGAGTGGGCAAATCCGTGGTGGCTCGCTATCTCAGCGTATTCTATGGGTTCGAGTGGCTCCGCACCCGGAACGTAATCCGAGAACTCTTGGTCGAAGACCAGCAGTCCCCCGAAGGCAAAAGGCTGTTCGATCGTTCAGTAGAGATATCTACTATTTCGGAAAGCGATCTTCGCGAATTTGGAGCAGTAATTTTGGACGTTCATAAACAGGCCCCTCTACGCGCGAAGCTTTTAAAGACAATCAATAAAACCGCAGGCCCAATGGTTATCGATGCTATTCGCGACACAGTCGATGTGGATTCGAAGGCGCTGCGCAAAAGGATCGTATTGACTTGGTTCATCGACTGCACCGATTCCATAATCCAGCAGAGACTGGCGACCAAAATGAAATTGGGACAAAAGCGTCCCGCCACGAGCAGCCCTGTCGACCACACTGCACCTTCTATTCGCAGTCATGCCGATCTTGCAATGACTAATAACGGCTCACTTGAGGAACTGAGGTGGAAGGTCGACGACGCATTATTTGCAGTGACAAGTCTTCACGCCTAGGCCCATATGGTTGACCTAGTACTGCTCTTTGGACTGCTGCCGATCGCAGAAATAGCGAACGATATGGGTGATAGGGATATTTTCCTTCTCCGCGTTTTCCTTCTCGACATCCTTCAAAGTGAATTTCTTCTTTTCTAGATCAGCCAGGTCAGTCCAGGCGATAATTTTCCTCAATGGTTCCAAGTCAGGGAGTTTTAGCGTTACGAACTGGCTGTAGTCATTGAGTTGTTCCTGAAACTTCGCCGGCTCAATCTTGCTAAGCGCGTCGTCAAGTTTGCTAACAGCGTCCTCTACCTTTTCCGCGTCAGCGACGGTTCTGAGAAACGCCTTATACTCGCCAAATGTATACAAAGCGAGCTGGTCTTGGAGGACGGGCTTGTCCTTTAGATGGTTCTTAATAGCCGCCCCCGCTTTCGTTGTGTGCTCGTTTGCGGCGTCCATGAGATACACACGATGAAGCCGATCGAGTTTTTCGCTCAGTTTTGGCGGTCCCATGCAGAGAAGAAGGTCGAACCGACCGGCCCGTTTTATGGCGGCGTCAAATCGATCTTGGAAGTTCGTTGCCATAAAAAACACGACTTGAGCCTGGTCGTGAAGACGTGTGAGTTTCGGAAGCATTGTGGTCGTCAGAAACTGGCTAGCGATATCAAGATGGATCTCGCCTTCACGTGTCTGCACAAGAGCGTCCATCTCATCAAAAAATACAACCACGCCTGCTAGATCCATCAAGTCATCGAATATCTCGTCGGCTTTGAGGTAAATATTTGCCAAGGTTCCCGTAACAAAATCGGATGGAGTGATTTCAACCATCGGCCAATTTAAATCGTCGGCAACCGCTTTCGTGACTTCCGTCTTAGATGTTCCAGGAGGACCAAAAAGTAACGCTGAGAGTGGTTTCTTAATAGACCTTCGCCGGAGGGTTACTTCGTTCTGGGATCTGTAATTCTCAATGATCCGGAGCCGCAACTCATCTCTAAGACTCTCGCTCTTGCCTTGCAGCACGATCTCGATATCCAAGAGTTCATCTAGAGCTGCGGTCGGAAGTTGCGTAGACCCGGCGGGCGTGGCGATTTGTCGCGGTTTGGGATCGCGGGCCTTGTATTTGCGGAGAATATCTCGCTGTATTCGCCGCGAGATCACACTTGTGAGCTCCCACAAGAACATATGTACGACCGCAGTTGCCCATGATTCCGGCTGTTCTTTCCTTACGGTCTTAAGATCCCCACCGGAATTCCAGCCGGCGTATTGGGTTGTCTCGCCGTATCGATTATCCTCACACCACGTGACGGCTGTCTCCAATGCCCGAATAACCTCTGGCCTGGCCAGGAGTCTATTTTCATCGCGGCCAAATTCGTGGAGTACCGCCTCGAACAGTTCAAACGTAAAACAGAAATTTGAACCGGCGTCCTGATAGTGGAACATAGGGAAATACTTGGGAAATATGCCGCTCTTGGTCTGCTTTAGCAGTAGTTCCTCAATTGAGCGTTCAAGCTCAACATTTGATGGAAGACTTGCAGCGTGTTCCTTCTTCGTCCCAAGCTTGGTCTCTTCACTGATGGTTCTCAATCGAGCGCAGAGACAAGCAGACATACCCATCGCTACCGGGTCCATCACGGCGTCGTGTTCTGCCACAACAAGCGACCGTTCGTGATTGAACTCTTTGGCTGCCCAGTTGCACAAGACTGTCCATTGATCGGGCGCAAGGTTTATTTGGCCTCGTTCCACGCCGTCCACAAACCAATAGACGACGGCTGTTGAGGGAGGATACTCGTTAATTGAGAAGTTGTCCGCATCGCTCGCCATCAGGACAGCTATCTCTCCAAGGGAGCGACTGGCAGGTGGGTCGAATTCATCCGGATACTGGTCAACCAATAATTGATGATTTACGGCCGCCATCTTGTAGCCGGTAGGCTTTTTCGCAAGTAGTTCTTTGGTTTGCGCAGAGGCTTGGGTGAACTTCTTGTCGTCGTAAATCCACCCGCACTGAATGATCCTTCTCAAATCAAGTGCCAATACGGCCCTTAGTTCTTTCTCCGTACGCTCTTTAGGAAGTGCAGGTGTCCCAGACAGTTTCTGGGTCAAGTCTTCACGGGTTTTGTCAGACAGCGAAAGCCACAGAAATTCAGATGCCAGGTCAGCGTGCTCCTTGATCTTCTTCGCAAGGGAGAAGACATTCTTGATTCCCAGGTGCAGTTCCCATTTTTTTATCGCGCTGTTTTGGATTGAACGATCATCCCCGGAGCGCTTCTTGAAGAGATCCTCTTCTACCAAGAATCCGAACGTCCGAATAACCAGCGCTGTTGTGAAGGCATTGTTGGCCGTGAGGCCCGAACTCATCCAAGGAGCGTCTGCCATCGTTTTGAATATCGTGTCCGCATCAATGGTGGTTTGCTTCTTATAGAAATCGCGAAAATTATTAGTTCCTGCGAGTGCCATCACGCAAGAGCATGTGGTCGTAACATTGACATCGTCATCGATCGAAGGTGAGTCGGGCTTCCTACGGAATGTTCCATCGGCCTTTGCAAAGGGGCGCAGATCGGTTAGTGTGCTCCGCAACAGCGCGCGAGCCCGCTCTCTGAGGCGCCTCAGCGTGATCAGATTCACTTCAGGCATGTGAGAGTGCGGCATCGTGTGGATGTGTTGCAATGCAGATCGAATCGAAGGTTCCGAAACCGGTTCCTACAAATTCAACAGGAACTCCCGTCGCAAGTTCGAGATTGTCCACGAAAGCCTTAGCCTTAGCGGTGAGATCATGCGCGGCGTTCACTCCTGTGTTGGAAAATTCGATCCTGTCGAGTCCCATTACAGCAAGACTCGTTGGACGATTGTATTGACAGGCAAGCTTAACTGCTTCGATGTGGAAACGTGCGACACGGCGTAGACGTTTGGTCACGGACGTGTACTCTGGAAAAGGTTTCGGCGCGCCGGAAATGGTCGCAATCTCGTCCCATGAGATTTCATCTGCAAATGGTCCACTAGATCCACCCACTCGGATGGGAAACGTTCGGACTACCATTACGATATCGGTTACGTGTCGCGGAGAAAGACCGACCTCCATCGCGAATCCGGCTGCAGTTGTATCTCGTGAAGTGACAAATGGGTAGTCTGGTGCGTGCAGGAGTGATAGCGCAAATCCCTGCGTTCCCTCGACGATGACGTCCTGCCCGCGATCGAGGGCGTCGTGGAGCAGTGGGGCGACGGTCTCAATGCGACAGCGACTCGCTACCTTATCGGATTGTCTGGCGAGAAGTACGTCGGCCCGCCTCGACATTCTCCGGACCGATGCAGCTCCGGTCCCGGAACATGTACTGGCAATATCCTTCAATTCGCGGCGTTCGGCTTCGCGATCTTCTTCGGTAACGATAACGGCGCGAGGATCGACGATGATCCGGTGCCGGTCGATATTTAGCAAGTCCAATTCGCGAAGGAGCACCGCTTCATCGATCGCGCAGCCGGCGGCAATACAGAATTTGGCTCGGTGAGGCTCTGAGCAAGAAGGAACCTGGCGAAGAATGACATCCGAACCATCGATGGTCACTGTATGGCCGGAATTTGGTCCTCCGCACCGAACGAGCCAAGGAGAGTTTGAGCGGTTGGCCAGAAGGGCGACTACCTTGCCCTTTCCTTCGGAGCCGTATTGTCCACCCACAACTATTGTTGCTGGCATGGTCACCAATATTTCAGGTCGTCGGTGGGTCGTCAAGCGACCCTACACTGCCCCCAAACCGAATTGCCGGTTCTCGATGCCACATTTGGCATTTTGTAGGCCGCCTGCTCCGCCGGAAAGGCCACACAATCAGTCAAAATACAACGAGCCCCATGTCTAGGACAGTGTTCTGCGATTCCGGGCCGACTGACTTGTCGGTCAGTTGCAATCAGGAGGTTTTCAAGATTTCGGGGACAATTGTGTGTCGCGCGTGCGCAAGATTCCAGGATTCCTGGTCTCTTCAGAGCAAAACGGTTCGAAAGAATTCGATAATAAACTAGGGCTTTTCTCCGGCTGGGCTTGCTTAAGGATCACGAGATAGCTAGTGTCTATCAATTCGTGATGAAGAGGTCTTGGACGACTTTGGGCTACTGAAAATACACTGAGCCCACAATGAAAAGTTTCTCGCCTACCGATCCGATATCGAACTCAAACGGACCTGCGATCGGACTGCCGGCGCAACAGAATCATGGGCCGTCGTGTTCAGTTTCAGGCAAGGTGCTCGACGTACGCGACCTTGCAGAAATCTTCAAATGCAGCTGCGAGAAGATCAAGCGGATGGCCCGTCGAGGAAATCTACCAGCGTTCAAATTTGGCAAGCATTGGTATGTGCGCCAGGATGATCTTGAGCACTTCCTGGCAAATCAGGTACAGTCAAGCAGTCATCTGCGCCGCGATCAGGAGAATCGCGAATGACACAACTGAAGCGGCGCGCTACATATCAATACGGCACCCTGGTGCCGGAACCGCGAAGGCGGGGACCTGACATCTGGGTCTATCGCTTCTTTGAAAACAGAAACGGAAAACGAGTTCGACGAAAGGCCCTCGTCGGTACGCTAGACGAACTGCCCAAGCGTGCGGACGCTGAGCGGGCCTGTGAGAACCTCCGACTGGCTGCAAACGCAGAGTCTGATGAGAGCACCCCGACGATGCGCGGTATCATCGATCGTTACATCCAAGAAGTGCTCAAACCATGCCTCGACGTGCCGCTAGGCGGAGTACAAGAGGAAGCGGCGCCAATGTCGTTCCAGACCGCCGGTTCCTACCGTTCGGTGCTCAACACGTACGTGTCGCCCCGATGGGAGTCGTACAAAGTCTCGGAGTTCGAACGCCCGCAGGTCAGGGCGGCGATTGAACAATGGTTGGCTTCGTTGCTGCGATCCACCGGGAATTCGGAGGGTTTGGCGCCCAAGACGGTGCGGCACGTTTTCACCACCATGAAGTTGGTATTCAAGTTCACTGTGAAGTGGGGATATTTGGAACAGAATCCTATGGCTGAAAAGCGGGTCGAACTCCCCCGCGGTTCAACTAAACGAAGAAAACGACCTGTGCAGCTGACTGCAGCACAGTTCCTCTACCTCCTCCCTCGGTTCCAGACGCGGGAGCGAGTTGCGGTGGCTCTGGCTGGATGGCTGGGGCCGCGAGTAAGCGAAGCCTTTGGTTTGCAGTGGCAGGACTTGGACACGGAGTCTCGTGTGGTGCGGTTCCGGCGAGGCTTCGTACAAGGCCGGATCACGCCGCTGAAAACTGAGGCTTCCCGAACAGACTTGTCATTGCCGGATGACGTTGTTGATCTTCTGGACCAATGGCGCTCGATCACTCCATACAACCAACCGCACGATTGGGTGTTCGCTTCGCCGTTCAACAAGGGAAGGCGGCCGTTGTGGTCTTGCCAAGTGCTGAAGGATTACGTGCAGCCGGTAGCAGTCAAAGCGGGTCTTCCGAAAATTGGCTGGCACAGTTTTCGGCACACCGTGAGCGCCTGGGGCAAGGAAGCCGGGTTTACGCTCGAAGAAGTGAAGACTCTGCTTCGGCACGAAAACATCGCTACCACCTCCCAGGTGTACGGCGCACCACAAATGGAAGCCAAGCGAGAGTTGCAACGGCGTTTGGTGGACTTTGTGAAGAAGAGAGCAGAGCAGGAAGGCTGGAAGCCGGAGAAAGATGTTTGGGTCGAGTGCCCAACGATGACGACTTCGGTTCAATAACGCGTGTTTGTGACCCTTATTTGACCCAGATGGAAATCGGTGGATCCCGCTAAGACACTGAAAAGGTTGGTTGCGGGGGGTGGATTTGAACCACCGACCTTTGGGTTATGAGCCCAACGAGCTACCAGACTGCTCCACCCCGCAGAAAAATCATAACAGTGTG
>WNFO01005288.1_pt1 | contig 11261 bp, 4 predicted proteins | sample 5400251 | NCBI WGS metagenome assembly WNFO01 (sample SAMN13153354, study PRJNA577476) | soil metagenome | isolation source: 100 cm saprolite under Madrone tree | place: USA:California | collected 2016-06-14 | reverse complement strand
CGCTGGCGGATTTACGGCCTCGGGTTGCCGGATGGAATACTCAAGAAGGTCTACTTTGAAAATGCAGGTCGGCTGCTGCAATTCCGGGAATGACGACCTTGGACTGCTAGAGTGACGAGACAAAAGGATTGACAACGCAAAACAATTCTGACAAAAAGACAAGCGAAACAACAACAACGAAAGTAAAGGAAAAGAAAGCATTGGTCTCTTTCTTCCTCCGAATCGCTTTGTTAGCCCTTCTGCTAGGCAGCAACGACCCGCGGCCCGGCGACTTCAACATTATTGGGCCCGGCGGAGGTGGGGCGATGTTCCACCCATCAATCAGCCCCCACGACCCGAATATCGCGCTGGTCAGTTGTGACATGACCGGCTCCTATATTACCCGCGACGGTGGCAAGTCTTGGCGTATGTTCAATCTACGCGGCGTGGTGCAGTTCTTCGTCTTTGATCCTCTGGACAAGAATGTGATTTATGCGCAATCGAGCGGTTTGTGGCGAAGCCAGGATGAGGGTAGAACCTGGGCCCTCCTTTATCCCAAACCGTCTGCGGTGAAAAGTATCAAGATGAGCTCGGATCATTCGGACGAGGACCTGATCGCGGAACCGAACCCACTGGGCAACATAACCGCGATGGCCATCAATCCCTCTGATTCCAGGACCCTTTACGTGGCCGCAGGCGACAGAAAGAAAGGGGTGTTCGCCCTATTTGTTTCGCCCGATGGGGGCCAGAGTTGGGAGAAACAGGCAGATTTGCCGGAACAGGCTATCAAGCTATGGGTAAATCCTCGCTCGCCGGGCGGCCATCGAGATCTTCTAATCGCGGGTTCGCATTTCCTTGAAAAGAAAGCCGAGTCCGGGATGCAAGAGTTATCAATCCCTTCTACGCAGAGTCTCACAGACATCTCCATGGGGTTCACCGCCGAAGCCAAGCCGGTGATTTATGTGATTGCCGACGAATCTGCCTTTTCGTCCGACGACGAAGGCGCGACTTGGCGCAAGGTTACCCTCGTGCAAGGCGGTGGAAAGATGCGAGCGATTGCAACCAGCTTGCGGAACCCGGACACCGCGTACGTCTCTTACAGAGATCTGGAGGAGGGCGGCATCAAATGGCTGGGGGTTGCCAAAACCACGGATGCGGGACGCAATTGGAGGCCGGTTTGGAAAGAGGACAGCGATCCCGCCAGCAAGCCCGGGGCGAATATCCACGATGCGTGGATCACCGAGCGATTCGGTGCGGATTGGGGAGAAAATCCGCTGGTTCTTACCGTAGCGGATCAAGACGCCAACCTAGGCTATGCGACGGATTTGGGGAGGACGATGCGCACAACGGATGGCGGCGCAACCTGGGTCGCCGTCTATTCAAGGAGGTCCGGCGAAAACGGATGGGTAACCACGGGCCTAGACGTCACCAATGCCTACGGCTATCATTTCGACCCGTTTGACCATAACCGCCAGTTTATTTCCACCACTGATATCGGCCTTTTCCGTAGCGAGGACGGCGGAAAATCGTGGACAAGCTCCACAACGGGCGTGCCAAGGAATTGGATGAACACGACCTACTGGATTGAATTTGACCCTAAGGTGAAGGGTCGCGCGTGGAGCGTAAACAGTTGGACGCATGATTTACCCCGCCCCAAAATGTGGAGAAGGAAAAAAAACCTGGATTATCGAGGCGGGGTCTGCCGTAGCGAAGACGGCGGAAGGACGTGGACCAAATCGAATGAAGGAATGGAAGAGACCGCGGCCACACACATCCTGTTGGACCCAACGAGCCCTCCCGAGGCACGCGTGCTATACGTTGCCGCCTTCGGACGAGGCGTCTATAAGAGCACGGACGGAGGGAAGAGTTGGAAGCTGAAAAACGCCGGCATTACGCAAAAAGAGCCATTCGCGTGGAGAATGGTGCGAGACACCCGGGGGACGCTGTACGTGCTAGTGGCGCGGCGCTCGGAGGATGGAAGCATTGGAACGGAAGGCGACGGCGTCATTTACAGGTCCACAGATGGAGCGGAAAGCTGGAGCCGTGTCGCCATGCCAGAGGGCAGCAATGCTCCGAACGGATTGGCGGTCGACCCCGAAGCGCCCAGCCGGCTCTATCTCGCGGCTTGGGCGCGAGACAAAGGAGAGCACGGCGAAGGCGGCGGCATCTATTTGTCAGAGGATGCGGGAAAGAATTGGAGGCGAGTGCTGGATCGGGATCGCCATGTGTACGACGTCACTATCGACCCGCGGGATCCAGCCATACTTTACGCTTCCGGTTTTGAGTCTTCGGCCTGGAAGTCCAGCGACCGAGGTGAACACTGGACGCGCATACCTGGCTTTAACTTCAAATGGGGACATCGCGTGATTCCTGACCCTGCGGACGCGAAAAAAGTTTACATCACCACCTTTGGCGGGGGCGTTTGGCATGGTTCAGTAGATGGCGAAGATCGTCCGCTGGACATCCTGACGCCCGAGTTGCAGCCCGGCCGATAGTGCCTGAATTTCCCGGTAACGGATATAGGACCTCATGGATAACGCTTCGTCGTTGACACAAGCAGATTGGCAGCGTCGGCTGACGAACCAGCAAACGCGTGCGGCGGAATTGTTCGGCCGGCCGGACGCTGAGCAAGAGCGGCGTGGATATTTTCACACGCTGCGGGAAATCTGCCAGCAGCCTTGGACCTGGCTGCGCACCTGCGAACGGATTATCGCCTCACGCGACAGCCTTAAACAGGATTTAGCTGGAATTCGAAACCTCGTGCTGACCGGTTCGGGCAGTTCGGAGTATGCCGCGGAATGCGTGCGCCTGCCGCTGCAAAATGAACTTGGCGTCTGCACCGAATCGATCAATGGTGGCGCGCTGCTGATGCACGGCGGAAAGGCGCTGCCTCCCGAAAGGCCTGGACTGCTTGTTTCCCTGGCGAGATCCGGAGACAGCCCGGAGAGCAGCGGCGTTGTGGAGTTGCTACTGGATACGGAGCCCGACATGCGTCACGTGGTGGTGACGTGCAACGAACAAGGAAGTCTGGCCCGGGCATGGCGCGACCACAAGAGAGTTCATGTCATCACGCTTCCCAGCGAAACCCACGACAAGAGCTTGGTCATGACCAGCAGTTTTACCAACCTGCTTCTGGCGGCGCGCTTTTTGGGGATGCTGGAACGCCAGTACGAATATCGGAAATTGTGCCAGGCAGTGAGCCAGATAACCCAGGAACTCATCCTGTCGAATTTCGACAATCTGGCCAAGATCGCTGCTCGGGAATTCCGGCGTGCGGTGTTTCTTGGCAGCGGGTCGCGTTTCGCGGCCTCGCGCGAAGCGGCGTTGAAGATGCTGGAGCTAACGTCGGGCCGCGTCACCACTATTTGCGAAACCTATCTCGGTTTTCGGCACGGCCCGATGAGCTACGTGCAGGAAGACACGCTGATCGTGTGCCATCTATCGAGTGATCCTACGATGCGCGCGTATGAACTGGATTTGTTGCACGAATTGGATCGCAAGAAGCTTGGATTGTGCAAAATCATTGTCGGAGAGAATGTTCCGGATTCCGCGGTTAGAGACAGTGATGAAGTTATTGAATGCCGGGGGTTGACCGAGCTTGGCGATGAAGAGTGTCCGACCATATACGTCGTCGTGGCGCAGCTTCTAGCTTTCTTTCGCTGCCTCGAAGAGCGGCTCCAGCCTGATTCGCCTTCTGAGGGCGGGGTCATCAATCGTGTAGTTGGAAAATTCCCGCTCCATGCTCCTTCTTGAAGCTCCTCAGCGCTAAACGATGGGCCTAAAAGCAAAATCACCCGATAGCGCTGAGAAGACTGCCGCAAAACGGCCGCGGCAATCTTCTCTCTCCAGAGTAGTGCTGATGCGACGGCTTTTGTTTGCCCTGGTTTTCGTGGGTGCGCTGCCCGCGCACGGCCAGGTGCGGGCATGGGAAGGCGTCTTGGAGCTCCCGGCGTACGAAGAGGGCGCACCCGATCCGAATCCTTCTTTCGATCAATTTGCGGCGGGTCGTTTTAGCTACCCCTACACGTTGCGGAAAGAAATAACCGGCGTGCGCGCCGAGCACCGTTGGCGCGCGCTCTATCTTGAAAACGAATATCTGAAATGTTCGGTGCTGCCGGACTTGGGAGGACATGTTTACACCTGCGTCGACAAAGTCAGCGGAAAGCCCATGTTCTACGCGAATCCCTCCATCAAAAAGGCGAGGATTGGGTATCGCGGGGCCTGGGCGGCATTCGGCATCGAGTTCAACTTCCCGGTTTCTCACAATTGGGTGTCAATGTCTCCCGTGGATTTCGCGTATGCGCGCCACGAAGACGGCAGCGCGTCTATCACCGTGGGCAACATCGACCGAGTGTATGGAATGCAGTGGTCGGTCGAATTGACTTTGCGCGCCGGTTCCACCGTTCTCGAGCAACACGTGACACTGAGCAACAGAAGCGATGTACGCCACCGCTTCTATTGGTGGAACAACGCAGCAGTCCAGGTCTGGGACGATTCTCAGATTCAGTATCCAATGCGCTTTGCCGCGGCACATGGCTTCGCGGAAGTGCAGAGATGGCCAGTAGATTCAACGGGGAAGGATCTCAGTGTCATAAAAAATCAGACCGACGGACCGGTATCCCTGTTCGTGCATGGAAGCCGCGAAGATTTCATGGGCGTTTGGAATCCGCGCACGAACACGGGAACTGCGCATTTTGCCGATTATGCCGAACTCCCGTCAAAGAAAATCTGGTCCTGGGGCGTTGACGCGGAGGGGCTCGATTGGCGCAAGGCGCTCTCCGACAACGATAGCGCCTATGTCGAATTACAAGCGGGTCTCTTCCGAAACCAGGAGACGTACGCGTTCTTGGAGCCTCGACAAAGCATTGCTTTCACGGAATATTGGATGCCCGTCCGGGAAACCGGCGGGATTTCCCGCGCGAACCTCGCGGGCGTTGTTCATTTAGCGCGAAGGGACGAAATGTTGGTTGTTTCCTTCAACGCCAATCGAAAGATTGTGGGCGCAGCTATCCGGATTTCGGATGGGAATAGTTCGTTGTTGATCGAGAAAGGAGACTTCGAACCGGAACGAGTTTGGAAGAGAGAGATTCGCGTTCCAAAGGCCGACGGAAAGTACAGGTTCGAGCTCAAGAACAGCGGGGGTGATCTGCTGTTGGGACAGAAGGAAGACGAGTACGACTGGACACCGGAATCCGAAATCAAGGTTGGCCCGCAAACTGGCTACACCGTGCCGGAAGAGACGCGTCGAACTGAGGATGACTGGCTACAGCTTGGTAGGAGCGAAGAGTTGGACGGCAACAACCTTGCGGCATTGCAAACCTATCAAAAGGCATTGGCGAAGTTCCCGGCTAATTTTGAGTTGTTGAAGGCTGCGGGTTGCCTCGACACCATTCTTAATCGCTTTGAAGAAGCTGCAACGCATTTAGCTGCTGCGCATAATCGAAATACAACCGATGGAGAGATCTCCTATTACCTTGGAATTGCGTATGAGGGCACCGAACGGCAGAAGCAAGCGATGGACTCTTATCAGGAAGCGGTGCGATTGCCTACCTACCGTGCAGCGGCGGCATTGCGCCTCGGTGAACTCCAGGCGCGCGAGGGTGCCCTGCTGCGAGCGCAAGAGTCTATCACGCAAAGCCTGCGATCTGCACCCGACGATCTTCGCACCGCCGAAGAATTCGAAGCTGTGTCACGTGCGCTGGGAAAGACGGCGCACAGCGATCGGCTTGCAAAGGAGCAGCTCGCCCGCTTTCCCCTAAGTGATTTTCTGCGCGAAGAACTTGGAACGCCCGACCTGGCACATCTGGCCGCCGATCCGTATCGCGTGTTGAATGTTGCATCGGAATATGCGCGGTTGGGACTCTACCGGCGCTCCCTGGAGGTTTTGTCACGCAACTATCCGACCATCCAGCACGATCAAAGCGAACCGGGAACAGTCGCCCCACAGAACCATCCGCTGGTTGTCTATTTTCGTGGCTTTTGCCGGGAGAAGCTTGGGGAGCGCGGCGCAAATGACTACTTGCAGGCGTCGCGACTCTCGACTTTGTATGTATTTCCCAGCACCGTTGAAGACCAGCAAGCACTTGCGGCTGCTATTCGAGCCAATGAAAGCGATGCCACAGCCCATTTCCTGCTGGGAACGTGGTATTTCGCGCGGGGCAAAACGGACGAAGCTCTGAACGAATGGGAACAAGCCCGAAGACTCAATCCCAAAATGCCCGCGTTGGAAGCGAGTCTGGGATTGGCGTTGCTGCACATGAAGCGAAAATTCGCGAACGCCTTGAATGTGTTCGAGGACGGGATAAAGAATGATGGGTCAAACGTCGTAAACTATTCCGGCGCGGTCTCCGCGATGACCCTTCTTGCGAGAGCTGCCGCGGATCGCGCCAGAACCCTCGAGCGTTATCCGGATCTAAGCGGTATGCCCACTGGCTTGGTTTATGAGCTAGCCTTGAACCGCGCCGAAGCAGGGGAATTTGATGCCGCACTTGGTTTGTTCCGCAATCGCTTTTTTGGCAGCGAAGAAGGGGGAACCAATGTGCGCGAGGTGTGGATGGAGGTGAAGTTGCTGCAGGCCACTGGACTGGCGCGAATCGGCCGCTGTGACGACGCTCTCGCCACAGCGGAATCACTCGGCTCTCCGGTCGCGGACCTTGCGTTTACGCATGACGGCTTACAACCAATCCTGAATTCAACGAGAACAAACTATCTGCTCGGTGAATTGTTTGCCACCTGCGGCCGAAAGGAAGAAGCGGAGCGTCGGCGACGCCTTTCGGCTCAGGCCACCGGAGCATCTGACGCCGTGTGGGCGTGGGCCTCCGCGCGGCGACAGACTGGTTACGACGCAGCGCAATGGCAGGAGCGCCTTTCCTCGGCCTTGTCTCAACTGGAGTCCAACGCTCGTACTGGCGCCCATCAGGGTTGGTGGCTTTATTCCCTGGGAGTTTTGCAGATGGTCCTTGGGCGCGAGGAACAGGGTAGAGCTTCCCTTCGTGAATCCTTGCTCTCGCCCGAAAGCCGGATGTCTTATCATTTCAGCCGATTGGCGTTGGAGGGTACTACACCCCGATAACTTCGATGCCCTTTTTGCGGAGTTCTTCGGTAAATTCCGAAGTTGCGCGACTGTCGGTAATCAGGCGCCGGACTCGTTCGAACGGACCGATTTTTGAAACACTTCTTCGGCCCAGCTTGCTGAAATCGGTGACGACATTCACTTCCCTTGCCGAGCGTATCATCACGTTGTTCAACTGCGCTTCAAGCACATCCGGGGTCGAGGGGCCGTTCTCGAGATCAAAACCGTCCACCGCGAGGAAAAGGCGGTCAGCGTGAAACTCATTCATCATGGCTTCCGCCTGCGGTCCCACAAAGGAGCAGGAAACCGGGCGTAGCAGTCCCCCGATCATGATTAGGGAAATACCGGGCGAATCTGCGAGCTCGACCGCGATATTCAAGGCATTGGTAATGACCGTGAGCGACTGCATTTTCATTTTTTTCAGATGCCGGGCTACCTCGGCGGTAGTCGTTCCCGAGTCTAAAATTATTGTCTCGCCCGGTCGCACCAATTCCGCCGCGGCCTTCCCGATTCTGATTTTTTCGTCCCGGTGCAGGGTTTCTTTTGTGCGGAGAGGGTAATCCTGTGTGGCCTCGAGCCTCCGAACCGCACCGCCGTGGGAGCGCACCACCGCGCCGATGGAAGCAAGCGCATCGAGATCGCTGCGGACGGTAACCGCGGAAATGGAAAACCGTTTGACCATGTCCGCGACGGTGACCTGCCCGTCTTGATCGACCATGTCCAGCAGATGCCGGCGCCGCTGTTCGGTTAACAGGCGAGCTTTCGGAGTCATTCACACGTCCATAAGCCAAGCGTAGGGTCCCGAGTATAGGGTCTGTGGTCCGAAGGGTCAAACAACGAAAGCATAGCTCACCAAAATACTTTCGTCTCCTTGCGGTTGATGTCTTTTATTGCTTATTCGGAGTTGTGTTCGCTTTTCTATTGTGGTACATCCTTCCGATACGAATTGCGTTGTAGGGGAGGATTTCCTTGAAGCACAGAGCTGCATTTGCCTGCGTTGTTTTTCTCTTCTGCTTGTCTTGTGCTAACGGAGTCTTGTTCGGCCAGGGCACGGATCTTGGCACGATTCGCGGTACGGTGACCGACTCCAGCGGAGCCGTCATTCCAGGCGCCACGGTGACAGTCATCGACGCCCTGACCAACGCCGCTCGGGAAACAAGGACCAATTCTCAGGGCAATTACGAAATGTTCGGACTGAAACCAGGAACCTATAGTGTGACAATCACGGCGCCCGCGATGGGCAAGAAAGAAATCACAGACATCGTGGTGAAAGGGAGCGACACGGTGAGCGCAGATGCTGTGCTCACCGTTTCCGGGGCAGAGGAGACAGTCGTCGTATCGCTGGAGGCACCGGCCATCAATACGGAAGACCAGACTATCAGCCAGACCTTGGATAATCTGGCAGTGGTTGAACTCCCCCGCGACAGCCGGAATGTGTACACCTTTCTGTATCTAAATCCGAACGTCACGCAAAGCGCTTCTGATGGGTCTTTCAAATTCATTGGGGCGCAAAGCTACGGCGCCAGTTTCTCTCTCGATGGGCAACGCTCCAACGGCGGTATCTTCGGGGAGCCCACGGCAAGCCAGCCCTCGCTCGAAGCAGTTGGCGAGATTAACCTTCTGACCTCCGACTTCAGCGCGGAGTATGCAGGCATTGCCAACGTTCGAGTCAGCACAAAACGCGGCGGCGTCGATTATCATGGATCGGCGTTTTACAATAATAAAAACTCCGCCTTGGCGGCGTGGACCCTCGATGACAAAAACAACCTCGCTGCCTTCACGCCCAATAGTTTTCAATCCAAATACCCCAATCCATACTTCAACTTAAACGACATCGGGGGCTCGGTAGGCGGTCGTATCCCTCTGCTCAAGAAGACATGGTTCTTCGCGGCATATGAAAGAAACTACGCTGTTGCCCCTACTCAAATTGCTTCGAGCACCATCCCGCATCCCTCGTTGTACACCGGAGATTTTTCAGCGCTTAACGATTCCGCGAAACCGGCGGTGCCCGCAGGCGTTACCCTGACTCCGCAGGAGATTACCGACGACACGATTGACGACGGAACCGGGACGGGCGGGCGCAAATTCGTCAGCATTCCCTCCCGGCTTCTGAATCCCGATGTCCAGGCACTCATCAATACTTATTTCCCGAAGATTGGCCTCGCTGCTCCAATCAATCCGTCCAACGGAAGAATTCCGGGGGGTTACCACACCATCCTGTCGGGCAACTCCATCCAGGATGTTGGCACCTTGCGATTGGATCATGACTTCTCCGAGCGGAATCACCTCTACGGCGTATATAACGTTTCGGCTCAGGTCAATGCCAACACCGCCGTAGTCAGCCCCTTTACCGGCCTTGGATTGACACAAAACGATCGCAGAAATAACACTGTTTCGTTGTCCTTCACGCACGCCTTTCGGGCCACCATGGTCAACGAGGCACGAGGCGGGTTTAATCGGCAAAGCCTCTTGCGGCACAGCAACACCACGCTCGAGGGCTTTCTCTCGAGCATTGGGTTCGATCAGAGCGATGTTGGCGCTTACGGCTCGGTAGTTGGTCCGTTTGCGCTTTCCACTTTCGGCCACCCGGCCATCAACTTTAGCGGCACTTTCGCAACTTTCGCAAACGGCGGACGAAACACCTTCCGACCCCTGGACCAGAATCTGGTCACGTTCGGCGACACATTGACGTGGATCGTAGGCAAACATGCTTTCCGCATGGGCGGCGACGTAGTTCGCAATGCCGCGGTAGATGGTTTCGCGTTGAATCGGGGCAACCCGCGGGGCTCCATGACCTACGGGGGTACGAGTACAAATCCCTTCACGCGCTTTCTTCTCGGCCTTCCTCCAACCAGCGTTACCTATGTGTTGCAGCCTCGCCCGGCCATGGACGTATACAATTGGGAGCACGGCTACTTCTTCCAGGACACCTGGAGGCTTACTTCAAAGCTGACACTCAACCTCGGTTTGCGCTATGAGCTCATAACGCCCTTCATTGACAAAAACGACCTGATCGCTAACTTCGATCCCGACTTCGTTAATCCTACAACCGGCCAGCTCGGGCGATTCGTCATTTCTTCCACCAAGACGCTGAAATATCTCGACACGCGCATCATCAATTTTGGTTATGTTCTGGCCAAAGACTCCGGCCTGGGCGTGGGACGAGGCACAGTACGCACAGATACGACCGACTTTTCTCCGCGCATTGGTGTCGCGTACCGGCTCGGCACGAAGTCGGTCATTCGCGGCGGTTATGGCATCTACTATCCCACTTCGGCGGCCCAAGGCATCCGCGACCCGATCGCCACCAATCCATTCAACCAGGGCATCACCAAAAGAGGGGCAACCGTGCCATTAGATGGCTGGCCCGATGCTACCAATCACGGCATCAGCCCTCTTACCGGCGGAACCATCACCTCGGGAACGAATGGCACACCTGCGGTTAACGCTGTCCCCTTCGGTCTGCATCAGCCGCGTATTCATCAGTACAATGTCACGTTTGAGCGCGAGATTGGCTGGGGGAGCGCTGTTCGCTTTTCCTACCTGGGTTCCACGATGCACGGCTTGATCGCCGGCAAGGATCTGAACGAACTTCAACCAAGTGATGTGCCCTTCGGTACGCATGTTGTAGATGACAATGGTGAGCCCACAGGAATTTGCGACCCTGTTAACAACGGCGACTGTGGCATATCGAATGAAGATGCTCAGCGTTATCGCTTCCCGGCGCTCGGGGACTTTGTCCTAAGTTACGGAAATTACGGCCATGCCCAAACCAATGCATTCCAGACTCAGATCGAGCACCGCTTTTCCCACGGGCTGATGTTCAACATCTCGTATACGTACTTGGACCAGAAATCGACGGCGTTGGACACCGGCAACTCCAGCCTTGGCGGCATCACCTACAATCAATTTCAACCCGACAGCGATTACGGGGTTGACGGCTACGTTTCCCGCCATCGCGTGGTTGCATACGGCATCTACGATTTGCCCGTTGGCCGCGGCCGCCAGTACGGCGCATCGATGTCCCGCTTGGCGGATGCGATCGTAGGTGGCTGGCAAACCACATTTAATTTGTTCGCGAAATCAGGAACGGGCTTTACGCCCTTCTGGACTTGCGACGATTGCAATCCCATCGAGCCCGGCAACATCGGGATTTCCTCGCTGGACGCTGTAGGTGATTTTAACGTTGAGCCATCCTTCCGTCCGGTGG
>WNFO01007318.1_pt1 | contig 11262 bp, 6 predicted proteins | sample 5400251 | NCBI WGS metagenome assembly WNFO01 (sample SAMN13153354, study PRJNA577476) | soil metagenome | isolation source: 100 cm saprolite under Madrone tree | place: USA:California | collected 2016-06-14 | reverse complement strand
ATCGTGGGGACCGGAACATTGGCATCAATCGACAGCAACTCGTGATAACCGTGCGATCCCACGTAACCGACGGCGAACGAGGTGTTCGGCGTAACCTGCTGTTCGATCTTCAAAGAGTACGATTCCACGGTGGGGGTCTTGAGGTCCGGCTGTACACCGCTGGGAGAAATCTTCGCGCCAGCGGGGATGGGCGCTCCGGGAACAATGTTGATGCTCGACAGCGCGACGTTTTTGAGGGCCAAGACGGTGTTGAACGGACCGTTCTGGTCGAGGCGATAACTGAGATTGTCGTTCAGTGCGTAGTACAACCCGAAGCCTGCGCGAATCACGGTGGTCTTCGATGAGAACGGGGACCAGGCCATTGCTAGGCGCGGCGCCGGCAGAAATTTCGCATTGTTAACGGTCAAGGCAGAATTGCGGACGACCGGGTTGGTGGCAATCACTCCATTGGCGTCGAACACGTAATTCGAAGCGCGGCCATGACTCTCCTTCCAGCCGTTCGTGAATTCACTCCGAAAACCGATCCGCAGTTCGAACTTCGGTGTCAACTTGAGAGCGTCTTGAGCAAACACGGCGCCTTCAAGAGAGCGCCAGCCAAGCGGGGTTGCCACCGGGGCCACCGTAAACGTGGAGACCGTGCCGTCGAGAAAACCCTGCAGATTCGAAAATGACGCTTGCCCATACTGATTTTGCGCCAGGGAGTCGTTGGCCTGGAGCCGCTGGACCCACGCGCCAAATTCCACTGTGTGGATGCCGTGGGTTGCCGTGACGCGGTCCTGCCCAGTGAACAGATTGCGCACCGCCACGAGGTTGCTCCCGGCATTTGTTCCGGCAGCGGAGATCTGGGATGCCCCGTTGAGGGTGGTTCCGCCGCCAACCACGACTGCGCCGATGGGGCGGCCTTGTACAAATCCAGGCAAACTGACGGATGTGTCTCCCGTGAAATAGAAGGCCCCGCGCGAAAAGCCCAAGGTGGCTTGATTGACAACGGCAGAGGACACCAGGTGCGTCTCACTCAAACTGACTACCTGTTCCCGCAAAGACACCAGGGCTGAACTGAGGGGATTGGCCGCTGGAGTGTTCGCCGCGCTGTCATCCACGGTGTAAACAGCGGCCAACGAATCTTTGTCTGAGAATACATGGTCGAGGCGCGCGGTGCCGAAGTCCTCGTTGACAATTTGTAAAGGATGGCTGAAGGCTTCGGCAATCCCCTGCCCGAGGTTGGGACCGTTCGCCACCGGCCATAGATTGAGGAGCGGAGCGGCGCTGGCGGCTACGCCGACGTTTACGAGACCGGATGCCGGGCACGGGTTGGGCGCGGGAGTGACGGCGCCGCATGGCAGCAGCCCTCGGCGTGCGTTGTTGTCCGGCACCAACGTCACACCGCTTAGTCCCAGGTGCTGCCGGAAGCCTTCATAGTTTCCGAACAGGAATGTTTTGCCCTTGACGATAGGTCCGCCAAGGGAACCGCCGAATACGTTGCGCTGAAATTGCGGGATGCCTCCCTGGTCGAAATAATTTCTCGCGTCCAGCGCGCTGTTGCGGAGAAATTCGTAGGCGCTCCCGTGGAACTGATTGGTGCCACTGGACGTGACGATGCTGACCTGCGCTCCCGGGCGCTTTCCGAACTCGGCGCCATAATTGTCCTTCACGACCGCAAATTCCCGAACGGCGTCCACCCCCAGCAATTGTCCGCTCGTCCCTCCCGGCGTGTTGTTGATCTCGGACGCGCCCGTGAATTCGACATCATTGAGGAGAAAGAGGTTTTCTTGCGGGCGACGACCCGAAACTGCAAACATGTTACCAAGAACAGAGTTGGAGGTTCCGATTGTGCCGGAGCGTTGCGAGGTGTAGTTGACGATACCGGGATTCAGCGTGAGCAGTTGATCGTAGCTTCGGCCGTTGAGCGGCAGGTCTTTCACTTGACGTTCTCCGACCAAGCCGGAAATGTCTTCCGTGGTGACGGCAACGATTCCGGAATATGCAGCGACCTCCACGCTCTGGTGCACGTCCCCAATGTGCAGGGTAAGGTTCAATTCCTCGCGCTGACCTACGACCAAGGTTAGGGCGGTCCTTGCACCCGTCTGAAACCCTGGCTTGGACGCCGTAATTTCATACCGGCCAACGACGAGCGAAGGGGCGTTGAAGCGCCCCGCGTCATCGGTCATGAGGGAGCGCTCCGCGCCGGTTTCGACGTTTGTGATTTTGACCGCGGCTCCGGCAATGCCAGCACCGGACGTATCGCTTACAAAGCCCCAGATTGAAGCCTCTGCTTGTGCTTGTCCGGGTGATGCAAGAAGGGCAACAAGCAAGGTCACCAGAAGGCCGGCGACGAAAACCCTTCCAACTACTTTCTGAGAACTCATTCGATGACTCCGTAATTTAGACTAAATTCATTGTGCCCAGCATTCGATCGACCTTCTTGGACAATTTGTAGCAGGAGCGAAACCCACAACGGTCGAAAGGGAAAGCAAGCAGGGGTCAACAACAGAATCGGGTGAGGCCACTCGGCAGGAGGATGACGGGAGCGCAGCTCTCTTTTGATGACATGGCCATGGCAATCTGAACAACGTTTTTCATTTCGTTTCGAGGACACCTTCGGCAAGCAGGCCCGGTTTTACCACCGGCGACAAGGCCACCCCCGGTTGACTTCCACGTATCTTGCCGATCGACGTAGTTGTGTTTTGGGTGCGCTCGGCGACGAGCGTCCGCGCCCCTGACCAGACCAACTGCAAACCCGCGCAAATGGCGATGACCGCCACTACCGCCTTCAACTTATGTGCGGGCAAGCGGCGCGTCAGCAAGCACCCGACCACCACTCCCGGCACGCCTCCAAGAAGAAGTTGCAACAAAACCGCCGTGCTGACCGAGCCAAAACTCCAGTGCACGGCGCTCCCGATGATCGCCAAGACAAGTCCGAATACCAGGTCGGTGCCGACTACCTGCGGGGGCGTCATTTCGGAATAGTTGAGCAGAAGAACGGTCCCGAGAGCTCCCGCTCCGGCCGACGAGAATCCGGACTCCACCCCGATCGGAAAGGCCAGCCATGGCAGCCAATGCGCGTTTCTCACCGTAAAACTCGGGTTCTGTATCCGCGGAACAAAGGTCACACTCGACGATGCGGCCAGCAACAGGCCGAGCGAGATGACCACCCACGGGCTGCCTTCGTGGCCGGCCAAGGAGTGCAGCGCATACATTCCCAGCACCAGGCCTGGAACCGCTCCCTGGAGTAAGAGGCGAAAATAGCGCGAGTGCACATGCCGTCCAAGCAAATAGAATGGGGCGGCGATGAGCCGCAGCACGCCGGCAAATACAAACGCGGTTCCCACAGCCTCGCCCGCCGGAAGACCGACGATGAGCAGGAGCGCCGGTATAGTAAAGCTTCCACCGCCGACTCCCGTCAGTCCCACAGCCAAAGCGATGAAGAACCCCAGCAAGAGGTGGATCATTCCGCGCGCTCCGAGAAGGTGTGGATTCCGCATTCCAGTTTTTTCCCGCTCCAACGGCCGGATCTCGGATTGCTCGGGTCGTCTGGAATGGCCGTGCAGGGCTGGCAGCCGATGCTCGCGTATCCTTCGTCGTACTGCGGAAGATAGCTGAGGCCGTTGGCTCCCGTGTATTCCCACACTTGCGCCCACGTCCAATCTGCGAGCGGACTCACCTTCAGGAGTGTCTTGCCGGTCGGCAAGCGATGCTGTTCCACTTTCTTGAGGTTCTTTCGCGTTGGCGACTGCTCTCTGCGCAGTCCGGTAAACCAGATCTCGAACTCGCCGAGAGCCTTCATTAAGGGTTCCACTTTGCGCAACTGGCAGCACTCGGTGGGATCGGTGCGATGGAGAATTCCAAACACGGATTCCTGTTGTTCCACGGAATTCTTTGGAAGCACGTTGGTCAGGTTGAGCGCCCACTCTTTGGTCATGCGATCGCGATATTGGTAGGTTTCTTGGAAGTGATAACCGGTATCCAGGAACAAAACGGGAATTTCCGGCAGCCGTGTTTTCAGCATGCGGAGCACGATCATGTCCTCCGCCTGGAAGCTGCAGGTCACGCAGGCCCGCGATTGCGGGTCGGCACTAAGAACCACACCGAGAAGTTCCTCTGCACTGAGCGCGTCAACATTCCCGATGTTCGGAATAGGCTGCATTTCAATTCACCGTTCTCTGATCTTTAGATCGGATTTCCAGTGATTCCGTGAGCGCTAGAACCTGCCTGACGGCTTCCCGGTCGTCAGCAAGTAGTGCTAAATCAAATGCGCGATCTGCTGCTAACGCCTTAATGGCATCGCGGTTCGCCTGGGCAATCGCGGTCGAGGAATAGATGACCACGAGCCCTGCGGACCAGAGCGGCTTCAAGAGCAGGGGCAGGGCTTCCGATGACAGCGTGTCACCCTCCAGAAGAAGCACTTCAAATCCCCGCTCGAACAGGGACCGTTCCAGTTGTTTCGCGAGAGCATCGCGGCCCTCCAGCAAGAGAATCGCGGGGCGATGTCCGTGGCGCTGCTGGCGTTCCAGGAGAGTGACTGCCTGGTCCGATTCAACACGTGCCGTTCCTTCCGATTCAACAGCTCCCTCTGACGGCCGCCGGGCCTCGTAAATCATCGCGGCCCCGACGGTCGAATTGGCAAGCGGGTCAATCAAAATGAAGCTGCCGGTTGTCCGATTGCGACGGTAGGAATCAAAGAAAAGAGGTTCGTTGGTCTCGAACTCCACGGCTGCGATGCCGTTCATCTCCAGCTGATCGGCAGGCGTATGTGCCAGAGTATTTACATTCACGCGATAACGAATTAGCGTGGCCTTGGCTTTGACTTGACGCCCGGCATGCTTCACGAGATACACTCGATTCAATTCGAGTGGCCGCGGATCGAACCACACCACCATCGCTTCAAAGCGGCGTGACACTTCCGGAGGCGCGCTGGGGGAGACCAGCATGTCGCCACGGCTCAGATCGATTTCATCCTCCAGCTTTACCGTCACCGACATGGAGGAGCGAGCTTCGGAAAGCTCCCCGTCATAGGTAACGATCGACTGGATACGGGTTTTCTGCCGGGACGGCAGCGCCAGGACGGGGTCGCCTGGGCGCAGAATGCCGCCCGCGACTTGCCCCGCAAATCCGCGAAAACTCGCGTCCGGCCGAATTACGTACTGAATGGGAAAACGCAGCCCTGCGACATCGGCGGTCGGTCGGATTTCTACGGTTTCCAGATGCTCCAGCAACGTGGGCCCCGCATACCAAGGCATCCTGCCGCTTCGAACCGCCACGTTGTCTCCGCCGAGCGCGCTGATGGGAATGCATTGCGCGGCCGGAAACCCGAGCCGCTCGGCAAGTGCGAGAAAATCCTCTTGCAGTCGGAGAAACACGTCCTCGCGGCAGTCCACCAGGTCCAACTTGTTGATGGCCACAAGCAAGTTCGGAATACCCAGCAACGAAGCGATGTGCGTATGGCGCCGCGTCTGCGGGAGCAAGCCCTTGGTGGCGTCGACCAGGATCACGGCGAGGTCAGCTGTCGAAGCACCCGTCGCCATATTTCTGGTGTACTCCTCGTGGCCAGGTGTATCGGCGATGATGAACTTTCTTCGGGAGGTACTGAAATAGCGGTAGGCCACATCAATGGTGATCCCTTGTTCGCGCTCAGCGCGCAGCCCATCCGTCAGCAAGGAGAAATCAATCGCTCCTCCCGAGCGGTTGATCTTGCTTTTCTTCACCGAGGCGAGTTGGTCCTCGTAGACGGCTTTAGAGTCGTGCAGTAGTCTGCCGATCAGTGTGGATTTGCCGTCATCTACGCTTCCCGCGGTGGTGAAACGAAGCAGTTCCTTCCCGATATCCCGATCGAGAAAACTGAGAAAACCGTCTTGGAAGCCGGAGTCGAGTGCGGACAGCATCAGAAATAACCCTCCCGCTTCTTTATCTCCATCGAGCCCTCTTCGTCGTGATCGATGGCGCGGTTCTCACGTTCCGACCGGCGAAAGGAAATCATCTCTTCGATGATCTTTGGAACGGTATCCGCATCGGAACGGATGGCACCTGTGCAGGGCATACAACCGAGCGAGCGCATCCGGCATTTGACAAATTCGGTTTTCTCTCCGGGGAGCAGCTGGTCCTTGGAGTAGATCAGCACGATGGACCCGTTACGCAACACCGCCTCTCGCTCCTGCGCGTAGTAAAGCGGCACGATGGGAATCTTTTCGGCGTGGATGTAAAGCCAGATATCCAGTTCGGTCCAATTTGACAGCGGAAACACGCGAATGCTTTCCGCTTTGTCGATTCGCGAGTTAAAGATGTTCCACAACTCAGGGCGCTGATTCTTGGGGTCCCACTGCCCATGAGAATCGCGGAAAGAATAGATGCGCTCCTTGGCCCGCGATTTCTCTTCGTCACGCCGTGCGCCGCCAAACGCGGCATTAAAGCCGCCTGCTTCGAGCGCGTCCAGTAACGCCTTGGTCTTCAGCAAGCCGCAGCATTTCTGAGTCCCCAGTGCGAAGGGATTTGCTCCTTGCTCAAGCGCTTCGCGGTTCTGGTGGACGATCAAGTCGGCACCGATTTCTTTTGCATAGGAGTCGCGAAACGCAATCATCTCGGGGAATTTGTAGCTGGTGTCTACGTGCAGCAGAGGAAAGGGGATTTTCCCGGGGAAAAAAGCTTTTTGCGCCAAGCGCAACATCACCGAGGAGTCTTTGCCGATGGAATACAGCATCACCGGGCGGGCAAATTCCGCCGCGGCTTCACGGAGAATGTAGATGCTTTCTGCCTCCAGAGCTTGGAGATGGTTGAGCCCCTTAAAAGGAGAAATGGCTAACTCTTCGCTCCATCCTCTGCGAGGGCCGACTGCGGGAAGCAGTTCGGGCGTTGCCTGTGTCATGCCCTTCCTTTCAAATTTCCCAAAAAAAGCTGGTTAAAAACAAAAAACCCACCTGCCAATCGACTCTGGCGGTGGGCTTCACAACTGCTAGGCTAGGTTAAGATTCCTAGATCAATAGCCTCCCGGTGCCAGAGGACAGGTGTGTACAACACATACAACAAGTATGTGCGTTCCTCTGGGACTGGTGAAGGCTCAATAACATGGAAGGGAGTATACACGGGAATCTTACGGCTGGCAATACGCCCATTCAGTCAATTTTCTTCTACATAGCATTTGAATTTTAGGTCGCTAACCCCACGTCATTGGTGGTCGGCGCCACGGTATGGCAGCAAGAATGACGAGGTTCAATTGCCGATGGATGAACGATTCTTGGGATGAGTCAGTGTTTGTTCAAAATGCGCTCCCTCCGGGTCTCTCAGCTACAGTAGTCGTCGAAAAAAGCCGCTTGACACCTACGCTCCTACGAGTGTTTCACGCTCTTCGGAATGGATTCACTGAATTTTATTTTTCAGTTGTCTGCAAATGTCGTTCTTGAGGTTCAATGCCAGCTACATGAACGCTCCCGTGGTGACGGACACCGCGTCACGTGTGGTACTGGCCACAAGCGAGCACCCAGATGCTAGCGGGCGTGACGTCGTTCACCGTCGCGAACCAACACGCCACCATGAACTATGACGCCGCTCCTGCGGATCCGTGCAGGGGGCATCGGGAAACCGGCGTCCCTATCGCGCCCCAAATCGAGGACGTCGCGCAAAGGCCCAATTAGTAAGTGATTGATTTGTTGGCAGATGTTTTGTGGACGTGAGGGGATTCGAACCCTCTGCGCACATCGGAACGTGGAATACCGTGGCGATATCTCCTTGAGCCAAAAAGATAGAGCGCCTCAATCTGAGGGAACGCTTGGGTCAGCGCCTGTCGATTCTCGAAGATCGTACAATCCTCCTAACTTTGAATTCATGCCCCGGCCGATGGAGACAGCGCGCGCCCGCTCGGAGTCGTCTCAGCTCTTTTCGAGTGCAACGTCCGCGAAAGATTCCTCATAGAGTTTTTCGACCAGTCCAACTTCCGCGTCCGACAATGGTGCGAATTCGCCGGTCCGGGCGCGCTTCGAGAGGCGACCTTTCCCTTGCCGCAAGAACCCATACAGCAGGTCCACTTTTCGCTGCGGCATGTCCACGAAATTTTGCAATCCCTTCGCGAAGCGATCGTAGGCCTGCAGATATGCGACTTCCTGAGGGAGGTCGCGTTCAATCGTCTCTTCAACGCACTGATAGAGAAACTCCGTGTGCACCGTGGCATCGAAATATCGGTAGAAGTCTCTGGTCACGTTCAGCACGCTAACATTTCCGCTTGCGGTCGGCTGCCATTCGATAAGCCCAAGCAGCGGTTGAGAGTACGACTCTAGGACGGTTTTATATTGCGCGATTTGGCGGTAGATCGCCGCGCTTACCGGAAAGACCACGCCCGCCGGATTGTAGCCCGCCGTCGCCAGGGTATGGTGAATGAGCCATCGATGAAGACGTCCGTTGCCGTCTTCAAACGGATGAATGTAAACGAATCCAAACGAGAGGGCTGCGGCGACCACAACGGGATCAATGCCCACATTTGCGACACGCTGGTCATAAGCTACAACACCATCCATCAGACTTTTAAGATCTTCAGCCCGCGCGCTGATATGCACTGGGATGGGTTCCTGCGACCGGCGGTCATGCGTGCCCACAAATCCGCCCTCGGTCCTCAGTCCCAGGCTAACGAACCTCGTATCCCCGATGACAATCTGCTGTAGCCGCTCAAGCTCTGCGAGGCTAAGCTTCCGGAAGCCCGCTTCACTGATAGCTTTTGCCCAGCGTTCCGCGCGTTGTGGAGACGGTTTCTCCCCTTCGATCTGGAACGATGCTCGGCTGTCGTCGAGCCGCAAGAACGCCGCGGCGCGTTTCATAATGTCCGCAGGCGTGCGCCCGACGATTTCCTGCGCTCGACGGTCGAGACCTTTCGAAAGATAGGTCTCGATCCTGTCGGTTCGACGAACGAGGGGGCAAAACGCAGACGTCCCGGGAAGATTGTCCAGTACCTTATGGCGGCTGGATGAAACTCCCTTCGCAAGCCCGAATTGCTGACTTAGATCAATGACAGGAACTGCCCGGACCTTCCCTGGCTCGGGAACGTCCAGTAGTCGTTGCGTGAGCCATTCGTGTAAGAACCACAGGCGCCGGGTATACGCGCCAGTTGGCGCTGTCCTAAGCAGCGCACTGACCTCCTCGTCGGGAACGACTCGAAAGAGTGCGGATAAAACCCCGAGGTCCACCCCTTCCCACTTCAGGGCGAACTCTAAGTGGCCGCGCAAATCATCCGCTGGCGCGTGGCGGGGTGTCAGGAGTTGCCAATCGTTCGTCTTGATCCGGTGATGCCGCTCGGCGATCCCGGTCAGCCGGCCGGGCAGCGGAACCCTCAAAGCATAATGGTCAATGAGGGCGGCGTATCCTGCCGTTCGCATCGGCTCAGGGGACGGTCGACCGTGAAATTCATTCACCAAGCGTGACAATTGATCACTCTTAGACATTTCTTGTCTTTTAGATCACTGGAAAATTCAAAACTGGTTGAATTCCCAAGATCGTGAAATTTGATCACCGGCTCTGCATTATAATCACCAGGCGCCGCATATGTGAATTATAATCACCACGACCGATCTTGGCAAGTTCGGCCAGAGCGCGCTCGGGGTCGACAAGCAGCCAGGCCGCGGCACCAAGCACCGACAAACCAGCAGCAACAAAAAAGGAAGTAGTCCAGCCAAACCGGGCTGCGATTGCGGGCGTGAGCGAAGCGGTGAGAGCTCCACCGAATTGATTGCCCATATTCATGAAGCCGGAAACGGAGCCTGAAGAACCGGAAGCAATATCAGCCGTGAGCGACCAGAATGAGCTTTGCGAAAGATACAGCGCACCTGCGCCGCCGGCGAGAACGATGCTGGCCAGCCCGGCGCTCTGCGCCTGCGAGCCAAACGTAAGAAACACGGCGGTCAACAGGAGCGCAAAAACGGCGATGCCGCATCGTCCGATACGTTTTCCGTGCAGTTTCGTGAGCTTGTCGCTGATCGCGCCGCCCAGCGGACTGCACGCGGCCATAGAAAGGAAAAGCAGCGTCGTATAGGACGCGCTGGCCTTCAAATTCAATCCCCGGACTTTAGCCAAATAAATAAAGAACCAGGTAAAGAAAATCCAAGCAACATAGCCGAAACAAAAGTAGGCGAGCGTGACGGCCCAGACGTTCTTGGAGGAGAGGATGGTGCTCCAAAGAATGCGGTCATCGGCTGCAGTAATACTTGGACTCGATTCTTGGGCCGCGCCGGAGGAAGCAGAGCGTCCAACCGTTCGTCCGGCCTGAATGTGTCGCAGTTCCGCAGGGGACACCCTGCCGTGCTCTTCCGGAGTGTTCCGCGCAATGACGTACCAGACGACACCGGCAGCCAATCCTATGATGGCGCTCATCCAAAAAGACCACCGCCAGCCGTAATGAACCATAATGTAGGTAATGAGGAATGGTGTGGAGCCGGCACCTACACCCACGCCGGCGAAAATCAGACCATTGGCTTTTCCCCGCTCCTCGGAAGGAATCCAGCGTGAGACAAATTGGTTGGAAGCAGGGAAAAGGACCGCTTCCCCAGCCCCCAGAAGAAATCGTGTCGTTGCAAGAACTAAAACTGCAGAAACAATCGCCGGTCGAACGGCCGCAGTGAGAGAAGTGAAAATGCCCCACCACAAGACTCCGGCAGCGAGTACGCGGCGCGAACCGAGGCGGTCGGCCAACCACCCTCCGACGGTTTGGAAGAGCGCGTAACCCATCAAGAAGGCGCTGGTAAGCGATCCCAACTGAACATTGGTGAGGCGGAATTCCGTCGCAATGAAACTTCCGGCGATCGAGAGATTGATGCGGTCGAGGTAGGCGACCGCACTCAGGACGAAAAGCCAAGATACCAGCAACCAGCGCACGCGGCTTCCCACATGGTCAGCCATGGAGGCTCCGGCGACGCAAAAAATCTGCGGACCTACGGCGAGAAGGCCTTATCACCCAACTTGCGAAGAATGGGTCTAATTCGTTCACGCTGCGTGTGACTTCAAGACCTTCACCAATTCCCGGGCGATGATCTTCTCTTCCCCCGTCTGCAACATAAAGGAGTTTATTGACAAGGCTTCGCCATGCTCTCCCGAAGAAAGAACGACGGACGGTTTCCCACTGCGCAAGGCAGCACTGGCTTCGCGAGGGGTCAAGGCGATCCGGGTCGAATCCCACTTGATGTGCATGTGGGGAACATGGTTCGCGATTTCCGGGGCGGGGAATGAAGTTGTCACCCCAGGAATCTTGGTAACTTGGCCGGAGATGAAATCCAGGCGGCGTTGCCATTCCTTGTT
>WNFO01005286.1_pt1 | contig 11262 bp, 11 predicted proteins | sample 5400251 | NCBI WGS metagenome assembly WNFO01 (sample SAMN13153354, study PRJNA577476) | soil metagenome | isolation source: 100 cm saprolite under Madrone tree | place: USA:California | collected 2016-06-14 | reverse complement strand
CCGCAACGGCGACTCGGGATCGCCGCGGGTCCCGGGCTCGATCAGCCGTTCCAAGTTCTTCAGCAGCGTCGGATCCGTGTGGACCGTTCGCTTGCGGCCTCCCCCGGGACGCCGGATCCGGGGGCGGCTCCCCGCGAGCGCCGGCCGCGCCGCGAGCTCCTTCACCCCGGCGCGGATCGCCCGGCGCGACACCCCGGTCGCCCGCGCGACCATCGAGACGCCGCCCACGCCTACCGCCGTGGCCTCGGCCGCGGCCACGAGACGTCGCAGCCGCTCATCGAGGTGTCCCTCAATCAGCTTGAACCGACGGGCGACGGTCGCTTCGTCCACCATCTGAGGGGCAGCATACCGCAGCGGCCCCGAGGTATGGTACTCTTATTTTGTGACAGATACTTAGCCCATGACATTTTCATGTAGCACCCAGAAGTCGAAAAAAAACGACCTTGACAACACCCTTAGGTTGGCGCAGAGTCTCGCCACTGTAGCACGGTTCCCCGTCCCTCAATTCGCTTCTTTCCCCGGGAGCGTGTGATGGTCCTGGATAGGGTTTCTGAACAGGCCGTCGGTGTCTTCAAAGAAGTCGAGCCCGTCCGGGAGCGCGACGGCGCATATCAACTCAAGGTCACCCTCATGGAAGTCGCGCCACCCGTCTGGCGCCGTCTTCAGGTTCCCAGCGTGCTCACGCTCGACCGACTGCACCGAGTGCTCGCGGGGGCGATGGGATGGACAGCTGCCCACCGGCACGAGTTCGTTATCGGCGATCGGCGCTACGGCACGCCGGAACCCGAGTCGAGCGGCCAAATCCTGCGCGAGCACGGAGTGACACTGCGCGACGTCGTCTCCGGCGAGAACATGAGATTCGTATATCGTTATGATATGGGCGACCGCTGGCAACACGAGGTCGTCGTCGAGAAGATCCTGGTCACCCACGCGGGCCTGGCGATGCCGGTGTGCCTGGCCGGTGAACGCCATTGCCCACCGGAAGACTGCGGGGGGGTCGAGGGGTACGAGGAGTTCCTCGAGGCGATCCGCAGACGCCATCACCCTCTACACCACGCTATGCTTGGATGGGCCGGTGGGCGGTTTGATCCGGACACGTTCAATCTCGATGAAGTCAACCGGGAGTTGGGATGGCTCAGGGAGCATCCCGGCCCAGTGCATGGGCAGGAACGTCACGTTGAACCCGACGACGAAGAGCCAGAAGTGCCAGCGGCCGAAGATGATGATCGGCCCGTTTACCCCTCGGGGCGCGCAGTGGAAGTGGGCCTGGGTCACTCTGACTCCGTCGTTCACGCGTAGGGTGTACTCCCCCTCGGTTTCTTGTTCGTTGAACTTGATCGTGAGCTTCCCCGTCGTCTGGGTGACGACAGGCGGGACCTCCCGATCTCCAGTCAACGTCGCCCTGAAGGTCTCTTCTCCAGCCCCGACCACGGTAGCGACCGCGAGAAAGGCGATTAGGGTCCCGATAATGAAGGAGCGCTCTGTCATCGTCGGCCTCCTTCTCCTTTGAGCGTCGTTACCGACGTGAGAGTCTTCTTAGGGGCGAGCCCCACGATGATCTCGCCCAGGGGCGGGTGTGGTGAACGTGCGGACGGTGCTCTTCACACCATCGCTCGTCCCATTGCTCTCCTCGGCTATCCGCCGAGCTTCAAGCTCCGCCACGCGACCAAGGACATGGCGGCTGGTCATCGAGGCCGCCGAGGCTGTGGGTCTCGACCTGAAGGAGGCGCGCGCCGCCTACGCCTGGCTCGACGAAGCGGTTCGGCACGGCGCGGCCGGCCTCGACTACTCCGCGCTGGTGGCCACGATCCTCTCGACCGCTGAGCCTACAGCGAGCCGAGCATGATGGGAGGCCGACGGCGTGCGGCGGTCGTAACGTCGGTCCTGTAACGCTCGTTCTGCCGATCCCTTCCACAAGAGAGGTAATTCGGGACACTCGCGGAGGTGTCGTGGAGGTCGTCATGATCGACTGGCTCGTCGCGACGAATGGTGGCGTTGTTCCCCTAATCCTCAGGCTGACTCTTGCCGGTGTGATGTTCCCCCACGGCGCGCAGAAGACGCTCGGATGGTTCGGCGGTTACGGTTTCAGGGCCACCATGGCGTACTTCACGAAGTCTGGCTTCCCGCCGGCTCTTGCATTCCTTGCCGTGATTGCCGAATTTCTCGGCCCGCTCGGGCTGGCGATCGGTCTGCTCACGCGCCTCGCGGCGCTCGGCATCGCGGTCGTCATGCTCGTGGCGATCCTCGTTCACAGGCAGTACGGCTTCTTTATGAACTGGTTCGGTACACAAGAGGGCGAGGGCGTGGAGTACCACCTCCTCGCGCTTGGCGCGGCGGTCGCGCTGATCGTCAACGGCGCCGGCGCGTGGTCGATCGACGCGCTCATCGCTCGCTGACCTCCTGAGAAACGGTCACGGAGACGTCCAGATGCGAACTTCTCGTCCAACCACGAACCAGCCGAGCACAACGGCTCTCGACGTCAGCGTTGTCGGCAGCGACCGGCCGATCGTTCAGTTCCTCGCGCGGGAGGGGACCCGAGAGTCCCAAGACGAACGGACTGGGGTAATCAGATCCCTCTATATCAACGTGGCTCGGTTGGATCGCGTTGGATTTGGAATGCTGCGTCTAGGTCTGGTTGTGGTTCTTTGCTGGATTGGCGGTCTTAAGGCCGCAAATTACGAAGCGGAAGGCATCGTGCCGTTCGTGGCGAACAGCCCGCTCATGAGCTTTTTCTATCATCATCCGGCGCCGGCGTATCGCGAGCAAAATCAAGCGGGTGGATTGAACATTGCTAATCATGAATGGAACGAGACGAACGGCACCTACGGTCTTTCTTATGGATTGGGCTGCGTGATCGTTGGCATTGGGCTGCTTATCGCCCTTCACCCACTCCTTCCTCAGGTTGCTGCTGTAGGCAGCTTCCTCGTGATACTGATGGCTCTCACGACCCTTTCCTTCCTCGTGACGACCCCGGAGGCTTGGGTTTCGGGCCCAGGCAATACTGTCCACGGATTTCCCTTTCTTGCACTTCCAGGACTCCTCGTGGTCAAGGATTTCATTATGCTTGGCGCAGCAATTCTAACGATGGCTGATTCAGCCAAGGTCTATCTGAGAGAGCGTAAAGCAAAGGTAACTTCAGGAGTCCTGACCTGAGCGTTTAGGTCTGCGAATTTCCGTGACTTTCCTATGGCGATGCGTAATAATTGGTGCATCACACAAAGGAGGTCGCGGAGGCCCTCGCAATTCCGCTTGCCGGTGTCGCCGGGCGGGGCTGAGGAGGTCAATCCCGACGTGGCGATGGTGCGCGAGCGCGGGCAGGTCGCGTATTTCGCCGCCGGGGTGCCGATCTTCGTGCATGCCGAGGACGATCCGGTGGGCCGCCGGGTGGCGGCCGCGCAGCTGTTGGAGCTGGGCTTGGCCCAGCCCCACGAGCTGAGTCCGATCCTGCATCTCAATCGCAGCACGCTGTACCGGCACCAGTGCAAGCTCAAGACCCAGGGCGTCCTGGGGGTCGTCGAGGGCAAACGGGGTCCGCGCGGGCCGCATCGGTTCACCGCGGACAAGCACCGCCGCGTCACGCAGCTGCTGCGCGCGGGGACGTCGATCCGTCAGGCGGCGCAGCAGGTGGGCGTCAGCGAAGGCACGATTCGCCACGCCCTTCGGCGTGGCGAGATCGCCGCCCCCGACGCCGCGAAGCCCGGGCGTCCCGTGGAGGGGCCACGCGTCCGGAGCGAGCGCGATGCGCAGGCGCCCGGCGGGGTGGCCGTGCAGCGCCACGCCGAGCGGGCCCTGGCGCGAGTGGGCCAGTTGACCGAAGCCGCGCCGCGCTTTGTCGCGGCCGAGGCCGTGCGCTATGGCGGCGCCCTGCTGGCGCTGCCGGCGCTGCTGGCGCTGGGGCTTCTGGAGGCGGGTGAGCAGACCTACGGCACGCTGAAGAAGGCCTTCTATGGCTTGCGAGCGACGCTGTTGATCGTGGCGTTCATGGCGCTGCTGCGCATCCGCACCCCGGAGCAACTGCAAGGGCATCCGCCGGGCGAACTGGGCGTGCTGCTCGGGCTCGATCGGGCGCCCGAAGTGAAAACGTTGCGGCGCAAGCTCTGGGAGTTGGCCGAGCGCCGGCACGCCACGCAGTTCAGCCAGCGGCTCGCCGAGCGCTGGGTGCAGGACCACGCCGACGCCGTGGGCCTGCTCTACGTCGATGGCCACGTCCGGCCCTATCAGGGGACGGCGCACACGTTGCCCGAAGCGTGGAGCGCCCGACGTCGGTTGTGCGTCCCCGCCACGACCGATTGCTGGGTCAATCAGCAGGATGCCCAGCCGCTGTTCGTCGTGACGGCGCCCGCCAATGACGATCTGATCGCGATGTTGCGCCGCGAGATCCTGCCGGAAGTCCGGCGGTTGGTCGGCGCGCGCCGGGTGACCATGGTCTTTGATCGCGAGGGGTGGAGCCCGAAGTTCTTCCAGGAGATCCACCAGCAGGGCTTCGACGTGCTCACCTATCGCAAGGGACGGTATCCGGCCTGGCGCGCGCGGGCCTTCCAGACCGTCACCGGCGTCGTTGACGGGCGCCGAGTGAGCTACGAGCTGGCCGAGCGCACGGTGGACCTGCTCCCCGGGTTCCGCGTGCGCGAGGTGCGCCGGCTGCGCCCGAACGGTCATCAGACGGCGATCATCACGACCCGGGACGATTGGCCGATCGAGGTCGTCGCCTATCGCATGTTTGAGCGGTGGACCCAGGAGAACTTCTTCCGGTACATGCGGCAGCACTTCGCGCTGGATGCGCTGGTGACCTATGCCACCGAGCCAGCGGATCCCGAGCGGACGATCCCGAACCCGGCGTGGAAGGCGGCGGCCACGGCGTTGACCGCGACCCGCGCGGCGCTCCGCGAGCTCGAACAGGCGTATGGGGCCCAGGCGCGCACGAATGCGGAGGCGGAACGGCCCACGATGCGCGGCTTCAAGATCGCCCACGCCGGGCTGGGCCGACGGATCACCGCCCTCGAGGCCAAGTGCGATCAGCTCCAGGCACGCCTGGCGACGTTGCCCAAGCGCGTGCCGCTCAAGACGGTGCTCGACGAGGCGGAGATCGTCAAGCTCGCCCCCGAGGCCAAGCACCTCATGGACACGATCAAGATGGTCGCCTACCGTGCCGAGACCGCGCTCGTCCGCTGTCTGGCTCCGCATTACGCGAGAACCGAGGACGACGGGCGCGCCCTGATCCGCGAGATGCTGCTGACCAGTGCCGACATTGTTCCTCAACCCGGCGAGCACCGCGTGCTGGTCCGTCTGCATTCGCTCGCCAATCCGCGCAGCAACGAAGCCCTGGCCAAACTTTGCGAGACGCTCACTGCGCTCGAGGTCCGCTATCCCGGAACGGACCTGGCGCTCGTCTATCAGGCGCCCGGTGTTGCATAGATTCTTACGCCCATGTCAGGATCCCTGAACTTAAACCCTGTTCTTAGTCGTGGCGGTCCGTGGATCAGGTTCTTGCCGTCTCCGTCGGTTCCAGAGTCTCGCTGGCGCGCGGCGACTCATCGGCGGGTTCATCGTGCGCTACAACACCGAGTGGCTCATCCAGGGAGGCAACCCATGGCAGAGAATCGCGCCGCTGACAGTCCCTCGATAACGGATTTCGGCAAGGATGCGAAAGACAGCCTCTGAGGAATGAGTCGGGGGGAAACGTCAGGAGGATCCGAAACGCCCCGCCGGTTAGGCGTTCGGCTCAGCGCCCACTGCCGAGCGGCGGCAGGTGGACCTCGACGTAGGCACGGTCAGGCTGGAGCCGGGGGCGACGAAGAACGGTGACGGTCGGGTCGTCTACCTGCCACTGGACCTGAAGGCCCAGATCGCCGCTCAGGTCGAGCGCGTGCGCGCCCTGGAGCGGCAGTCCGGTCGGATCATCCCGTACCTGTTCCCGCACCTGACCGGGCGCCACACTGGGCAGCGCATCCGGGACTTCCGCAAGGCGTGGTCGACCGCCTGCGAGAAGGCGGGCGTTGCGGGCCGGTTCCGTCATGACCTCCGCAGGACGGCCGTCCGCAACCTCGTCCGGGCCGGGGTGTCCGAGCGCGTGGCGATGACCGTGACCGGCCACAAGACCCGCTCGGTGTTCGACCGGTACAACATCGTGAGCCCGGCTGATCTCCAAGAGGTCGCCCGGAAGCTGACGGGCACATTTCCGGGCACAGTTCCCCCTGCTGCGATAGACTCTCGTCAGTAACTCGCTGATCTTTCTGGACGGGCGGATAGCTCAGTTTGGAAGAGCGCAGCCTTTACACGGCTGAGGTCACAGGTTCGAACCCTGTTCCGCCCACCACCGAATCCCGGAAGGGCTGACCGTGGACGACCGCGACTTTCCATCCCTAGTCCGCCACGCCTCCCGCGGGGCTGCCTGGCCCGGGTCGGAGTATGCCGGAATCGCCGCGCGACGTGGACTTCGGCGGCGGGCGCCGAGCCGCGCTACGATCCTGTCGTGTTCGCCCCGGGTGCCGGTTCCTCCCCGTCGTCCCGACGCTGGGGTCGGCACCGTTTGGCCCGACCGAGTACGTTCCCGGGGGTTCGGCGTGTCGAGAATGTCGGCAACGGGGAGGCCTAGGTGTCATTGCACCGGATGCTGAGCCGAGAAGTGCTGCGCGCGGCGGGCCAGTGGGCCTGGAACCAGCTGCAAGGTGCGAGCAAACCGTCGCCCGGAGCGCCAGGCCGGACGCACAACCCCCTCGAGAAGTGGACGGATCACGATTTGGTGCGAGCCGCCTCGGAGGGCGCCGAAGGCTTAGGAGCGGTTCAGATCGAAATGATGCGACGCCTCAAGGACTCGCTGGATGGGGAACACCGGTCCGTGGTAGCGGCGACCCGGCGGGTCGAGCGGCTGATCGTCCGGCTGGTGTGGGTCGCGATCGGACTGGGCGCGCTGACGCTTGTGCAGGTGTTGATCGCCCTGAAGGTGATCGGCTGAAACGGAGGGGGAGGGAGCGCGTCCCCCCCCTCCCCCGCCGCCGGCTACTTCAGCAAGTCCTTTGCAGCCTCGAGGCCGACCTTCGCGCACTCTTCATCTTGATCTCCAGTCGCACCGCTTACGCCGATCCCCCCGATCAGGAGGTCGCCGGCCTTGACCGGCAGGCCGCCGGGGAAGATGATCAGGCGTGGCGTGTACTGAATCCCCTCCGCTCGCTTGACGATCATTTCGCCGAACACTCGGCTTGGGAAGCCGAACTGGGTGGCCGTCCACGCTTTGTTGATTGAGATGTCAACGCTGCCACGGAAGGCCGCAGGGTCGCGCCGAAAATAGAGCAGACCGCCCCCGTCGTCGAGCACCGCGATGTTCATCTTCCAGCTGTGTGACCGTGCGTAGGCGTCACAGGCTAAGGCCATCTTCTCCGCCGCCTCGACCGAGAGCACCGGTTTCTGATCGAGAGCATGGGCGGAGCTGAGCGCCCCCGAAACGAGCAGGCCAGCAACCAAGGTTCCCACGATCCGTCCGAAAATGCGCATTAGTCACCCCTCCAGATGAAGGACGCTCCTTCGGTTTTTGAATCCCGCCGGAATCCCGGTCTCTACCGGGTTGTAATACCCGTGATCGTCGTCGTTCCCCGTGGTCCCAGTCCCATGGAGACCTCGGCGGTGGTCTTGTCGCCCGATGCACCGTCGATGTCACGGAATCGTCGCGGGGAGGACTCGCGAGGGCGCGATGACCCTGCCACCGCCTCCACCTCCTTCTTTGACCGCAGTAGCGGATGCCTAGCCTAGACCTCGACAGGCTCACCCTGCTCAAACAACTCGCAGTCGCAGCCCTCGACGAGACACTTGCCGCACGGGGCATGGGCGTTCGCGGGGTGCCCGCAGACGCAGGTCGCCATCGCCGTACCTCCTCGCGGGGGCATCGCCCACGCTCAGCGGGAGTGATCGCGAAGCGCGATGAAGGTGAACGCGGGATCCTCGCGCTGGCGGTTGTCCGGTCTGGCGTCGTGCAGGTGAGCTGAGCGGCGGTTGTACGCGCGCAGAGCGGCCCGCCGCGGCGTGAGGACAACCTGCTGCCACTGCTGAGCGAACGGGCCATAACGAAGGTTCAGCAGGGGACCCCAAAGCGAGCCGGGTGACGCGAACGCCGGCCTCCTCGCCAGCCATTGGAACCACGGATCTTCCCATCAGGGTTACGGTCGACGATCCAGTCGAGGATTCACCGCTCGACCTCGCCACGGCGACCCGCCCCTCGGCCGCGGCGCTTGAGCCCCGGCGGCGAACCCCCCACCGCCGATCCGCAGACCTCCCGCGACGATCAGCCCTTCCAGTCGCTCTCGCTTCATGCTGCGCCTCCTCAACTCCTGCACAAGAACGGCTCGTTCCAGGGACCCGGCTGCCAAGGGTCCCGAGCGAGGGTCTTCTCGCGAAGGGCGAGTGCCACGCGGCCCAGTGCTTGAAAGAGCAGGCGGTAACGCCCTCGGGAGCAGACACTCAACCTCGAGAGTCCTACAGCCCGCGGAGAGGAACAACTAGCTCCCGCTCGCGTTCAAGTCAAGCCTGATTTTCGAGGAGCCGCGAGAAAGCGTGCCGAGTCAGCAACCGCACCCTCAGTCCTCCAGTTCGCAATTGCGGCGACGTCCCTCTTGCGTCGCCCCTGGCCGAGGCAGGTGCCGGAGTCTCGCGAAGATCCCGGCGAGGGCTTGGCGCGTGAAGGGACGGTACTGCCGGCGCCGGGCCGACGCAGAGGGGCGCATCGCAGTCGCACGGAAGTGTGTCTCGCGGGCCTCTCCCCGGCTGTCCCGGGCTTGTCGTTGACCGGTCCGTCCCCCGGCGGTTACTCTCTGGCCAGCTTCCCGATCGCGGCGGCCGGGCAGTGCCAACCTTTGCCGCCGGGCGCGGGGCGGATCGCGAGGTGTGCCTTGAGCGTCGTGGCGATGTCCGCAACCCTCGGAAGCTGGGGGAACGAGATCGGACGCGAGCTGGGACGCGTCCTCGCGTACGAGTTCGCCGATCGGGAGATCATCGCTGAGGCCGCCGGGCGCTTTGGCGAAGGCGTGATGGATCTCCACCGTGTCACCGAGGGCAAACCGCGTCTCCTGGAGCGCTTCAGCGACGACCCGCAGCGTTACGTGACGTATGTGGAGGCCGTGATCCTCGAGATGGCTGCCCGAGACAACGTGATCCTGGCCGGCCGGGGAGCGGTCGTTGTCCTGAGCAAGTTGCGCCACGTGCTGCGGGTGAGGGTCAACGCGCCCGAGGGCGTCCGGGCCGAGCGTGTCGAGCAGTCTCTTGGCCTCACTCGTGAGGCGGCGATCGACGCCGTGCGGGAAAGCGACCGCGAGCGGGGTGCTCGTGTCAAGTTCCTCTACCACGTCGACTGGGACGACTTGCTCCTCTACGACCTGGCCCTCAATACGGAACGGCTGACGGTCGAGCGGGCGGTCGCGCTTGTTCAAAGCGCAATAGGGGACGAGCGCTTCCGGACGACCCCGGAAGCGATCCGCACGCTCGCCGAGCTGAGCGTCGCCGCCCAGGCGAAGGCCGCCCAGTTGACGAAGTCGGTCGTCCAGTTCTAGCGTTGGTTGGTTGTCGATACCCGGCGCCCCGCCTCGACGCCGCCGCGCGGCGAAGCCGCGCAGCCGGTTCAGGCGCCGCCGCGAGCCGGGAGGGGGACGTTTTCGGGCGGGCTGGGCGCTTCTTGTGTTAGACTCCGTAACGCCTTCGGGCTCGTGGTGCAGCCTGGTTAGCACACTGGACTGTCAATCCAGAGGTCGCGGGTTCGAATCCCGTCGAGCCCGCCAACAAAACAGGCGGTTGGCGCACGCCGTTTTCGGCCGTGTCACCGAAACGAGCCCGGATTGTCACTGAGCGTCTCCCGCATTGACCCGCGAGCTCAGCGTGGCTGACAGCTTCGTGCCCGCGTCCCGGAGGTCGCTCTCTACCACGATCGCGTAGCGCCGGTAGACACTCTCCGTCTTGTGCCCGGTCATCTTCATCGCGACCGAGCGCGAGATGCCGGCGCGCTCCAGGTTCCGGACCGCAGTCCGTCGGAAGTCGTGCGGCACCCGCCCTGGGACGCCGGCATTCCGGCAGGCGGTTCGCCAGGCGCGCGCGATCGACTTGATCGGCCGGCCATTCCGGTGGAACACCCACGGAATGATTCTCCCCTGGGCGCGCTCGCAGCGCCGGGTCGCGTCGCGCCGACGCTCGAGGAGCGCCCGGAGCTCCGGGATCAGCGGGAACGCGCGCCTGTCCCTCGCCAAAACCTCATCCGGCTCGCTCAGGAGCACCGAGATCCGTCAATCCGTCCACAGGCCGAAGACCCCGAGCCTGGTTGGAGGAGGGCGACCGCCATCCTCAGACCGGCGGCCTTGCAGGGTCACACCGGATTAGCGGGGAGGACGGGGAGCGGCAGGCAGGGGTGGACCTGTGAAGCGCGTTCGGTGGTAGTGAGGACCGGCCGTGCGGGACTACGCCGCCCGGCGGACGTAGCGATGATGCAGGCCACCGACTTCGGGAATCTCCACGATCCTGCCCGCCTCGGGGAGCTCGACGGACCTGACGTCCGGCGCATCCTTGTCGAGCGAGAGATGAGTGCGAGCCCGGTGATAGTACTCGAAGTAGCGGGCCAGGATGCGGCGTAGGTGCCTGTCGCCGAGAACGAGAACGTGATTCAGACACTCGCGCCGGATCGAGCCGATGAGGCGCTCGGCGAGAGGATTCTGCCACGGGCTGTGCGGCGCTGTGAGGACTTCGTCGATCCCCATGCCCTTCACTCGATGCCGAAACTGCTGGCCGTAGACCTGGTCACGGTCGCGCAGGAGATAGGACGGCGCGGAGTCGTCCGGGAAGGCGTCCACGATCTGCTGGGCGGTCCAGTGGGCGGTGGGGTGCTCGGTCACGTTGAAGTGGAGGACGCGCCGGCGGTGGTGCGCGAGCACGACGAGGACGAAGAGGACGCGGAGCCGAGCGGTGGGCACGGTGAAGAGATCGATCGAGACCAAGTCCCGGACGTGATTGGCCAGAAACGTCCGCCAGGTCTGAGAGGGCGGGATGCGCCGCTTCGGGAGCAGCCGCGAGACGGTGCGTTCGGCCACATCGATGCCGAGCTTCAGAAGCTCACCATGGATTATTCTCGGGGCGCCCCAGAGAGGGTTCGCGGTGGCCAGGCGCGCAACCAGGGCCTTGATCTCGGCGGTGACGGGCGGGCGACCCCCGATCGGCCGGCCGGAGAGCCGGGTCCAGTACGCGCGGAAGCGGCGCCGCTGCCACCTCAGGACGGTGTCGGGAGTCACGATCACG
>WNFO01021765.1_pt1 | contig 11263 bp, 12 predicted proteins | sample 5400251 | NCBI WGS metagenome assembly WNFO01 (sample SAMN13153354, study PRJNA577476) | soil metagenome | isolation source: 100 cm saprolite under Madrone tree | place: USA:California | collected 2016-06-14 | reverse complement strand
CCTTGGGCTGCTGGATGCCGTAGCGCTTGAGCGAGATCAAGGCGAAGGGCGGCGAGTTGAGGACGATGCCCACGGCGATGAGCGGCTGCTGCGGGTTCTTGGCGTTGTACTCGATCATCGAGTTGATGTCGCCGTAGCCGATGTCGTAGGTGCCGGTGACCACCTGCTCGATGGTCTTCTGCGAGCCTGTGCCGCGGTCGATGGTGACGTCGAGCCCCTGGGCCGCGAAGGCTCCGATGGCCTTGGCGGTGATGAAGGGTGCCTGCGGTCCCTGGACCTGCCAGTCCAGCGCGAACTTCACCTTGGTCTGCGCCTGCGCGTCCGCGCACCACGCGCCGAGGCCGAGGAGAACCAGGCAGGCGATCACGCGAGCACGGGTCGTCAGCATGGGGCTTCTCCTCGGCGGGCTACGTGCCGATATCTTCCGCCCACAGGGCGGGGTGGGCCTGAATGAACTGTGTCATCAGCTCCTGGCACCGAGCGTCCTGGAGCACGTCGACCGTCACCCCGCGGCTTCGAAGCAGATCCTCCTCGCCGCGGAACGTTCGGTTCTCACCCACCACCACGCGCGGGATGCCGTACAGGAGAATCGTGCCGCTGCACATCGCGCACGGCGAGAGCGTGGTGTAGATGGTGCAGTCGCGGTAGATGCTGGCGGGCTGGCGACCGGCGTTCTCTAGCGCGTCCATCTCGCCGTGGAGAACGACGCTGCTTCGCTGGACCCGCCGATTGTGGCCACGGCCGAGGATCCGCCCGTCGTGCACCAGCACCGAGCCGATGGGGATGCCGCCCTCGGCCGACCCGCGCTCGGCCTCCTCGATCGCAGCTCGCAGAAATGCGTCCATTGCTCTGCCCGAATGGCCTAGCGCCCGGCGCTGCCCGTCGGTCGTGGAACGGGAGCGGGCACGACGCGGCGACCGAGGAGCAGGTAGGCGCCGCCGGCGACGACGATGCCGACCAGCCAGCTCAGATCAGCGCCGCTGAGCAACTTCGTCGAGATGGGGCCCTGCAGCGCAGGAACGAGGCCGTCCTCGACCGACCAGCCGGCGGCCAGACCCACGACGAAGGCCACGATCGCTCCCCAGTTGACGTCGCCGTACGCGCTCCGCTCCGGCTCCCGATAGAGCTCGTCGACGTCGATGCGGCCCCCGCGCAGAATGAAGAAGTCGGCGAGGACGACGCCGGCCCAGGGGCTCATCCACAGCAGGAGGCTGATCATCCAGTTGTCGAAGGCCTTGGCGAACGAGGGCTGGAAGACGAAGTAAATGGTGACGAGATAGCCGACGACGCCGGCGATCAGCGCCATGGCCGTGCGGGAGAGGCGCAAGCCCATGCTGAGCGCGGCGAGGGCCGCCGAGTAGACGTTCAGGATATTGGTGGCGACGGGACCGTGCAGGACCATCAAGAGGACCAGGATGCTCATGATCCCGCCGAAGACCGCGCTCACCATCTTGGCCGGATCGGTGTCCTGCGTCACGCTTGCGAGGGTCGCGCCCAGGATGGCGAGCCACACCGTGGGGACGAACATCCCCACGTAGCTATACCAGAAGACGGCGGTCGACGAGACGGTGCGCGGAACGAAGCGGGAATAGTCGGAGGCCCAGGTGACCCACGAGATACCCCAGCCCACCCCGATCGCCGTCATGAGCAGGGTGATCATCGCCAGATGCGCGGCCGGCGGCAGCGTGCTGGTGAGGTGCCAGTTGACCACCCCGGGCCGGGTCCAGGCGAGGATGCTCATCAGCACCATGATGGCGGCCGTCACCGGGACCGTGTACTTCTCGAAGGTGCGGATGGCGTAGAAGCCGTACAGGCCGATGAGCACCTGGATCACCATCACGACGGTCACGACGACGAGATTGGTCAGCCACGTGTCGCCGATCCCGAACTGCCCGAGGATCGCGACCGCGATCTTGACGGGGAAGTAGGTGTTGACCCCGATCCAGCCGAGCGTCATGAGGAACATCAGCGCGCTCGGCAGGTACGCCCCCCGGCGCCCGAACGCGGAGCGACCGAGCACCATCTGATTGACGCCGGTCTTGTGGCCCATCACGGTGAAGGCCGCGAAGATCGCGCAGCCCACGAGGTTGCCCAGCACGATGACGGCGATGGTCTCCCAGAGCCCGAGCTTGAGGACGATGCCCAGCGCGCCGAGGGCCCAGTTGATCGGCGCGATGTTGGCCCCGGCCCAGATCCACATCTGCTGCGGTCCGGTGGAGTCCTTGTCCACCTCGGGGATCGGCTCGATGCTGTGGACATCGGCCCTGAGTTCGGCTCGGGTGTCAGTCGCCATAGTTGCCTCCTGGCCTGCTGGAGGAGTTCTGTCGCCTCGCACGACGCCGCGGCCACCGGCGCGATGCTGCGCCGGCGAGTAAGACGCTGTCAAGCCGGACCATCAGGCCCCACACTCCCGGGTGACTATGCGCGTCCGGTCGCGCAAGAAGCGTGCCCCCCGAAGAAGCGGTGACGGCCGTGCCGGAGCGCTGAGCCCGCGCGGACTTGGCCGAGTCGGGTTCGGAACCAGACGGCTCTCACCCGAGGCCATGACGCCAAGCCGGGCAATCGCCCGGTCTCGTGCTCACTGGATGCGCGCGGCGCTCGCAGCGGCGGCCGCCCGGCGCGGCCCGATGGAAGGGCGGCACGTCCGTCATTGTCGGGCGCCGTGAAGCCGTCGGCCCGCTATGATGGGCCCCGATGAGGGACGCGACGCACGGTCGATTTGGCGAGCTCCTGCCCAGCGCCCGGATCCTGCTCGGCCCCGGGCCGACCATGGCCGACCCGCGCGTCCTTCGCGCGATGGCGACACCGCTCCTGGGTCAGTTCGATCCCGAGTTCACCGCGATCATGGGCGAGGTGATGGCGCTCTCCCGCTTCGCCTTTCAGACGGAGAACGCGTTTACCTTTCCCGTCTCCGGAACCGGTCGAGCCGGACTGGAGGCGGCGATCACCTCGCTGGTAGAGCCGGGCGACCGCGTGGTCGTGGGCGAGTGCGGGCGCTTCGGCCTGCTGATGATCGAGATCGCCGAGCGCTGCGGCGCCGACGTCGTCGTCGTGCGCGAAGAGTGGGGCCGAGTCATCGCGCCCGACCCGATCGCGAAGGCTCTCGCGGGAGGTCGCACGCGATTAGTCGCGATGATCCACGGCGAAACGTCGACCGGGGTGCTCCAGCCCCTTCAGGACATCGCCCAGCTCGCGCGTGAGCACGACGCGCTGCTGCTGGCAGACGTCGTGGTGACGCTCGGCGGGTGCGAGGTCGCGGTGGATCGCTGGGGCGTGGACGTGGCGGTGGCCGGCACCCAGAAGTGCTTGAGCTGCCCCTCGGGCATGGCTCCGATCACGTACAACGCGCGCGCGGCCGACGTGCTGCGGGCACGGAAGAGCAAGGTGCGGAGCAACTACCTCGACCTCGCTCAGCTCGCCGACTACTGGAGCCCGGCGCGCTTCAACCATCACACGGCGCCGACCGCGATGGTCTACGGGCTCCGGGAGGCCCTGCGCGCCTTGCAGGAGGAGGGGCTCGAGGCGCGCTTCGCCCGCCATCGCCTCCATGGCGACGCGCTCCGCGCCGGCCTCCGGGCGCTCGGACTCATGCTCTTCGGAAAGGAGACGGCGGCCCACCGCCTTCCGTTCATCACCCCGGTCCTCGTGCCGGAGGGCGTGAACGAGCTCCGCGTCCGGCGCCGGCTGCTCGAGGATTTCGGCATCGAGATCGGCGCCGCCTTCGGCGAGCTTCAGGGCAAGATCTGGCGCATCGGCACGATGGGCTACGCGGCGACCCGCCAGAACGTGCTGCTCTGTCTGGCGGCCCTCGAGAACGTCCTGCGCGGCGAGGGCTGGGGGGCCCCGGCCGGCGGCGGCGTCGACGCCGCGGTCGCTCACTACGGAGGCGTCGGGGGCACGACCGCGGCGGGCGTCCACGACAGTCTCGGCGCGAGCGGCATCGGTCGGATATGAGCGCGTCGGGCTATCCGCGCGACCTCGTCGGCTACGGCCGTACGCCGCCGGATCCGGCGTGGCCGGGCGGCGCACGGCTCGCGCTCCAGATCGTGATGAACTACGAGGAAGGCGGCGAGCGCTCGGTTCTTCACGGGGACGTCGAGTCGGAGGCGTTCCTCCAGGAAGTCGTCGGCATGACGCCATTGCGCGACGTGCGGAATCTCCAGGTCGAGTCGATGTACGAGTACGGTAGCCGCGTCGGTTTCTGGCGGCTGATGCGCCTGTTCGCTCAGCGTGAGATCAAGATCAGCGTCTTCGCGGTCGCGATGGCGCTGGAGCGTCACCCGGAAGCGGCCGCCGCCATTGTCGAGGCGGGGCACGAGGTCGTGAGCCACGGGTGGCGCTGGATCGACTACCAGTTCGTCCCGGAGGACGTCGAGCGCGAGCACATGCGGCGCGCGGTGGAGAGCATCACGCGCACGACGGGAAGCCGGCCGCTCGGTTGGTACACGGGCCGCCTGAGCCCCAACACGCGGCGGCTGGTGGTGGAGGAGGGCGGCTTCCTCTACGATGCCGACGCCTATAACGACGACCTGCCGTACTGGACCGTGGAAGCCGGACGGCCGCATCTCGTGGTTCCCTATACGCTCGACAACAACGACATGAAGTTCGCCACGCCCCAGGGCTTCAGCACGGGCGACGAGTGGTTGGCCTACGTGCGCGACGCGTTCGATGTGCTCTACGAGGAGGGCGCCGAGCATCCCCGGATGATGTCGGTCGGTCTCCACATGCGTCTGATGGGCCGGCCCGGGCGGACGGGGGCGCTCGACCGCTTCCTCGATCATGTCGAGCGCCACGACCGCGTCTGGATCTGCCGGCGCCTCGACATCGCCCGACACTGGATCGCCCGACACCCGCACCAGTCCCGCTGACCGAAAGGCGGGCAGTATAATCCATGCCCATGGGGCCGCGCCCGTCCACGCCGTGAGCCGGGCGAGCGTCGGCGTCGTCGTCTCCTGCCCCTGTGGCGAGGTCTACGAGCTGCGGCCGGAATACGCGGGCCGCCTTCTCGAGTGCCCGTCGTGCGGCCGGCATCTGCGCGCGGGTCCCGCCGCGAGCGCGCCGCGCCTGCCGACCCCCGGCGTCGACCACGCCTTCGACCGCGACGTCTTCCTGCTCCGCGAGCGGGTCTTCACGATCACGTCGAAGTACGAGGTCTGGGCGGAGGACAGCACGCCCATTCTGTACGTGGAGCGTCCGACGTACCCGATCCGCACGCTCGTGGCCTACCTGCTCGCGGTCATCGTGACCCTGACCGCGCCGCCACGTGACGATCTACCGCGACGACTCGCGGCGCGAGCCACTCCTGCGCGTGCTCCAGAACGAGCGCGTGGCGTTCCTGACCCGCACGTACACGATCGTGACGGCCGCCGGTGAGACGCTCGCGATCCTGCGCAAGACCTATCTGCACAACATCGTCCGCAAGCGCTGGTACGTCACGGCTCCCGGAGGCGCGCCGCTAGCCATGGCGATCGAGGATTCGATCGTGCTCTCGCTGCTCCGGCGGGTCCTCGGCACCTTCTTCGGATTCCTCCGCACCAACTTCGTCTTCGTCCGGGGCACGGACGCGGAGATCTTCGGCGAGTTCAACCGGAAGTTCACGTTGCTCGACCGCTACGTGCTCGACCTCTCCGCCGACTCCGCGCGCACGTTCGACCGGCGGATCGCCGTGGCCCTCGGCGTCATGCTCGATAGCGGGGAGCGCCGCTGACGTGAGCACGATACCCGAGGCGCCGCTGCGTATCACGCCCGACATGCTCCTCTCGCGCCGCGTCGACTTCGAGCGGCGCATGGGGCGCGTGCCGCCGGCGACGATCGCGCTGCTCGCCGTGCTCGCGGCGATCTTCGTGGCCGAGGTCCGGATGGACGCGCTCGCCTCGAAGGAGTCGATCATCGCCATGGGCGCGCTCGCGCGTGAGCGCGTCGCCGCCGGCGAGTACTGGCGGCTCCTCACCGCGCCCTGGCTTCACGGCGGCACCGAGCACCTGATCGGCAACGGGATCGCCCTCTACATCCTCGGGATGGTGTGCGAGGCCGCGTTCGGCCGCGCCCAGTTCATCGTGCTCTTCGTGCTGAGCGGGCTGGCGGGCTCTCTGGTGAGCGTGCTGGTGAGCGCGGGTCCGTCGGTCGGCGCCTCCGGCGCGATCTTCGGCCTGCAGGGCGCGGCGATCGTGCTCCTGCGCCGCGAGCGCGAACGCCTGCTCGTGCGCGACCGGCGCGTCGGCTTCGTGCTCCTCATCTGGGCGATCTTCACGATCGCCGGCGGCCTCACCGATCCCTTCATCGACAACGGCGCCCACATCGGCGGCGCGCTCGGCGGCGCGCTCATCGCGAGCCGGCTCCACCCGGTCGTGCTCTCGCCGCTGCCGGCCGAGCGCGCGGCGGTCGTGCGCCGCTGGCTCGGGCTCGTCGTCGCGCTACTCGCCTACGCGGTCGTCGGCTGGCTCCGCCGAGCAGGCTGATGGTCAGCCCGCGGAGTCGGTGCCGACGCGCTCGAGCCAGGCGCGCACGCGCGCGCGGACGAACGGCGCCCTGAACGGCTTGGTCAGATAGTCGGTGACGCCCGCCGCGAAGCCCTCCTGCGTCTTGGCCGCGCCGGCTTCGCCGGTGATCAGCACGATCGGCACGTCGCGGAAGTAGGGATCGCCGTCAGCGCGGAGCGCGCGGGTGACCTCGGTGCCGTCGAGCCCCGGCATGAGCCAGTCGAGCAGGATCAGCGATGGGCGGACGGCGCGGGCGATGCGGAGCGCGGTCTCGCCGTCGGTGGCCGTGTACAGCCGGAACGCGTCGGACCGCAACGTCCCCTTCAGGAACTCCAGGATCACGGGATCGTCGTCGGCGATCAGCACGATGTGAGCCGGCGTTGATGGCGTGGGGGCGGACGCGGCGGCGCGCCGTCGGGGCCGCGGCGTGCGAGTCTCGCGACGCGTCAGCTCGATGATCTGGCCCTCGGCGGCGGCGAAGACGTCGAGCGTGCCGCCGGCCCGCCGGACGCGCTCGCGGCAGACCTCGACCAGCCGGTCGACCGCGTCGTCGTCGCGCAGCGGATCGTGATGGGTGAGCGCGAGCCGTCGCACGTGCGCGGCGAGCGCGTAGTCCACCGCGGTCTCGGCCGGCGAGTGCCCCCAGTTGATCTTCTCGGGATATTCCTCCGCCGTGTACTGCGCGTCATGGATGACGAGATCGGCGCCCTCCAGGAACGCGACATGGCGCGCGTCCTCGGCGTGCGGCGCGGTCTCCCCCGGTGAGCCCATGCCGGCGCCCTCGGGCCGGTCGCGCATGTGGGCTCGTGGTCGAGGGCGTAGACGACCGACACGCCGTCGCTGTCGAGCCGATAGCCGAGCGTCAGCGCGGGATGGTTCAGGTACTGGGCGACGACACGCACGCCGCCGACCGTCAGCGCTCCCTCGACCAGATCGTGGTAGCGGATCGTCGCCGAGAGCTGTGAGAGCGTGATCGGAAAGTACGGATGCTGCATCTGCGCGGACAGAACCGCTTCGAGACGCTCGCCCAGGCCACCCGGCGCATACAGATCCCACTCGCTGCCCTCGGTGAAGACCGGCGCGAAGAAGGGGAAGCCCTGGATGTGATCCCAGTGGGTGTGCGTGATCATCAGATGACCGTGCACGGGATGCTTGCCCTCGGCCATCAGGGCCTGCCCGAGGCGATGGGCGCCGGTGCCACAGTCCAGGACGATCAAGGTTCCGTCGTTGGCCCGCGCCTCGACACAGGCGGTATTGCCGCCGTAGCGCAACGTCGTCGGCCCCGGGGTCGCCAGTGACCCACGCGTGCCCCAGAAGCGAATGCGCATCATCGCCTCCCAGCGCGGATCGCTACAAATCGCGCGCCGCCGGCAGGCCCGGCAGCGACGTCGCCGCCCGAATCCCCCGAACGATCGCGTCGGCGACCGCGTCCGCCGCCGCGAGGCCCAGCCGGGTGATGTCGGCCGGCACATCTCCAACGGAGAGCGCGAAGAGCGTATCGCCGTCGAAGGCGGTGTGCGGCGGCGACAGCGCGCGTGCGAAGCCGAGCATCCCGAGCGACGCGAGCTTCGCGGCTTCCGGTTTGCTCAGGCGCGCGTTCGTGGCGACCGCGCCGATCGTCGTGTGCTCAGGCGCCGCGAACCGCTCGAGCAGGCGGCCGCCCGTCAGGGCGCTCGCCGAGTCGACGAGTCTGCGGCTGTCGGGCGATTCGCGGGCGCCGGCGATCAACGCACCCGTGGCGGGGTCGCGCACGTCGCCGACCGCGTTCACGACGACGATCGCTCCCACCACGACGTCGCCGAGCCGTCGCGAGGCGCTGCCGAGTCCGCCGCGCATCGCGCGGCCGATGCGGTGCACCTTGCCCACAGTGGCGCCCGTTCCCGCGCCCACGTTGCCTTCGGCGACCGGGCCCGCCGCGGCGCTGGCGGCGGCCTCGGCGCCCATCTCGCGAGTCGGACGCGCGCCCCCGTCGCCGACGTTGAGGTCGAAGATGAACGCGCCCGGAACATGCGGGACGACGGTGGGCCCCGCCGCGAAGCCGCGGCCGCGCGCCTCGAGCCAGCGCATCACGCCCCAGATCGACTCGCCGCCGAACCGGCTGCCGCCGCCGAGGACGACGCCGTCCACGGTCGGCACGAGGTGTCGGGGATCGAGGTAGTCGAGCCCGACAACGTCGTTCGCCCCGCCGCGCAGCTCGGCGCCGGCGACGGCGGGGCGATCGCACAGCACGACGGTGACGCCGGTGAGTCCCGTGAGATCGGTCGCGTGACCGACGCGAATTCCCGGGACGTCGGTGATCAGGGCTTGCGGCTCACGTCGGCGGCTCGCAGCCGGCCGGCGGCGACCTCGCCTGCCAGCTCGAGCGCCCGCTGGGCGAGCGCGCGCGCCAGCGGATGATGCGAGAGCACGCTCTGGCTGTCGGCGAATCCGGCCGACGCGGCCGCGGCGATCGCCGCCTGCTCGCTGCGGTTGGTCGCGTTGAAGATCCAGGCCATCTCCGCGAAGCGGCGGCTCCACCGACGGCGCGCCTCGGGCGTGAACTCGCGCTCGATCACGCGCCCGAGGATCGTCTCCTGGCGCTCGGCCTTGATCTGGTCGGAGACCACCAGTCGGCTCTCGCGCGCTTCCTGCACCTCGAGCGCGTCGCTCTGGACCGCGTCGGGGTCGAGGAACCAGCCGGCCATCTCGGGCAGCCCGAGGAGCTCCACCGAGCGGTCGGCGAGCGCTGGATCGGCGGCGGGCAGGGGCGGCGGTCCAGCGGGCGCCACCTCGGCGAAGAATGGCTGCCAGCGCCCGAACGTGGCCGGCGGCGAGGTACCGCGTTCACGATGGATCGCGAGCGCCTCGGCCACGAGGCCGAGGGCACGCCCGGGCTCCGTCTCGACCCACGGAAGCTTCTGCGCCGCGCGCAGCGAGGCCAGCTCCGCTTCCAACCGACGCTTCGTGATGTCGCCGCCGGCGACCTCGGTGATCCCGACCTCGTCGTTGAGGATCAGCGAGCAGAGCGCGCCGCCGCCGTAAGCGCCTTCGAAGAGGATCCAGGCGGCCCGCGATCCGCTGCCGTCGATGCCCGAGAGCCAGGCGCGCACGGCGTGGGGCGTTCCCCGCCGGACCACCGGCGCCGCCGGCGGCGCCGGCGCCGGCGCGACGCCGCGCTGCGAGAGCCGATAGAGCGCTCGCTTCGCCGCCCGGCGCACGCCGCGGTCGGCCGCGCCCTCCGCGAGCCCGCTCAGCGCGGGCAAGGCGCCGGCGCCGTGCTCGTTCGCGAACGCGCGGAGCTTCTCGTCGAGGGCGTCCTCGGACAGGCCCCGCAGCGACCCCGGGTCGAGGCTCGCGGCAGGATCGCTCATTCGAATCGGAGCTGGAAGAACGGATGCGTCGGGCGGTCGATGAAGTACACGCGGCGGGCATAGTCGAGGGCGCCCGCGTAGCCTTCGAACCGGTCGGCGAGCCGGCGAAAGAGCGGCGCCGCGGCCGCCGCGTCGGCGCGCGAGGTCGCGCGGCCGTGCTCGGACACGAAGTGGTAGGCGCGCTTGCCCTGGCCGACATAGTACCCGACCGAGGCGGTGCGCTCGACGCGCTCGCGAAAGATGCCGGTCATGAAGAGCGTGAAGTCACCGATGTGCCGGGACACGGTGACCTCGTGCTCGGGCTGGAAGTACGACCCGTCCCAGGCGGTGCCCGCTTCGATGAGCATCTCGACGACGGTCTCGAGCCGCGGGATCGACGTCCCGCGCGGATAGAGGTTCTCGGTCCGCGCGAAACGCGTCAACAGATCGGCGAGGTACGGCGAGGCCGGGTCATTCCCAATGGCCAGGTCGTGGAAGCTCGCCCGAATAGCTCGGTCGAAGAAGGCGCGGAGCTCCACACCCGGGATGATAGCAAATTCCGAATTTTGCTAGAATCCGAGCCCGTGGCTGACCGTCCGACCGCGCGGATTCCCTTGTTCCTCGTACTGGCCAGCGTCGTTCTTCTGTTGCTGGTCCTGTACGTGCTGTTCGTCGGCTACCTTCCGTCCAAGCAGCGCGTGGCCGGCCTCGAGGCCGAGCTGAGGAACCTTTACAAGCGGGAGGCGGAGCTCCAGACGAGGATCGCGCAGCAGGATCAGCGCTACGCCCTCCGCGAGCGGCAGCTCTCGGCGCTCACGTCCGAGCGTGACACGCTCATCCGGCGCCTGGAGGAGCTCGAAAAGCAGCTCCGCGCCGAGCGGCGCTGAGTAGAGCCGCGCCCATCCGGGTTTTCGGAAAACCCAGTATTTATGCTATGGTGCGGCGCGCAAAGGGTGTACTTCGACCACAGCCCACGGAGGGAAACGATGACGGATCGGAACGAGCAGTCCCCAGAGCAGGCCGGCGTCAGCCGGCGTGACACCCTCAAGCTCGCCGCGGCCATTGCGGCGTTCGGCGTCGCCATGGGCGTCCGCCCTGCCGACTCGATCGCCCAGGGTAAGACCGAGGGCAAGACCGAGGGAAAGGCCGATGGGAAGGCCGATGGGAAGGCCGATGGGAAGGCCGACGGGAAGGCCGACGGGAAGGCCGACGGGAAGGCCAGCGGCAAGGGTGAGGGTAAGACTGGCGGTAAGGGCGAAGGTAAGGGCGGTGGAAAGGGCGAAGGCAAGACCGGCGGTAAGACCGAGGGTAAGACCGGCGGTAAGACCGAAGGCAAGACCGAAGGCAAGACCGAAGGCAAGACCGAGGGCAAGCAATAAGGTGATCCCTCGTCAGGAGCACGGCCGTTCCATACCGTGACCTCCTGGCCAAGGTCGACTTCAGCCTCGAGCGAGG